>Ga0302323_100003321_pt1 | contig 13088 bp, 12 predicted proteins | sample Fen_T0_3_FD_201950 | JGI IMG/M metagenome (GOLD analysis project Ga0302323, IMG submission 201950) | Peat permafrost microbial communities from Stordalen Mire near Abisko, Sweden - Fen_T0_3 | ecosystem: Environmental > Terrestrial > Soil > Wetlands > Permafrost | place: Sweden: Abisko... | reverse complement strand
CCTCTGGACCGGGTTCCGGGGCGTGGACGCAGCGGATCTCGCAGAGGCGGACCGGGCCCTGCGCCCCGGCGGCCGGCTGCTCGTCGTCCACGACTACGGTCGCGACGACGTCTCCGCCCTGCGGGACCCCGAGGCGCCCGAGTACCGGGCGTGGAGCCGGCGCGACGGGCCGTTCCTGCGAGACGGCGGCTTCAAGATCCGGGTCGTGCACTGCTTCTGGACGTTCGCCACGCTCGAGGAGGCGGTCGACATGCTGGGGCTGTTCGGCGAGCGTGGCGCGGCCGTCGCCGAGCGGCTCAGGCGCCCGCGGCTGACCTGGAACGTGGCCGTCTACCACCGCTGGCGCGGCGGGGTGGGGCCCGAGGGGAACCTCGGGGCCGGTTGATCGCCACCTCCGGCGCACCCCTGCTACGCTCGGCGCCATGAGCGGCCGCACATCCTCCGACCGGCGATCCCAGGCCGCGCCACGCGGCTACGGGCCGGTCGCGGAGGCGCCGGCGCCGCGTCGCAAGCGCGGGCCGCACGTCGGGCCCATCGGCATCTCGCCCCTCCGCGTGACCCTGGTCGTCGCGCTCCTGGGCGGCCTCGGGTTCCTCGCCTACTCGGTCCTGGTCCGCGACCAGCTGCAGGTCCCGCTGATGGCCACGGGCTTCGCGGTCATCGGTATCGTGTTCGCGACGATGGCGGTGCTCTCGGTGCTGTCCGTGATCCGCTCCGGACGCGAGGGCCGCGACGGGATGGCCGTCATGACCGCCCTGTTCGGCGGGGTCATCGCCGTCGCCGCGCTGATGTGCCTCGCCGCGGCCGTGATCATGAGCCTCATCTGGGGCGGGACCAAGGGAGCCTGACGGCCCGGCTGCTACACTCGGCCGGCCGTCCCGCCGCGCCAGCCCCCATCGTCTAGAGGCCTAGGACGCCACCCTTTCAAGGTGGAGATCACCGGTTCGAATCCGGTTGGGGGTACCACCCCCGGCCGCAGGCGCCGTGCACCCGGGCAGCGGCTGGAGCATCCTCGCAGCATGACGCTGGTGCCGTTCGCCGCCGAGCACATCATCCCCGCCTCGGAGCTCGTCGCCGCCGCCGCCCGCCGCCAGCGGACCTGGGTCCGGGCCATGCCGGTCGCCTGGACGGACCCTGCGCACGTCGCCCGGGCCCTCGTCGGGATGGCCGACCGCGGCGCCGGCATCGCCGCGCTCGACGACGGCCGGCTGGTCGCCTTCCACCTCGCGCTGACCCTCGACGGCCGGGGTGGCCGCTTCGCCTACACGCCGGACATCGCGCACGCGGCCCCAGGCGATCCCGCCGCGCGCGTCCGGTCGCGGCTCTACGCCGAGCTGGCGAAGGACTGGATCCGCGACGCGTGCGCGGAGCACGTGGTCAGCGTCCTCGCCGACGACCCGGTCGCGCTGGCCGCGTACGCCCGGCTGGGGTTCGGGCACCACGTCGTGGACCTCGTGGCGGACCTGGCCCCCATCGTGGCCGGCCCGCTGCCGGAGGGCGTCACGATCCGTCGCGCGACCCCGGCCGACGCCTCCCGGCTGGTGGACCTGGACGCCGCGCTGCGGAGGCACCTGGAGGCCTCGCCGGTCTTCCTGCGGCTCCCGGTCCAGGCGGCCCTGGAGATCCACCGCCGGCGCCTGGAGGACCGCTCGATCGCGACGTTCGTCGCCGAGCGGGAGGGGGCCGCGGTCGCGTTCCTGCGGATAGGGCCGTGCGCGAGCGACGTCGCGATGACCGTCCGCGACACCGGGACCGCCAGCGTGACCGGCGCCTACACCCGGCCGGAGCTCCGCGGCCTCGAGGTGAGCTCCCGGCTGCTCGCGGAGGCGGTCGAATGGGCGCGCGCCACCGGCTACACCCGCTGGGCGGTGGACCACGAGTCCGCGAACCTCGAGGCGACCCGGTTCTGGGCCCGCCACGCCACCCCGGTGGCCATCTCGCTCAGCCGCCGGCTGGCACCGGGGACCCTACCCTGAGGCGCCGCGGGACGGCCGCTCGCCTGCCAGCGGGCGGCCGCTCCATCTCCACCGGCCCGGCCCCCTGCTATCCTCCGTGCCGATGGAGATCATGGGCGTGACGATCCGCACCATCGTCAACGACAACGTTTCGATCCGCTGTGACGGTTGCCGGGAGGTCATCCCGGGAACGCCCTGGCGGGTGAACCTGCTCGACATCGTGGCCCCCGAGGTGGCGGTCGGCTGGGCGGAGTCCGCGGCCCTGAACCCGGGCCCGCATCAGTTCCACGGGGACCCGGCCTGCGTCCGGCGCTGGATGGCCGAGCATGGGTACCGGTTCTGCCGCCGGGGCGGGGTCCGCGAGATCATGCGGCCGGTCCCGCTGCCGACGGATCCGCCCTCGTACGGGCTGTGCGACGGCCTCCACCGCGACGACCACGAGTTCGTCCCGGCCTGACCCGGGGCCACCCCGCGGGGTGGTTGACGCCCCTTCGCGACCCGACCTACACTCGCCGCCTCCGGGCCACCCCGCGCACCCAGTTTAACGTAGAATCTCGCGTCCCACGGCCCGGCGTCCCGCAGCGGAGTGCCCGTGTCCGATCATCGGTCGCCCGGCGACCGGCCCGTCCCCGAACGCCTCGCCCTGGGCGAGGCAAGCCGTCTCCTCGGCGTGGATCCCGACACCCTCCGCCGGTGGGCCGACGAGGGCCGCGTGCCCGCGTTCACGACCCCCGGCGGACACCGCCGGTTCGAGCGCCGCGCGCTGGAGCGCCTCATCGCCGCGCGTCGCACGGGTCCCGCGGGGGCCCTCGCGAGCCTCGGCGCCAGCCCGGACCGGCTGAGCGCCGCCTACCGCCGCCGGTACGGCGAGCACCACGGGCTGGCGCCGGATCCACGGTCAACCGTCCCGGCCTCGGAGCGCGAGTCGTTCCGCGAGATCGGCCGCAAGCTGGTGGACGCGCTCGTGCGGCACCTCGACGAGACGGGTCCCGGGCGGGCACTGGCGGAGCGCGATGCCGTGGACCTCGCCGCGCTCCTCGGCGAGCGGCTGGCGATCCACGGCGTGCCCCTCGCGGACGGCGTGTCGATGTTCGTGTCGGCCCGCCGTCCGTTCCTCGCGGAGCTGAGCGTCGTCGCGCGGCGGCGGGGCGTGGAGGGGTCGCGGATCGGCGAGGTGTACGACACCTCAACGGGCCTCCTGGACCGGCTGCTGCTCGCGTTCGTCGCCGCCCACGAGGTCGCCACGCACGAGATCGCCGCCGCCGACCGGCGGTCGCGCCGCACAGGCCCGCCGGACACGCCCACGCCGGCGTCGCCCGTCACCCCGGCCGAGGGCTGAGCCGGTGCCCGTCCTCCTGCCCGGCCTGACCTCGATCCTGTCCCTCGTCTTCGCCCTGATGCTGCTGGACCAGTGGCGCGAGCGGCGGCGCGGCTTCCAGCTCGTGTGGATGTTCGGGATGCTGTGGTACGGCCTCGGTTCCGGCTCCGAGGCGCTCGCGGCGCTCGGCGGCTGGAACGAGGTGCTCTACCGGACCTGGTACCTCACGGGCGCCGTCTGGACCGCCGCGTGGCTCGGCCTGGGGACCGCGTTCCTGCTGGGCAGGACACGGTTCGGCTACACGTACGCGATCCTGCTGCTGTTGTCGGGCCTCGTGGCCCTCATGATCCGCAACAGCCCCAACTACGCCGGCGCCGGCCCCCTGCCGCTGCTGTACCTCATCGGCGCCGTGATCCTCGCCCTGGCCATCAGCGTCGAGACCTACTTCGCGAACGACACCTGGCCACGCTTCGCCGCCGGGGCGATCGTCGGGGTCACGCTGCTGTCCATCGTGCTGATGGTGCTCACGCCGCAGCTGGCGCCCCCCGGCTACGCACTCGACCCGGCGACCGGGCAGCCGGTGGGCGACGCCATGCCGGGCTACCTGCGGCTCCTGACGCCCGTCATGAACATCCCGGGTGCGATGTCGCTCCTCCTGGGCGCGGTCTTCTCGACCTACGTGTTCATGCCCAAGAAGCGCGTCCTGCCGTATTCCCTCGATCCCGATCAGCCGGGCGACCAGTTCCTGTTCAACCTGTTCATCGCGCCGGTCGCGATCGTGGTCAACCTCGTGGCGTCGCTGCCCGGCGCCGCCCGGGCGCTGGCGGCCGGGCGCCTGCACTCGCGCGTGCCGGCCACGATCCTGATCGCCTTCGGCGCCTTCTTCCCGACCATCACGGACTCGCTCAACCGGGCGGGCTCCACGCAGCTGTTCGCGCTGGGCAAGTTCCTGGGCGTGGTGTTCCTGTTCGCCGGGTTCCTCGTGTCCTCGGAGGTCTTCCGCGAGGTCCGGATCCCGTTCACGAGCATCCGCCTGGCGACGCGCCGCCGCGAGCGGGTCCGACGCCGCGACCAGGAGGTCGGTGAGGGGCAGGGGACGGACACCGCGCGCACCTGATCGCCGCGCCAGCCCTCGGCGGGTGCCGTGTCGCCCGCTCGCCGGCTGCCCCGAGCCGCTCGGCGGACCAGGTGTGCAGTGGCATCACCCGTGGGCCGCCGGGCGGATGACAGGTGCGCCGGCGGAGACCGGCAGCGCACGACCGTGCTCACGAGCGGATCAGGCGATGCGGACAGCGCACGTTCGAGCCGCTGCGCGGATCGCGGACCGGGTGCCACGGGACCCGGTGCCACGAGATCTGGCGCGACTCCAGGCACCCGCCGTTCAGCCCTCGGCCTGCGCCGCCTCCACGAACCGGCGCAGGAACCGCTCGACCGCCGCGCGCTCGTCCGGGGACAGGCCCTGGAGGGCCTTCTCCACCGCGTCGCCGCGCCAGCGGTAGGCCCGCTCGACACGCCCCACGGCCGCGGGCACCAGCGACACGCGCACCACGCGCCGGTCCTCCGGGTCCCGCTGCCGCTCCAGGTAGCCCGCCCGCTCCATCTCGTCCACGACGCGACTGGCCCAGCCCTGCGAGATGCCGATGCCGGCCGCCAGCTGGCCGATGGTCTGGGGCCCGTGCTCGTAGACGTGGATCGCGGCCCGGATCACGTGGGAGGCGAGGGGACCGGGCTCTGGACCGCCCTTGCCGCCTCCGGCGCCCGCGGTGAAGTGTGCGGCGGCCGCCTCGTGCGCTGCCGCGTCCATCGCCCCGCGTCGCCCGACATGCCCGACCCCGAGCACCTCGACCAGCAGCCGGCTGATCTCCAGCGCCTGGTGCCCGGACGGCACGGGCCCGGCCGTCTCCGTGCCGTCGCCCTTGACGCCGTCGCCCGGGCGAGATACATTCGTCACGAATTCAATTCCTTACGCAAAGGATCTACCTCGTGAACCTCGGTCGTGCCCGCTGGCTGACCCTTCTCGCGCTCAGTCTCGGCATCTCGATGATCGTCGTGGACGCCACCATCGTCAACGTGGCCATCCCGTCCATCGTACGGGACCTCGGCCTGGACGGATCCGGCGCCCAGTGGATCGTCAGCATCTACCCCCTCGTCTTCGCCGCGCTCCTGATCACCCTCGGGAGGACCGGCGACATCGTCGGCCGCAAGAAGCTCTACATCTTCGGCCTGGTGACCTTCGTGGGCAGCTCGCTGCTCGCGGGCCTCGCCCCGTCCGGGCCGCTCCTGCTCGCCGCCCGGGTGCTCCAGGGCGTCGGCGGCGCCGCCATCGCGCCCGCCACCCAGTCCATCCTCAATGCCACGTTCCGCGGCAAGGAGCGCGCCATCGCGTTCGCGGTGTACGGCTCCGTCATCGGTGGCATGGCCGCCATGGGGCCGCTCCTGGGCGGCTGGCTGACCACCAACGTGAGCTGGCGCTGGGCGTTCCTCATCAACCTCCCGGTCGGGATCATCGCCCTCGTCGCCACGCTCATCTGGGTCGCCGAGTCGCGCGACGAGCATGCGCGCGCCGGCTTCGACGCCCCGGGCTTCGCCACCCTCACGCTGGGCCTCGCCGCCATCGTGTTCGGCCTCATCGAGGGCTACACCTACGGCTGGCTGGCGCCGTCCCGAGCCTTCACCATCGGGTCCTGGACCTGGCCGCTCGAGGCCGTGTCGATCATCCCCTTCGCCTTCGCGGCCGGCATCGCCAGCCTGCTCGCGTTCGCGGCCATCGAGCTGCGCCGGCAGCGCGCCGGCAAGTTCATCCTGTTCGACATCACCCTCTGGGAGAACCCCTCGTTCCGCTTCGGGAACCTGACCGCCACCATCGTGGCGCTCGGGGAGTTCGGGCTGCTGTTCGCCCTGCCGCTGTTCCTCCAGGCCGTCCTCGGCTACTCGGCGTTCGAGACGGGTCTCGTGTTCCTGACGCTGGCCGTGGGCTCGTTCGTGGCCGCACCGATCGCGGGGTCCATCGCCCATCGCTTCGAGGCCCGGCGGGTGGTCCAGATCGGCATGGCCCTCGAGGCCGCCGGCGTCCTGGGCGTGGCCCTGCTGCTCGCGCCCGGGATCAGCGGCCTGGTCCTCGCCGTGCCCCTGTTCGCCTACGGGGTGGGCGTGGGCTTCGCGACCGCACAGCTCGCCAACGTCGTCCTGTCCGAGGTGCCGCCCGAGAAGTCCGGCCTCGCGTCGGGCGCCAACTCCACCATGCGCCAGGTCGGCACCGCCGTGGGCGCCGCGCTGATCGGCACCATCCTGCTCGTGGGCCTCAACACGGGGACCCGTGACCGGCTCGCCGAGCTCCCCGGCGTCCCGCCGGCCGCCGCCGAGCAGGTCGCCGCCGCGATCGCGGCCTCGGACGGCCAGGCGCTGGTCGCCCTTCGCCAGGACCCGGGGGCCGTGTCGATGGTGCCCGCGGTCGAGGACGCCTTCGCCGCCGCCGCCCGGACCGCCGCCCTCGTCGCCTCCGGGTTCATCGGCCTGGGCCTGCTGTTCTCGCTGCTCCTGCCGGCTCCGGCACAGGAGCGGGAGGCGCCGTCGGTGGTCGCCGCCGCCGAGCCGCCCCGGCGCGGCCACCTGGTGCCCGAGCCCGTCGGCGTGGAGTAGCTCTCGGCGGCCCCGTGCCCGGAGGACGGCTATCCTGCGGGCACATGGCCGTCATCACCCAGCCCGCACCCGTCGACGCGCCCGAGACCCCGGGCGCGTCCGCGCGTCTGCCGATCCCCGGGCCGTGGACCGCGCTCGGCCCCGTTGACGCCCCGGCGATCGTGTTCATCCACGGGACCCGCCTCACCCGCGCGCAGTGGTGGCCGCAGCTCCGTCGCCTCTCGGCCCACTACCGGTGCATCGCGGTCGACCTGCCCGGCCACGGCGTCCTCGGCGACGAGCCGTTCAGCATCGAGCGCGCCGTGGAGCTCGTGCGGCGCGCCATCGACGCGGAGGCCCCGTCCGGCCGGGCCGTCCTGGTGGGGCTGTCGCTCGGCGGGTACATGGCCATCGACACGGCGGAGGCGTACCCGGACCGGGTCGCCGGCCTCGTGCTCGCGGGGTGCTCCGGCGAGGCCTTCGGCGCCATGGCGACGCCGTACCGGTTCTTCCGGGCGCTCCTCTCGCGCGGGCCGGGCCGGGCCCAGCGCCTCGTGAACACGACGTTCTTCCGGGTCCGCTACCCCCGCCGCGTCGCCGGGCCCATCGTCGAGGGCGGCTTCTGGCCCATCGGCGGCGCCGCGGCCCTCACCGCTCTCATCGGCCGCCACTACCTGGACCGGCTCGCGCGCCTGTGGACCCCCGTCCTCGTGATCAACGGGGCGCTCGACCCGGTCTTCGGACCGCAGGGCGAGTACTGGGCGGCCTCCTGCCGGCGAGGCGAGCCGGCCGTGATCCCGCTCGCGATGCACCTGTCCAACCTGGATCGGCCCACCAGCTTCGCGCGCCTCGTCGCGTCGTTCACGAGCCGCACCGCGCGCGGGGACTGACCCACACGCCATACGGCCCGCCCGGAAGGGTTGCGGGACGGCACCGGTATACTGGCGGCTCTCCACCCACCCTCCCGAGAGGTTCGATGCGCGTCCGCAAAGCCGTCTTTCCGGCGGCCGGCTGGGGCACCCGGTTCCTGCCAGCCACCAAGGCCCAGCCGAAGGAGATGCTGCCCCTCGTCGACAAGCCGGTCATCCAGTACGCCGTCGAGGAGGCGGTGGCCGCCGGCATCGAGCAGGTCATCATCGTGACGTCGTCCCAGAAGCGGGCGATCGAGGACCACTTCGACCTCAACTACGAGCTGGAGCACCTGCTCGAGGAGAAGGGGGACATCGAGAAGCTGCGGATGGTCCGCCACATCAGCGACCTCGCGCAGGTGGCCTACGTCCGCCAGAAGGAGCAGCTTGGCCTGGGGCACGCCGTGCTCATGGCCAAGGACCTGATCGGCCACGAGCCGTTCGCGGTCATCCTCCCGGACGACGTCGTGATCGCGGACCGCCCGTGCATCGGCCAGCTGATCCACGCCTACCACCAGCACCACGGCTCGGTCGTGGCCGTCACCGAGGTCCCGGCCGAGGAGACGAGCCGCTACGGTGTCATCGCCGGCGAGCACGTGGAGGAGGGTCCCGACCAGGACCGGACGTACCGTGTCACGGCCATCGTGGAGAAGCCCGCTCCGGGCACCGCGCCGTCCAACCTCGCGGTCATCGGGCGCTACGTGCTCACGCCCAAGATCTTCGACAAGCTCGAGCAGACGCAGCGGGGTGCCGGCGGCGAGATCCAGCTCACCGACGCGATCCAGGCCCTCATGGAGGAGCAGAGCGTCTTCGGCTACGCCTACGAGGGGACGCGCTACGACGCCGGCACCACGATGGGCTGGCTCCGCGCGTCCGTGGAGCTCGCGCTCGCCCGGCCGGAGTTCGGCGCCGACTTCCGCGAGTACCTCCGTTCGCTGGACATCTAGCAGCCGACGAGGGCCCGGTCGACGCCGTGGGGTAGGATGCCCCCGGTCGCGGCAACAGGCCCGCGGCACACGAGAGGGGACGAGCAGACGGTGACCGAGATCGGGAGCGTGCTGGGCGGCCGCTATCGCCTGGTGGAGCTCCTCGGGCAGGGCGGCATGGCGACGATCTACCGGGCGCGCGACGCCCAGCTGGATCGCGACGTCGCGGTCAAGCTGCTGCGCCCCGAGTTCGGGCGGGACCCCGACTTCCTCGCCCGCTTCCGCGACGAGGCCAAGGCCGCGGCCTCGCTCTCGCACCCCAACATCGTCGCCGTCTTCGACTTCGGCGAGGAGGCCGCCGGCCCGTACATCGTCATGGAGCTGATCGACGGCCAGGACCTGGCGGCGATCCTCCGCGAGAACGGCCCGCTGCCGCCGCGCCAGGCCGCCCGCGTGTGCGCCGAGGTCGCCAAGGCGCTCCACGCCGCGCACGTGCGCGGGATCGTCCACCGGGACGTGAAGCCCTCGAACATCCTCGTCGGCCGCGACGGCCGGGTGAAGGTCGCGGACTTCGGCATCGCCCGCGCGCTCAACGAGTCGCAGCTGACGCTGCCGGGCATGACGATGGGCTCGGTGCACTACTTCAGCCCCGAGCAGGCGCGCGGCGAGACGGCGACACAGGCCTCCGACATCTACTCGCTGGGCATCGTCCTGTACGAGGCCCTCACCGGCCAGCGCCCGTTCTCCGGTGACGGGGCCGCCGCCGTGGCCCTCGCGCGCCTCACCACGACGCCGCCGCGCCCGGGCGCGCTGCGGGCCGGGGTGCCGCCGCCGCTGGACCAGATCGTCCAGCGCGCCATGGCCCTGGAGCCCGTCAACCGCTACGCGTCCGCCGCATCGATGGCCAGCGCCCTCGAGGGCTGGCTCTCGGAGCCGGGTGCCGGTTCCGCGGCAGCCGGTGCCGCAGCCGCTGGGGCCGTCGTGGGCGCCGCGACCGTGGCCAGCGCCGCCGCCCGCCCGAATGCCGTGCCGTATCCGCCCGACGCCTACGCGCGCGCCGTGCCGCCCGTCGCCCCCGTGTCCACGCGCGGCACGCCGCCCCCGCCCCCGCCGCTCGACGGCGAGGGTGACGAGGGCGGGTCGAGCCCATGGGCGTGGGTCGCCGGCCTGCTCGGCCTGCTGATCCTGGTCGTCGTGGGCTTCCTCGTGTTCCAGATGCTCACGGGTGGCGGCGGCAAGCCGGGGCCGTCCGAGAGCGCCTCGCCGTCGGCCTCCGCAGCCGTGGTGACGGTGCCCAAGTTCGTGGACCTGACGCTCGTGGACGCCCAGGCGGCGGCCGACGGGCTCGGGATCACGCTCACCATCACGGGTACCGTCGAGCGGACCGACATCCCCGCGGACATCATCCTCACCCAGGACCCGGCCGAGGGCGGGACCGTCGCCGAGGGCGGCGAGGTCAGGGTCACCGTATCGCGTGGCAAGGTCGCGGTCGCGGTGCCGGACATCCGGGCAAAGCCCAGGAACGAGGCGCTCCAGCTCATCGTCTCGAACAGCCTCACGGTCGGCACGGAGACCTCGGTCTTCGACCCGACGGCGCCGGTCGGCACGGTCGTCGCGCAGAGCCCGGCGCCGGGGATCATCGTGGCCCCCGGCACGGCGGTGGACTACTCGGTGTCCAAGGGCCCCGAACCCACGCCGACCCCCACACCGGCCCCCACGCCCACCCCGGCCCCGACGCCCACCCCGGCACCCACGCCCAAGCCCACCCCGACGCCCACGCCGGCGCCGGTCAACGTCGGCGACTACACCTGCAAGACGGTCGAGGTCGCCACGACGCTGATCGACTCCGACGGCTTCGCGCTGGGCACGGTCGTCTCGGATCCGGCCGGCACGGACCCGGTCCCCGCGACCTGGATCGTCACGGGCCAGGACCCGAAGGCCGGCCAGAAGAAGGCCCTGGGAACCCCGATCAACCTGACCGCGCAGGATCCGGCGACCCAGGCCGTCTGCCCGTAGCTCGCAGGCCCGGGCGCCGCGACGCGGTGCCCGGCCCGCCGCCGTGTGCCGCGCCGGGACCCTGGGTGCCGCGAGCCCTGGAACCCTAGAGGTCCGGCCAGGGCTCCGGGTCGCCCCAGAGCCACCACGTCCCGGGGATGCGCCCTGGCGTGCCCGGCGCGGGCGAGATGCCCGAGGCCTGCGCCAGCGCGCCGTCGGTCGTGGTACCCGAGGCCTGCGCCAGCGCGCCATCGGTCGTGGTGCGGTCCGCGGACGGCTCCTCGGGCGCCGCCTGCGTCGCCGCGTGAGCCGCAGGGGCCATCGACTCGACGGGAACGAACGTTCTGGGCCGGCGGCCCGGGGCGGACCCGGCGGGCTCGACGTGGCCGGCCCCGCGCCCAGGCCCAACCGCCACCATCGTCCGTCCGGAGGGGTCCGGCGGCGGCGTCGCGGCGAGCCAGCAGGCGCGCATCTCCTGGCCCGTCAGGGCCGGGTGCCTGGGATCGAGCCCGCACAGCCCGAGGCCGCCGGCAACACCCCGCCGGAAGTGCCGGCACGTGGCGCACGACGTCGTGGAGCGCCGACAGACCCAGCAGCGGGACGACTCCGGCTGCGGGGTGGCGCAATGCGGGCATCGCCAGACCGGCATGGCGCGGATCGTAGCTGCGCAAGGGCCTCGTGTCGAGGCGATTCTTCGCGGCGTCGAACGCCTATTCGACGGTGAGCACCTGGCGGTCGCTGACGTTCCCGATGTTCGTCGTCGTGACCAGCACCGTAGCCAGGCCACTTCCCTTCATGGCCCCGGACGGGATGCTGGTGGTAAACGATGCGATCCCGTTGGCGTTGGTCGTGATCTCGCTCGACACGATCGCCTGGATTCCCGGGACGCTGATCGTGAACAGCGCGACCGCGCCCTTCAGCCGGTGCCCGCCCGGATCCGTCACGGCGACCGTGAACGTGACCTTCTTGGGCAGCTTGGAGGCCTTGAACCGGTACGCGTTCCCGGTGAGGACCGCCGTGAGCTTGCCCGAGCCCTTGCGCAGGTTGAGCGTCATCGTGTTCTGGTTGCCGGCCGGGTCCGTGGCGGTCACGGTGATCGCGTTGCCGCCGTCCCCGACCTCGATGGTCGCGTCCCACAGCCCGTCGCTGCCCGCCTTGCTGCTGGCGATGGCGCCGTTGTTCGCGTTCTGGAGCCGGATCTCGGCGCCCGCCTGGGACTTGCCCTTGACCTTGACCGGCGACTTGGCGACCTTGGCGTTGTTCTTGGGCGAGATGACGCTGACCTTGGGCTTGGACGTGTCGAGGATCCAGGTGGCCACCTGGGACCGATCGCCCTCACCGCTGGGGCCGTAGATGGCGGCCTGGAGGTCGTTGCGGCCGGGGGACAGCGGGACGGCCGGGATGACCTGCACCGCGGTCGCGGCGATGGGCCGCTCGAGCAGGATCACCGGCTCCGCGTCCTGGAGCGTGACGTAGATCCGGACCGTGTAGCCCTCCTTGCCGGTGACGGCGATCGGGACGTTGACGGTCACGTCGACCGTGGCGCGGTTGGTGGCGCTCTCCACGGGCGCGACGATGGCCGGCGCGTCCGGCAGGTCCGGCGCAGTGGTGGGTGTCGGGCTCCCGGCGACGATGCCGACCTTGGACACGAGCCCGCCGAACCCGGCGACCGCGGACGAGACCATGGGCCCCACCGCGCCGCTGCCGACCCACAGGATGGCGCCGCCGAGCATGACGACGCACCAGGCGAGGAAGAGCTTCATGACCAGCGGGAGGCCGCGCCGGCGCTCGATTCGGCGGTAGCCGCCGAGTCGCGCGGGGGACGGTGTGACCGGGCGCGCCCGCGCGGGGGACGGTCGTCCGTTGGAAGGGGGACGGGGCCGGACCTGCGAGGGCCGGTCCCCGCGGCGGGGGTCCATCGGGCGCGATTGTCGCACGAAGCGGCCGTGCGCCCTCGCCAGCCTGACGCGAGGCGCGATCCGACCGGTTCGGGCGAGGCGCCGGTGATACGCTGCGCGTTCATTGAGCCCCGTGTCCCAGGGGTCGCGCAGGCGAGGGAGCAGTGGAAGCGCGGGACCGGAGACCGGTGCGGCCGTCCCCGGGAGATCGCGGCTCGTGGAGCCACGGGCCCATCTCCCGCGTGAGCGCGCGACCGGCCGCCCCGGCGAACGCCGAGCCCGCCGCCCCGGCGCCGTCACCGTACGCGCCCGCACGTCGCCCGCTGCCGGCCGCCCCGCCGCCCCGCCAGGGCATGCCCGACCCGCGCGGCACCGGAGCCGGGCCCGCCATGCGTCCCGGGGCTGGGACCGCGCGATCCCTCCCGGCCCCGTCCGCGTACGGCCGCCAGCCCGTGCCGGCCCAGCGCGGC
>Ga0302323_100003320_pt1 | contig 13089 bp, 9 predicted proteins | sample Fen_T0_3_FD_201950 | JGI IMG/M metagenome (GOLD analysis project Ga0302323, IMG submission 201950) | Peat permafrost microbial communities from Stordalen Mire near Abisko, Sweden - Fen_T0_3 | ecosystem: Environmental > Terrestrial > Soil > Wetlands > Permafrost | place: Sweden: Abisko... | reverse complement strand
GACGCTGCATGCGCGTTCCACAATTCTCCTTGTACAAACACCTTTCCTTCCGGATCGATGTCCGTGCGCGCTTCACCGACCGAGCCGATCATTCCCCGCTTTCCGGTCACAACTTTGTTGCGGCGTGCCCTCAGAGCGATGCCCATCAGGAACACCGTAATCGCCCCCAGTGGAATGCTCACCGCCAGCGCAGTCCATAGCTTCACGCGCATCTCCGGAATCGGTCCATCTACCAGCAGGAGCCCCCCGATGGTCATGAGAGCAATTCCGGCTATCGCCAGAATGCCGTGCGTCGCGAACTTCGCCTCCAGCGCAAACATCACAAAAGCCGCCATGATGAGCGTGAGCGCCGCATAACGGGTCGGCAGCAGGTTTAGCGCAAACAGCGCCAGCAGAATGAACACGACTCCCACCACCCCCGGCAGTACCGCGCCCGGATGGTTGAACTCTGCATAAAGCGCCAGCGCTCCCACCGCGAGTACGAGGAACGCGATATTGGGATCAAGCAGGAAATCTAGGATCCTCTGCTTCAAAGTCATGGGTAACTCGACTACCTGCGCGCCTACCAGGTGCAAGCTCACGGTCTTACCGTCAAATCGTTTGATGGGCTTGCCTTCTATTTGCTTAAACAGGTCTTCCTGGCTGGTGGCAACGTAGTCGATGAGGTGCTGGTCCAGCGCCTCCTTATCGGTCCACGACTTCGACTCGCGTACCGCTGATTCTGCCAGTGCAACGTTTCTTCCCCGCGGCCCGACAAACGATCGCATGAAGGCCGCCGAGTCGTTCTCGACCTTCTGCTTCATAACATCATCCATCTTCTCGCCGCCGAGATTTACCGGATGCGCAGCCCCTGTGTTGGTGCCCGGCGCCATGGCAGCAACATCGGCCGCTTCTAATAGGAAGAAGCCAGCCGACGCCGCGCGGGCTCCTGAAGGCGCAACGTACACGATAATCGGAACCGGAGAGGCGAGCATCTTCTCGATGATTGATCGCGTGGAATCCACCAGCCCGCCGGGCGTGCGCAACTCGATCAGCACCGCGTCGGCGTTCGTCTGACGCGCCTGCTCGATGGCGCGGCCAATGTACTCATCGCTGATCGGTTGGATTGTGTCGTCAACGCGGATTTTCACGACACTGCTGGCGAAAGATACTGCAGATGTGAGTAGTAACAGGAAAGGTACGAGAAATAGTTTACGCGGTCCCAGCATACAGCCTCCTAGCGGAGTTCTCACCTATCTTACTTCGTTCGCTGCTGCTGTTTCAGGTTATCGATCTGCATCTCAATCTGGCGGTACGACGCTTCGTCGTAGTTGCGCTTGATGCGCTCAATCGGAATCCGTGGCTGGCCCGTCGCCGGACCTCCACTGGCGGCCGCGCTTGTGACCGACGCCATCGTAACTCCGTGATTGAGCAGGTACAGGAGTGCCTTGGCCTCAGAATCGCTCGGTTTAAACTGTACCTCCTCGCGCAACTGGCGTGCGGCCCCGGCGTTATCTCCGGCCTTGAACAATGCCAGCGCCAAGTTGAAACGGTAGTCAGCATCGCTCGGATCGGCCGCCACCGCCTTTGAGAAGTACTCCATCGCTTCCGTCCGGCGACCTCTTCGCGCGTCCACTACACCGATATTGTTGTACACCTCGGTGAGCGGCACGCGCGCCACCAGCGAACTGAAAGCTACGTTCGCTCGATCCAGATATCCCCGGTTGTACTCCGCCATCCCGACCAAGAAGCTCGCTTCGCCGCCAGATGGGTCCTCTTTCGGCACTTTGGCCAGCCAGACGACGGCTTGCTCGTAATCGTGCCCATCGTAATAAAGCTTGCCCAATTGGAAGGCAGCCGCAGCATAGCCCGGATTCAAGCGCAGGGCTTCCTTCCAATATCGGATCTTCTGTGGCCGGCTGCTGCTCGCCACGCCGCGCACATAGTTCTCGAATGCGTCCAGGCGAACGGGCGGAGATGCCTGGATGAATTGCTGTTCGCTCACCTGCGGCGGATTGGGCATCTCCTGCAACAGTGCCCACGCTAGCGACGATTGCAGGGCAGCAAAATCCGCCAGGCTGCCAGCACGCTTGATCTCGGGTCGAAGTTTCGGGTTCTTCACTTCAAGCAATTGCGCGCTCGCCTGGAAAGCGTCTCCGCTCACTTCGTAGCTACCCAACACGACAAAGTCGGCACCTAACTCTTCAGCAACGCGGAAGATCGTGGCCCGTGAAGGCTTCACGGCAACTGGCACGCCTGCGTGGTCGAACGAATACACGCGTTGATTGCGGGTGACCACGTACAGGCCGGGAGAAGCCATTCGCTGTACAAGTAACTCCGAGCACGCCTCACTCAACCACTCCGCTCCAGCCGTCTTTGAGCGGTTTTCGAATGGCATTACCAAAAGCGTTGTAGTTCCGCGTTTGACCTGCGCCACAGCCGAGTTTGCGAGCAGCATCGGCCCGAGAACCAACGCCGCCAAAATGAATTGTCCGGAACGGGAATTTGGCAAGTCGAACCGATTCTGGTCACACTGCCCGGTCCGTCCCCGAGGACGGACCCGTCACAATGGACTTGGATTAGTGAGAAACGGAAGCGAATAGCTCCGACTTCAGCAATGCTTGAAATCGCTGGTCGTCGGTCTTGAAGTGCATTTGCAGCAGGTCCCGCTGGTTATCCACGCGCATGCTCTCCAGCGCGAGCTTTTCGCTCTGGGTGGCGTTCATCCCGCGATACAGGACTCCCGCCTTCAGCAACGATGCCAGGCTGGCCGCCGTCATGTTATCCGAGGTCTTCACATTCAGATCGAACGTCACGCCGTTTTCGAAATTCATGGTGTAGTCAGACGCCATCAGCCGCCGCTTTACGACATCGTAGTCAGCCAGCGACGCGGCCTGCCCCAGCGCCGACTTCATCATGACCTGCGTACCCTGCTGGTCTAGGACACTCCAGATCGGCGCGCTATCACTGTCAAGAATTAAGTCGTTGATTCCATTGTTCGTAGCCAGGGACTCAGCACCCTTGTCCCGTACGTCAATTGCGCCTTTCAGGGCCGCATTTTCGCCAAAGACGATCGTCGTCGGATCAAGAAAAGCCACTTGCATCCCCGAGCCCATGGGATAAAGGAATGACAACAGGTACTTTTCCGGCTTCACGCCCTTGAGCTTCATCTTCTGCAGAAATTCCTTCTGCTTAAGCGTGCCCTGGGCAATTCCAATTGCGCTCAAACCACCCTTGGCTGGGCGGTACGTTACAAAAGTAATCTGCTCAATGTCCGTGTTTGGGTTGATTCCGAAATTGCGCAAAGCGATCTCAAACTGCTTGAGGGGCTCAGGCAAGACGCGGTTCTTCAACGCAGTGGCCGTCGGCGAGCCGCGTAAGGCCCTGTAATCAACCGAGATAATCTGCTGTATGGCTGATGGCACCACGGTGCGAGCGTTGCTGCTCAGCGGCGCTGCGAACACCGGAGCACATAGGCAGGATGACAGGAGGAGTCGGAAAAGTAACTTCTTCATTGCGTTTATTTTACCTGAGCCTTAGACGAACTAACCCACTCAGCGTTAGAGAGTTGTTGAGGGGCTTGCGGCTCAAGACTTTAGCGCAGCCACGCGACTAGTAACATCGGCAACAAAAGTTTTGTCAGTCAGGTCGCCAAGGTTGATCTCGACATTTGCCAGGGCACCATCGAGAGCTGCATTCGCCAAGGCCATTCCTACCTTTAGGTCCGAGGCCATTTTAGGATTCGTAACTTGTTGCAGGGAATGAAGAATCGTGCCTACTTCCTTGCTGCGCTCGGCCACGGCCAATGGAACCAGCGTTGCGATTTTCATTGCCGAATTAATTTCGGCGTGGGCCTCGGGATGCTCCTTCAATTTCCTAAATGCCGCCATGACTTCGTGAAAAGCATTTGCGTCGGAGTCCATTGCGGCCTTTAGGTCTTCGCGGATTTCCGCCAGCCGACGAATAGCTTCACTCAGCTGTAACTCATACTGCACAAAGGCTTTCTTGCCACGAGACATGCTTGCCACCATGCCGCCTAGAGCTGCGGCCATGGCTCCAGCAGCCGCAGAAGCACTGCCGCCGCCGGGAGCGGCGGTCGGCGCAGCCAGTTGCTCGATAAAGGGCTCGACTCCCGCGCGCAGGCTGCCCACAGCCACCGTGCCGCTCATGACTCCGGCCAGCCGGTTCTCCAAAATCAGGGAAGAGTCAAAGTTTTCAATCTGTAGAAACCACTCAGCCGCGTCCTCCAAAGCTTTTTTCGGAATCAGGCCGACGATCTCGCTGGACAGCGGTATGACACCGTAGCGGGCGGCTTCGCGCTTCACGTATTCATACACGCGCGCGATTGGTGTCTGGTCCGTATCTGTCAGATTCATAGAGACTTGCGCCAGACCACGGACACTGACTCCCATGCCTTTTACGTAACGCAGACCGCCGCTCGAGAAGCGTACAGCCTTGCCGATCTTCTTCGCAATTTCGACATCAGGAGTGTTCAGGTAGACGTTGTAGGCTACGAGAAATTTGCGGGCTCCAACAACGGTCGCCCCGGCCGTCGGATGCAGGGCCGCCTCACCAAAATCGGGCTTGCGGTTGGGATTGATTTTTACGTCTTCGCGAATCCCCTCAAACTGCCCACGCCGAATGTCTTCGAGGTTTTGGCGCTCAGGGCGCTGGGCGGCAGCCTCGTACAAATACACCGGAACCTGATGCCGTTTCCAGATTTCCTCGCCTACACGGCGGGCGATGGCCACGCAGTCCTCAAGGGTTATGCCTTCGATTGGAATGAAAGGGATAACGTCGGCGGCGCCGAGGCGAGGGTGCGCGCCAGTGTGCTTTGTCAGATCAATGAGTTCAGCGGCCTTCCCGACGCCGCGAATGGCCGCCTCCGCGACGTTCACGGGATCGCCTACCAGAGTGATAACACAGCGGTTATGGTCGGCATCCATCTCGCGGTCAAGAAGATAGACCCCGTCCATCTTCATGGCTTCGAGAATAGCGTCAACTTTCGCCTTGTCGCGGCCTTCGGAGAAATTGGGGACACATTCGACGAGTGCTGGCATAAGTTTTGAGGATATCGGAATTCGGGAACAAATCAATTCCGAAGTGCCGGCTTCAGTTTTTGGGTCGCGCCGATGTCGCTGAAAAGCGGCTCGAAATGCCTATATTATAACGACTATTATAATTCCGAAATGGGCTTACAGGGGCCTAGTTACTGATCAGTGCCACGTGTAGCCGGCCATGAACTGGACGGCGCCGTTGATTCCCGGATTAAGATTGCCGATCGAAGCGTTCGACAGGTGGTAGATCTTCACCGCGAAGTTGATGGAGTTCTTCGAGCTGTGGAACCACTGCGCACCCAATTCTGCTCCGCTGGTGAAATTCACTTGCGATGTGTCGCCAGGAGGCAGGTTGCTGGGGCTGAACACGATTCCTCCGACAGCGGCGATGTACGGCGAGAGTGTCTTGCCGGCAGTGAAATTCCACTTTCCAATTAATGGGTTGATGGCTGCAGCGTATTGCGGGTGGCCGCTAATCCAGAATTCGTTGATAGGAATGATATCGATGGCCGCCTCGAAGCTGCCGCGCAGCGCGTTGCTGCCATGCTGGTGAGATAAGACTTTTCCAACACGCACGCCCGCCAGAGCGGTCTGCGCGCTGAAACTATTGGCAAACGACTGGCTACCGCCGACGAAGATTCCCTTGTTCCAGCCAGGCGCGCGGAGGACAGCAACCGGATCCGCGGTATTTTGTTGGGCGAACAACGGCAGACCTGCCAGGAAAATGAAGAACAACGATCGGGCTGTGATTTTCATGGTCCGAAGAAAACGTGAAGAAACACTAGCAGTTTCTTCCCGACGCAGGCAAATCAGTGTTCTGACGCGCAACCGGAAAAGACAATCCACCACAGAGGCAACAGAGACACAGAGGATGATGAATTGAAAGCAACTACGGTATTGCACGAAACCTAGATCTAGACACACACACCCAGGTTATTGCTGAACCGGCTGGCGATAGGTCGATTGTCGGGCCCGTTCTGCCTGCGGAACTGTTGCTTTCGAGTTTCCGTTGGTGCTGGGCGCTTGCACGGGAGGGCGCTGTACGTTTAGTGTGAGCGTCGCACCGACGTGGGATGTGTTGGCGGTAGCCGTGATCGTCGCGACTGCCTTCTGTCGAGTGACCGATGTTCGTACGGCAAAGCTAAACGAGGTCATGCCTCCGGGAACGACGATGACTGCCGGGGGATGCACTAGCGTCGGACTGTTGCTGCTCACGGCAATGCTCAGTCCCCCACTCGGAGCGGATTGCCCCAAATTGACAGTGGCGATAGCCATGTCGCCGCCCTTGAGCGAGGCTGGTTTCAGAGTTAATGAAGTTAGCGGAACCTGCGCGAAGGTGAAGGTTGCGGAAACATTTTTCGCGCTGGAAATCAGCGCGGTGCAGAGGTTGCCCAGTGTGCTGTCACAGCCATTCCAGGAACTAAAGGTGTATCCCGGACTCGGCATTGCTGACAATCCGATTTGAGTCCCATCTGGATAGCTTGACGAGCAGCGTGAGCCGCAGGAAATGTGCCCGTCACCACTGATGACCGAGCCGCTTCCCGACTTCGAGACAGCCAGTGGATAGATGAACTTAAAGCCAGCCAGGACGGCCTTGTTACTGTTCATGGTTAACGAACAAGTGTTTCCGTTCACCCGGTCGCACCCGCCATAGCTCCACCCGATGAAGGCCCATCCGGGATCCGGTGTAGCGGTAAGCGTCACGCCCGTACCGGACACATAATTGTAGTAATAGCAAACTGTTCCGCAGTTGATGTGGCCGTCGTTACTAGTGACGGTGCCGTTCCCTCCCGTGTAGACATTGAGGTCATACAATGGCGTATAGGTAGCGGTCACGGTTCGTTCGTAGTCCATTTTGACGGTGCAGACATTGCCGTTGACGGAGTCGCAACCGATCCAACTGTCGAACACCGAGAAGCCGTGGGTAGTGGCCGTGAGGCTAACGACCTGTCCCGCTGGATACTGAGCCACGCAAGTCTGCCCGCACTTGATGTATCCGTCTGCACTGGTGACGTCGGCTTGAGCATCCGGGGTCGCGGTAAGGGGCCAAGAAGACCCCACCATGCGAAAGACGGTGCCGCAACAATTGGGTCCATAGAGGTACGTGGTGCCGTAAAAATTGCCGTCCGAAGCTTGCAATAGCGCTCCCTGTGGGTAAATACCGTCATTGGGCGCGAAGGTGTGCATGGTGGTTAACGTACCATCGGGAGTCATCTTGAAGATGATCCCGTCCGAATAGGGGATCCCACCTCCGCTCGGACCGTAGAAGTTACCGTCCGCGGCCTGTATCAATTCACCGGGACCACAGGCATCGGGGCTGTTGAATCTATACAGCGTAGTCAGCGTGCCATCGAGAGTAATCTTGAACGCGGTTCCACACCACGAGGATCCGGCATTTTGGTTGGTTCCGTACAGGTTGCCGTCGGTGGCCTGCACCAGGCCCGCCGCAGGAAAAGCACCGTCGCCCGGCCCCTTGAAACTGTAGAGCGTAGTCAACTTGCCTTGAGGGGTGAGTCTGAAGATGGTGCCGTTACCGTCGGTGCCTCCCCATCCGGTTGTGCCATAGAAGTTTCCGTCGGTGGCTTGCACGAGCCGACCTTGCACCCAGTGGCCGTCAGGACCACTGAAATTGTAGATCGTGGTAAACGCCCCCCCCAAGGTGACTTTGAAAACGGTGCCCCCTGAGTGCAGTCCGCCACTGATGGTTACACCGTATAAGTTTCCATCGGATGCTTGTATCAGCGAGGCATCGGGATACATTCCGTCGATGCCGGAGAAGCGGTAGAGGGTTGTGAGTGTGCCATCGGGGGTCATTCGGAATACGGTGCCGCAACCGTTGCCTTGGCAAGTGAACATTTTTCCGCCGTAATGGGTCGTGCCATAAAAGTTGCCGTCAGTGGCCTGTAGCAGCGCGGAAGATGGCGCCCAACCATCCGAGCCTGTGAAGTAATGGAGCGTTGTTAACGCGCCATCCGTGGTCATTCGAAAGATCGTGCCGTTGAAGTTGGTCCCACCGGAAGCAGTTGTTCCGTACAGGTTTCCGTCCGTTCCTTGAATTAATGCCCCGCTGGCATGATGGCCGTTGGTAGTGTTGAACGCCGCGAGAACTGTGAAGTTCTGTGCAGGCGAAGCAAGTACAGTGGCGAGATAAAAGCCTATGACGGCAAGACTAGAGCGCATGGGGTCCAAGATATGGGAAGGACTATTTTAGCAAGCCACCTCGAACGTGACCCGAATTCTGCCACTATCTGACGGGTTTCTCAGTGAGACTGATCACAATAGGAATGTTCATTTCACGTCTCAAAGTGCGCGGCAGGCGTAAGCATTACCTCAGCGGCTAAAAGCCGCACTTCTCGGCCCGCGACCAATGCACCGCTAAAGCGGTGCTCCACCCATCCCTGTGCTTCCTCCAAACGCAAAGCCGATTACCCTTCCGATTTTTCGGCGCGCTTGCGGCGCTGGGCTGGGTGCACGAACCAGGCGATCACGATACTGACGAGGTAGAGAATAATCATGGGTGCGGCAAAGATGCACATGTTCATGATGTCAGTCGTCGGAGTAATGATGGCGGCGATGATGAAGATGACAAGGATGGAATAGCGCAGGTTGCGCCACATCCAGCCTGCGGTGAGGATGCCCATCAGCGAGAGGAAGAAGACGAGGATCGGCATCTCGAACACGATGCCGAGTCCGAGAATGATGGTGAGAAACAGGTCGGTGTATTCGCCGATGGTGATCATCGGCTTGAATTGCGCGCTCCAGCCAATTAAGAAGTCGAGGGCGGCAGGGTAAACCATCTTGTAGGCGAAAATTCCGCCCGCCAGAAACAGGCCGACTGTGCTGAACATGAAGGGCAGTACGTAGCGGCGCTCATTCCTGTACAAGCCAGGCGAAATGAAAAGCCAGATCTGGTAGAGCACGAACGGCGACGCCACAAAGATCCCGGCGATGAACGAGATCTTCAAGTACATGTTGAAGGGGTCGGTGGGATTCAGGTAGACGAGCTTCTGTTCGAGCCCGTGGGCGGCGAGTGCCTGCATGATGGGCTTCTGCATGAGCCCGAAAATCTGTTCGTGAAACCACCAGCACACGCCAAACCCGCCCACAATGAACAGGAAGCTGTAAATAATGCGGCGGCGGAGTTCCTCAAGGTGGTCGAGGAAACTCATGCCCGTCATTTCTTCCGAACCGCGCTGCTGAGCTTTATCAAAGATCGGGCTAGGCATTCTGTCTAGGCACTTCCTGGCTGGGTGGTTCTGGCGCCAGCGGACTGCCCGGAGCTAGCTCAGAGCTGGAGGCAGGCGGCGCTTGAATTTCGGGTGTGACGGGCGGATCAGACATCGGGAGCGACTCGCGAGGAATGGACTCGAAGGGCGGCACACTCACGGTGTCGAAAAGCTTCTCTGCAGGAAGGATCTTGGGAGAATTGTCGAGGGGCGGTGGCGCCTGTTTGGCGCGCTCTTCCAGTTCGATGTTGAGCATCTCGGTTTCGAGCTGGCTCTTGAAATCGTTGCTGGCTTTTTTGAACTCGCCGAGAGCTTTGCCCAATTGGCGTCCCAATTCGGGAAGCTTCTTCGGCCCGAAGATTACGAGGGCCAGAAGAAAGATGAAAATCATCTCCGGCATACCAAGATTCATGGATTCATCATAATGGGACGGTTGGCTGCGGGCAACCGGAGGAGCAGTTGCCAGTAGCCAGTTGCCAGTAGCCCTTAAGCGTTCGCTCTCCAGGCGGCGTTCCAGCCGAAGGTTCGGATGGCTTTGCTGGAGTCAACGGCTCCATCAGACTCCGCCACGTTGAAAACGCCAGATTCCCCGCGGGTGACGGCCAGTTCGGACGCCTTGGCAGCCGCATCGACTTGCACAGAACCCGGAGAAATCGGTCGATCGAAGCCGGTTCCGGGACCGTAGAAGAAGCCGTATCGCAGAACAATTCCGTCGAGTGGAGCTTCGAGTACTTGGCGTTCGAGGCTCATCACCCCGGCGACCGTTCCTCCATAGACCGGATCCGTCAAAGCGAGTAGTGGGTCGGTTTCCACGTGTGGCGTGGCACCTTCCGCGTAGATGAAACTAATGCTCTGGGCGATCAGGCGTTTGGCACCTGCAGCGACGGCCGCCGCGACGAGGTTTCGGGTCCCTTCGTCGCGGAGTCGCGCATTGCGCTCCAGGGCGTCCGCCATCTTGGAGGCTTCGAGAGCGTAAGGGAGGTCGGTGAGCTGATGGATCACGACATCGGGCCGGATATCGGCAAGGAGTGCTTGCAGCCCGGCAGAATCGAAAACGTCAATCACGGCTGGCTCGACTCCCATCTGCCGCAACAAAGGTTCTTTCTGGGCAGCACGGGTGGAACCGACTACCCGCCAACCGTTACTCAACAAAAGCGGCGAAAGGCGTCGGCCCACTGCACCTGATGCGCCCGCGAGAAAAATGGTCTTACTCATCGAAACCGTCCTTGTATAGGCTATTACGCGGTCAGGGGCCATGAATTTGGGCAAGCGCGGCTTCACATGCGTCTGCCGCAAAGCTCGCCATGATGGCATCGTAGATCATTGCTAGCCCATGTGCCTGCGAGCCCGGACCGGCAAAAGAGGCGGCGCCACCTTCGCTCGGATCGGGTCAGGCTCACCTCTGGGCGGGTGGTTCGTCTTAAGGAACGTGGCGGAGTCTTGTAACGTTGTTACCGGCTGGGGCATCCAAGCTAGCATCACTAGGCGAAAAGCGGCGGCCTGCAAAATGTTATACTTAGGCATCTCAAGCCCGTTTCGAAGTCGCGTGAAGATCAGTTTCCCGCCCATTGAAGGATCAAATAATGGCAAGTAGTTCTCGTCGTTCCGCCCTGGTGATTGTCACCGTCATTCTTGCTTGTGGCTGCGTAGGTATGCTGTTTGGGCAGCGCCTGAACTCGACGTCGATGCCCAGCGACGGCGACCTCCGTGACAGCGTCAAGAGCTTCACCCAAGTGTATGAGGTGGTGCAGCAGAATTACGCCGAGCCGATCAATCCGGACAAAGCCATCTACAACGGCGCGATCCCGGGAATGCTGCGGGTGCTGGATCCGCACTCGAACTTCTTCGATCCCAAATCTTACTCGGCCCTGCGCGAAGAGCAGCGCGGCAAGTATTACGGCGTGGGCATGCAGGTGGGTCCGCGGAATAACAAGGTTATCGTGATCGCGCCTTTCAGCGGCGCACCGGCGTATCGGGCGGGCATCCGTCCGGGCGACATCATCATTGCGATTGACGGTAAGGCCACCGACAACATGACCACCAGCGACGTGGCAGATTTGCTCAAGGGGCCTAAGGGCACCACGGTGAAAATTACCATGCTGCGCGAGGGCAACGACAAGCCGATTGACTTCAACGTGGTGCGCGACGAGATTCCTCGCTACAGCGTTGATGTGCACTTCATGATCAAGCCGGGCATCGGGTACATCCACGTTTCCGGCTTCCAGGAGACGACGGAGCACGAAGTGTCGCTGGCGCTGGATCAACTGCAGGAGCAGGGCGAACTGAAGGGCCTGATTCTCGATTTGCGGCAGAACCCCGGTGGGTTACTGAGTGAAGGCGTTGGCGTCGCCGACAAGTTCCTGAAGAAGGGACAGGTCATTGTTTCGCATCATGGCCGTTCGTCGCCGGAGAAGATTTACCGCGCGAGCCGCGGAAACGGTGGAAAAGAATATCCGCTGGTGGTGCTGGTGAATCGCGGTACGGCGTCGGCGGCGGAGATTGTTGCCGGAGCCATTCAGGACCACGATCGCGGGCTGATCGTCGGCGAGACCACGTTCGGCAAGGGACTGGTGCAGACGGTGTATCCGTTGTCTGAAAACACCGGACTGGCGCTCACGACCGCCCATTACTACACGCCCAGCGGGCGGCTGATCCAACGCGAATACACCGGAGTTTCGCTCTACGACTACTACTACAATGGTCGCGATTCTGGCGACGGCGCACCGCCTAAGCCGAGCCGCGAAGTGAAGATGACGGACAGCGGGCGCACGGTGTATGGCGGTGGCGGCATCAATCCTGACATCGTGATTGCCTCGGTCAAGAGCAACAAGTTCCAAGACACCCTGCTGCAGAAATACGCGTTCTTCAACTTTGCCAAGCACTACGTGATCAATCACAAGATCACGCAGAGCTTCCAGGTGGACGATACGGTGCTGCAGGAATTCCGCAAGTATCTCGACTCACAGCAAATCGCATTTACGGAGGCTGAGCTGGCCGAAAACAACGACTGGATTCGCTCGAATATCAAGGCCGAGCTGTTCGTGAATGAATTCGGCAGCCAGGAAGGGCTGAAGGTCCACGCTGAGACCGACCCTGCGGTGCAGAAGGCGCTTGACCTGCTGCCCAAGGCCAAGGAACTGGCGGACAACGCGAAGAAGACCATCGCACAGCGCAGCAATGCCCGCATGACAGCGCAGCAAGAAGCAGCGCCGGCTCCGGCCAACGATAATCGGTAAAAGTTTTACTTCCCTTTCGAAAAGCCCGCCTCGTGCGGGCTTTTTCTTGGTCGCGTCCAAGATTGATACCCCAGCGGTCAGAGCAATCTAGTCGCCGGGTGTGTGCCGCCGGCTGAAAGCCGGCCCGCCATAATCTAGCTGCTTGGACGCGCCGAGCTAAAGGTCGGCTCTACCCTTTTCGCAACGGCTAAGGATTTCTCTTGCGCTTACTAGTACTAAGCGTTATAGTACGTTTCGTACTATGAAGCCGACGACCATTCCGCTGCTTGGCTATGCCCTGATGGGGTTGATCCACCAGAAACCCAGCTCGGGCTATGACCTGCGCAAAGTCTTCGCTGAAACCGCGATGGGCAACTACAGCAGCAGCGCGGGCGCGATTTATCCGGCGCTGGAGCGGCTGGAGGCTGCCGGATTGATCCGTGGCACGGTGGAAGAAATGGGCGGGCTTCGGCGCCGCAAGCTGTGCCACCTGTCCCCCCGCGGGCTCACCGAGCTCAAGAAATGGCTGCTCTTGCCGGTCGAGTCGGACGATGTGCTGCGGGGCTCCGGCGAACTGATGCTTCGCTTCAGCTTCATGGAGCGGGTGCTCGG
>Ga0302323_100003317_pt1 | contig 13097 bp, 12 predicted proteins | sample Fen_T0_3_FD_201950 | JGI IMG/M metagenome (GOLD analysis project Ga0302323, IMG submission 201950) | Peat permafrost microbial communities from Stordalen Mire near Abisko, Sweden - Fen_T0_3 | ecosystem: Environmental > Terrestrial > Soil > Wetlands > Permafrost | place: Sweden: Abisko... | reverse complement strand
CAACCATCAGGGCGATGACCATCGCGCCGGGCATGTGCGGGCCGTCGCCGGTGATGATGACCTGCTGCGGGTGCAGCGTGCGCCACCAGTTCACCGACAGGTAGATGATCGGGACGTCGATGAAGGCGATGATGCCGATGACGGCCGAGAACCGGGCGCGGCGCGCGGGGTCGGGCACGTAGGCGCGGACGGCGAGGTAGCCGAGGTACATCAGCCACAGGACGAGGAACGACGTGAGCCGCGGCTCCCAGGTCCAGTAGACGCCCCAGATCGCGTGGCCCCACATCATCCCTGTCGCGAGGACGACGGTCGTGAACAGCGTCCCGATCTCGGCCGAGGAGGCGGCGATGGTGTCCCACTACTCCTTGCTGCTCGACAGGTTGGCGATGCTCGAGGCGAAGGTCACGCCGAAGCCCACGAAGCAGATCCAGGCCGAGGGCACGTGGATGTAGAAGATCCGCTGCATCGCGCCCTGCAGCTCGTCCTCGGGCGCGAAGACGAAGGCGAAGTAGGCGAACACGGCGAGGGCCGCGAGCACCACGATCGCCAGCGGCGACACACGGCTCTTCCTCGCGACGGCCTGGACGTCGGTGACGACAGGCACGTCGGTTCGTGCAGCGGGCTTGCTCTCGATGCTCATGAATCCTCCACTACGAACGAGAACGTCGCGATCGCGGCGAGCCCGACGACTAGGTCGAAACCGGCCAGAAGTGCGTACCACTGGAACATGCTCACGCTGCCCGAGGTGTCGCCACCGAGGGCCTGCCGCGTCGTCTCGACGGCCGCGATCATGAGAGGGATGACGACCGGCATGACGATCAGCGGGAGCAGGGACTCGCCCATGCGGCTGCCGACGGCGATGCCGGAGAACAGGGTGGCGACGATGGTGATGCCCACCGTGGCCAGGACCACCGCGAGAACCAGGCCCCCGACGTCGAGCGAGCCCTGGGACTCGCCGGTCATGAGCACCAGGAACATCGGGACGATGAAGACCTCGATGAGTCCCATCGTGACCAGGCCCGCGGCCAGCTTGCCGAGGAAGATCGACTCGCGCGGCGCGGGCGAGAGGAGCAGGCCCTCGATCGCGCGGTCCTGCGACTCGCGGGCCATGCTGCGTCCGACGCCCAGGAGAACGGCGAACAGCAAGCTGATCCACAGGATCCCCGTCGCCATGCTGCCCGTGTTGCCGGTCTGTACCGTGGTGAAGCTGGCGGTGATGAGGACCGTGACGGCGAAGAGGCCGGACGACATGAGCACGTCGCGGCTGCGCAGCTCGACGCGCATGTCCTTCGCGGTGATCAGCCCGGCGGAGCGGAACCGCCCCGGGGGCACGACGAGGGCGGGGCGCGCGGTGAGCGCGGCCAGATGGGGCTCGTCGAGCTCCGGGCGCTCGGGAAGGTCGGGGCGGGAGACTGGCCCACGGCCGGCGTGGCCCGGGTGGCCGACGGGGACGTGCGAGGCGCCGGCGGCGACGAGCTCCGCCTCCTCGGCGTAGACCGTGCCGGCGGCGAGGGACTCGATCGGCTCGTCGACGGCGATGCCGCCCTCGCCGATCACCACGAGGCGGGTCGGGCCCTCGAGCGCGCGGGACATCTCGTGCACGGTCATGACGATGGTGCGGCCCTCGGCGTGCAGCGCGCGGAGCAGCTGCACCAGGCGTGCGGAGGACTCCTCGTCGAGGCCGGTGAACGGCTCGTCGAGGAGCAGGACGTCGGGGCCGTGCATCAACGAGCGGGCCAGGGTCAGTCGCTGCTTGTTGCCGCGGGAGAGCACGCCGGCCGGACGGTCGAGGACCTTGCGCAGGTCGAGGACGTCGGCGAGCTCCTCGATGCGCGCCTCGGGGTCGGCGACGCCGAACATACGCGCGTGGAACATCAGGTTCTGCCGACCCGTGAGGTCGCCGTAGAGCAGACCGTCGTGCGAGACGAAGCCGAGCATCCGACGAAGTCCGGGGCCGGCCTTGCGCAGGTCGACGCCGGCGAGCGTGACGGCGCCGGTGGTGGGCGTGGCGAGCCCTGCGACGAGGCGCAGCAGGGTCGTCTTGCCGGCGCCATTCGCGCCCATCAGGGCGACGAAGGAGCCCGCGGGGATGTCGAGGTCGACGTGGCGCAGCACCTTGTGCCGGCCGAACGTCTTGCCGACGTCGACGAGCGAGAGGTCACTGGGACGCGGCACCGCTACCACTGCTTCCGGCCTGGAACTTCGACGGGCACTTCGCCAGGAGGACCGTCGAGGAGAAGATCCCGTCGGTGCCGAGGGAGCCCTCGGCCACGAGCTGGGTGCCCGGCTGCGACGCCGTGCTGATCGCGGTGGTGGCGGAGCCGGCGTAGACCACGTTGATCCTCGTGGTGCCGTCGGTCAGGGTGAAGGTGGTGCGGCCCGGCGTGGTCTGGACGCTGTCGGCGACGAGGGTGCCGGCGAGACGGACGTGCTGGCCGGGCGCGGCCTTGACCTCGGTCGGCGTCTTGTAGAAGACGACCGACTTGCCCATCATCGACGTCGCCGCGAAGGCGATGCCGGCCACCAGGACGACGCCGACGACGATCCAGAGCCAGGTCCTGCTCTTGCGCTCGAGCGCGACGACAGGCTCCTCGTCGACCGGGGGGACCGGAGCGAGCTGGGTCATCGTGACCTCCTGTGGTGCCTGGCTGCACGTGCTTCGTCACTACGAAGTCTCGTGTTCCGGGGCGCCGTCAACCATCCGTCGGAGGGCACGTTTGCGGTAGAGAAGGGCACCCTCGACGGCCTCCGGCATGCCGATGGGTATATGCCCTCCTGTACCTACCCCGCTGCGTCTCGGGGCGGGCATGCCACCGACCGGCGCCCTGGGTCGAAGGGGCCGGTCGGATGGGTTCGGGTGCAGGCGGGTCAGCCGGCGGCGAGCGCCTTGGCGATCATCGTGTCGAGAGTGGCGGCATCGATGGCCGACATGTACTTCTCGACGATCTTGCCCTTGGTGTCGACGAAGTAGGTCTCGGGGAGGCCGGTGACGTCGTACTGCGCGCCGATCGCCGACTCCGGGTCCTGCACGCTCTGGAAGCCGATGCCGTACTTCTGGATGTAGGTGTGCGCGCCCGCGTTGGTGTCGTGGGAGTCGACACCGAGGAAGACGACACCCTTGTCGCGCCACTTCTTCTCGACGTCGGAGACCACCTGGGCCTCGATCTTGCAGGTGCTGCACCAGGACGCCCAGAAGTTCACGACCACAGTCTTGCCGCGCAGGCTCGACAGCGCGAGGCTGCCGGTGCCGTCGACGAGCTGGCCGCTGAACTCCGGCGCCATCTGCCCGACCGGGTCCGCGGCGAGCTGCTGCCCGGCCACGGATGCCGACGCCGTCTGGTAGCGCGGTGCCAGCGCGAAGCCGAACATCACGACGACGGCGAGCACGACGACGCCGAGACCGATGAGCGCACCCTTGCGGCTCGTCGGGACGATCTCCTCGGTCGGCTCGAGCGTCTCGACCTCGGTCGGCTCGTGGAAGTCCATCGCAGTCATGGCCTGATCCTCCTGGCTGTCGTTCTCGTTCATGACGTGGTCGTTCCCTGCTTGTCGGGAAGCGTCGCGAGCACGTTGTCGGCGTGGCAGCGTGCGCAGAAGACGGGCTGGTGGCAGTAGGCGCACGCCTTGCCGCCGGAGATCCGGATCGACGCGGCGTGGTTGAACAGCATCTCGTCGTGCGTGACCTTGATGGCACCCGTCGTGTGGCAGTCCTCGCAGTACGACCGCTGGTGGCAGGTGCCGCAGTCAGTGCCGGCAGGCTGCACCGATCCGGCCGGGAGGTTCTGCGCCACGGCATTGCGCGCACTCGCGACCGCCGCGGCCGCGCTCTTGTGGTCGAAGACCCAGAGCGGAGCCTTGTGGCTCGTCGGTGATCCGCCGAGGAGGAGCCCGGTGATGTTGCTGCCGACCTGCGGGAAGGTGTGACAGGTGGAGCAGGTCGACGGAATCGTCTGGTTGGTGGCCTTGCCGTCGACCACCTTGAAGTGCGCACCGTCGTGGCAGCGGAAGCATCCGGGACCGGCCTGGTGGCCGAGGTTGTTCGGGTAGGTCGCGGCCTGAACCTTCATCTCCGGGGTGGCCAGCGAGGCATACATCGTCTTGATCTCGGCGATGGCCTTGTCGATGTCCGCCCCGTACTTCTTGGCGATGAGCGGGTATCCGGTCTCGTACGTGGCCTGGAGTCCGTCGATCGCCTGGTTCGCGTCGTCGATCGTCGCGTAGTCGGCGTCGAGGAGGGCGACCGCGTTCTTCTTGATGTACGGCAGGTTCGGGTTGATGTCCCCGCTGGAGAGCGCGATGTCCATCGCCTGCGAGGTCGTGGGCTGGCCGTGGCCGGCGCGGTTGTGGCAGTCGAGGCAGTCCATCGTGCGAGTGGTCTCGGTCGCCTGCAGCTTGGCGATGTCGGGGGCGACGTCACTCGAGACACCGATCTTGTCGGCGGCGACGTACGTCACGACCTTGCCGGACGAGTCGGTGAACTGCACCGAGTCGACGGTCTGCGAGCGCGGGTCGGCACTAGTGAAAGTGACCTTCTGCTGTACGTGCCAGTGGACGCCGCGAGGTCCGGCGTCACCGGTGCTGCCGGTCGCGGTGCCGTCCTCGTTCGTGGTGAGTCCCACCGGGCGGAGCACGACGGCTACTAAGGCGCGGGTGTTCGTCTTGTCCTGGGCGTAGGTCGGCCGCAGCACGAGCTTGACCGGTCCGCCGTTCTCGGTGATCGACTCGAGCGAGTGGCACCGCAGGCAGGTGTCTGTCACCGGGGGAAGGTCGGCGTGGTCCGGTGCCGGGATCGGCTTGGGGAACGTGTTGGTGACCAGCTGGAAGAGCTGCTTGGAGCCGGCGGCCTTGGCCTCGATCCAGCCGGCGGCCCCGGGCTTCACGTGGCACTCGGCGCAGGCGAGCTCGGAGTGCGAGGAGATCTGGTAGGCCTTCATCTCGGGCGCCATGGTGTGGCACAGGCCGCAGAAGGCGGCCGTCTCGGTGAAGCCGACGCCCATGACCCCGACGACCGTCACCACGGAGCCGAAGCCGGCGACCAGGAAGAAGGTCAGCAGCATGCCGCGCTTGCTGCGCAGCGGCGGGTACGGGATCAGAGCCACCAGACGCCGGATGCGAGCGAACCTCACCCGCGGAGCTGTCTCCGCGGGTGAGGTCGTCTCGTGGGCGTGGTCGGACATGGATCCGGGTCAGCTCCCGCTGGATGCCGACGGTGCCGGGCTGGCGCTGTTGAGGCTGGCCAGGTGCGTCTGAACGGTCTTGGCGAGGTCGGACTTCGGGTCGATGGCGATGACCGCGGCCCACTCCTTCTTCGCGGCCGCGTTGTCGGGCTTGTCGCCCGAGAGGTAGAGGAAGCCCAGGTCGTAGTGGGCCTCGGCGTTCTTCGGGTTGATGCCGACAGCCTTGAGCCAGGACGCCTTCGCGTCGGCCTGCTGGCTCTGGTTGAACTGCGCGGCGCCGAGAGCCACCCAGGCCATGTCGTCCTTGGGCGTGATCGCCAGGACCTTCTGGCTGAACACGGCCGAGTTCTTGTAGTCGCCGGCCTGGAAGTAGATGTCGGAGAGCTGGGCCAGCGAAGCCGAGTCCTTCGGGTTCGCAGTGATCTTCTGCATGAGCGCCCCGACCTTGGCCATGTCGAGCGCGTTGGCGCTCGCGGAGGCGGAGGCGGCGGTCGTCGGCGTTCCGGAGATCCCAGGGATGCTGGAGGAGTTCATCGTGTGCACGCCGAACGCGACACCCCCGATCAGCACCGCACCGGTGACAGCAGCGAGCACCCAGCTGGGCCGGCGGAACGAACGCGTGGCCGCCGGTGTGACGGCGGACGGTGACTCCCCGGCGGCGGGAGTCCCCAGGTCGTCGAGCAGGGACGCGATGGCCTCGACGTCGGCGAGCTGCTCCTCGGCCCAGGCCCTCTGGTCGTCGGGGGCGTGGTCGAGCACCGCCTTGGCAGCGCGTCGAGCCGCGGCGACGTCCGTGTCGGTGGCGTCGGCGGGGAGGCCGAGGCGTCCGAGGAGCTCGGTGCGCAAGTCCGCGCCGTCGATGGTCGGGCTGCCTGCGGTCTGAGGCGTCATGTCGGCCTCCTGCTCCCTGCGTCGGGTTCGTCTGTCACGAGCCATCCTGCGCCGCAGGCGGAGCCGGGACCATCCGTCTCCCGGCACGTTCGGGGTAGAGACGGACGCGCCCTGAGGGCTCTCGTGTGCCGGAAGGCATATGCCCCGCCCGTACCTGCGCTCGAGAGCTCAGCCCGAGGGGGTGGAGGTGCCGCTATCGACCAGCTTTCCGTTCACGAGCGCGAGCGACTTTGACCGGCACACGGGCTGGCAGGCGGCGCCGTTGGGGCGGACCTCGCTGAGGTCGATCGTGGTCGCCGCGTCCACGACCTGGGTGCCGTCGCGCAGCACGACGGTCAGGCTCACCGGGACCTTGTGCGGCTCGAAGGTCGGCGCCCCGTTCACGGCGAGCTGGGTGACGACCGTGAGCATGGGACCGGGCCCGCTGAGCGTCCCGGCCTGCATCTGGCAGGTGCCCGCGACGCACAACGTCGCCTGGAACGGCCGCTCCTGCACCACGCCTGCCAGCTGGTGGATGTCGACGACCACCTGGGACGTGCAGCCCGCGGTGCCGCAGGTGAGCGGCTGCTGCTGCGAACAGCCGAGCAGCGCTGCCATGCCGAGTCCGGTGATCACGGCGACCCAGGCGTGACGGCGTCGACGCATGTCAGTACTGCTTGGCGTCGTGCGGCGCACCGTGGCACACGAGGGTGCAGGTGCCGTGGCTCAGGCCGTTGGAGTCGGTGGGCAGCAGCGTGAAGGACAGGATGCCGTTGTAGGGCAGCACGTCGGGCGCGAAGCTGACCAGGCGGCTTCCCGGAGGCTGGTTGTTGACGGCGAAGGTGGTCGAGTGCAGGCGGAAGTGGCACTCCGAGCACGTGGCGTTGCCCTGCCCGTCTCCCGGCACGTCGATGGACAGACCGGTCAGCGGATTGTTGCCCGCCCAGTTGGCGATACCAGCGACGTGGAAGCGGTGCTTGCTGAAGTTCGTCGTCGTCGTGTCGTTCGTCGAGTAGGCGCGCTCGCTGTGGCAGGTGAAGCAGAGCGCGAAGTCGGTCGGCGCGAAGTCCTGGTGGATCGGCTCGAGGTCGCGGTCCTGGTAGTTCGCGATCAGCAGACCCCGGTAGACCGACCCGTGCACCGGCTGGGTGCCGCCGAGGCTGACGTCGGGCGCCACCGCCGGGCCGCCCGAGTGGCAGTTCGTGCACCGGACCGTGGACTGGGCGTCGAGGGTCCAGCGACGCAGCGAGCCGTAGACGTCGGTGAGGCTGGCCTGCATGGCTGTGGTCTGGTTCGTGCCGGGGGCCTCGACCGGGTGGAACGACCTGTTGGTCGGGGCGAACTCCTTCGCCTTGTCGAGCATGTAACGCGACGGCGTCCAGCCGTCGTTCGACAGCAGGGTGGTGTTGCCCGAGTGGCACTTGAAGCAGAGCTGGTACTCGGCCGTCATCGACGTGCTGGGGGTCTGACCGTCGAGGAAGGTGTAGGTCGGGGTGGTACCGGGGTCGCCGTTGACGACGCGCAGCCCCGACACCGCGGCGAGCGCGCCGGACGGCTTCCACGGCGCGGAGAGGGTGGCCTGGGTGGATGCGCCGGCCCTAGCCTCGTGCGGGTTGTGGCAGTCGGTGCAGACGCTGTGCCGGTTCACCACCCCGGTGAACTCGTCCCGGACGGACAGGGTGTGCCCGACCTCGGCGTCCGCGGCGGTGGCGTCGTGGCGGTAGTAGGACCGCGTGGCCGGAACGTTCTGCGGGACGGCCGAGTACTCGCCGGCGACGTTCTGCGCCGCTCCGGTCCCGTCGTGGCAGGTGAGGCAGAGCTGGCTCTGCGTCGGTTCCGTGATCATGCTCGCGCCGTCGCCGGTGTGCGCACGGTGGCACATCGCGCACCGGTCCGTCGTGATCGTGTACGGGCCGTGCGGGTCGATGTTCGGGTCGAGCTTGGTGGCTGTGGGTGCTGCCATCGGGATCGTCGATCCGGAGGCGGCGGCGGGCGCGGGGTGCGCTGCGCCGACGAGCACGAGAGCGGCGGCGAGCGCCGCGGAGATGAGGAGCCCGCGCAGCACCACGCCGACCGGGAGCCGGCGGGCGGGGCTCGGGCCAGTCACGGGAGGCTCCAGACGAAGGGATGGTGCGTCGAGCCCGGGGATCCCTGGGGCGGTGGTTGGCCGCCCCAGGGTCCGGGTGGTGCTCGTCGTTCAGGTGGTGCTGGTCGTGCTGGTCGTGCGGCCTACTTGTTGTGGCACATCTGGCAGGTGCCGCGGTTGTCCACCCGCAGCAGGAAGCTGTCAGGTGCGCTGCTGGTGCCGTCGGGGTTCTTGACCGCACCGGAGTACTGACCGGACATGCTCGCGTTCGAACCGTGCGAGACGTGGCAGGTCAGGCAGTTCGGGCTGTCGCCCATTGCCTTGTTGGCGGCCGCGCCGTTGGTGTTGGCGTCGGAACGGTGCCGGAAGGCGTACATCGCGTCGGTCGTACCGCCGGCCGTGAGGGCCGCCTTGTACGAGCCGCTACCGGCGAGGAGCCGGGTGTGGCACGTGGTGCACCAGCGCGAGACGTTGTTCTCCAGCGACGTCACCGTCTGGGTCGCCGAAGCGCTCAGGATGGGAGCTCCGTTGGCGTCACGTGCCGCTTCGGTGATGTTGGTGAGGTCGTCCTGCGCCCAGTAGTTCGTCGTCGTGTAGGCGTAGGTGGACGAGTCACTTACGGCCGTGTTAGACAGCGTGACCCAGCCTCCCGAGGTGAACGAGCCGGACGGCGCTGCCGCTCCGGGGTTGCCCTGGACGGTGATGCTCGTGGTGCCGGTGCCCGCCACGGCCGTGATCTTTCCGGAGATGTTCAGGCCACCGTTGGTGGTGGACCCGTTCATGCCCGTGATGGAGACCACTTGGCCGACCGCGAGGTTCGATGCCGCCGTGAAGGTGTAGACGACCGTGACCGGGTCGGTCACCTGCACGGTGGCACCGCTGACGGTCGCCACGATGCCCGCCGAGGTGAGGATCGCCCCGCCCGAGACGTAACTGCCCGGAGCGGCCACAAACGGCTTGGTGGCGATGGTCCCGTCACGACCCACGGTGACGGCGTTTGCCGCGATCGTGGTGGTAGGCGTCCCCACGACCTGGTAGGTCGTGTTGTAGGCCGCAGGCGCGACACCGGACAGAGTGAACAGCTGGTTCGCGGCGAGGCCAGTCGAAGCCACCGGCGTGATCGTCACTGCTGCGCTGCCGGCCGAGCCGGTTACCGTCTGCACCTGGCCGACCATGACGCCGGCGTTCGGGTTCACCTTGAGGATGCGGAACGTGCCGAATCCGGCGTTGGCCCCACCGTGCGGGTCGTGGCACGAGCCGCACTGCAGGGTGACGGAGGTGCCGGCGCCAGTGGCGCCGGTGGCACCGATGTAACCTGCGCCGCCCCATGCCATACCCGTGGCGTTGGTGTTGTGCGTCGACGTGGTCGCGACGCCACCGGACGTGGCGCCCAGCGCCGGCACGAGGCCGTGAAGGTCGCTGGACAGCGCACGGGACACGACGCCCGTGCCTGAGGACAGCAGCGCAGTGGTGAAGCCGCCACCACGAAGGGCGCCGGCCTGGTCACCAGCGATGCGAGCCTGGCCGGTGGGGCCGGTCGGGCCGGTGCCACCGGTGCTGCCGTAGGCGACACCGTCGAAGACGTCGAGCTTGGACCCACCGGCGGCTGCGCCGTGGCAGGTCTGGCACAGCGCGGACTCGCTCTGCGTGAGCAGGTACGAGGCCGACGCGGTGTGGGCGCGGTGACAACCTGCACACCGGTCCACGTTCATGACGTTCGTGGTGGACGTGTGGGGTCCGTTGTCCGCGAACGCCGGAGATGCGAAGCCGAAGGCCAGTAGCATGGTGCATCCTGCAGTCAGGATGACCTTACGCCTCACTGTCCTCGCCTCCTTCCGAGCTTGTTGGTCGACCACGTGGGTCGCTGGCCTTTCCTCGTAGACGCCCCCCTGGAGCGCTCGACTCGCGCCTCGCCACCTCCTGCGTGCTCGTGGACCTTCGTGGACGACTTCAGAAGCTCCACACCTGGAGCCTGTTGTTGGCACGGTCGGTGATGTAGACGTGGCCGTGCTGGTCGGTGGCGATCCCGTTCGGGTAGAGGAACTGGCCGTCGCCGTTGCCCTCGGTGCCGAACGTCCCGAGGAACGCGACGCTCGACCCGTCGTCGGACATGCGGTAGACGTTGACGGCCTGGTTGGTCGTGTCCACGACGAAGATGCGGCCGTGGTCGTCGATGGCGACTCCGCGAGGCAGCCCGAGATCGCCGTTGCCCACGCCGCGGTTCACCGACGCCTTCTGAACGCCCTGGCCGTCGAACACGATGAGGCGTCCGTTGTTGCTGTCGGCCACGGCGATGCGGCCCGCAGCGTCGATCGCGATCCCGTTCGGGAAGGACATCGCGTCGCCCGCGGTCACGGTGTGGGTCAGGGCGCCGTTCGCGTCGAACACGAGGACGCGGTGCGGGCTGGTCGACACGTCGGTGAGGTAGAGGTTGCCGTTCGCGTCGAAGGCGATCCCGAGCGGCTGCCAGGTCCTGGACACGCGCGTGGCGGTGAACTCGCGGACGTAGGAGCCATTCGCTGTGTAGACGTACACCGCCGACGCCAGCCGGTCGGTGACCCAGACCTGGCCGGTCTTCGGGTTCACCGCGACGTACATCGGGATGTGACCCTTGCCAGTGGTCGTGACCGGGGGCTTGAGCTCGCCGACCTTGTTGCCCTGGGCGTCGAAGGCCAGGGTGGTGCGGTTCCCGTCGCTCTGGGTGACGTAGACGCGGCTGCCGTCAGCGGTCACAGCCACGCCGAGCGGCGCGGTGACGCCGTACATGCTCATCGCATAGCCCGGCATCGCTTCCTGGGGGATGCCCGGGAGCTCGCTGAGGGGCTTGCGGTTGATGAGGTACCAGGCGAAGAGGGCGGCGACGAGCAGGAGCAGGATCCCGAGGATCGCGAGGGCGATCTTGAGGCGCCGGCGGTCGTCCTCGGACTCCGCCTCGGGCGCCGCGTGCGAACCGCCGCCGCCGGCTGCACCGCCGCCGGACCCGCCACCCCCGTCGCCAGGGCCGATGGGACCGTTCGGGGCGGGCGGGTCCAGCAGCTCGTCGAGGCCGCCGGTGACGGGGCCGTCAGTGGTCGTGGTCATGTCACTTGCTCCCGTTCGAGGCGGTGGTCAGGCGGGCGAGCCCCGTCTTCGCGGTGAAGTCGGCCGGGCGGACCTTGAGGACCTGCTGGTACCAGCTCGTCGCTGTGGCGCTGTCGTTGGACTTCTCGGCGATCTCGGCGAGCCCGAGCATCGCGTCGGCCTTCACCGTTCCCTTGGTGAGCCCGGAGAGCTCGCTCTTGGCCTTGTCGGTCTTGCCGGCGCAGTTGTCCGCCATCGCGGAGGAGTAGGTGGACGAGTCGGACTGACCGAGCTTCGTGTAGGCCGCGGCGAGCTGCTGGAACGGCTCGCACCATCCGGTCGGCACGAACAGGACGGCCTGCCGCAGGCTCACTACGGACGACTTGGCGTCGCCCGCGCCGAGCTGGGCCAGGCCGAGCTGGTAGAAGGCATCGGCATCCGTCTGGTCGATCGACAGTGCCTGCTGCAGGTACTCCTGCGCCTGGGGGTAGCTGCGCTGGGTGTTGCTGATCACGCCGAGGTCGTAGAAGGCCTTCTGCAGCTGCGGGTCCTGGGCCTCGAAGGCCCACGTCATCTTGGCCTTGACCACGGAGGTCAGGGTGGTCTTGGCGTTGGCGAGATCGCCCATGGCGATGAGCGTCTCGCCCTTGCCGACCAGCGTGTTCCGGTTGTTCGGGCCTACGCGGAGCAGCTCGTCGTACTGCGCGAGTGCGTCGGACCACTGCTTGTTGTCGCGGTAGGTGGCCGCCAGCGTCAGTCGGGCGTCGAGGCTGTTCGGTGCGTCCTTGACGGCCTGCTCGGCGGTCGCGACCTGGCGCTCGGTGAGCGACGGGCCGGAGCTGCGGTGCTGTCCCACGTAGTAGACGACGGTGAACAGGACGAGCAGGACTGCGAGGACGATGGTCGTCCCCTTCACGAGCCGTCGGAGCGCGCGATCGGAGATCGTCGGCTCCCGGTGTGCCATCGCCATGTCTGGGTCCTCGCATTCCGAGCGTGCTTGCGTTGTCACGACTGCACGGAGGCACGTGCCTCCGCTGTCATCGTCGTGCGGTGAGCACGTGACGCCCATCCGTCGTGCGGTAGAGACGGGATACATCTCTGCGCATGCGGTACATGACCGCGGTTGTGACGTGGGTCTCAGGACGCGTGCGGGTGGCCGACGCCGAGACCGGCGACGGCGTCCACGATGGCCTCGACCGCCGGTGCCTCGCTCTGCTCGGGGATGCGCGGGCTCGTGGCAGCGGCGCTCATGTCGAAGACGACGGCGCCGGGGGCCTGGCAGGTGATGCGGTCGGCGTCGACCGTCGAGGACCGCTCGAAGATGACGACCCGCGGGTGGGACGCCAGAGCCGATGCGACCGCGTCGGGGTCCAGGGCGGAGACGGCACTCACCCGGACGCCGGTCTCGTTGGTCACGTAGGCGGCGATGCCCTCGCCGAGCAGCGCGTGCACGTAGAGGAGGACGACGTCGTGCGTCTGGTTCTCAGGCACGGTCCCTCCCTGCGGTGGGTGCACGTCTCGATCGGACGTGTCCACCGTAGGGCGGCACCGTCGCGGTGTGATATCCGCGATATGGCACAACTTCCGGGTGGCTCAGGGTGTATCCACCCGTACCGAACGGGCGGGGCGTGACCTCAGGACTGGTCGGGGGAGTGCCCGAGGCCCTGACGCACGATGTACGACGCGGCCTGGATCCGGTTGTCGAGGTGCAGCTTCTCCAGCGCGTTGTGCACGTGGTTCTTCACGGTGCCCTCGGTGATGGAGAGCCGGCGCCCGATCTGCTTGTTGCTCATGCCTTCTGCGACCAGCTGCAGGATCTCGAGCTCGCGGGCGGTGATCGGCGGACCGGTCGTCGCCGACGGCGCCTCCACGGGCGTCCAGTTGCCGCTGCGGACCTCGGAGAC
>Ga0302323_100003315_pt1 | contig 13101 bp, 10 predicted proteins | sample Fen_T0_3_FD_201950 | JGI IMG/M metagenome (GOLD analysis project Ga0302323, IMG submission 201950) | Peat permafrost microbial communities from Stordalen Mire near Abisko, Sweden - Fen_T0_3 | ecosystem: Environmental > Terrestrial > Soil > Wetlands > Permafrost | place: Sweden: Abisko... | reverse complement strand
CAGGTTGGCGTCATGCGCCAGATAGGAGATGCCGAAGCCGCCGATGCCGAGGATCCGCTCGATGGTGTATTCGTGCAACTGGAAGCCGATCGGCAGGGCGACCCGGCTGTCCTGCTGGCTGCTGGCGCGGCGCTTCAGTTCGGAGTACGACGGGCCGGTGAAATCGGCCGGCACCACGCCGCGATGCAGGGGAGAACTGCGGTCGACCAGGGTATGGGTGCCGGTGGCCGTCATCGGGTCGCGCGGCACCACGATGGTCTTCGCGCTCGACAGGTCTTCCGCGTCGATCGCGCTCTCCTTGCCTGATTCGTCTTGGGCCATCCTTGTATCCCCCGGGCCTTGCCAGCGCTGTACGCAATGGCTGCGCGCAATAATCGGCCGAAACCCCAACAAAAGTGTCGACCAGGATGCGAACTATATTGCAAAGATTATCACATAAGCCATTGAAGCCTCCAGCTTTTAGCAACTCCGGGGCGGGCAAATCGCACACATTTCACAAGCTTTTTCATGGCGGCGTGCCTGCTGCCGGCCGGCCGTGCGCGCGCTGTTCCCGGGTCTTGGATTGCTGCGGGCGCACGGAGTTTTCCCTGGCAGTCACCTAACGTCAACCTGCTAAACTGCCCGGCTTTGTCCTGACCCGGCGCCCCGCGCCACAAACTCCGTGCCACCAAAACCCGTGACCCAACAACGCCTGCTCGATTTGTACCGCGTGATGCGCCGCATCCGCGCCTTTGAAGACGCCGCCGAGATCGCCAGCCAGGGCGGCGTCGCCGCCTGGGGCCTGGCGGCCGCCAGCAAGCCGGCCAGGGTGCGCGGGCCGCTGCATCTGTCCACCGGGCAGGAGGCGGTCGCCGCCGGGGTTTGCCAGAACCTGGTGCGCGCCGACCTGCTCACCTCCACCCATCGCGGCCACGGCCACACCCTGGCCAAAGGCGCCGATTCGACCCGCATGATGTGCGAACTGTTCGGCCGCGCCAACGGCTACAACCACGGCAAGGGCGGCTCGATGCACATCGCCGACTTTTCGGTCGGCATGCTGGGCGCCAACGGCGTGGTAGCGGCGGGCATTCCGATCGCCACCGGCGCCGCCCACGCCCTGAAATTGCGCGGCCTGCCGAACATCGTCGCCTGTTTTTTTGGCGACGGCGCGGCCAACCGCGGGCCCTTCCTGGAAGGCCTGAACTGGGCCCAGGTGTACAAGCTGCCGGTGCTGTTCGTCTGCGAGGACAACCGCATTTCCGCCACCACCCCGACCGGGCCGATGACCGCCGGCGAGGGCGTCTCGGCGCGTGCCCAGGCGCTGGCGATCCCGTCGGAAAAAGTCGACGGCAACGATGTCGAGGCCGTCGATGCGGTGGCCGGCAGGCTGGCCGCCGAAGTGCGCGCCGGCGGCGGGCCGCGTTTCATCCATGCCCTGACCTATCGCTTCAAGGGCCACGTGTCGGTCGACCCCGGCACCTACCGCGATGCCGCCGAAGTCGCGGCCGCGCTCAAGGCCGACCCGCTGATCGTGGCGCGTGCCAAGTTGCTGGGGCGCGGCGCGGCGCAGGAGAGCATCGACGCGATCGACCGGGAAGCGCTGGCCGAGATTGACGCTGCCCTGGCCGTTGCCGACGCCGCGCCCTGGCCGAAAGTCGAGGACGCCTACACGGACATATTGAACACCGGCGCCGGGGTGTGGCGATGAACGCACCGGCACCGAAGGATAGCGATATGAGTACCCAGCAACTGACCTACGCCCAGGCCGCCTGCCTGGCCCTGCAGGAGGCGATGCGCGCCGACCCCACCGTGGTGGCATTGGGCGAAGACTTGGGGCGCGGCGGCGTGTTCGGCCAGTACCGCGGCCTGCCGCAGGAGTTCGGCCCGGAACGCATCATCGACACGCCGATTTCCGAAGCCAACATCATGGGCGCCGCCGTCGGCATGGCGCTGGCCGGCCTGCGCCCGGTGGTGGAAATGCGTGTCATTGACTTTGCGCTGTGCGCGATGGACGAGATCGTCAACCAGGCCGCCAAGAACCGCTACATGTTCGGCGGCCAGGGCCGGGTGCCGCTGGTGGCGCGCATGCCGATCGGCATCTGGAGCGCCTCCGCGGCCCAGCATTCGCAGTCGCTCGAAGCCTGGTTCGCCCACATGCCCGGGCTGGTGGTGGTCACCCCGGCAACGCCGGCCGACAACTACGGCCTCCTCAAGAGCGCGCTGGCCAGCGGCGATCCGGTGATCTACATGGAACACAAGGAACTGTGGGGCGCCACCGGCGCGGTCGAACCCGGCGCCGTGGTGCCGCTGGGCCGCGCCAACCTGCTCACCCAAGGCGGCGACCTGACCATCGTCACCTGGTCGCGCGGGGTCAGCCTGGCGCTGGAGGCGGCGGCGGCGCTGGCCGCTGGCGGCATCGCCGCCGAGGTGCTCGACCTGCGCACCCTGTGGCCCTGGGACCAGGAGGCGGTCTACGCCTCCGCCGCCAAGACCGGCCGGGTGCTGGTGGTGCACGAGGCGGTGCAGGTGGCCGGTTTCGGAGCGGAAATCGCCGCCAGCGTTGCCGAGCACGTCGGCTGCAAGGTCAAGCGCCTGGGCGCGCCGCGCATCCCCGTGGGCTACGCCCAGGTGCTGGAGGACGAGTCGCGCCTGTCGGCGGCCAAGATCGAGGCGGCGGCGCGCAGCCTGCTGAAATAGCCCGGTGAGCGGGAAGGACTGCGCAGTGATTCATCGCATGACCCACCGCCTGACCCACCGCAACCGGAGCACCGCCCGCATGGCGCTTGCCGCAAGCGCAGCGGTCTGCAGCGCGCGCTGCGGGTTGTTCTCGTTGCCGACCGCGCGGCGCGGACCCGCATGAGCCGGCCGATACTCACCGCCGAATCGGTCACCGAACTGGGCGCGGCGGTGCGCGGCGCCGTACTGGTGGCCGGCTCGCACGCCGGGGTGATCGCCGCCACCCTGGGCGCGTCCGCCGGCGCCCACGCGCTGATCCTCAATGATGCCGGCGTCGGGCTGGAGCGTGCCGGCATCGCCGGGCTAGCCTATCTGCAGGCTATCGGCATGGCCGCCTGCGCGGTCGCCCATACCAGCGCGCGCATCGGGGATGGCGCCGACAGCCTGGCGCGCGGCATCATTTCCCACGCGAACCAGGCTGCGGCGGATGCCGGCGTGCGGGCGGGCATGGGAGTCCGTGAGGCGGCCGCGCAACTTGCGCAGCATGCGCCGGCGCCGGGCGAGCCACCACCCTATAGCGACGGCCGCTGGCTGCTCCAGACCTCAGGCGGCATCCAGGTCTGGGCCCTCGATTCGGTCGGCAAGCTGGTGCCGGAAGACGCCGGCCGGATTCTCCTGATCGGCTCGCACGGCGCACTGCACGGCGGGCGTGACGACTCGGCGCTCAACCTGCACGGCCTGGCCATCGCGGCGCGCGCCGTGGTGTTCAATGATGCCGGGGTCGGTATCGACGGCATCGGCATCACCCGCCTGCCGGAACTTGCGCGGCGCGGCGTACCTGCCGCCACGGTGGACTGCATGAGCGCACGCATCGGCGACGGCCGTTCGATGTGGGACACTGGCGTCCTGTCTTTTGTGAACGATTGCGCGGCGGGCCTGGGAGCGCGGCCTGGCGCTGCTGCCCGAAGCTGGATCGAAAAGCTATGCGCAATATGAGCAAACTTGCCGGGTTGTTCCTCCTGTTCCTGCTTTGCCTGCTGCCTTGCCTGGCCGCTGCGCAAGGCCGCGGCCCGCTGGTGGACGCGACGCGCGAGTTGGTCGACATCCAGCGCCGCATCCTCGCACTGAACGACGAGACCCGCGGTGCCGACGCCGAAGCGCGCACCCGCGCCGGCCAATACCTGTTCCACGGCCGGCAGCAAAAAAGCCTGGCCCTGGCGCAGGCCCTGGCGGCGGCCGACCCGGCGGCCCTGAACGGATTTTTCGACTACGCGGAAAAAAGCGGCGATCTGTACGACATCGATCGCCTGGCCCTGCGCGATGTGCTCGACGAGTGGGCCGGCAACCTGCCGGCCGGCCAGGTGCCGCCGCGCCTGGCCCGCCTAAAAGACGAGATGCTGCGCATCCAGGCGCGTTACGGGCGCGAACTGGCGGCGGCGCTGGCCGAGCAGCCGGGCCGCGGGCTGGCGGCGCGGCGCGCCTCCTGGGACGAATACCAGGCCTTCGTGCGCGAGAAATATCCGCCTGAGGCGATCCTGCGCGAGTTGGAAGTCGAGATGCCCGACCAGTCGCGCGGCAAGCCGTCAAAAGCGCCGGAGAAGGAGGCGCGCGCGCTGTCCGACGAGCTGACCGGCGCCAGCCTGCCGCCCCGGACCCTGCTGCTCACTTTCGACGACGGCCCGCATCCGCGCTACACCGACCAGATACTCGCGATCCTGGCGCGCTACAAGATCAAGGCGCTGTTTTTCCAGGTCGGCCAGAACCTGGGGTCGATGAAAGACCAGAAGGCCACCCTGGCGCGCAGCGCCGATGTCGACAAGCGCATCCTCGCTGCCGGCCACGCGATCGCCAACCACACCTACTCCCACCCTTTCCTGCCCAAGCTGGACGACAAGCGCCTGGTCGAGGAGATCGACAGCACCCAGCAGTTGCTGCTCGCCGCCGTGCCCGAAGGTCCGGGGCGCACCGCAATGTTCCGCGCCCCCTACGGCGCGCGCAATCCGCTGGTGCTCTCCGAGCTGGCGGACCGCAAGCTGCGCTCGGTGATGTGGAACATCGATTCGCGCGACTGGGCCGACCCGGTGCCCGATTCGATCGCCAAACGGGTGATCGCCGACGTCGAGAAGGAAGGGCGCGGCATCATCCTGTTCCACGACATCCACTCACGCTCGGTCGAGGCCCTGCCGCAGGTGCTGGACGCCCTGATCGCCAAGGGCTACAAGTTCGCTGCCTGGAACGGCAAGGAACTGGTGGTGGAGAACGCCGCCTTGCCCGCTCCTGTAGTCGAGCCGCTGTACCGCGAGAGTTTCGCGGTGGTGATAGGCATAGACGACTACGCCAACTGGCCCAAGCTGCGCTACGCGGTGAACGACGCGAAGGCGATCCGCGACGTGCTGGTGGAGAAATACGGTTTCAAGGCGCAGAACGTGATCACCCTGACCAACCAGGAGGCGACCCGCGAGAACATCACCGCGGCGCTCGGCACCACCCTGGCCGACCCGCGCAAGGTGCGGCGCGAGGACAGGGTGTTCGTCTTCTACGCCGGCCACGGCGCGACCCGCCACCTGCCTTCCGGGCGCGACCTCGGTTACATCGTGCCGGTGGAGGCGGCGGCCGACAACTACCAAAGCCAGGCGATCTCGATGACCCAGTTGCAGGACATCGCCGAGGCGATCCCCGCCAAGCATGTGCTGTTCATCATGGATTCCTGCTACTCCGGCATGGCGCTGACGCGCGGCGGCGCGCGTCCCGACGGCAACCTCTATGCGCGCGAACTGGCACGCCGCGGCGCCCGCCAGATGTTCACCGCCGGTGGGGCCGACGAGGAGGTGGCCGACAACGGCCCGAACGGCCATTCGATTTTCACCTGGACCCTTCTGCAGGGCCTGCAGGGCAAGGCCGACCTGAACGGCGACGGGGTGATCACCGCCTCCGAACTGGCCGCGCATGTCGCGCCCATCGTCTCCACCCTGTCGCGCCAGACCCCGGCCTTCGGCAACCTGGTGGGCAGCGAAGGCGGCGACATGATTTTCGAGACCGGCCACGCCAGCGAATACCTGACCGGCGAATCGACCCAGCTCGATGACGAAGCGACCCGCCTGGCCGACCAGATCGCCAAACTCAAGGGCGAGATCGCCGCCAAGGCCGAGCGCAATGCGAAACTGCGCGCCGAACTGGCCAGCCTGCAGGCGGGCGCGGCGCCGGCAGGCGCGCCTCCCATACCCGTGGCGCCGCCGCTGAACCTGAGCGCCACCGCGCTCAACGACCGCGGCACCGCCTTGTTCCGCGAACGCCAGTATGCCCAGGCGCAAGTCGAGTTCGAAGCGGCGGTCAAGGCCGATCCCAACTTCGCTTTGGCGGCCAACAACCTGGGCTTTACCCATTACAAGCTGGAGCGCTGGGCTCTGGCCGCGCAATGGTTTGAAAAAGCAGTGGCGCTGGACCCGAAGCGGGCGGTGGCCTATCTCAACCTGGGCGATGTGTATCTCAAGCTCGACCGGAAGGCCGAGGCCAAACGGGCCTACGAAAAATACCTGGAACTCACGCCCACCGGGCGTGCCGCCGACACGGTGCGGCAACAATTGCGCACGCTGTAGCTAGTCAAGACCAGGCCTGCTCCGGGCACGGCGCTTGCTGCGGTTTCGAGATGCGGTTCGACATGACGCCTATCAGGGAAGACCATGAAACGTAATCACGATGCCCGGGCATCACGCCGGCAATTTGTCCTGGGTATGGCAGGCGTGTGCGCGGCTCCGCTGCTGGTCGCCTGCGCCGGGCCGGCGGGCGGCTCGAAGAGCATCAGCGTCGGCGCCTTGTTCGCCGGCCGGATCGATGACCACGGCTTCATGGAGGCCGGCTGGCGCGGCCTGGAACGGGCACGTGCCAAGTTTGGTATCAAGACGCACTATATCGATGCCGTGCAGCCGAAGAAAGAGCAACTCGCCGAGGCGTTGACCCGGCTGGCGGGCTCGGGCGTGGACCTGGTAATCGCGCATGGCGGGCAGAACAACGAGGCCTGCGTGGAAGTGGCGGCGAAGTTTCCGCAAATCAAATTCGTGGTCACCCAGGGCGCGGTGACCGGGGCCAACCTGGCCAGCTACGAGGTGTTGCAGGAGGAATCGGCCTACCTGGCCGGCGTGCTGGCGGCCTTGAGCACGCGCAGCGGCGTGGTTGGGCACATGTCGGGCATCCGCGTGCGCCCCGGGCTCAAAGGCCGCGCCGCCTACGCCGCGGGGGTACGGGCGACCAATCCGGATGTCAGGCTGCTGAGCAATTTTTCCGGCAACCAGGACGACAACGCGCTGTCCCGGCGGGTCGCCGCCGCCCAGATCGCCGCCGGGGCCGACGTCATTTTCACCATGCTCAACGCCGGGCGCGACGGTGTGACGCAGGCTTGCCGCGATGCCGGCGTGCGGCAGATCGGCAATGTCGTCGACTGGGTAGCGGTCGATCCGCGGGTGTTCGTCGGGTCCGCGATCGCCGATGTCGGGATCGGGGTTTTCGAAACGGTGCGGGATGCACAGCAGGGTGCCTTTCCGGCCGCGCAGGTCCGCAAGGTGGGCCTGGCCAACCCGCGGGCGGTGCGCCTGAGCATGGCGCCCGATGTGGCTGCCGCCATCCAGGCGCGCATCGCCGGAGTGGCGGACGACATCAAGAGCGGGCGGGTCAAGGTGCCGGAGGACTACGCAGGGGCCGAATTTCCGACGCCCTCTTGATCCCCTCGTGGTCAGCACCGTGGTGCCGGCGCCCGGCGGGCGCTTCAAGCCACCGGATCAGGCCGTCAGCAGCAGCTTGCCCTGCTGGGTGATGCGCAGGCGATACTCGCGGCCGTTGTGCACCAGGACGATTTCGCGTGCCGTGCCGAACAGGTCGCCGGTGCTGATGCGCACCCCGGCGCCGGACTCTGTGGCGCCGCCGGCGGCGGTCGGTGGCTCGGACTTCGGTGCGGAGGGCGGTTGACTCATGACTCGCAAAGTGTGGCCGCGGCCTGGCTGCGGGAAGCAGGGTGCAGGTAAATCAGCGGTTCGATAATGAGAATTATTACCATAATTGCCTATCGTGTCAATGCGAATAATTCTTATTAATCGGGGTGGCCGGCGATGCTGGCCGGCGATACCCGGCAGACCATCCGGCCTCTGGTCTTTACGCATTCTTTATATCCGGGCGCCAGGTGTTGACGCCGATTTGACGCCAGCGTCTCTATATTTGGAACAGGCGAGTTGCCTGTTGCGTGTGGAGGCGAACATGACCAATCGAATCCTTGCTTTTGCCTGCGGCCTGCTCGCGGGCCTGGCGCTGCATGCGGTGTTCCTGTCGTCGCTGCCTGATCCCGCAAGCGTTGCCAGCGCACCCGCGCCGCAAGCCCAAGGCGTGCCACGCTGCGCCGCCCACCCGGTCAAGATGCCCTGCCTGTTCGATGCCGGCCGTTGAAGCGCGGTTGCAACACACCGGGCGTGAAATAATGCCGCATGCCGGCCGCGCTTGAACGCCCCGATCCCGATGCCCTGCTAGAGCGCATCCGGCAGGGGGAGGTGCGCGCCGGGCGCGGCAAGCTGCGCATCTATTTCGGCTCTTCCGCCGGCGTCGGCAAGACCTACGCCATGCTCGCCGCCGCGCAAAAGCTGCAGGCCGAGGGCAGGGCGGTGCTGGTGGGCGTCATCGAAACCCACGGCCGCGCCGAGACCCTGGCGCTGCTGCAGGGCCTGGAGGTGCTGCCGCTGGCCAAGGTCGCCTACCGCGAGCGCGTACTGGAAGAGTTCGACCTGGACGGCGCCCTGGCGCGCAAGCCGCCGCTGATCCTGATCGACGAGCTGGCGCACACCAACGCGCCGGGCTCGCGCCACCCGAAGCGCTGGCAGGACGTCGAGGAACTGCTGGGCGCCGGCATCGACGTCTACTCCACCCTCAACGTCCAGCACCTGGAGAGCCTGAACGACGTGGTCGGCGGGATCACCGGGATCCGTGTCGCCGAGACCCTGCCCGATACCTTTTTCGACGCCGCCGACGAGGTGGTGCTGGTCGACATTCCCGCCGACGAATTGTTGACCCGCCTGAAGGCCGGCAAGGTGTACCTGCCGGCCCAGGCCGAGAGCGCGGCGCGCAATTTCTTCCGCAAGGGCAACCTGATGGCGCTGCGCGAGCTGGCGCTGCGCCGCACCGCCGACCGGGTCGAGGGCGACGTCCAGGCCTATCGCACCGAGAACGCGATCGCCGGGCTGTGGAAGACCGAAGGGGCCTTGCTCCTTTGCATCGGTGCGCGCCCCGGCAGCGACCACCTGGTGCGCAGCGCGGCGCGCCTGGCCCAGCAGTTGAGTGTCTCCTGGCACGCGGTGTATGTGGAGACCCCGGCCCTGCAGCGCCTGCCCGCGGCGGCGCGCGAGCGCATCCTCGCCACCGTGCGCCTGGCGCAGGAGCTGGGCGCGATCACCGCCGTGCTGCCCGGCAACGAGGTCGCCACCACCCTGGTGGACTATGCGCACGCACGCAACCTCTCGACCCTGGTGATCGGCCGCGGCAACGGCCCGAAGTGGCCCTGGCTGCGCCGCCACAGCCGTTCGATTCCGCAACTGGCGCCCGACATCGACCTGATCGAGATCGGCCGCAACGCCGGTGGTGACGAGCCGCTGCCCACGCGCGGCCCCGGCGCCGATGCCGAGATGGACGAGGGCGAGGGCGGGGTGCGCTATCTGCCCTACGCCTGGGCCCTGCTCGCCTGCATCGCCACCGCGCTGGTCGCCACGCCGCTGCTGCCGTATTTCGACCTCGCCAACATCGTGATGATCTTCCTGCTCACGGTGGTGCTGCTGGGGGTCAATTTCGGCCGCGGCCCGGCGGTGTTGGCGGCCTTTGTCAGCGTCGCTTCCTTCGACTTTTTCTTCGTGCCGCCGCGTTTTTCCTTCGCGGTGTCCGATGTGCAGTACCTGCTCACTTTCGCGGTGATGCTGGTGGTCGGCCTGATCACCGGCCAGCTCACGGCAGGCCTGCGCTTCCAGGCGCGGGTCGCCGCGCACCGCGAGGGGCGCTCGCGCGCGCTCTATGAATTTTCGCGCGACCTCTCCAGCGCGCTGCTTACCGAGCAGGTCGTCGAGATCACCCGCAGCGCGATCGAGCGCGAGTTCCGCGCCCGTGCCGAGCTCTACGTCCTGGACCTGGACGACAAGCTGCACCTGCCTGCCCCCGGCGTACCGGCCGCGAACGGAACTGCGGACGGCACCGCTACCGGGGTCGACTCCGCCACCGCGCAATGGTCGTTCAACCGCGGCCAGCCGGCCGGCATGGGCACCGACACCCTGCCGGGCAGCGCCTTTCTCTACCTGCCGCTCAAAGCCGCCATGCGCACCCGCGGCGTGCTGGCGATCCAGCCGCGCAGCCGGCGCATCCTGATGATCCCCGAGCAGCGCCGCCAGCTCGAGACCTTCGCCACCCTGGTGGCGATCGCCCTGGAACGCGTGCACTATGTCGAGGTGGCGCAGAACGCCACGGTGAGAATCGAGTCCGAGCGCCTGCGCAACTCGCTGCTCTCGGCCATGTCGCACGACCTGCGCACCCCGCTGGCCGCTCTCTACGGCCTGGCCGACACCCTGGCGCTGGCGCCGCCGGGCTTATCGAAGCCGCAAAAGGAGATCGCCGACGCCATCCGCGACGAGACCCGGCGCATGAATGCCCTGGTCGCCAACCTGCTCGACATGGCGCGCATCCAGAGCGGCGAGATCCGCCTGAACCTGCAGTGGCAGCCGGTAGAAGAGGTGGTAGGCAGCGCCCTGCAGGCGGCGCGTGCGGCGCTGGGCGGGCGCGCGGTCAAAACCGAGCTGGCGCCCGATCTGCCGCTGGTCAGTTTCGATGCCGTGCTGATCGAGCGCGTGCTGGTCAACCTGCTGGAGAATGCGGTCAAGTACGCCCCGGGTCGCACGCCAGATGAGCCTGCCATCACCATCGCCGCGCAGGTGCGGGGCCGCGAAATGCAGATCAGCGTGAGCGACCAGGGCCCCGGGGTGCCGGCCGGCCAGGAAGAGGCGATCTTCGAAAAATTCACCCGCGGCGAGCGCGAGTCCGCCACACCCGGCATCGGCCTGGGCCTGGCGATCTGCCGGGCCATCGTCGAGGCGCACCAGGGCCGCATCTGGGTGGACACCGCCTACCTATCCGGTGCACGATTCTGTTTCACCCTGCCGCTGGGCACGCCGCCGGAGCTGCCTGAAATCGACGACAATCCCTGACTCCTTTCAACCCAGCCCCATCAGCCCAGCTCCCTGAACACCATCCCATGAGCGAACCAGGCCAGACCGCGGTGATCGTCGAGGACGAGCAGCAGATCCGCCGCTTCGTGCGCACTTCGCTGGAGGCGGAGGGCTGGCGCGTGTTCGAGGCCGGCACCATCAAGCAGGGCCTGGTGGAGGCCGGCACCCGCCACCCCGACCTGGTGGTGCTAGACCTGGGCCTGCCGGACGGCGACGGCATCGGCTTCATCCGCGACCTGCGCAACTGGTCGCAGGTGCCGGTGATCATCCTGTCGGCGCGCACCGAGGAGACGGCGAAAATCGCTGCCTTGGATGCCGGCGCCGACGATTACCTGACCAAGCCCTTCGGGGTCGGCGAGCTGATGGCGCGCGTGCGCGTGGCGCTGCGCCGGCGCCAGAGCGCGGGCGAAATGCGCGAGCCGGTGTACCGCTTCGGCAACGTGGCGGTCGACCTGTCGATGCGCACCGTCACCCGCGCCGGCCAGCCCGTGCACCTGACCCCCACCGAATACCGCCTGCTCGGCCATCTGATCGCCAATGGCGGCAAGGTGCTGACCCACCGCCAGTTGCTGCGCGAAGTCTGGGGCCCCTCGCACGCCGAGGACAGCCACTACCTGCGAATTTTCATGGGTCACCTGCGGCAAAAGCTGGAGGACGATCCGGCCCAGCCCTGGCACCTGCTCACCGAGACGGCGGTGGGTTACCGCCTGGTACCTTGAGCACCAGGCCAGGCGCCACTCCGGGCACGCATCCGAGCATGAAGCAGAGCACGAAACCGGGCACGCAACTGCGATTGGAACCGAGCGTCATCAAGGCCCGCATGAACCCACTATCGCCGGCCCAGAAATCCACCGACTCGGCCGACTACCTGCGCGTGCCGCGCCCGCTGGGCGCGATGGCCAAGGACTTCGCCGCCGGTTACGTGATCCCGGCCGACACCCACACGCGCGGCCAGCTGATCTACGCGGTCGCCGGGGTGATGAGCGTGCGCACCGCGCACGGCATCTGGGTGGTGCCGCCCGAGCGCGCGGTGTGGGTGCCGCCCGGCACCCTGCACTCGACCCGCATGTCGGGCGACGTGGCGATGCGCACACTTTACGTGCGCCAGCGCGAGTGCCTGCGCCTGCCGGCGCGCTGCTGCGTGATCAACGTCACGCCCCTGCTGCGCGAGCTGATCCTGCGCGCGGTGGAGTTGCCGCTGCACTACGACGAGTCCGGCCCCGGCGGCCGGGTGGTGGCGCTGATCCTCGACGAACTGGAAGTGGCCCATGTGCTGCCCCTGCACTTGCCGCGCCCGCGCGACGCCCGGGTGGCGCGGGTCTGCGATGCCCTGGAAGGCAATCCGGCCGACCCCCGCGGCCTGGCCGAGTTCGGCGCCCTGGTCGGCGCCAGCGAGCGCAACCTGGCGCGCCTGTTCGTGCGCGAGACCGGCATGACCTTCGCCATCTGGCGCCAGCAGGTGCGCCTGATCGCCGCGCTCGAAAAGCTGGCGCAGCGTACCCCGATCGCGCGCATCGCCGAATCCCTGGGTTATGAAAGCGCCAGCGCCTTCACCGCGATGTTCCGCAAGACCCTGGGAGTGGCGCCCAAGGAGTACTTCGCGGTGACCCCGGCGAACGCGCGCGGCGACACCTGAGCCGCGCGGACTCCCGGCGGAAATGCCAGGCAAGTCTCGAAAACCGCGAGTAGCGAAGCTGGCTTCTCACCGAGATCGAGGGTTGCGAAACGCAGGTGTGGGCGTGGCCCACTCGACCAGGACACTAGCCGCGCCTGGCGATATATTCCAGCGCCGCGCGCACCCGCGGGCCCCAGTGGGCAATCAGCGGCAGCACCAGCAGATAGAAAAACAGCCAGACAAACACGCCCACCACCACGCAGAGCAGGGTGGCGTCGATGACGCGGGCGGCCAGTTCGCCGCGGGCGGCGCGGAAAGTCTGCAGCACCAGCACTCCCAGGTCCCAGCTGGCCCACAGTCCGAGCGCGATGACGATGCAAGCGCCGCCTGCCGCGCCCAAGGCCTGCAGCGCGCCGACCAGTCCGATCGGGGCGGGGTTTCCTGCGCCGTGCCTGGGACGCGCGGCGCCGCCATCGCCCTGCCAGCGCGCCAGCGCGCCGAGCACGAATATGCCCCCCATCGCCACCTGCAGGGCGAGCAGAAACCAGGCGATTCCAGGGGTCTGCCCGAACGAGGCGCCGCCGTAGCTGCCGG
>Ga0302323_100003314_pt1 | contig 13101 bp, 11 predicted proteins | sample Fen_T0_3_FD_201950 | JGI IMG/M metagenome (GOLD analysis project Ga0302323, IMG submission 201950) | Peat permafrost microbial communities from Stordalen Mire near Abisko, Sweden - Fen_T0_3 | ecosystem: Environmental > Terrestrial > Soil > Wetlands > Permafrost | place: Sweden: Abisko... | reverse complement strand
GTGGTCGCGGTCTCTAAGCCACAACTCGGCGATCCTGCGCAGTTCGCTGTTCTTTGCCTTCATTCACGTCATGAACACCGCCACAACCGACGCCGCCGTTTCGTGGCGAGTGGCGATCTTCAACTTCGGTGCCAGATTGCCGGTGGCGATCGCCCTGACGTGGATCTACATGCGGCGCCGCTCGATCCTGGCGTCGGGCACGCTGCATGCCGGATACAACGGGCTGATAACGGTTATCTCGTTCCTCTGAGCGGCAGCCGCACCTCACTGTGAAGCCGCGGATAAGCCGCGGTTGGGCGCCAGATAAGCGGCACTCGCTAGTCTCACGTTGTTCCCGGAAGCCGGATGGCGAGAGGAATCGGCGGGCTTTCGTCGTTCGGCTCCGGGAGCGGCTAACCAAGTACCGGCCCGCGATCTGAAGGAGCGAAACGTGGTTCGGCAGGGCGGAGCGGCGACCGAGACCGAACGCGATTCGGGCCTTCGACGGCTGAGCGAGCGGCCGCACAGCGCCGCGCCACGGGCCGCATTCGAGCGGCCGCGCGAGCGCCTGGCACTGCACGGGGCGGCGGCTCTAAGCGCCGCGGAGCTGATTGGGGTCCTTTGGGGCTCCGGCATTCCGGGCCGCACCGCCCTCGATGCGGCGGACGATGCGCTGCGGCGCCATGAGGGCCTGCTCGGGTTGGCGCGGGCCGCGGACACCGAGCTGGAACATGTCCCTGGCGTCGGGCCGGTCCGTGCCGCGCAGCTGAGCGCAGCGTTCGAGCTGGGCCGGCGGGTCGTCACGGACTGGCCGCAGGGTCGCTGGACGGTGAGGGCTCCGCGCGACGTCGGGGAGAGGCTGGTTCCCCAGATGGGCTACCTCGAGCGCGAGGAGCTCCGTGTCGTGCTGCTCAACACTCGCAATGCGGTTCTGCGGCAGGTCACCGTCTACCAGGGAAACGTCTCGTCGAGCCTGGTCCGCATCGCCGAGTTGTTCCGCGACGCAATCCGGCTGAGTGCGAGCGGCGTGATCCTGGTCCACAACCATCCGTCGGGCGACCCCACGCCGAGTCCGGACGATCTGCGTCTGACTGCCGAAGCTCTTGCCGCCGGGCGGCTGCTGGACATCCAGCTCCTGGACCATCTGATAATTGCGGGAGATGGCTTCGTGTCGTTGCGCGACCGCGGCGTGGCATTCGACCGGGACGCCTAGGCGATCGGCGCCGGGCGATTAGCCGCACATTGCCCCGGGGCGGTAAACTGCGCCAGCCCGTTCAAGTCCTCGGCCGACCAAAGAGCCGGGACGCGGCCGGGCGGTATACTGCTTGCGCATTCCAGGATCGAGGCGGGTTGACCCGTCCTCCCGCAGAGTGGATTGGGGCACCGTCACAATCCGTGGGCTTCTGAGCCGCTCGATCATCTGAGTCTCCAGGCTGGTATGTCCCCATCCGCGGGGGAAGCCAGCGCCACGACAAGAAGGATCAGCCTCGAATCATGTTCGGACTGCACTCCCTGCTCGGCCTCTTCTCGCGAGACGTCGGGATTGACCTTGGCACCGCCAACACCCTGGTCTGGGTCCGCGATCGCGGCATCGTGATCAGCGAGCCCAGCGTCGTCGCTCTCGAGGCCAAGACCCGCAAGGTTCTGGCGGTCGGCGCCGAAGCCAAGCGCATGGTCGGCCGCACTCCTGCCAGCATCATCGCCGTCCGGCCGCTGCGTGACGGGGTCATCAGCGACTTCGACGTCACCCAGCAGATGATCGCCTACTTCGTGCGCAAGGTTCACGATCGCATCGGCATGGTTCCGCGACCCCGCATGCTGCTCGGCATTCCGTCGGGCGTGACTGAAGTCGAGAAGCGCGCCGTCCGCGACGCCGCGATGAACGCCGGGGCACGATGGGCGGGTCTGATCGAGGAGCCCATGGCCGCGGCAATCGGCGCCGGGCTGCCGATCAATGAGCCGACGGGCAGCATGATCATCGACATCGGCGGCGGCACCACGGAAGTGGCCGTCATCAGCCTCGGCGGCATCGTCGTGGCCCGCAGCATCCGCGTCGGCGGCGACGAGATGGACGCCGACATCGTGGCCTACGCCCGCCGCGAGTACAACCTGTTCCTGGGCGAGCGCACGGCCGAAGACATCAAGATCGCCATTGGGTCCGCGTCGCCCGGCGAGTGGGACTCCCAGCGCGTGACCCTGCGCGGCCGCGACCTGCTGACGGGCCTGCCCCGCGCGGTGGAAGTCGGCGGCGAGCAGATCCGCGAAGCGCTCGATCCCTCGCTCGCACTGATCGTGGACACGATCAAGGACACGATCGAAGAGACGCCGCCGGAACTGGTGGCCGACATCATGGACCAGGGCATCGTTCTCGCCGGCGGCGGGGCGCTGCTCTCGGGTTTCGATCGCCGGATCGCCGAGGCGACGCAGATGCCGGTCCACATCGCGGACGACCCGCTGACGTGCGTCGTCCGCGGCACCGGCGTGGTCCTCGAGGAACTGGATCTGATGGAAGAAGTCCTCGTGGCGGACACATACGCCCGCCCGGCGCGCTGACTGTTAGCGCGGCCGAGGTGGCCCTTTGAACGCGATTTCGGCGACCAGGCGGACTATCCGCCGGGAGTGGACCGCGTTTGGAGTCCTGCTGATCATCAGCGTCGGGCTGATGGGCGTTTCCGGGACCAAGACCGCTCAGCAGCTCCAGTCGGGCGTGAACACCGTCGCCAGCCCGGTCGAGGAATTCCTGGCGAGCATCAACGACACGGTCGCCTCCTATCTCTCTGCCCTGACGAACATCGACCATCTTCGAACCCAGAACGCGGAACTCCAGCAGGAGAACCTGACTCTGAAGGAACAGCTGGATCGGATGGGGGCCGTCTCCAAGCTGAACGACGACTGGTCGAAAGTGACCTCGGCCGCGGCGGGCATCCCGTATCAGACCACGCCCGTCCGCGTGATCGTGAGATCGATCTCGGATGTCAGGAGCAGGACCCTCGTCATCAACAAGGGCAGCCGCGACGGTCTGGCCAAGGGCCAGGTGGTCGTCGATTCCGGCGGGGCACTTGTCGGGCGGATCAATCTGGTCAACGCCACCGTGTCGACGGTACTTCTGATCAGCGACCCGTCGGCCGTCGTGGTCGGCAAGGAATCCAAGTCCGGGGCGATCGGCACGGTCACGGGCTCCGTCGGTGGCGATCTCCAGATGAAGTACGTGGACTTCTCGCAGAAGCTGACCGTGGGCGATCCGGTGGTCACCGCGGGCGAGTCACTGGCCGGTACCAACGACACGTCGCCGTTCCCGCCGGGCCTTCTGATCGGCACGATTACCGAGGTCGTCGCGGCCCGAAACGAGGTCGTCCAGAGCGCCACCATCAACCCAACGGCGCGCTTGAACGACGCCACTTTCCTGCTCGTCATCCTGGACTACAAGGGCGGATTCGGGCCGCCGATCGTGACCTGCGGCACCGCACCCAGCGCCCCTGCCGCGTCGCCCACGGTCAAGGTCAAGCCCAGCCCGGGTGTCACGGCCGGGGTCACGCCCGCCCCGGCACCAACCTGCGTCCCCGCGCCGACCCTGCCACCTCTGCCGGTGCCGAAGGTTACGCCCACGCCCAAACCCGGCGCGAAGGCGACGCCCAGCGCCGGCTACTGACGATCGCCGCGGGCGTCGGCGGTTTCAAACCTGCTACGCTCCGTCCCCCGGCACCTACGGAGTGGGCGTGAAAGGTCTAGTTCTCGCGGGAGGCACGGCGACTCGTCTCTTCCCGCTGACCATCGTCACCAACAAGCATCTCCTGCCGATATACGACCGGCCGATGATCTACTACCCGATCGCGACACTTGCCGGCATGGGCATCCGCGAGGTCATGGTCATCGTCGGCGGCAAGAGCGTCGGGGACGTGGTTGAGCTCCTCGCCGACGGCGAGCACTTCGGCCTCGACCTGACTTACCGCTACCAGCGCGGAGCGCTCGGCATCGCCCATGCCATCGGCCTGGCCCGCGACTTCGTCGGCGACGATGCGTTCTGCTGTGTTCTGGGCGACAACGTCCTGCTCGGCCCGCCGCTGGAGGGAGTGGCCCGGGAATTCGAGGCCGGGGATTTCGGTGCCGGGACGATGCTGTACGAAGTCGCCGACCCGGAGAGGTTCGGCGTGGCGGAGCTTGACGCCGGCGGCAAGGTCGTCGGTTTCGAGGAGAAGCCGGCCCGGCCGAAGAGCAACCTCATCCCGATCGGCGTGTACTTCCTGCGGCCCGACGCATTCGCCATCGTTGACAAGCTCGTACCCTCCGGCCGGGGCGAACTCGAGATCACGGACCTGCTCAACCATTACCTGCCCAACCGGCTCTTCGCACCCAGGTTCGACGGCATCTGGACGGACGCGGGCACGGTGACTTCGCTCATCCGCGCGGCGGAACTTGCGGAGCAGGAATCGAAGGCCGGCCACCTCGCTCCTCCGGCAGCGCGGCCCACGTCGTGAGCGATCCGGTTTCGCCGAGGTTCCCGCGTCTGCTCCTGACCGGCGGCGCCGGGTTCATCGGCTCGTGCTTCGTCCGCGACCGCCTGGCCCGCCGCGACGGAAGCACCATCGTCGTCCTCGACAAGATGACCTACGCCGGCAATCGCGCCAACCTCGCCGCCGTCGAGTCGGACCCGGAACAGGCCGCCCGCCTTCGATTCGTCCAGGGCGACATCGCCGACGCCGGGACGGTCGCCCCGCTGCTGGCCGAAGTCGACGCCGTGGTCAACTTCGCTGCCGAGTCGCACGTCGACCGCTCCATCCTCGATCCGGAGGCGTTCCTGCGCACCGACGTGATGGGCGTCCACGTGCTGCTCGAGGCTTGCCGGGCCGAGCGCGCCCGAACCGAGAAGGGCGAGCGCGCGAGGGCGCCGCGTCTGCTGCAGGTTTCAACGGACGAGGTCTACGGCTCGATCGAGACCGGCGAGAACCGCGAGGACGACCGCCTGGAACCCCGCTCGCCGTATTCGGCCGCGAAGGCCGCGGGTGAGTTGCTGGTCAACTCCTACTTCGTCACCTACGGCCTGGACGCTGTCGTGACTCGCGGCTCCAACACATACGGGCCGTTCCACCACCCCGAAAAGCTGATCCCGCTCTTCATCACCAACGCGATCGACGATCTGGAATTGCCGCTTTACGGCGACGGCCTCCAGCGGCGCGACTGGCTCTACGTATCCGACCACGCCGGCGCAATCGGCCACGTACTGGACCACGGTCATGGCGGCGAGGTCTACAACGTCCCGGCCGCCAATGAGCGCACCAACCGCCAGGTCGTGGCCGAGCTGCTCAACCGGCTCGACAAGCCATGGTCGCTGGTCCGCCGGGTCGCGGATCGCCCGGGCCACGACCGCCGCTACGCCATGGATGGCTCCAAGCTGGCGGCGCTGGGCTGGACGAACAAGGTTCCGTTCGAGCAAGGTCTCGCGACGACGGTCGAGTGGTATCAGAAGAACCAGGACTGGTGGCGATCAATCAAGTCCGGTGACTGGGACGCCTACTACAACCGCCAGTACGGGGCGCGTCTGGCAGGCTCCCAAGAGGCCGGCAGGTGAGAGTCGCGGTCACGGGGGCCGGGGGCCGTCTCGGGACCGCGCTTGTCAAAGGGCTCGGCGCGGCCGATTTCGTCCGCCAGGTGCTCGCCTGGGACCTGCCTGAACACGACCTCGACGACCCGGAGTCCGCTCATCGGCTGATCTCCAGATACCGGCCCGACGTCGTGATCCACGCCGCCGCCTGGACGGACGTGAACGCCTGCGCACAACAGCCCGCCCTCGCGCTGCGCCGCAACGGCACTGCGACCGGCGAGATGGCGGAGGCTTGCGTGAGTTCGGGCGCGGCTCTCGTGGTCGTCTCCACGAACGAGGTTTTCGACGGTCTGCGACTCGACGGCCGGCCGTACCTGACGACCGACCTTCCCCGGCCGCTGAACCCGTACGGCCAGTCCAAGCTTGCCGGCGAACAGGCGGCCCGAACTTCGTTCTGGGCGAACGGCGCCGAGTTCGCCCTTGCGGCGGTCAATCCCGGGTCCACGCGCGACTCCACAGTCCCGGCCCTGGCGATCGTCAGAACCGAGTGGCTGTTCGGTCTGCCCGGGGCCGACTTTCCGCAGAAGATTCTGGCGGCGGCCGCCGAGGCCCGCCGGTCGGGCGCCACGATGAAGCTCGTCTCGGACGAAGTCGGCTGCCCAACCTACGCCACGGATCTCGCCGCGGCGATCGTTCGACTCGTCGGCGAATCGCAACGGGCGGGCGGACGGGGTTTCGGCGGCATCCACCACATCGTCAACGAGGGCCGGGCGTCGCGCGCGGCGTGGGCTCGCGAGGTGCTGCGCCTGGCGGGCGAGGACGTTCCGACCGAGGACGTGCCGTCGAGCACCTTTACGCGTCCCTCTACCCCGCCGCTCTGGGGCGTGCTCGAACCTACGCCACTCCCAGGAGGGCCCTTGCGCCACTGGTCCGCGGCGTTGGCCGAGTACTTCGATCTGCTGCCCAGGGCCACGTAGTAGGCTGACGGCAGCGGCAACCGACCCTGGCTGCTTGGGCGGTTCGCGGAAGCGGAGAATGACGACATGGACGACGAGCGGGGTCCGGTGGCACCCAGGAAGACGGCCCGGCCGGCCAAGCCCGCGAAGGCGGTGGTAGAGGGCCGACCGCCGGCTCCACGGGCCGCCGGCAAGAAGGCCGCTGCGGGCACGCCGGCCGTTTCGGGCACGCCGGCCGTTTCGGGCACGCCGGCCACCGCGGGCCCGGGCGCAACCTCGCGGCCACGGCGCGCGGCGCCTGCCGCCCCGGCGCCGGCAGTCCCGACAACGGTCGCCCTGGCGCCTGTCGTCCCGGCGCGAGTCGCCCCGCCGGTACCGGTCGAGACCCGCGTGGCGACGGGCGTGGTCACGATAAACCGCGGCGGCGCGCAGGAGGTGGAGGCCGACTCCATCGACGTGCGCCAGGGCGGAATCGGGGCCGCCTCGGCGGAGGACATCACCATTTCGGTGGGCGGCATCGGCATGGCCCAGGCCGACGATATCGCCGTTCGAGTCGGGGCGATCGCAATTGCCCGAGGCGATCGCGTCTCGTCCGAGCTGGGGACGATCGGCCTGGCCGTCGGTAAGGACGTGTCGCTCCATCAGGGCTTCGCCAGGGCAGTGGCGGCACGCGATCTCCACATCCGCCAGGGCGGCGCAGGATCGGTATTGGCCGCCAACGTTACCTTCGAGGGTCCGGGCTTCGCCGGCCTGGTGGTCGCCCGCAAGGTCGAGGGCAGCGTTCGCGCGCTGATGGATTGGCGCGGCGCCCTGGTCGCCGGCGCCGCTTTCGGCCTCGTCTTCGGCCTGATCGCCCGCCGCAAGCGAGACTAGCGCGGCACCGCCGGGCCACCGCAGCGATCGCCCGGCCGACGCGCTCGGCTATACTTCGACACCGGCCGTGTGGCGTCTGAGGACCCTCCGCCAACCTCTGATCCGCCACAGGAGTTCCCGTGACCCACCCCGAAGCGAGAGCGATTGCCCCGGCGCAATCCCGGGGCGTCTCGATCCCGCTGTCGCGCCCGGACCTCGGACCCGAAGAGACCGCGGCCGTGGCCGATGTGATGGCCGGCGGGCTGCTCGCCCAGGGACTCCGCGTCGCCGAACTCGAGAGCCGCTGGGCGGAATACTGCGGCGTCAAGCACGCGGTGGCGCTTTCGAGCGGGACCGTCGCCCTGATGTCGATCTTCGCCGGACTCGGTCTCGGGCCGGGCGACGAGGTCATCACCGTCTCCCACTCCTTCCCCGCCGCGGTCAGTGCCATTCTGTTCACGGGCGCCACGCCCGTCTTCGTCGACATCGAGCCGGACACGTTCCTGATGAACGCCGCTCGCATCGAGGCTGCCATAACGTCGCGGACGCGGGCCATCTGCCCGGTCAGCCTGTTCGGCATGGTCGCGGACATGGACGCCATCGGAGCGATCGCCGACCGGCACGGTCTCATCGTCGTCGAGGACGCCTGCCAGGCTCACGGCGCGCAGTACCGCGGCCGCCGTGCCGGCAGTTTCGGCTACGGGGCGTTCAGCCTGTACGGCACCGCGAATATGACCGCCGGCGAGGGCGGCCTGATCACTACCAACGACGATCGGCTGGCGGACTGGATCAGGCTCTACCGCAACCACGGCATCCGGGAGCGCCACCAGCACGAGATTCTCGGGTTCAATTTCCGAATGACCGACATCGCCGCGGCGGTCGGCCTCGTCCAGCTCGACAAGCTCGAAAGCAACACGAGCCGACGCCAGGCGATCGCCCGGCGGTATGAGGAAGCGCTCAACGACCTGCCGGTTCGGCTTCCCGCGTGGCCGGACGGCCGGACCCACGTCTTCAACCAGTACACCATCGACGTCGGGGCGGCGCGTGACCAGATCGTGGCCGAGATGCAAGATGCGGACATCATGTGCGGCATCTACTATCCGGTCCCGTGCCACCGCCAGCCGTACGTGCTGGAACGCGCCATCGAGGCCGATCTTCCGAACACGGACGCGGCGGCGGCGGGAAGCATGTCGCTGCCGATATACCCGAACCTCACCGAGGCCGAGCAGAGCCGGGTCATCGAGACTCTGCGGAATTCGGTTCTTCGTCACGCAACCACCACAGGTGCTCGCTCGTGACCAAACGTCCGGTCTGCATGGTCGTCCATGCCTACTACGAAGAAGACCCGCGAGTCCGCCGCCAGGCAGAGGCGCTGGTCGCCGCCGGCTGGGAGGTCGATGTCTTCGGGTTGCGGCGGGAGGGCGAAACCGCGACCGGGACCGTAGCCGGAGTCAACGTCCACCGCTTGCCGGTGCGGCGCCACCAGGGCGCCGGGCCGCTCATGTACGTGGCCGAATACGGCGCCTTCCTGGTGCGGTCGATGTTCGCCACGACGCGGTCGCATGCCCGCCGGCATTACGGCCTGATCCAGGTTCACTCAATGCCGGACTACCTTGTCTTCGCGGCCACGCCCATGAAGATGGCCGGCGTACCGGTCCTGCTGGACCTGCACGAGGTCATGGTTGAGTTCTTCAAGACTCGCTTCCCCGGCGCCTCCAACGGCCTGACCAACTACCTGCTGCGGCTCCAGGAGCGGATGTCGATCGCGTTTGCCAGCGAGGTTCTGACCGTTTGCGATCCGTTTGCGGAGCGACTTCTGCGTAACGGCCTCAGGCCGGAGAAGCTGACCGTCGTCATGAACAGCCCGGACCTGCGTCTCTTCGACCCGGCGGCCCACCCGCGCCGCGAATTCATGGCCGACGGCACGCTGCGGATCATCTACACCGGCGCCCTCACTCCCACATACGAACTGGACGTGCTGCTGCGCGCCGTCGCATTGCTGCGCAGCGACCGGCCCAAGCTGCCGATCACGGTCGAGTTCTACGGCCGCGGCGACGCCAGGGAATCGCTCGAGTCGCTGGCGGCCGAGCTGGGCATCGGGGCCATCGTGACGATGCCCGGCCGGATCCCGATCGACCAGGTGGCCGCCGCCGTCGCCGCCGCGGACATCGGCATCGCCCCAACGCGCCTCGATCCGTTCACCGAGATGACGCTTTCCGGCAAGGTCATGGAATACGCGGCCATGGGCAAGCCGTGCGTTGCTTCGCGCCTGCCATCGGTCGCGGGCTACTTCGCGCCGGACACGCTGGCCTTCTACGACCCGGGCGATCCACGCTCCATGGCCGACTCGATCCTCCGTCTGGTTGACGACAAGGCCGAGACGGCAGCTCGCGTGGCCCGTACCGGCGCGCGAATCGAGGAGCTGAGCTGGGCCCGCCAGTTCGAGGCCTATCGGGGCGTGGTGGAACGTCTCCAGGACAAGGCGGCTGCCCGGCGCGGCTAGAAAGCTGAAAGGAAGGGGTCTCCAGCCCTGAATCGGATGCCGATTCAGGGTCCGCAAAGGCGACTCCAACCGGTCTCGGCGTGCTTCCGGGCCCGATAACTGGGCGGAATGCGGTAGCATACGGCTCCGTTAGCCGGCGCGCCCCGCCGGGACCACGCCCGCATCCAGGACAGCCCCGATGACCTTCCGCGCCAGAACCGCCCAACGGCCCACCCGCCGCCGAACCAACCGCAGCGACACGCGTCGAGCGGTATGGCTCACTGTGTCCTTCTCGCTGGCGATCGCGTGCGCTCTTTCCCTGATGGGCGGCGTATTCGTGGCCGGCTACTACCGGGACCACGGCGCGGCGATCGCGTCGGTCAACAGCGAAGCCATCAGCAAGGACGCCGTCCGCGCCCGGGCGAAGGTCGATCTGGCGCGCTACGGGCGGCAGCTGGTCCAGGATCAGCAGATGCGCAACCAGGGCAAGATCACCACGGATGAGTACGCAACCCTGCAGAGCGCGATCCAGACCAAAGAGTCCACAGCAAACACCGATGCCCTGACCGAGTTGATCAACGAGGCGGAGATCCGCCAGTTCGCCGCGAAGAACAACATCAGCGTGAGCGACCAGCAGGTCACCGATCAGATCAAGACGGACAGCACGATTTCCGAGACGCGGCACGTCAAGATCATCAGCGTCCCCGTCGATCCGCTACCGCCGGCAACAGCCCCGACGCAGGCCGATGGCGACCGCGCCGAAGCCGGCGCCAAGGCCTATCTCGCGGAGATCCAGGGCGGCAAGGCCTGGGATGACGTCGCCAAGGAAGCGGACACCCAGAGCAAGAGCACCAACAGCGGCGGCGGAGACATCGGGAACACGTCCAAGGCCGCCCTGTCGATAGACCCCGATCTCGCCGATGCGATCTTCTCCCTGGCGAAGGTGGGCGACATTACCCCGATCCTCAAGGGCGTCAACGGCGCATTCCGGTTCGCGACGGTCACCTCGATCGTTCCCTCCTGGGTAGACAACGATTGGCAGAGCTCGGTCGGGGCCGCGTCCAGCGGCGACGGCTACCGCGACTTCGCCCGCAACGAAGCCATCAACCAGGCGGTCCAGGACTGGGTCAACGCCAAGTACGTCGCCGGGCAGACGGTCCAGCGCGACGTCCGCGAGATCCAGATCCGCACCGGTTTCGGCCAGGTCGGCGACGGCGACGAGGTCAAGATCAGCATCATGATCTTCGCCCCCGGTCACGCCACGGCCAACGCAACTAGCGACACGGACACCAAGGACGCGGCCTGGACGGACGCCCTCAGCCGGGCAAACGCGGTCGTGGCGACGTTGCGCGCCGACCCATCCAAGTTCGCCGCAACTGCCAAGGACACCAAGACAAACGACGACCCCAACTTCGCCAGCATGGCCGGCGACCTGCCCTGGATTCCGGCCGACTGGTTCAACACGACCACTAAGGCCGATCCCAGCACGGGCCAGACGAACTCCGGCCTGGGGATGACCGCCGTCGCCGATGCCGTGTTCAAGACCGGTCTGGCGGCAGGCACCATCCTCGATCCCGTCCTCGAGCCGGCTTCCGGCTACGTCGTGGTGTACTTCCAGGGACGCCGACCTGCCCCGGCCCAACGCATTGCCAACGCCGCGTGGGCGATCAACAACGGCACGGATTTCGAAGCAGAAGCTCGCCTCATGTCGGAGTCGGCCGACGCCATCAGCGGCGGCAACCTGGGTTGGGTCTCGCCCTACATGCTTACGAGCGACCAGCAACAGGCGATCTTCTCGACGCCGGTGGGCCGCGTGTCCAACATCATTTCCGTCAACGGCAGCAGCTACTACCTCTACAAGGTGGTCAGCGAGCAGACTCGGGTAGCCGATCCGGCCCAGCAGGCCAGGCTCAAGAGGGTCGTTTACTCGAGCTGGCTGAACGAGCTTCAGGCCAACGCCCTGGTGTGGAGAGACGAACCCTCCGTCACGGCCATGTCCTCCGCCTCACCCGGCCAGTAGCCGCGCAGGACGGTGCTCGACGCATTCATCGCCGAAGCCAGGATCCGCTGGGCGCTGGACCCGGCGGCCGGGCTGCAGATCGCTTCGCCGGAGCGGCTGACCGGTACGCCCATCGAGCCCTCGCGGCCGCTGCTGCTGGTACCGCTGGCGTTGCTGCGTGCCGGCGACCCGGCCGATGTTGAGGTCGAGCCGCTGCCGGGGCGCCAGGCGAACGTCGGCGGGGCCGCCGCGGTACTGCGACGCCTGTATCCGGCCGACCACGTCGTCGGACGGATCGGGGCGGGGGAAGTCACCACGATCGCCGGTCTGGACGACGCGATTCTGTCCGGGCCGCTATATCTAGCGCCCGTTCCACCGGAACTGGCGGTGGCGAGCCCCTGGGCCTTGCCCTGGATCGCGGATCGGCTGCGCCGGCCGGACGGCTGCCCCTGGGATCGAGAGCAAACCCATGCCTCGCTCAAGAAGCACCTCCTCGAGGAGGCTTACGAGGTCTACGACGCCCTCGACGGCGGGGCCACTATGGACCTGGCGGGCGAACTCGGCGACCTGTACCTGCAGATCGTCCTTCACGCCCAGCTCGCCGCCGAAGCAGGTGTCTTCGATCTGACCGACGTCGAGGCGATGATCAGCCGCAAGATCGTCCACCGTCACCCGCACGTGTTTGGCGACGCCCAGGTCGAGACCGCGTCGGACGTCAACCGGCAGTGGGAACAGATCAAGCGGGGTGAGCGCGAGGCCGCGGCCGAGGGCCGGGCCACCCCGGATGTCCGCAGCGCCCTCGACGGGATTTCGCGCTCGATGCCGGCGCTCGCGGCCGCGCAGGAGATGCAGGACCGGGCAGCGCACCTCGGCTACGACTGGCTCGAGATCGTGGGTGTTCTGGACAAGGTCCAGGAGGAACTCGCCGAACTCGCCGCCGCCACGACCGACGACGAGCGGCGCGAGGAAGTCGGCGACCTGCTGCTCGTCGTGACCAACCTGGCCCGCCACCACGGCGTCGAGGCCGAGGGCGCGCTGCGGGCCGCCGCCGACAAGTTCCGCGACCGTTTCCGCCGCGTCGAGCGGATGGCTCGGGAGCGCAACGTCCAACTGCGCGACCTGTCCTTCGCCGAACTCGACGATCTGTGGGATGCTGCGAAGGCCGAGATTCGAGCCGAGGCCACCAACCGCCCAGAGGCGGACACCAATTCGCCCGCCGAGGAGACAGCGTCATGACCATCGAGGCTCAGTCGAACCGCCGGTCCGACGGCCGCCTGCCGGACGAACTCCGGCC
>Ga0302323_100003310_pt1 | contig 13113 bp, 14 predicted proteins | sample Fen_T0_3_FD_201950 | JGI IMG/M metagenome (GOLD analysis project Ga0302323, IMG submission 201950) | Peat permafrost microbial communities from Stordalen Mire near Abisko, Sweden - Fen_T0_3 | ecosystem: Environmental > Terrestrial > Soil > Wetlands > Permafrost | place: Sweden: Abisko... | reverse complement strand
CCGGGGCCGGGGCCGGGGGTCATTCGGAGAGCCAGGCCAGATCCGTGATGACGCCAGGGCCGTTCAGGGCGAGCCCGGGGCGCTCGACGAAGTGGTCGACGCGGAGCGGCCGGGCGAGGAACGGTTCGACCGGAGCCCAGCAGCGTTCGAAGCGCCCGGACTCGACGACGTCCGCGAGCTCGTCACCGGTCTCCCAGAGGACCTGCACCAGGTACGTGGACGGGTGTTCCACGCCCTGGGCGACGGTGAAGCCACGGAAGCCGCGCGACATGAACACGCGTTGCCGGGCCTCGCACAACGCCGTCTCGAACGCCGTCTCGTGGCCCTCGGCCACGGCGAGCTCCACCCGTTGCACGAACATAGCGCCAGCCTAGCCACGCAGCGGGGACACTCGCCGGGTGAGCCGCGTTCCGGACCGGGTGAGGCACTACCACCGGGCGGCGAGACCGCCGTTCCTCAACCTGGGCGACGTGCCGGAGACCGCACGCCCGGAACTGCTGCGGCGCCTGTCCGCACCGGACGAGCACGCCGCCTCGCACCGGCGCTTCGGTTCCCGCTACCTGGCCCTGCGCACCGGGACCGAGGCCGCCCTGCGGGAGCTGTTCGTGCAGGCGGGAGGACGACCCGAACGGACCGCACCGCACTACTTCGTCCTCGGGTCGAGCGCCTGGTTCGCCAACCTCTACTCCGACGTCGCGGCGGTGACGTTGCCGCTCACTGCGCTGCCTGTCGAGGTCACCAGCATCACCTGGGTGGACAGCATCAGCGCCCTCGCCCTCGGCGAACCCCTGGGCGTCCCGGCGCCACCCCCGGCCCACCGGCAGAAGGTCTACCGGCTCGACGACCTGCCCGACCTCGTCGCCCGGTACGGCCTGCCCGGCGACGACCCGCCGCACAGCTACGACGGTCACCAGCGACAGCCGCTGACCAGCTACGTCGAGGTGCAGCTCTGGTCGGACGAGCCCGTCCGCCATCTGCTGCGCCCCTCCGCCGACTGACGGGACCGGGGACGCGGGAGGGAGTCACAGTCCGCCGAGATCGAGGTCCACCGGGAACGGCGCCGTGATCTTCACCGCGCCGGTGAACAGGTCACTCTCCCGGTAGCTGCCGGAGGCAGGATCCAGGACGTACGTGTGGACGAGCGGTACGCCGGTTGCCGCCTGCTCGACCCGCCAGTAGAACGCGATCCCGGCCCGGGCGTACTGGTCGGCCTTCACGATCCGGTCCGTGGTCTCAGATCCGGGCAAGACCACCTCGACCACGAGAAGGGCGTGCTCCGGCCTGGTCGGTAGGAGATCGAGGGTGTCGGCCCGGTGGACGGTGACGTCCGGCCGGAGGTTGTCCAAGGGGACGTCCTGCAGCCGGACGTCGAAGTCGGTGTCGGCGTTCCATCGGGCGCCTCCGGCGGCGTCCAAGGCATTGGCGATCACCCGGGCCAGTCGGTTGCGCCGCTTGGAAGCGCTGGCACTCACGACGACCATCCCGTCCACGATCTCGATGCCCGCGCACTGCTCCTCGGTCCACGACTCGTACTGTTCCGCGGAGACCGGCTCGTGCATCCACGCCGGCGCAACCATGTCTGCGGTCATGACGCACCTCCTGACTTCGATCACGGACCGAGACCATCAGGCCAGCGCGGAGCGTGGTGAGCAGCCCCGATCCGAGCCGGCTCCGCACAACGGGCCGGCGCCCGGCCATGCGCTGGATCTCGTCCTCCGCCACCGGACGGGGCAGACCTACGGGGTGGACGCGCTGATCGCGGCACTGGACGTCGGGCGCTCACCGCCTGGTCATCAGGGTGTCCCGGGCTCGTGCCACGAGGTGGTCCTCCATCCCCGATCCGGCGCAGGGTCGTCGCGGTGGCCCTCGGCAGGGGCTCCGTACGACGGTGCCACCGCGACCGGCGGCGCCCCGTACTGCGGCAGCGCATCGACTGGCTGAGCACAGAACGTCAACGACGCCGGAGCCGTCGAGGCACCCAGGCGGGCGGCCGAGGCTGCGGCGGACACATACCCTGGGCCGGTGCCCGGCCACGCCCTCGACCTCGTCGTCCGCTACCGCAAGGGGCAGACCTACGGGGTGCACGCGCTCATCGCGGCGCTGGAGGTCGAGCCGCCGTCCGTCTCCTACGAACTGCACCTGGCCCGGTCGGTCGAGGAGGTCCGCGAGCGGGTCCGCGAGGGCGTCGAGGCCGGACGACGGGTGCTCACCGTCTGGTCGTTCTACTCCCCCGACGCCGGAGCGGCCGAGCAGGAGCTCGCCGAGGTCCGGACGACGACGCCCGGCGACGGCGTCGTCCACCTGGCCGGCGGCGTCCACGCCACCGCCGAACCGCTGGTCACCCTGCGCGCCGGCTGGGACGCCGTCGCGATCGGCGAGGGCGAGCGCACCTTCACCACGTTCGTCGAGGCCGTCGCCACCGGCACCGACTGGCGGGGCCTGCCCGGCACCGCGCACCTCGACGGCGACGGGACACTCGTCAAAGGGCCGCGCGCCGAACGCCGCGACCTCGACCACTACCCCGCCTTCCCGCACACCAGGAACCTCACCAGCCCCATCGAGATCACCCGCGGCTGCATCTACGCGTGCAAGTTCTGCCAGACCCCGTTCATGTTCTCGGCGCGGTTCCGGCACCGCAGCGTGGCGTCGGTGCGCGAGCAGGTGCGCGTCATGCGCGGGCGCGGGCTGCGTGACGTCCGCTTCATCACGCCGACGTCGCTGTCGTACGGCTCGCCGGACGAGAGCCCGGCGCTCGACGCGGTCGAGGAGCTGCTCGCCGCCTGCCACGAGGAGCTCGGACCCGGCGGGCGCGTCTTCTTCGGGAGCTTCCCCAGCGAGCTGCGCCCCGAGCACGTGTCGGTGGAGGCGTTGCGCCTGCTGAGGAAGTACGTCGCCAACCGGGACGTGATCATCGGTGCGCAGTCGGGCTCCGACGAGGTGCTCGCCGGCAGCGGACGCGGCCACGGCGCCGGGGTCATCGAGGACGCCGTGCGGCTCGCCGTCGCCGAGGGGTTCCGCCCGAACGTCGACGTCATCTTCGGCATGCCCGGCGAGGGGACGCGGCAGGCGCTGGAGACGGTCGCGATGACCACGCGGCTGGCCGACCTCGGCGCCCGGATCCACGCTCACACCTTCATGCCGCTCCCCGGCACCCCGTGGCGCAACGAGCCGCCGGGCCGGCTGCCGGACGAGGCCCGCCGGGCGCTCGCCGTCCTCACGACCCGCGGCGAGGTCTACGGCTCCTGGGAGCGGCAGGAAGGGATCGCCGCCGAGCTGGCCGGCGTCCGGTCCGTCGACGCCGGGCACCGGACGGGCCGGCCACGCCGCCTGCGCCCGGCCCCGACCGCGAGCCAGGCGGACGACGCGGACCACGTGGACCACGTGGACGACGCCCGCTGAGCAGGCGTCAGCCGGGGAGCCCGAGGGCGGCCGCCGTGAGGGTGCGCGCGGTCGCGACCCCGCTGGCGACGGCCTCCTCCGGCCCGAGACCGACGAGATCCGTGAGGACGAACAGGGCCTCCGCGCTGACGACGACGGCGAGACCGCGCTTGAGCTGCCCGTACGCCGCAGGGTCCGACGCCGCCCACGCGCCCGCCACCGGGTCGAGCGCCGCGTCGATGAGGCCGAACCGTAGGCCCGGCCGCTTCGCCCCGGCCTCCGGGCGGGTGATCGCCGCCGCCAGGATCACGCGGACGGCCCGCTGCCGGGCCAGGACGCCGCGCAGCAGGAACTCGGCGGCGTGCCCGACGCGGCGGACCGGGTCCTCGACGCCGGCCAGCGGGCGCATCACCTCGTCCGGAGCGGCCCAGTCCGCGTCGACGGCCTCCCGCAGGAGCGTCACCAGGTCCGGGAAGTACCGGTACGCCGTCGCCTCGGACACCCGCGCCGCCGCCGCGACCAGCGGCCACGTGACCTCCCCGCCGCCCTCCACCAGGCCACGGGTGGCGTCCAGGATCGCCTCGCGCGTGCGCTCCTTCTGCCGGGACCGGCCGCCGGCGACCGACGTGGTCACGAGCGGCCGGTTTCGTGAGAGTTCACTTGCACGAAAGCGACCGAGATGCCTAGCCTCATGATGAGAGCCTACTCTCACGAACTGTTCAGGCACAGCCCCGTCACTCGAAAGCGAGCCCTCGCCGCATGACTGCTCCGAACACCGCCCTCCCGACGACCACCGGCCCGACGACCACTACGGTCACCGTCACCGTGGACGGCGTCGGTGCCCTCCCCGTGACCGTCACCGAGCGCGGTCACGGCCGGCCCGTGCTGCTGCTGCACGGCGGCGCCGGGCCGCAGTCGGTCAGCGCCTTCGCCGACCGGCTCGCCGCCGCCGAGGGGGTGCGGGTGATCACCCCGGTGCACCCGGGCTTCGCCGGGACGCCCCGGCCGGAGGCGCTCGCCGGCATCCCTGCGCTCGCCGCCGTCCACGTCGCGGTGCTCGATGCGCTCGACCTGGCCGACGTCGTCGTCGTCGGGAACTCGGTCGGCGGCTGGGTCGCCGCCGAGATGGCGCTCACCGCGACGGCGCGCCTGGGGCAGCTCGTGCTGGTGGACGCCGTCGGGCCGCGGGTGGCCGGCCATCCCGTCGTGGACTTCTTCAGCCTCACCCTCGACCAGGTGGCCGAGCTGAGCTACCACGACCCGGACCCGTTCCGGATCGACCCCACCACCATGAGCGACGCGCAGCGCACCGTCATGGGCGGCAACCGGGCCGCGCTCGCGGCCTACGGCGGCACCGCCATGACCGACCCGACACTCCTGGACCGGCTGGCCGCCGTCACCGTGCCGACGCTGGCGGTCTGGGGCGACAGCGACCGGATCGTCGACCCCGAGGTCGGGCAGGCCATCGCCGCCGCCGTGCCCGGTGCGCGGTTCACCCTGCTGAAGGACACCGGCCACGTGCCGCAGCTCGAGAGCCCGCAGCTCCTCCTCGACGTGCTGCACGACGAGCTGACGACGACCGTCGCCACGCCGGAGGCCCCGGCGCCGGTGCTGGTCTCGATCGTCGGACCGGACGACGGCGACCGCCCGGTCGACGGGCCCGTCCGGATGCGCATCCTCGAGGACGGCTCGACGACCGGGCACCGGCTGGGCATCGGCGAGATCACCCTGGCCCCGCACACCGACGGGCCGCCGCAGCACCGGCACGCGCAGCACGACGAGGGCTTCTACGTCGTCTCGGGGACCGCGCGGTTCACCGTCGGCACGCAGAGCCACGACGTCGGGCCGGGCACCCTCGTCATGGTCCCGCCGGGGGCGCCGCACACCTTCGCCAACCCGAGCGACGGCGTCACGGTGCTCCTCAACACCTTCACGCCGGACCTCTACGTGACCTACTTCAGCGACCTCGGCGGGCTGCTCGCGCAGGGCGCCCCGCCCACCGACGCCGCCGTGGCGGAGGTGATGGCCCGGTACGCGACCGAGCCGTCGTCCGAGTACGCGCCGGCTCAGGCACCCGCCGGCGGGCGGGGTTCCGTCGGGGACTGACCGCCGGGCGCGGCGGACGGCGTGGGGCCGGCGGACGGCGTCCCCGTGGCCGGGCCGGTGGCCGGGCCGGTGGCCGGGCCGGTGGCCGGGCCGGTGGCCGGGCCGGTGGTCGGAGGGCCGGCGGGCGCGGCCGGCGGTTGCTTGGCGGCGTCCCCGGGGTTGATCCGCCGGGTCACCTCGTCGCGCAGGCGCTGGACGCGCGCCCGGTTCTTGGGGTCCTGCGCGAGCTGCTGGGCCTTGGCGGTCGCCTGCGAGATCACCTGTTGCCCCTTGGGGGAGCGGGCGAGTCGGGCGACGCGGTCGAACAGTCCGGGCACGGTGTCTCCTCGGCGAATCGTGGGGGTTCGTCACCGTGTCCAACGCCCGATCATGACGCCGGGATCCCGGCCCACCGCGACGTCCCGCCCGCCGGCACCCCCCGCCGCGCGCGGACGGCACGACCGCCCCGCATCATGGACCCCGGATCCGCACCGACCCCGGGAGCCCCCCTGAGCCCGCTCATCCGCCTGTTCCGGCGCGCCGCGATCGACCTCGAACCGCTGCAGCACTCCACTTTCCGGCGGATCTGGACCGGTCAGGCCGTCAGCGTCATCGGCGTCCAGCTGACGGCCGTCGCGGTGCCGGTGCAGGTCTACGCCATCACCCGCTCGTCGTTCTGGGTCGGCGTCCTCGGCGCGGTGGGCCTGGTGCCGATCGTCGTCTTCGGCCTGTGGGGCGGGGCGATCGCGGACGCCGTCGACCGCCGCCGGCTCGCGATCATCGCCTCGACGCTGGAGTGGTTCTGCACGCTCGGGCTGCTCGTGCACGCGCTGCTGGGCTGGGAGAGCCTGCCGGTGCTGCTGTCACTCGTGGCGGTGCAGGCGGGCGCGTTCGCCGTGGCGTCGTCGACGTGGGGGGCGGTGATCCCGCGCATCGTCCCGCTGGAGTCGGTGCCGTCCGCGAACACCCTGAACTTCACCACCTCGACGACGGGGGCCGTGATCGGCCCGCTGCTGGCGGCGTCCATCGTCAGCACCTGGTCCTTCGCGGCGGCCTACGCCCTGGACGCCGTCCTGTTCACCGTCACGCTGTACGCCGCCCTGCGCCTGCCGCCGCTGCCGCCGATGGAACGGGCGGGGACGCCGGGCCTGCGCTCGGTGCTGGCCGGGCTCGCGTTCATCGCGACCCGGCCGGTGCTGCTGCTGTCGTTCGCCGTCGACATCGTCGCGATGGTGCTCGCCATGCCGAAGGCGCTGTTCCCCGAGGCGGCGGCCCGGTTCGGCGGCGGGGCCGCGGTCGGCTGGCTCTACTCCTCCATCGCGATCGGCTCGGTCGTGGCGGGGCTGACGTCGGGGTGGATCGGCCGGGTGCGGCGCCAGGGCGTCGCACTGGTGATCGCCGTCGTCGGGTGGGGACTGGCGGTCGCGGCCTCCGGGGCCACCCACCAACTCTGGGCGACCGTGGCCCTGCTCGGGGTCGCCGGGGCGGCCGACCTGGTCTCGGCCGTGTACCGGCAGACGATCCTGCAGACCTACGCGCCGGACGAGATGCGCGGGCGGATGCAGGGCGTGTTCATCGTCGTCGTGACCGGCGGGCCGCGCCTGGCCGACCTGCGCGCCGGGGCCACCGCGAGCGTCGTCGGCCTCCAGACGGCGTGGGTGGGCGGCGGTCTCGCGTGCGCGGCGCTGGTCGTGTTCGCGCTGCTCTCGCCGTCGCTGCGGCGCTACGACTCGCGGGCCGCGCTGCCCGCGTCGGTGCCGGCCGCGTCCTCGGAACCTTCGGGGGCGGTCCCGGCCGTCGAGCCGTGACGGCGCGGCCGGTCGCCGAACAGGCGCACGGCCTGCGCCCGGTTGAGGGTCATGAACCGGCCCTCCGCCTCGACGAGGACGTCGTCCGGGGCGGCGGCCAGGCTGACCGTCCCGCGGACCGCGACCCGGGCGCCCAGCACGTCGACGACGGCCGCGTGCAGCCGCAGCGGTGCGCCGAGGGGTACCGGTGACCGGTACCGGACCTGCAGCCGCCCGGTCACCCCGGGATGCCCGGCCGCCGCCGTCGCGTACCCCATGATCTGGTCGAGCAGCAGGGCGCTGACGCCGCCGTGGGCGAAGGTGAAGGGCCCCTCGTAGGCCGGGCCCAGCGTGCAGGTGCCGACGGCGGCGCCGTCCACCAGCTCCACCCGCATCGGGGGCGCCACCGGGTTGCCCGGCCCGACGACGGGGTTGAAGAACCGCTGGCCGCGCCGCAGGTCGTCGACGGACGACGGGACGTCGAGCGGTCGCTGCGCGGCGGCCAGCGCGGCCGTCACCCGGCGGACGTCGTCCGTCGCCCGGTGCAGCACGTCGAGCGGCACCTCCGTGGCGACCGCGGCAGCGACCAGCTCCCGCAGGGCGGTGCCGAGGTCGGTGACGGCGTCCCGGCGGGCCAGCAGGTCCGGCGTGAGCTCGCGGGGCAGGATGCCCAGGTCGGCGATGCCCGCGAGCTGCCGGTCGGGCACGTTGCCCACCCGCACGGCAGGGCTGGACGCCTCGGGCACCGACACCCGGTCATCGTCCCACGGCGTCCGGCACGGGGGCCGGGACCGCCGTCACGACCACCGCCGTCGACAGCGGGCCGTCGACGGCGGTGGGGGGGGTCTCGGCGGTCTCGCCGGAAGTGGTCGTCGTGGAGTCGGTCAGCCCAGGTAGTGGCCCGGTTCGGCGGGGCCGAAGAGGCGCTCGGCGGCACTCTCCGGGGACTCGCCGATGAGCGCGTCGAGGCGATCCTCGCAGCGCGCACGGGTCTCGACGAGCCGGGCGACCGCGGCGGAGTGCAGGTCGGCGTCGGTCCGGGCGAGCATCTCGCCGACCACCGCGGCCATCGCGGAGTAGCGCGCGGCGAGCGACTCGACCACGCCGGTGTTGCCGCCCGCCCCGACCAGGCCCATAGACGACGGCAGCGGGACGCCGTCCTCGACACAGTCGCGGGTGAGGGCCGAGGCGAGTTCGAGGTCCTCGGCGAGCCACTTCTCCCAGGGGAGCTCGCTGGCCCGGCTCGTGCCACCGGCCTCGCCGGACCGGGCGGTCGTCGCGGCACCGGCGGGACGGTCGCGGTCGGCCCGCGCCGCCACGGCACTCGAACCGAGCGCGAGGAGCAGAGCCTCGACCTGGAGCTCGAGGGTCAGTTTCAACATGTAGAGCTGGTCGTCCGGAAAAGAGGTCGGGCTCGCCGCCTCTCGGTCGGGAGCCCTTTGCACAGCACGATCGGTCGCAGTTGCCATGGATTGCCTCCTACGCGTTCAGCCGGGTACGCGGCCGCCACCGGTTGCACCGGGGCAGCTACGAGGTGTGTTACTACAATGACTCACGAAATGGGGACAAGACAGACCAGAACGACTGTCTTCGTGAGTACGAAGGTCCCGGGTCAAGCGTAGCGATCTGCACCGTTCGTGCGCAGTCGGGCGCCCAGAACGGCTGCCTGGGTACGCCTGGTGACCTTGAGCTTGGAGAGCAGGCTGGTGACGTGGTTCTTCACCGTCTGCTCGCTCACGTTGAGGACCCCGCCGATCTCGCGGTTCGTGTGCCCGTCGACGATGAGCTCGAGGATCCGGCGCTCCTGCGGCGTCAGCACGGCCAGCTCCGCCGGCACCGCCTCGGGGTCGCGCAGCCGCTCGAAGACCGGGCCGGTGACCGCGGGGTCGAGCAGGCACTGCCCCGACGCGACCCGGCGCACGGCGTCTGCGAGCGCCGCGCCGCGGATCTCCTTCAGCAGGTACCCGCAGGCGCCGGCGAGGATCGCGGTGTGCACGGCCTGGGGGTCCTGGACGGACGTCACGCAGACGACGCGCACCGACGGGTCGGCCTGGCACACCTGCCGGACCAGGTCGATCCCGCTGCCGTCCGGGAGCCGCAGGGCGGTGAGGACGACGTCCGGGTGCTGGGCCGCGACGCGCCGCACGCCGTCGGCGAGCGTGCCCGCCTCGCCCACCACCTGGATCCCGCCGGCCTCGGTGAGGACCTCGCGCAGGCCCCGCCGCACGAGCTCGTGATCGTCCACCAGGACGACGCGGATACCGCGTCGGTGCCCCGGACGCCGAGGTGCCGCCTCCGCCATGCGCTCACCCCCGGTAGGTGTTCGCTCACGGTACTCACCCCCGCCCAGGTGAGCAGCGGCGCGTGATCCCACCATCCCGCCGGGGTCCCCCGGCGGTGTGGGACCTGCGTCCTCGCGAGGTCAGCGGGCCCCGCGGGACTCCAGCAGCCGCAGCCACACCTCGCTCACGGTCGGGTAGGCGGGGACGGCGTGCCACAGCGTGGCCAGCGGCACCCGCCCGACGACCGCGACCGTCGCGGCGTGCAGCAGCTCCGCGACCTCCGGCCCGGCGAAGGTCGCGCCGACCAGGACGTCGGCGGCACGGTCGACGACGAGCATCGCATGCCCGCGATAACCGTCGCGCAGCAGGGCGGCGCCGGCGACCGCGCCGAGGTCGTACTCGAGCACCTCGACGTCGAGGCCGGCATCCTCGGCCTGGGCCCGGGTGAGGCCCACGGCGGCGACCTGCGGGTCGGTGAAGACCACCTGCGGGACGGCTGCGCCGTCCGCGCCGTCCACGACGTTGCGGTGCTCCGGGCCGTCGGGCGACCGGCCCTGCGCCCGTGCCGCGATCACGGCGCCGGCGATGCGGGCCTGGTACTTGCCCTGGTGGGTGAGCAGGGCCCGGCCGGTGACGTCGCCGACGGCGTAGAGCCAGCCGCCGTCGGCCCCGGCCACCCCGACGACGGCCTGGTGCGCGTCGGTGGGGACGTAGCCGGGGCCGGTGAGGTCGTCGGGGCGCAGGCCGACGGCGTCCAGGCCCAGGTCGGTGGAGGCGGGGACGCGCCCGGTCGCGACGACGATCTCGTCGACCACCAGCGGACCGCCGTCGAACGTCAGGGTCACCTCTCCGCCGTGCCGGTGCCCGGTGACGGCCGGGCCTGCCTCGGGCCGCTCGACCCGCTCGACGTGGACGCCGCGGCGCACCCCGATCCCCAGCTCGGCGAAGCGCTCGGCGACCAGCTCGCCCGCGAACGGCTCGACCCGCCCGAGCAGCGTGGTGCCGCCGACCAGCAGCGTCACCTCGGCGCCGAGCGCGCGCAGCCAGACCGCCGCCTCGCAGGCGACGACCCCGCCACCGACGATCGCGACGCGCGCGGGCACCTCGTGCAGGTTCGTCACGTCGCGCGACGTCCACGGCAGGGCCTCGCGCAGGCCGGGGACGTCGGGCAGGCTCGCGGTGCTCCCGGTCGCCAGGACGACGGCGTGCCGGGCGCGCAGGGTGCGGGTGCGACCGCCCGTCGACACCTCCACCGTGCGCGGGCCCACGAGCCGGCCGCGGCCGCGGACGACGTCGATGCCGGCGCCCGTGGCCCACTCCACCTGGGAGGTGTCGTCGAGGTCGTGGGTGAAGGAGTCCCTCCGGGCCAGGACGGCGTCGACGTCCAGGGTGTCCCCCACCGGGACGCCGGGCACGGCGCGGGCGGCGGCGAGCACCTCCACCGGGCGCAGCAGGGCCTTGCTCGGCATGCACGCCCAGAAGGAGCACTCGCCGCCGACCCGCTCCGCCTCCACGATGACGGCGGTCCGGTCGCTGCCCGCGATCGCGTACTGGGCCGCGTTCTCGCCGGGCGGGCCGCCGCCCACCACGACGACGTCCCACGTCTCGCGGGCCTCGCTGCCGTCACCGGTGTTACTGCCGTCGCTGGTGTCGCTGCCGGCGCTGCTGTCGGTGGGGCCGGCGGCCGGGTCCGGGGTCTGGCTCGACATGACGGGACGGTAACCGCCGGACCGCCGGATCGCCCCTCGGCCCGCCGACGGCGCAGCGCCGCACCTAGACTCCGAGGACGGCGAGGAGAGGCGGCGGCGGTGCACGAGCTGTCGATCAGTCAGGCGATCGCGGACGTGGTGCTCGAGCACGCCCAGGGCCGGCCGGTCGAGGCGGTGGCGGTGCGGATCGGGGCGCTGCGCCGGGTCCGGCCGGAGAGCCTGACGTCCTGCTGGGACGTCGTCCGGCGCCGGCCGCCGCTCGAACGCTCGGTGCTCCTCGTCGAGGAGGTGCCCGGCGTCGTGCACTGCACGTCGTGCGGCCGGCGCAGCACCCTCGGCGGGTCGCGGCTGCGGTGCCCCGCCTGCGGTGACGGCCAGGTGCGCGTGCTGCGGGGCGAGGAGTGCCAGGTGACCGCGGTCGAGCTCGTGGCCGGGAGGACGGTGTGAGCACTCCCAGGACCGAGCCCGGCGGCAGCGCCCCGGGCCGCTCGGGGCAGCCGCCGGCGGCGCCCGCGCGGCCGCGGACCGAGACCGTGCTCGCCCTCATCGCCGCCGCGGCGGCCCTGTGCGCAGCGACCCTCGACGACGCCGCGGACCTGTGGATCCTGCTCGACCTGGCCGCTCTGATCGCCGCGGGCACGGCCGTCGCGCTGCTGCTGCGCGGGTTCCGGCTGGCGCACGGGCGGCCCTCCCTGGGTGACCTGGCGACCGGGGTGGTGATCGCGTCGATCAGCGCCGCCGTGTGGTTGCTCGCGCGGCACGGCCCGCAGGCCCGGGTCGGCGGCCTGCTGCTGGCCACCGCGGCCGTGATGGGCGCCGTCCTGGCGCTGCTCGTGCTGGGCGGTGCGGCGCTGAGATTCCGGCGGGAGAGCCGGGGCGGCGGGCGCGCTGCGTCCGGCGCGGCGCCGGGCCCGACGTCGTCGGGTGAGGCATCGGGCCTGGTGGCGGGCGGGATCGCCGCCGGGCGGGCGGCCGCCGTGACGACGCTGGTCGCCGCCGCGGTGGCCGTGGCGGCCGCGCTGCGGGACGCGCTGCTGCGCTGACGGTGGGCGAACGCCCAGGACTGTGTCGGAGGGCGGGGATACAGTGCTGAAGGTGACTCAGACGCTGACGTCCGGCGACTTCGACACGCTGACGGCCCCCCTGCGCAGGGAGCTGGTGGCGCACTGCTATCGCATGCTCGGCTCCCTGCAGGACGCCGAGGACCAGGTGCAGGAGACCTACCTGCGCGCCTGGCGGGCCTTCGACGGCTTCGAGGGCCGGTCGTCGGTGCGCACCTGGATGTACCAGATCGCCACGCGCACCTGCCTCACGGCCCTCCAGCAGCGGGCCCGCCGGCCGATGCCCACCGGGCTCGGCACGCCCAGCAGCGATCCGGCCGACGAGATCACCGCCCAGCACGAGGTCCCCTGGCTGGAACCCCTGCCAGACGCGATGATCGCCGGGCCCGGCAGCGACCCGGCAGCCGTCGCGACCGCACGGGAGGGCGTCCGGCTGGCGTTCGTGGCGGCGCTGCAGCACCTGACGCCGCTGCAGCGGGCCGTGGTGATCCTCCGCGACGTCCTCGCCTTCAGCGCCGTCGAGACGGCGGCCTCGCTGGAGATCACGGTGGCGTCGGCCAACAGCGCGCTGCAGCGGGCCCGCGCCCGGCTGAACCAGTTGGCCCCCGCCAGCACCGGCTCGGCCGATCCGGCCGACCTGGGCGGTCATCACCGCGTGCTGCTGGGCCGGTTCATGCAGGCGTTCGAGGCCTACGACACGGATGCCGTCGTCGCGCTGCTGGCCGCCGACGCCACCTGGGAGATGCCGCCGTTCCCGCAGTGGTACGCCGGCGCCGAAGCCATCCGCGGCCTCATCCTCACCCAGTGCCCG
>Ga0302323_100003309_pt1 | contig 13114 bp, 8 predicted proteins | sample Fen_T0_3_FD_201950 | JGI IMG/M metagenome (GOLD analysis project Ga0302323, IMG submission 201950) | Peat permafrost microbial communities from Stordalen Mire near Abisko, Sweden - Fen_T0_3 | ecosystem: Environmental > Terrestrial > Soil > Wetlands > Permafrost | place: Sweden: Abisko... | reverse complement strand
CACCGTGAGGTCCCGATGAGCATCCGCAGGCGCGGGCACCGGGTCGATCGACGTCGAGCCGGTGCAACCGGTCGCCCCGCTTGCCCAAAGCCCCAACCACCCTGCCATGGCCGCCCCCTGGACCGCACCCGCCGTTCGCCTGGTGGACCTGCGCTCGACCTGCATCTCGCCGCGAACAAAGCGCGCCATGTCCTTTTCCAGCGCATCCATGGCCGCATGCCACACGCGATCCGAAGCGGCCACCCGCAGTCCCAGTCGGGCCGTCTTGCGCGCGACTTGGTCGTGGTCGGAGAGGTCCGCCTGCGCGGCCATGTCCATCGCCCTTTCCAACAGGTCTGCCGAATCCAAGGTGATCGATCGTGTGATTTCCTGTGCGCGTTCCATCAGGTTGGCGCACTGGCCGCGGTCGTCTTTGTAGAAGAGGTCGAGAATCTTCGCGGTGTAGCCAAGCCCCATGTAACGGTTGGCCACCCCGTTGCTGGCGAAGTTGCGCTCGCGGAAGGCCGACGCGGTGATGCGAAACATCAGCTCGGTTCGGTCATCCTCGATACGGTAGTCCCACCCCAGGAAACCGCCGCGCAGCTTGCCGGCTGCTTGCAGACGCCGGTGCATGGGCGTGCCCAGGTAGGGTTCGGCCCGACAGAAATTCACGGGATGGGCGGCATGCTCGCGCATGAACGCCAGGTTTTGCCCAATGTCGTTCAGGGTTGCCTCGGGCTCGAAGATCAGCAGGTTGTAACAGACGAAGATGCCGGCGTCGGCAAACGCCTGCAGCGCCGAGCCCATGGACGCCACATCGGTGCCGCGGTTGAGGTGCAGGGCACCGTTCGGCGAGGCATTCTCCACGCCGACGTACATGCGCATGACGCCCAATCGGGCCAACTCGCGCGCCAGATCCTTGGTGACCGTGTCGGGCCGGCACTTGCCCACGAAGCCCAGGCGAGCCACGCCCTGCTCGTCCAGCACCTTGCGCATGGCTGCGATGCGCGCCACGCTGTCGGCTGGGCGGGGCAGCAGGAAGTTCTCGTCGTGGAAGCAGAAGATGGCACTGTCGCCCACCGCGTGGGCCAGCATGGCCATTTCCAGCCCGACGTCCTCGGGCGGACGCAGTCGCAGGCGATTTCCGGTTACCCCGTGCTCGCGGCCATCGCGCAACACGGTGGTGATCGAACAAAAACTGCACCCTGCCCAGCAGCCGCGGCTGCCACTGATGGGAATGAACGGCACGCCCATTTGGCGCGAATGCTGGCGATAGCGTTGCGCCAGCGGCAAGCGATCCAGCGCCGCCACCAGCGGGCGCGGGGCCGTACGATAAGTGCCCCGCTGGCCGTCGGGAAGGGCCAAGCCAGCCACGCCTTGCAACGATTCGCCGCGGGCGAGCGCCCCCAGCAGCTCGGCGGTGGTTTGTTCGCCCTCGTACAGCACCACACTGTCGACGCCGTAGCGCCCCGTCAGAATCGAATGATGGGCCATGGTGGCGAATTGCCCGCCTGCCGTCACGTGGCCACGAAAGCCGGCGCGGCGCAGATCGCACGCCAAGGCCAGGAAATCCATACCGCGATGCTGGAATTGCGCCGCCAGGCCAACCACATCGGGTCGCGCGGCCAGCACACGAGCCACCACGTCAGAGCGGTCCTCCACGCCTTGAAAAGGCACGACCGCCGTAGCGTAACCTGCAGACTCGGCCGCCGCCGCAATCATGCACATGCCCAGGTTTTCTTCGAAGTCGGCGCCGACGAGTACCAGTCGCATCGTAGCTCTCCTTTACGCGCGGCCGGAGACAGCCTGCCAACGCGTCCGTGGGATGAAGACAGCAGCCGGCCCATGGTAACACCGTCCGACCTTTACCGGAGGTGAAGGCGAGCACGTCGCCCGTGTCCTGTGCCCCGTGTCACAAGGACGCAGCCGTGCTAGATCCATTGTGTGCTGCTGCCTACCCGACGTCTGCCAGGTCCCGAAAAACCGCCAAGCCTCGGCCCCCTGCCGTCCGGGCGCGCGCCCGTGGCTGGCCGGGTCCACAGGTCGGCCGTTGTCTTGTCCGCCGGCTTCTCCGCCGTATTCGCGACCTTCGTCGCAACGTTCGTCGCGACCTTGCTGGTGGCGCTTCTGATCCCTGCCACCGCCCGCGCCGGAGACTTCGCCGCTGCCGCCAGTCGCGGGACCTTGCACGCCTTTGCCTTCGCCATCACCGCCGGGCTTCTGACCTCGCTGACCCCGTGTGTGTATCCGATGATTCCCATCACCATCAGCATTTTCGGTGGCCGCGGCGGCACCTCGCGCGGGCGCGCCTTCCTGCTTGCCACCGTCTATGTCGCCGGCATCGCCGTCATGTTCGGCACGCTGGGCACGACCTTCGCGCTGCTGGGCAAGGCCTTCGGAACGTTCCTGGCCAATCCGTGGATTGTGGTTCCCCTGGCCCTCTTCTTCTTCGCCATGGCCGCGTCCATGTTCGGCGCTTTCGACCTGGCCCTGCCGGCGTCATTGCAAGAGCGCCTCTCGCGCGTCGGCGGACGCGGTTTTCTTGGCGCCTTCTTGATGGGCCTGGTGGGTGGCCTTATCTCCGCACCCTGCACCGGCCCGCCCCTGGCAGGCATTCTGGCCTACGTCGCCACCACCCGCGATGCCGGCCTGGGCTTCCTGCTCTTGGCCAGCTACGCCGCCGGCATCGGCGTCCCCTTCTGGGCCATCGCCGGCTTCTCCATGCAGTTGCCCAGATCGGGCCCGTGGATGAACGCCGTCAAGAGCGTCTTCGGCGTGGCCCTCGTGGTCGCCGGCCTCTACTACCTCAAGCCCGTCGCGCCCACCCTGGGGCACCTCAGCGGCAACACCTCCGTCTTCCTCATCACCGCCCTGCTGGCGGTCGCCGCCGGACTAGCCCTGGGGGCCATCCATCTGCCCTTTTCCGCCGGCGCTCCCAAGGCCACGCGCAAGACCATCGGCATCGCCCTGACGGTCGCCGGACTGTTCGCCATCGTCAACTTCACCCTGACGCCCAAGATTCACATCACCTGGCTCGACTCGGAACCCGCTGCAGTCGCTGCCGCGCGCGCCAGCGGCAAACCCCTGCTGGTCGACTTCATGGCCAACTGGTGCCTGCCCTGCCAAGAGATGGACGTCAAGGTCTTCGGCCACCCCGACGTTGCCCCGACCCTGGGCGACTTCGTACTTCTGCGCATCGACCTGACCCGCGAAAGCGAAGACGACTCGCTGGCCACCATCAAAGCCAAGTACCAGGTCGAAACCCTACCCGCCATCCGCATCGTCTCGCCCCAAGGCCCCATCCTGGCCCAAATCAACCACCTCATCGCCTGGCAAGAATTTCTGCGCACCGCAACCTCGGCCCGAACGGCTTTGGCAAGATAGTCGGCGGGCGGGAGGAAATTGTCTCTGTTTCTGTACCTACCGGGAGAGAGGCCCTGTTCACGCGTTCGAGGAGTTCCTCATACGTCCCGTAGGTGAGGACATTGTCGGAGCCCAAGACGTGCCGCGCTCGCTCGTCGATATCGGCGAAGTACTTCTCCGCCGGACACGCTATGACGAGACCACTGATGCTCACCCTTCCCTTTCTTTCGAGCCTAGGCTAGCCGCTCCTGTGCGCTGTTGGAAGCGGATTGCGACCAGCCGTGATCCAGCGCAACTGCCTCCGCGTGCTCCCCCTCCCGCCCAATGGGTGCAAGGGTTCTGTCGGACTTTCCCAAGGACGCCATGGCCGAAGCGCCAGCTCCGTCCCCGGCTTCCATCCCGGCTCGCATCGGCCTGGACCCAGTTGCCGAGCGAGTCGCGAACAAACGCGTGCTTCTCCTTGTGTTCGTTCCTCCAAGCAAGGAAGGCCACAACGCCGCAAACCCTCGAAGCCAGCCGACGCTTTCCCAATCCCCAACTCTCAGCCCCTCGACCCAGGGCTCCCGGCATGCTCAAATGTGCCTCTTCGATGCCCAGAAAGCCGCCGTCATCCGCAGCCACCACCGATATCGCCAAGCGCAAGGCCGATCACCTTCAGATCGCACGCTCGGGCGCGGGTGCGTTTCGGCGTTCGACCTTGCTGGAAAACGTTCACCTGGTCCATTCCGCCCTGCCCCAGCTGGCGTTTGAGGACGTCGACCTCGGCACCACGCTGCTCGGCCACAAGCTGGCGGCGCCCCTCATCATCACCGGCATGACGGGCGGCACGCGCGAAGGGCGCACCATCAATCGCGCGCTGGCGACCGCTGCGCAGACGCTGGGCATTGCCTTCGGACTGGGCAGTCAGCGGCCCATGTTGGTCCACCCCGAGCTCGCCGATACCTACGACGTGCGCGACGTGGCCCCGAACATTCTCTTGCTGGCCAACGTCGGGGCCGTTCAGCTGGGCGCCATGAAGACCGAAGCCGTTGCGGCGGCCATGGAGCGCGTGGGCGCCGACGCCCTGGCCGTTCACCTGAACGTAGGGCAGGAGTTGGCCCAGCCCGGCGGCGACAGCGACTTTCGCAACAGCCTGGCCACCATCAAGCGCGTGGTCAAGGAACTGCGCCAGCCGGTGCTGGTCAAGGAAACCGGCTGTGGCATCGCGCCAGCGGCCGCGCGCGCCTTGGACAAGGCAGGCGTCGCCGCCATCGATGTGTCGGGCGCTGGCGGCACCTCGTGGATTGCCATCGAAGCTTTGCGGGCCAAGGGCCAGCAGGCAGCACGCGGTCAGCTGTTCCATGAATGGGGCGTGCCCACCGCCGCCTGCGTGGGCTGGCTGGCCGAATGCGGCCTGCGCCCGGCGCTCGTCGCCTCGGGCGGCATGCGCACCGGCCTGGACGTGGCGCGAGCGATGGCCCTGGGGGCGCAGGTGGTCGGCCTGGCCCAGCCGGTGTTGGCCGCCGCCAGCAAGGGTGGCGCCCAAGGTGCGACAGCCTATTTGGCCGAGGTGATCGACAGCTTGCGTACCGCTTGCTTGCTGGCGGGTGTGCGGCGCGCGGCCGACCTGTGGCGGGCACCCAAGGTCATCACCGGCGAGCTGCGCGACTGGCTTTCCCAAAGACCCCAATGACCACTACCAGCGACAGCACGAGCGGCTTCGGTCACGGCAAGGTCATCTTGCTGGGTGAACACGCTGTCGTGCACGGTCAGCCTGCCGTGGCCGCGAGCATTCGGGCTGGCGTGCGCGCCCACGCCAGCCCGGGCAGCGGCGTGATTTCGGCGCCAGCGTGGAGCATGGAAGTGCAGACCGGCGACGACTCGCTACCCGGCCAGGCCATCGCCCGTCTGCTCGACCGCCTGGGCACGGATCCGCGCAGCCTTGATTTCTGGCTGGAGACCGAGGTGCCGGCCCGGGCCGGCCTGGGCAGCTCGGCCGCACTGGCCGTCGCCGTGGCTCGCGCCGTCGCCGCCCGCGGCAGCGCCAGCGAGGCGGACATCCTTGCCGCCGCGTCGGCCGCCGAGGCCGTCTTTCACCGCACGCCTTCGGGCATCGATGCCGCCGCCGCCAGCCGCGGACGTCTCGGCCGCTTCGACAAACAACAGGGCTGGCAGGATCTGCCGCTCAAGACGCCGTTCGAGGTATGCATCGGCATCACGGGCAAGGGGCACGATACGGGCGCCTTGGTCGCCAACGTGAGGACCCTGTGCGACAGCACGCCGGTGGCTCGCCGCCTGATCGAAACCATGGGCGAGCTGGCCTGCGCCGGCATGGAAGCGCTGGCAGCGGGTGACCTTGCGGCCCTGGCCCGCTTGTTCAACCTGGCGCACGGGCTGCTGGCCGGCGTGGGGGTTTCCTCGCCCGAGCTCGACGACATGGTCCACACCGCTCGGGCGGCCGGGGCCGAAGGCGCCAAGTTGACCGGCGCGGGTGGCGGCGGTGCCGTCATCGCGCTGGCGGGCGATCACGGCGACGAGGTCTTGCGCCGCTGGCGCGCCAAGGGCTACTACGGCTTTCTCACAACCATCGGCCATCCCCATTCCCATGACTGATATCGCCCTTCCCCATTCCGTCACTGCACGCGCCGGCACCAACATCGCCTTGGTGAAATACTGGGGCAAGCGCGACGCCGACCTGAACCTACCTGCTGCCGGCAGCCTGTCGTTGACCCTGGCGGACCTGGGCAGCGAAACCACAGTGCGCTTCGCCCGCAATTCGGCCGACGGGGACGGCGGCGACCGCGTGTTCTTCGGCGGCAGCGTCGCCGATGCGCGCTTCACCGAGCGGGTGCGCAGCTTCATCGATCTCGTGCGCGCCCGCGCCGGGCTGCGTTTGCCGGCTACCGTGGTCACCAACAACACGGTGCCGACCGCCGCTGGCTTGGCCTCGTCGGCTGCCGGTTTCGCAGCCATGGCGCTGGCGGCTTCGCGCGCGGCCGGGTTGCACCTGTCACCCTCCGAACTATCCCAGCTTGCCCGCCGTGGTTCGGGCTCGGCCGCGCGATCGATCTTCGGCGGATTTGCCGAAATGGAGGCGGGCCTAGCGGCCGATGGCAGCGACGCCGTCGCCCACCAGCTGCTCGACGAAAACGCCTGGGACATCCGTTTGTGTGTGGCCATCACGGCCGAGGGCCCCAAGGCCATCGGCTCGAGCGCGGCCATGAAGCTCACGGCCCGGACCTCGCCCTACTACGCCAACTGGGTCGCCTCGGTGCCGACCGATCTCGACGAAGCGCGCACCGCCCTTCACACCCACGACCTCGGTCGCCTCGGCACCGTGGCCGAACGCAGCGCCATGCGCATGCATGCCTGCGCCATGGGCGCCGATCCCTTCATCCTTTACTGGAATCCGGCAACCTTGGCCGCCATCGCCACGGTCAAGCAGCTGCGCGCCGCCGCTGTGCAAGCCTACTTCACCATCGATGCCGGGCCGCACGTCAAAGTGCTGTGCGCCACGGCCGATGCCGAGCGCACCCAGGCTGCGCTAGCCAGCACCCCGGGTGTCATGAGAGTCTTGCTGTTGGCGCCGGGTCCGGGCGCCCATATCATCAAAGAAGAGCCCAGCCGGAATCCGTAGATGAGTCAGGATCGCACCACCTTGGTCGGCAACCCCGTGGTCATCGCGCCGGGAAAGATCTTCCTGGTGGGTGAATACGCCGTGCTGGAAGAAGGTATAGCCGTGTTGGCGGCGGTTACCCGTCACGCCGTCGCCCAATTCATTCCGGGCATGGATCCCATGTCGCCCGTGGTGGCAGAAGCGGTCAAGCGCGCGCGGGCCGAGCTGGGCGAGGCGTCGTCGGCTTTGCCAGCCGGCTCGGTCCTGGTGAACAGCGACGCCTTCTACCAGGGCGAACAGAAAATCGGCTTCGGTTCCAGCGCCGCCACCGCAGTGGCTTGCGTGGGCGCCGTCTTCGAAAGCGCTGGCATCGCGCTCGATGCACGTCGGTCGCAGATCCTCACCATCGCCGACGCCGCCCACCGCGCGGCCCAGGGCGGGGCCGGTTCGGGCGCCGACATCGCCGCCGCGACGTACGGTGGCCTCGTCAAAGTCGAACGGCAAAAGGGCGCAGGGCCCCTGGTCGAGAGTCTGGTCGCCCCGCCTAGCTTGCACTTGGTCGTGTTTTGGACAGGGCGATCGGCTTCCACCAAGGACATGATCGCAGGCGTACAACAGTACGCCCGCAAGGATCCCGGCGCCTACCGCCAGGTCATCGACAATCTGCGCGACACCGCCGACCGCTTCGTCGCCGAGCTGCGCGCCGGCAACGCGACGGGCGCCGTGGTCGCGGCAGGACGCTATGGGCGTCGGCTGGGCGTGCTGGGCGCTGCCGCCTCGGTGCCCATCGTGACGGACGCCTTCCGTCGCGCGGCGGATGTGGCGGCAGAGCTGGGGGGCATCGCCAAGCCCTCGGGTGCCGGTGGTGGCGACATAGGCGTAGGCATGTTCGCCACACCGGAATCGGCTCGCCTGTTTGCACGCGCCCTGCCCAAACCCATGCTTCCGCTCGACGTCGATTTGGATCGCTCGGGCGTGCGCCGCCGTCTGCCTGACGATGAAGAGGCGGAAAACGCAGGGCTCTTTCATGCCTGATGTCCTGCCCCCTGTGGGCTCACGGCTGCCCGGCTTCTACCGGCTGTCCCTCGATGCCCGCCAGGCCGAGCTGGCCCGCCAGGCGGGTTTGTCGGCGGAAGATTTGGCGCTGTTCACCGCGGGGGGCATCGCCGCCAGCGATGCCGACCACATGGTCGAGAACGCTGTCGGCCTGTACGCTCTGCCAATGGGGCTTGGCCTGAATTTCCTGGTCAACGGCCTGGATCGTTTGATCCCCATGGCTGTCGAAGAGCCCTCGGTAATCGCCGCGGCCTCGAACGCCGCGCGCCTGGTGCGCGAGGGCGGCGGCTTCACCGCCGACGCGGATGAATCGATCATGACCACGCAGATCGAGCTGCGAGCCGTCGCCAGCGTCACCCATGCCATGGCCGCGATTCTGGCGGCACGGGCCGAAATCACGGCCCTGGCCGATGCCGCCGTGCCGCGCCTGTGCCAGCGCGGCGGCGGCTGCCGGGGCGTCGACGTGCGCGCGCTGCCCGCGCAGCGCCTGGTTGTTCACCTGCACATCGACTGCCGCGATGCCATGGGTGCCAACCTGGTCAACACCGTCGCCGAAGCCGTCGCCCCGCGTTTGGCCGCCATCGCCTGTGCCCGCGTTGGGCTGCGCATTTTGACCAACCTGTCGGACCGCCGTCTGGTTCGCGTGTCAGGCCGGGTCCCATTCGCAGCACTTGCCGGCGACAAAACGCCCGAGCCCGAGGCGGCCGGTGCGGCCCTGGCGGGTGAGATTGAAGCCGCCTCGCGCTTCGCCGAAGACGACATCTACCGCGCCGCCACCCACAACAAGGGCATCATGAACGGCGTCGACCCCGTGGTCATCGCCACTGGTAACGACTGGCGTGGCATCGAAGCCGGCGCCCACGCCTTCGCCGCCCGCGACGGCCGCTACCGCCCGCTGGCCACATGGCGCGTGGAGAACGTGCGCGCGGAAGACCCGACCATGGCGCGTGACATGCTGGTCGGTCGCCTGGAGATGCCCATGGCGCTCGGCACCGTCGGCGGCACCCTGCAGGTCCATCCCGGCGCGCGCCTCGCCCTGCGCATCCTGGGCGTCAGCGGCGCGCGCCAGCTGGCCGAAGTCATCGGCAGCGTGGGCCTGGCGCAAAACCTGGCGGCCCTGAAAGCCCTGGCGGGCGAAGGGATCCAGCGCGGCCACATGGCCTTGCACAAACGCGCCGTCGGGAAGCGCTGATCGGGATATAACTTTGCGCGTGTTGGCGTACCACTTACCAACCCGCTTGCTGCGCTGGATCCGGCATGCGCTCGTCGACACGCACGAACAGCGTCCCCACTTCAGCATCGTGACGACTGGTCTATTCTGCGTGGCCTTGTCGCTGGTTCACTACAACCACGAGCTGTGGCGCGACGAGATCCATTGCTGGTCGGTCGGGCGGAACGCGCATGGGCTTTGGGACTTGCTTACCGGTATCCGCCGGTACGACGGCCATCCCTTCCTTTGGTACTACCTGCTGTACCTGGTTTCGCGCTGGTCACGCTCGCCGGTGTACTTGCACGTGGTCACGGTGGTCATCGCAACCTTGTCGACCTACCTGTGGCTGCGCCGCGCGGGCTTGCCGCGCATCTTTCGACTGCTTCTACTCGGCACGTATTTCTACTTCTTCGAATACAACGTCATGTCCAGGTCCTACGGCCTGGGACTCTTGCTGGCCTTCACCTTCTGCCATCTCTACGACAGCCGGCGGCTGCGGGTTTTTCCGCTTCTTCTCGTGCTCTTGGTTCTGTCGTTCACCAGCGCCTACGGCGCCATCATGGCAGCTGCCCTGGGGGCGCTGGTGCTTTGGCAAAGCATCGTCAAGGTTCGCTCGGCCGAGACCGGCAGCAACGAAAGGCGCGCACTCTATCGGCAGTGGTCTTTGGGTATGGTCTTCCTGGCTATCGGCCTCTTCGTTCACCTCAAGACCTCGCTTCCTCCAGCGGACGCTTACTACTCGCCGGATATCACGCACAAACACCATTGGTCATGGCTGTCCGATTTCACGACGAGGTTTTGGTCGGCGCTATTCCCTTGGAACGCCAAGAACGACGGCCAATGGATTGTGTCGGGTTATCTCGGAGAGACATGGCCGCTCTTCAAGCGCCTGCTGCCCATCGTGGGCACTGCCACGCTGTGGCTGTGTGTGATCGCTTTGCGGAAAGCGCCGGCCATCGCCGCGACCTACTTCCTCGGCGTCCTCATGATGGCAGCTTTCCAGTTCATCCAATACCCCGGCTACCTCCGCCACTGGGGCCACTTCTTCATCCTGCTGGTCATCTGCATCTGGCTCTACACCAAACACGCCAGCGCCAGACAGACGCCCGCGCTCCTCTATGGCTTGTTGGTGCTGACCTTCGGCGTGCAGACCATCACGGGCGTGCGCGCCGTGAGGACCGAGCTTCGTCTGCCATTTTCGGGGGCGCAGGAGGCCGCCAACTTTCTGCGCGAGCACGGGCTCCAAGACCTGCCCATCCTCGCTACTTACGATCACGCGGCATCGGCGGTGGCAGGCTATCTCGATGGGCGTTTCATCTCTGTCGAAAGCGGCGAGGAAGGCCAAACCGTCGTGTTTCACAAGAGGCGGTATGAGGCCACGAGCGCAGCAGCCGTCGCCGAATTGGCCCACCCCATCGCCCGACGGACCCACGCGCCGGTGCTGATGATCCTGAACTTCGATCTAGGTGGCGAGCCCATCCCAGGGTTCACCACGGAACCGCTGTTTGCGACCAAACCGAGCATTCGCCTGGACGAGACGTTCTGGATCTACGAGCTGACCGAACAGAATCCGCCCTAAAGCGGCTTACGGCCCAGTCTCCCCCAACTCCGGTCTGCCTCCATCCCTTTGTTTCTCCGTTTTTTTCCGGCGGCGGTACCATGGCAGACGGAGTCATCCCATGGAAAAACATAGGTTGTCGATTGCGCTTTGGTTGATAGGCCTTGGTCTTGGAATGGGCGGATTCGGGTGCGGCAAGACGACGCTGCACAGTCGGTCACCCGATGCCCAGGCGACGGCCGCTGACGGCACCGCAGCAGACAGCGTTGGGGCGGTCGGCGGCGCGGCGGGCTCAGGCGCCGGCGGCAGCATCCCCGCCAACGGAGGCGCCAGCAGCCAGGGTGGTGCGCTCGGAAACGGGGGAGCCGCCGGCGGCCAAGGTGGGGCGCCTGGAAACGGGGGAACCCACTGGGTCAGTGATGCGGCCAACGACGCGCCTTTGGGAGGCCAAATCGCGGACGGCGCGGGCCAGGGCGGCACGGATGGAGTCTCGACCGTCAGCAAGGACGCCCCTGCCGTGGACGCACCCAGGCCCGACGCAACCGGCATCGACGTGCTCGACTCGGACTTCTGCACCGGCGACGTAGCGAAGGTTTCGTACGCGGGAAAGGAGATCCAGACGCAGGCCACGAACTACCGCTCGGCGCTGGTCTTCGATTGTTGCAATGCCTTTGGCATCAACCTCCGCACCACCGCCGCGCTGGGATGGGACCTTCAAGTCGAAATCATCGTTTCGGCAGGAAGCATCTCCGCCGGCACGTATGTCATCGACCCCTCGTCGTTTAGCGTTCGCGCCAGCGTGCGCACCGGGGCAGAAGGGGCACAGGCCGGGCATCGAGCCGTAGGCAGCGTTCGCCTCGCAGGCGACCTGTATAGTAGCCAAGGTGCGCAGGTCGGGCTATGCCTCGAGGTGGACGACAGCACGTCTACCTTGCTCGGCACGCGCATCTACGTGCCCAATGCCATGATGGTACCGCCCTCGCCCTGGACCAACCGGCTTCAGATGTACCTGCTACAAGATTCGACCCTGACTTCGCAGGACGTCGCCGCGATGGATCTGGCCTCGCTGACCCTGGCCACGACACCGCTGCTCACCCTCGGACAAGTTGCCTTTTTCGAACAATCCACAGGGTGGCTGGGCCTGAACCCCGGGCAGAAGACCGGGGATTCGCTGCGTACCAAGCTCGGCCGACCCAATTTGGCCGGCCTCCCCTTCGTCGTGGTAGCGGACGAGGTTCGCATCTACCTTGGCTCGTTCATGACGGCGATGTCCTCGATGCCCGGCACGGGACCGATGGTAACGGTGGAAGACATAGCGGCCGATGGTTTCGCCATCGCACCAACGAGGATGAGCCGGCCAGTGGCCGATCCGCGCGACGATGCCCGCATCCTGCAGGTCTTCCAGGAAACCGGGAAACTGCTGCCCTAGTGACGGCCCCAGTGTAATCGGTGCCCTACTGCCGAGAGGGCAGCTTCGCCTTGGCAAACGGCCTCCGACTGGGCGCTCCGCGCCTTCGCTGCGCCTACCGAGGGGATGACGATGCGCCCTCTAGCCTTGCCATCGGCTCGGCCATACAGCAGGATGAACCGGAAATCGTACATAGACCATGGCACATCGGACACTTCTCCTGCTACACACGTTGATCCTTGCTTCAGTCCTGCTCGTCCCCAGGAGCGGCTGGGCGCAAAGCACGAAGGAGCGCGAGGCTCGAATCGCGTGCTTGGCGGGTGACTACGCCCGCGGCGTGCGACTGCTGAGCGAGCTCTTCGTCTCCACCAAGATGCCGACATTCATCTACAACCAGGCTCGCTGTTTCGAGCAGAACCGCCGCTACGAGGACGCCATCAGCCGATTTCGAGAGTACCTGCGGGTGGCCAAGGACATCAGCGGCATCGAGCTGGCGGACACGAACAAGCACATCGCCGAGTGCGAGGGCTTGCTGGCGGCCGAGCGGCCTTCGCCGGTCCCGGCGTCGCCCGTGGCGCAACCGGTCCCTGCGTCGCCCGTGGCGCAACCGGTCCCTGCGACGGAAGCGGGCTCGGTCGCGGTCCGCCAGCCCCCTCCCGCAGCGGGCTCTTCCGGCTTGCGAACGGGCGGCATTGCCACCGCATCGGTTGGAGGGGCGGCGCTAATCGCCGGGATCGTCTTCAACCTGAAATCCAACAGCCTTGCTCGGGACATCAAGAAGACCGATGGCTTCACCTCGGATAAGGAGTCTGACCGCAAGACCTACGCGACTCTCGGTTGGGTAGGCTACGGCGTGGGCGCGACGTGCATTGCGACAGGTGCAATCCTCTACCTCCTCGCCCAACGTTCAGAAAACAACGCGACCGTCGCGTTCTTACCGTTGTT
>Ga0302323_100003308_pt1 | contig 13117 bp, 9 predicted proteins | sample Fen_T0_3_FD_201950 | JGI IMG/M metagenome (GOLD analysis project Ga0302323, IMG submission 201950) | Peat permafrost microbial communities from Stordalen Mire near Abisko, Sweden - Fen_T0_3 | ecosystem: Environmental > Terrestrial > Soil > Wetlands > Permafrost | place: Sweden: Abisko... | reverse complement strand
GTCGACGAGCGAGGTGCCGAGGCAGGACGTGAGATTGACGCGTTCCACCTCGCCGCCGGAAAGCGTCTTCGACTGACGGTCGAGCGTCAGGTAGGCGAGACCAACCTGCTCGAGATAACGCAGCCGCGTGAGAATGGATTCGTGCGCGAGATCGCGTTGGTGATGGGTGCTGGGTCCAGAAGGTTTGTCATTTAATAGATGACAAGTACCCAGCAGCCTCAGGAGCTGGTCGACGGGAAGTTGGTAGAGGTCGGGCAGGGTGTGGCCGCGCCATTTCCAGCAAAGGGCCTCGGGCTGGAGGCGTTGTCCATGACAGGTGGGGCAGAGATTGTAGGCACGGTAGCGCGAGAGAAAAACGCGCACGTGCATCTTGTAGGTGGTCTTTTCGAGCCAGCGGAAAAATCCTTTCACGCCGTACCACGCGCGGGGCCATTCCTTGCCGTTTTCGCCATAACCCGGTTCGCCGTCGATGACGAACGACTGTTGTTCGGGCGTGAGTGCAGCGAATGGAATGTTGGTGGGGATTTTCTTCCGCTTGGTGAAAACGCGCAGATCCTCCTTTGAGGCGCTGTAGACCTCGCCTTCCCAGCATTTGAGCGCACCCTCGTCGATCGATTTGGTCTGATCGGGAATCGCGAGGCGGTAGTCGATTTCGATCACGCGGCCGAAGCCTTTGCAGTGCGGGCAGGCCCCGAGCGGCGAATTAAAAGAAAACAGCGCCGGTGTGGCGGGTCGAAAGGTTCGGCCCGTTTTAGGCGAATGCAGGCCGCGAGAAAAATGGTGGAGCTCGACGAAGGTATCTCCGGAAAAAATAAACACCTCGCCGTGACCAAAATGCAGCGCTGTTTCAATCGCCTCCAGCGCCCGTGTGCGGCTGGCGTCTTCGGCAGTAAGGCGATCTTGAGCGACGAAAAGACGGTCGGCGGCGGATAACGGTGAGAGTTTCTCTGACGCGTTAGCGAGCAGGTCGTCGATGCGATGGGTGGTGGCGGCACCCTTGGTCGTGGGAATTAAAACGCGGACGTAAGATTGCCCTTTAAGATTTTCAAGAATCTCCGACCAAGTCAGATTGTCCGGTTTTGTCACGCGGTAGGCGATGACAAGTGGTTCGCATTTGTGAGCGCTTAGCGATTTTTCCCAGATTGATTTTGGGGAGTCGTCCTCGACTTTTTCGCCGGTTTCAGGGTCGAAGCATTCCGCAACGTGACTGAACCAGACTTTGAAGAAGTCGGTAAGCTCCGTCATCGTGCCGACGGTCGAGCGCGAAGTCTTGACGGTGTTGGTTTGTTCGATGGCGATGGACGGACGGATGTTTTCGATCGAGTCCACCTTCGGTTTGTTCAGCAGTTCGAGAAACTGGCGGGTGTAAGCGCTGAACGTTTCGACGTAACGCCGCTGACCTTCGGCGTGGAGCGTGTCGAAAACCAGGGATGATTTGCCCGCGCCGCTCAAGCCGGTGACGACGATGTAGCTGCCGAGCGGCAGATCGAGATCGAAGCCCTTCAGGTTGTTCTGCCGCACGCCACGCAGTCGGATGCACTCAGGAGCGTGCGTCTTGAGTGGGGCGCCGGGTTTTTCGGTGTCATTGAACACAGGGCGAATACCGATGTGCACCGCGGACGGGAAAGCAACTTTGCGCTGACGGATTAGCGCGTGAAACCAAAGTCTCCTGACATAGGGTTGTCATACCCTATGGCACGAAAACGGTTCTTGAGGTAGGGACGACCCGCCGGGTCGTCCGTCAACGTTGCCTGCAACCGGCCTATATCCAAACGGTCGGCCCGGCGGCCCGACCCTACCTCGGACCATGAATGATTGTATTTTCGAAAGAGAAAATGTTGTCAGGAGCGTCCGACCTTTTCGGCGAGCGAGGCGAACGAAACGTGGTCCTTGCCGCCGTCAGCTCCTTTGCTCCGGGATCAGGCGCGAAAACAGTGCCAAATAACGGGCGATTTGTTGGTCATGGTCGAACGTCGCGCGGGCAAATTGGCGGGCGCGCTCGGCGCGTCCGGCCTGGGCGGATGAATCGGCGTGAGCGAGCTCAACGATTTTTTGGCAAAAAGCGGTGCGGTCGTCGCGGGCGATCGTAAAGCCGGTGTCGTCGGGCACAAAACATTCAGCAATGCCCTGCGCTTCGTAAGCGATGGCGGGCAGGCCGCTGGCTTGGGCTTCGATCAGGAAATTGGACAATGCCTCGCTGGACGAGGCGTGGACGGCGAGGTCGGCGGCGACGTAAAGGGACGACGGGTCGCGCTGCCATCCGAGGAAACGCACCCGTGCGCCGAGCGCTTTTGCGGCCACGAGTTTTTCACAGGTGGCACGGGCGGGGCCATCACCACCGAGCCAAAGCTGCCAGTCAAGCTCGGCCGGGAGGTTGGCGACGATCTCGATCAGCTCGCGCTGGTTTTTTTCCGGACGGAACATCGCCACGCAAAGCAGCACCGCAGTTTTGGCGGTGGCGCCATGGTTGGCGCGTAGTTTCACACGCGTCCCGGACTCCGGGGTGGGCGAAAAAACGAGTGAGTTGTGGATGACGCTGACGCGCTCGGGAGCGACGGCGTAGCTCTCGACAAGATGGGTGCGGGCCTCGTGACTGTTGGCCACGACCTGGCGCACGATACCGAGCGAACGACGAAAGAGCTGCGGGAGTTTCTTGCCTGTGCGCATAGTCGCGATCACGGCGGCGGCGGGGAAACGTTCTTGCAGACCGCCCGCGTAACAGTTGGCCATGCGGCCCATGCAGAGAATGATCTCTGGCCCGGTTTCAGCGATGCCACGATAGAGGCGGGGGGCGAACCAGTCGAAGCGGGTATCGAAAGGTTGGAGCACACGGCGGGTGACGGCTGAGGCGACGGTGTCGGCGAGTGCGCCTCCGGGGCGGAACGTGAGCAGCGTCGTGTCGTGACCGGAAGCGGCAAAAGCATTGGCTAAAAGGACAGATTGGCGCTCGGTGCCCCCGCTGCGTAGCTGGTCCTGGACGATGAGAATTTTCATTGCTCCGGGCGGGCGGTGGAGGAAAGTGGGGGGCGTCGATGAAACATCCGTTGCTTCAAATGCTGGTGCGTTGGTCGGTACTGGCCTTGGGCGTTGCGCTTTCCACAAAATTTATTCCGGGCATCCGCTGTGACGGGCCGTTCACGCTTTTCTGCGTCGTTCTGTTGCTCACATTTTTCAATGCCATCCTGAAACCGCTGCTGGTTTTTTTCACGTTACCATTCATTGTTTTGAGCCTGGGTGTGGGCTTGATTGTGATCAATGCCGCATTGTTTTATCTCGTGGGCCGCATCGTTGACGGGTTTTCCGTCGCGGGCTTTTGGCCGGCTTTGGGCGGCGCGCTCGTCGTTGGAATCACAAATATGGTCGTCAGCCAGCTACTGCGCGGTGGAAAACGGCAGCCGCCGGCACCGCCGTCAGCGCGCCCGCCGTCGAGTGGTCGTGACGTGATCGATATTTAAAGCGGGCAGAGCGAGGGGCGTTAGGTTCGCGGTACCGCGCCCATTAGCGCGGACTATTGGCGAAAGCCATCATCAGAGCATACGCTAAGTGGAATGGTCCCAAGGCCCCCAGATTTTCCCCGTTGACCGGAAGTTGGGCGGCGGAGACGGTTGCGCTTTCCCGAACGTTCTACACTTTCCCACCATGGCTGACACTCCTGAATACGACCTCATTGTTATTGGCGGCGGTCCTGCGGGCTACGCGGGCGCGATTCGAGCCGGGCAACTCGGCAAGAAAGTCGCCTGCATCGAAATGGAACGCGCCGGCGGCACTTGCCTCAACTGGGGCTGCATTCCGACCAAAGCCTTGCTGAAAAGCGCGGAGCTATATCAGAAGATCAAAAAGGCCGAGACGTTCGGCATTAGCGCGAAAGAGGTGACGTTTGACTTCGCAAAAATCATCGAACGCTCACGCGGCGTGGCCGGCCAGATGGCGAAGGGTATCGAGTTCCTTTTCAAGAAATACAAGGTGGACTACATCGTGGGCCAGGCGCGCGTCGATGCGCCCGGCATGGTTTCGCTGACAGAGGGCGAGCAGAAAGGGAAATTTTTCAAAACCAAAGCCATCCTCGTGGCCACCGGCTGCAAGATGCGTAAAATTCCCGACCTCGGCTATGATGGCGTTCGGGTGATGACTTCGCGTGAGGCGCTGGCCAACACGAAACAACCCAAATCGATCATCATCGTCGGCGCGGGGGCAATCGGCGTGGAGTTCGCGTATTTCTTCAACGCGCTCGGCACGAAGGTGACGCTGGTCGAGATGTTGCCACAGCTGCTTCCCATCGAAGATGAGGAAATCGCCCGCACACTGAACCGCGCTTTCGACAAACAAGGCATCGTTTCCCACGTAAATACGAAGTGCGAAAACTTCCGCGTCGGCAAAGACAGCGTAAAAGTCGATCTCATCGCCGGAGACAAAAAGACCGAGGTTGAGGCCGAAGTGTTGCTCTCCGCCATTGGCGTGACGGCGAATATCGAAGGCGTGTTCGCGGCCAACGTGAAACCCGAGCTAGACCGCAATTACCTGAAGGTCGGCGACGATTATCAATCGACGGTCAAAGGTATCTATGGTGCGGGTGACATCATTGGGCCGCCGTGGCTCGCTCACGTGGCCACCTACGAAGCGGTCAGCGCGGTCAATGGCATGTTCGGTCACGGCACGCCGAAACGCGTGAAGAATTTCCCGGGTTGCACGTACAGCCAGCCGCAAGTTGCGAGCACCGGTCTCACCGAAAAAGCCGCGAAGGACAAGAAGCTCGATATCCGCGTGGGGAAATTTCCTTTCACCGCGTCAGGCAAGGCTGTCGCCTCCGCCGAGAGCGAAGGTTTTGTTAAGATTATCACTGACGCGAAGACCGGTGAAATCTACGGCGCTCACATCATCGGCGCCGAGGCGACTGAGCTGATCGCCGAATATGGTCTCGCGATCCATCTTGAGGCCACGGTCGAAGACATTCACCAGACAATTCACGCGCATCCGACGCTGGGCGAAGCCAACATGGAAGCCGCGGCCGCTACGCTGGGCGAAGCGATCCATATTTAAGCGCTGATCACTTCCGAAAAAGGCGGCCGGAATTTCCGGCGCCTTTTTTTGACCATGGATAAGTTTAGCGGTGATATAAGGTTTATTTCTGCGATCCATAAGGGATAGCCTTAAAGTAATCCGCGAATTCTGCTGAGGCTCAAATGCGAGAACCCTCCGTTAGATTGTTGGGGGAGGGCTTCGCAGCTGTTTAGTCGCTGCATCCCGGCGGGCGCTCATTTCGCGGTTCAGTTGAGATTTCATGAATTGGGTGCATGAATAGTTCTAATTTCGATGGGCACCCACCAAGCCAAGGGTTCGTTTATTGACGAAGTGCGGCGTTCGTCTCACGTGTTAGGTACGATGTATGCTTTGGGGCAGTCCAATGATGAACCAACAAATCGATCGGAGAGAGTCCTTATAAATTTAAGGACGTGAAATTAACCAAACAAACTATGAACATATTCCGTTCCAGAAAGTTTAACGCGGCATCGCTTGGGATGATCGCTTTGACGCTATCTAACCTAACCTTGGCTGAGGCCCAGACCGTTGCTTCGGATAGCGATTCCGATAAAGAAGCCCCCACGGTTCTTTCCAAGTACACCGTAATCGGTTCGAATATTCCTACGACGTTGGCTTCCGCTGGCTCTGGAACATTTCCGGTGGTTTCCTTGGATCGTTCGGGGATCGACCGATCGGGTTTACAAAATACGGCGCAGCTGCTTCAGACATTGACGATATCGAATCAGGGAGCGATTCCGATTTCCAATAACGGTACGGGATTTACGCCTTCCGCGAGCGCTGTTTCAATTCATGCTCTCGGGCCAGAGGCGACTCTGGTTTTGATCAATGGACACCGGGTCGCAAGCTTCCCGGTCGGGCAAAATGGCACCACGGCGTTCGTTGACCTGAACGTGATTCCTTTGAGCGCGGTTGAACGAGTGGACGTGTTGAAGGACGGCGCCTCGGCCGAATATGGCGCAGATGCCGTCGCCGGTGTTGTGAATATCGTTTTGCGGAAAGGCTACGATGGCTCTGAAGCTTTCGCTGCCTACCAAAACACAACCGACAAGGATTCCTCTCAGTTTACGGCGAACCTGTTGAGTGGCGCCTCCTCGAAGGAAGCAAGCATCATGGTCGGCTTCAACTTTCAAAGCCGCGCGGCGATTTTCAACCGAGACCGGTCGTATTCGGCGGTTCCGGCATTCCTGAGCTCGAACTCCAGCCCGATTAATGCTGAGATTACCGGCTCGGCTTATGCGGAGGCGTTGGGTCTTCCTCCAGGTTCGCTTCCGTCCGCAGTCACGCCGCCAGATGAAGGTTCAGAGGCAGTCTTCTTTGCCACACCTGGCCCCCTCTCCAAGACCGGGATGCCGGTTCCTTCCACCAATAATGGAACCACACCACCCAGCCAGTATAACTATTCAGACGGCAGAGCCGCTAAATACAACTACAACCAAGATGCAGGGGCCTATCCGAGCTCGGAGCGGTACGGCACCATCTTTAGTGGCGAACGGAAAATATTCGGGACAGACAACGTCAAAGCATACTTTGATGGCGGCTATCAGACCTCGACCACGGAAAACCAGCTTGCACCGACCGCCACGGGCGACTTTACCGTGCCAGGGCAAACGGAGTTGATCATTCCGGCGCGTACAGCAAACCCTTTGCCCACGGCCGATGGACGTGATCGCGCCGCCCCTGCCGGTGCGTACAATCCTTTCAATCCATTTAACATGGATATTGCCGGTGGCACCCGGTTCCGCCTGAAGGAATTTGGTAATCGCGTCTTAAAGGACACGACCGATTCGTTTCTCGGAACGGTCGGTATCAAGGCGGAGAATATCGCGAACAAATTCGATCTTGATGCGGGCTTTCGTTATAGCGAAGTCGTATTCAAGCAAAACGATAAAATGGTTTCAGCTTCGAAGTTTAACCGCATACTCAATGCCGCAGATCCGATTTTCAATCCGACGAGCGGACAGTATATCGGTACAAGCACCCCGTATAATCCATTTGGATACTACGTTAACCCGATTCCAAACAATTCAGCGCTGGTTAACTTCGCCACGGTTTACACTCACGATGTAAATACGTCGCGACTGGGGAATGGATACATCACCGCTGCTACCCAGAATCTATTCACGGTGCCAGCAGGCGATGTCGGTGCCGCGGTCGGCTTGGATTACCGGGTCGAAACTCTGGCGCAGTCTCCCGATGACCTTAATCGCACCGGCGATATTATTGGCGCATCGCCGGCTGCGATAACCGATCACCGTCGCAAGGTAATCGGTTTCTATGGAGAGTTGCAGGCTCCGCTGGTCGCGCCGGCTCAGAATATCCCTGGGGTGCATGATCTCTCGATGAATGTTGCGGGCCGTTATGAGAACTTCCTGACCAACAAGGAGACCACGACGGTTCCAAAGATCGGCATTCGCTATCAGCCCGTGGATGATAATTTCACCCTCCGTGCCAGTGCCTCCAAGGGCTTTCTGGAGCCGTCATTGTATCAGCTATACGCAGGGTCTGTCGCAAGTCTGGTCGCGCTCACCGACCCTAGGACAGATGATACAATTCCTGAGGTGTCGAATACGCTTGCGGGTAACTCCAAGCTGAAACCTGAGACGACAAAATCTTACAACCTTGGTATTGTCTGGTCGCCCAAATATTGGCATCTGCACGGTCTGACCGTCAGCCTCGATCTATGGCGCGTTGACCGGGATGGTACCGCTTCGTACGACTTGCAGAATGTGGTTGATCGTTTCTTTAAAACTGCGCCTGGCGGACTCCAGCCGGGGGAAAGTGTGCTTCTCAACCCCGACGGTTCGATCCAGCAGGTGAACACCACCTATATCAACGCGGGCAAGACAGTGGCTTACGGCACTGATATGGGTATTAACTATACCATCAAGACGCAGAGTTTCGGTCGGTTTGATATCGGCGCGGCGGCCACGTACTTGGGGTCATTTAAACAGGCTCTCACCCCGGGTGCTCCGCTTACGGAAAACGTGGATCAGACCACGGATGGCCAGGGGCAGGACGCGTTTCTGCGATGGAAAGGAACGACCGAGTTCAACTGGCGCTTAAATGCTTACCAAGCTTCAGTCACCGGTCACTATATCAACGGGTTTCATGATTTTGATTTGGACGGCAACGACCGCCGTGTAGCTTCAACCATGACCTGGGATGTGCAGCTCAGTTATAAGCTTGAGGATGAACTCGGTGGGTACCTGAAAGGTTCCACGATCGCAGTAGGTGCGTACAACGTCCTAGATAAGGCTCCTCCGCTCAGCCAATACGGAGGTGCTAATCCGAATAACTACCCCGGCTATATATATACCGCCGAAGGCCGTATGTGGTATGTATCATTGGATTCGAAGTTCTAACGGGAACCTATCTTGAAATGCGCAACGCCTCCTTTCGGGGAGGCGTTTTTTTTTGAGTAACGTTGCCTCTGCCGGGGCAGGCGTAATTCGAAAACAGTGTAGCCGCGTCGATTAGGACGCGGGTTTGCGGGCTCCTGGGACAAACCGCCGCTTAGTTGCAGAGGCTACCGCCGCAGTGGTATTTGAAAGGTGCGACTGACCTGGCGGGTGTGAGGGTGCAACGATCAAAGCACGCTGAAGGAGATCCCGCCATTGACGGTGGAGACGTCGATCTTGCCTTTGTCGCCGGCGCCGATTCGGCCGGTGATACTACGCCGACTGGATTCCAGATCGGTGAGCGTCAATGCACACTTGATATTTCCGTTTACGGTTTGCCCGTGAATGGTGGTTGAGAGGGTGGCTGGGAGAGAAAGATGACAACTGCCGTTTACGGTGCTGGCGGTGACAACCAAATCGGCTTTGTCCGGCGCGAGGGTGGCGTCAATGTTGCCATTGACGGTATTGAGCTCAGCGAAGGCGGTGATGCCGGTGACGTGGACGCCGCCGTTAACCGTATGGGCTTTGATCTGGCCACGAACGTCGTTGATCGTGATGGTGGAGTTGACGACATGAATGTTGCAGAGAGCGAGGGTGGCGGGCACGTGAACGGTGTAGTGAACGGAGCCGTTTACATTATTGATGAACCACCAGGTCCGTTCGTTTTTTGTTTTGATTTCGACCCGCGTGGGGCTGGCATCGACGTCGATGTGGATTTTGGCAAGGTCGTCGGAGTTGGCTGCGCGTTTTTCTGCGTCGACGGCGATTTCGTTTTTGTCCCAAGCGATGATCTCGACGGGGCCATTGGCGTTGCTGAGGGAGAGTTCGGCTTGAGCGGAGACGGGGTAGGTCTGAGAGAACTTTTCAGTGGCCGAGAAGGATTCGGCGCGGGCGAGCGTGGCGGCGGTGAGTCCCGCCAATAAGAGCGTGAGTGTTTTCATGGGATTTACTGCTGGTACACGAAAATCGCGAGAGAGGTTACAAAGCGCGCAAATTTTTATCGGAATCCAGCGGGAGGCCGGATCCAGATTTGATTGCGTCATTCCCGCGGGCCGAGACCGGCCGCGGGTGAGGTTGGTGCTGTCATCCTTCTCACTGGGTTGAAGCATTTGGTCTAGGAGCTGTACGGGAATTAGCTAAAGCCACGCTCCGAGGCGCGTTGTCAGAAGGTGGAGCCCGATCTCCGAGCGGGCTCTTCGACGTTGTAGTTAGACCGAGCTCCACTGCGCGTTTGGGACAACGCGCACCACCTCTTCTGCACGATGCTCTCGGTCGTGGATATTTCTCAATTAGCGCCGGCCATCTCCAATTCCCGTACAGCTCCTAGCCCGGCTAGCAATGAAGGCTGATACCAGCCCCGCCCCAAAGCCGGTGGCATGGGCGAGCACGTCGGTATGCATGCCGCCGGCGCCGTAAAGTCCTAGCACGGCAAGTCCCGCCGCAAGGGGAACCAACATCGTGCGCCAAAAATGAGGATGTCCGGAGCGACTCATCACCCGAACGGCCCGGCCGACCAATAAACCAAGTCCGGCGAAAATAGCAGTGGATGCGCCCAGAGAATGGTATTCCTCGCCGTAATGGAGCGTCACTACGGCCACATTGCCCGCGACCGCCGAACCCGCAACCAACGCCCAGCCGGTTCCTGGACCGAAGGTTCCTATTACTGCGGAAAACACCAGGAAGCCGCTCACCGCGTTTGAAACCAGGTGACCGATATCGTCGTGCAGCCATAGAGCCGACCCCGCCCGCCACCATTCGCCCTCGCCAAACACCCGCCGAGCGTCGAGCAGCCCGCCGTCAGTTAAACCCGGAACCTTCGCTTGCGCCCAAAATACGCCGATAACCGCAAGTACCCAAAGCAGGGGCGAGAGTGGAGCGTGGCTTCGGCGCGGCAAACGATCGATGGCGGGCTGGGGCGGCCATCCAATGCTCTCACGATCAAAATACGCGAGCTGTTGTCGGACCGCAGGCAGCGCGGCAACCTCGACCCTCAAGTGATGACCCGCCTCGGACGGGACCAGCCAACAGGCTTCGCCCATTGCCAGCACGACCAAGCTGTGCTCGAAGCCTTCCTTGATCGTCGGATAAACACCTGCGTCCGCGCTTCCATCGGGGAAGGAGGCGTTATCTAAAGGCGGGGGCGGCTCAGGCGCGATCATCGTTACAAACCATAGCGATATCCATCGACGCCGCCATTCCGTACGAGCTGGAGATGAGATTGAATATAAAACTCAGTGTTGATGCGCACAGGAGGGGCGGCTTTGCCGGAAAGCAACTTGGGTTCGAGGAGGGCAGTTCTACTATAAGCATGTGTAAACGCCCGGTCGCCAATGTGGAATATCGCTATTATCAGGAGGTTCTTTTGGCATTCATCACACTGTGGGTTAGGCTGGATGCAAATTTAACCACCGAAATTTAGCCGAACCAATGTTATGATCTTCGGAGTTCCTAAGGAAATAAAGATAGGCGAAACTCGGGTTTCAATCACGCCGCTGGTTTGTCGCGACTTGGTCGACCGGGGAGCGACCGTCATTGTTGAATGCACCGCAGGAGCGGGTGCGGGTTTTTCCGACGGAGAATATTTGCAAGCTGGTGCGCTATTGGAGCCAGACGCAGAGAAGATATGGACGCAGGCGGATTTGATAGTGAAAGTGAAGGAGCCGCTACCCGCGGAATATCCTCTTTTGCGCGACGGGCAGGCGCTTTTCACGTACCTGCATCTTGCCGCCAATCCTGGTCTTGCCCGGGTGCTGCTGGCAAAGCGCATTCTCGGGATCGCCTATGAATCCGTAGAACGGGCAGATGGTTCGTTTCCGCTCCTGAAGCCAATGTCGGAAATCGCCGGGAACCTCGCCGTTCAGGTGGGGGCATACTTTCTCCAATCCCCGCAAGGTGGTGCGGGCGTTCTGCTGGGCGGGATCGCTGGCGCCCAGCCCGGGCACGTGGTCGTGGTTGGAGCGGGCAATGCGGGTATTCATTCTGTAAATACCGCGGTCGGATTTGGGGCGCGGGTGACAGTCTTGGATCTAGACGCAGCCAAGCTTCAGACGCTGAACGATAAATACGGTAATCGCGTGACGACCCTTGCTTCGATGGCGGCAAATTTGGAGCGCAGCATTGCAGACGCCGATTTGGTGGTTGGCGCGGTACTCATCCCCGGGGCCAGGGCACCCATGGTCGTGACACGGAAGATGATTGGCAGGATGCGCCCCGGCGGCGTGGTCGTTGACATCGCCATCGACCAGGGCGGCTGCGTCGAAGGAATCCATCCCACGTCTCACGCCCAGCCCACCTATATCGACCAGTCGGTCATCCACTACGCGGTGCCAAATATGCCCGCGCTTGTGGGTCGTACGTCCACCCTCGCACTCGCGGCAGCGACGCGGCCCTTCGTGGAGGTCATTGCGGAGAAGGGACTGGAGCGTGCCCTGGTCGAAGATCGAGACCTGGCAAAGGGGGTGAATACTTCAGCGGGAAGAATCGTCTGCGCGGCGGTCGCCAAGGCTTTGGCGAACTCAGGCGGAGTTTAGGCTAAGGCCATTTTCTCTCTCAATCCTAACAAAAGAGGGAAGGGTTTGGACGCCCCGCCAGGTCACCCGCGAACGTTGCTCACCACCAGTCTACAGTTAACCGGACGGCCGAGCGTCCTGTAGCCAGCCTCCAATCGCCAGCGTTTCTGATGCGTTTGAAAGAGAAAGGGTGTTTGTAGGTGGCGTGCTAGTCGCGCCACGTTGCGAGGCAAGCTCGCAACCCACAGCGGCAAAAGCTGGCGGAGGGCACGACCTTTTTAGGTAATCTCAGGCTGCCGACATTTTATCGGCGCGCTATTTTGTTACATTCCCGCGCGAAGCAAGGAGGTCGCTAAAGAACAATCAAGAATGGACGATAGGGCTGGGATTGTGGCGGAAGTGGCTCCTCAAGTCAGTCAATTCGGCCTCATCGAATCTCCAGCAATGTTAGCGCACACTCTATGCAAGCAACCCGCACTTTTGCTTTTAGTTTGGTCGTCTGTTGTCCGGTATTTCAAAGTAACCCTGCGCACTGCCAATTATTTGGAATTCGCGAGTTACCGATGGGTGAGCGGGTAAACTGGCTGAAGAGCCTCAATAAGGATGAACTCGCGACGCTCGTTGAGGTTCATCATCGCTGTGAGAGGGAGTGCGGTCAGAGGGCGTCGTAACTTCGCGAAACTGAATGGTCACGCAAAGACGCGAAGCCGCAAAGCTAGGAGGTCTTCGGCAGCAGCGGTCTTTGAATATTCTCCGCTCAAAAGAGGCCCTCTAAAATCCGTTTAAAAGTCCATTCCCTAAGAAACTTCTTCTCTGCGACTCGGCGTCTCTGGGTGAAAACGCTTTCTGATAACGGCTACACGTTAAATTGAAACGCTCTATTCGGTTGTTTCAGCTTCGGCTCTTAAACCGACCCTCGATTGGACGTGCGAAAAGTTCGGGCAGAAGGCGCGACGATGCGAGATCATCATGAACCGAGCATCGCGTCCAGCTGGCTCCGCTCGGAAAGTTATCTCGGCAATTCGGCGAGATCGGCGCGGGCGATCTTCATTTCCGTGAGAATTTTTTGCGCACGCTCATGCAGCTGTTGTCCTGCACGCGTGAGTTTTACGCTCCGCCCGAGGCGGTCGAACAGACGACAGTCGAGCTCTTGTTCAAGCGATTTGATGG
>Ga0302323_100003307_pt1 | contig 13118 bp, 8 predicted proteins | sample Fen_T0_3_FD_201950 | JGI IMG/M metagenome (GOLD analysis project Ga0302323, IMG submission 201950) | Peat permafrost microbial communities from Stordalen Mire near Abisko, Sweden - Fen_T0_3 | ecosystem: Environmental > Terrestrial > Soil > Wetlands > Permafrost | place: Sweden: Abisko... | reverse complement strand
CGCTTCGTACCGCATCGCCGACGACCTCCGCGCCCGCGGCATCCCGGTGATCATCGGCGGCTCCCATGCGACGTTCATGGCCGATGAAGCCCTCGAGCACGTCGACTACGTCGCCCGTGGCGAGGGTGGCGAGACGATCATGCTCCAGCTCGTGGAGGTCCTCCAGGGCAAGCGCGAGCTCGACGATGTCACCGGGTTGTCGTTCATGAGGGACGGCGAGGCAGTGCACAACCCGCTGCACGAGCGTTGTGCCGATCTCGACACGCTGCCCTTCCCCGACCTCACGCTGATCGATGGCCACGAGCGTCTGGTCAACGTGCCCATCATGACCAGCTGGGGCTGCCCGTTCGCCTGCAACTTCTGTTCGGTGACGGCGATGTTCGGGCGCAAGTACCGCTTTCGCAGCGCAGAGAACGTGGTCGCCGAGATCAAGCAGAAACAGCCCCAGCAGATCTTCTTCTACGACGACAACTTCGCCGCCGACAAGAAGCGCCTCAAGACGCTGCTCAGGATGATGATCGCCGAGGGGATCACCGTGCCCTGGGGCGCCCAGGTCCGCACCGACGTGGTGAAGGACAGGGAACTGCTCGAGCTGATGAGGGCCTCGGGGGCCGACTTCGTCGCCCTCGGCCTCGAGTCGGTCAACCAGGCGACCCTCGACGGCTTCCAGAAATCGCAGACCGTGGCCGAGATCGAGGATGCCATCCGCATCCTGCACGAGTACGGCGTCCGCAGCCACGGCATGTTCGTGCTCGGCGCCGACGACGACGACGAAGACTCGGTGCGCGAAACGGTGGACTTCGCTCTGCGCAACCAGATCGACACGCTGATGCTCAACATCCTCACGCCGCTGCCGGGGACGCAGCAGTTCGCCGACCTGGATGCCGAGGGGCGCATCCTTGAGCGCGACTGGTCGTTCTACGACGCCCAGCACATCGTGTTCCGCCCGCGCCACATGAGCCCCGGCTTCCTGCTTCGCGAGACGCTGCGCGCGAACCGTCGCTTCTACCACGCACGGCGCGTGCTCCGCAGCGTCGGCGTCCTGCTGCGGCGTCGCGACAAGCCGAGCTGGGACCGCATGCTCGAGCGCGGCTGGCTGTGGTGGTACGCGCGCATGTGGTGGCGCGACCCGGCCAACCGCGCCTACCGGCGGCGGCTGCAGGGCGTGGCGCCGGCGCCGCCGGCCGCGACCCCCCAGCGGATATCCCGGGCGTAGCTCCTCGTTTGGCCCTGTCGTCGGCGACGTCAGGCGTGCCGCTCGCCGGCTTCGGGAACAACCCGAGGGCAGGGCGCGCCGGCGTAGCGGCGCGCGCCACTTCGAGACGACAGGGACCATCATGACCACTGCTACCTTCGCAGCCGGCTGTTTCTGGGGCGTCGAAGCGCGCTTCGCGCAGGTGCCCGGCGTCATCAGCACCGAGGTCGGCTATACCGGTGGCGCCACGCCGCACCCCAGCTACGAGCAGGTCTGCTCACACACCACCGGGCATGCCGAGGCGGTACGCCTCGAGTACGACCCGGAGGTCGTCACGTACGAGCAGCTGCTGGACGAGTTCTTCGCGCTGCACGACCCAACGCAGCTGGATCGCCAGGGCCCGGACGTCGGCGACCAATATCGCTCGGCGATCTACTTCCACAGTCCCGAGCAGGAAGCCGCCGCCGGAGTCGCCGTGGAGCGGCTCACGGCCGAGGGGCGCTTCAAGCGGCCCATCGTCACGCAGGTCGTGCCGGCCCCCGAATGGTGGCGCGCCGAGGATTATCACCAGAAGTACTTCGAGACGCGCGGCCTGCCCGGCTGCCGGATCTGACCGCGGGCGCGGCGGCCGGCAGTCGTGAAGTACTCGTCCAGCACGTTCAGCACCGATGACGACTTGCGCCTGCACCTGCAGGCGTGGCTGCCTGACGCGGAGCCCGCCGCCGTGCTCGCCGTGGTCCACGGCTACGGCGACCACGGCGGCCGCTACGGCTACCTGGGCGACGACATGGCCGCCCGTGGCCATGCCGTGTACGTCTACGACCTGCGTGGCCATGGGCGATCCGCCGGCCGTCGTGGCCACATCCACCGTTTCGCCGACTACCTCGCCGACACCCTGGTCTATCTGGACGTCGTCGCTGAGGCGCAGCCCGGTGCGTCGCTGTACCTGCTCGGCCACAGTCTCGGGGGGCTGATCGCGGCGGCCTACGCCGAGGCCCGGCCCGCAGGCCTCAGCGGACTGATCCTGTCGTCCCCGTTCCTGCGCCTGGGCACGCCCCCGCCGGCCTCCAAGGTGTACGTCGCCAAGGTGCTCTCGCTCGTCGCGCCGGCCTTGGACATCGGCAACACGCTGCAGGCGGCGGACCTCTCGCACGAGCAGGACGTGGTGGAGGCCTACGTCAGCGATCCTCTCGTGCACCATGTGGCCACGTCACGGTGGGCCGCGGAGGTGCTGACCGCGCAGGGGGCGGTCCTGGCGGGAGCCCCGCTCATCGATCTGCCGCTGCTGCTGCTGTACTCCGAAGCGGATGCGGTCACCGACCCACGGGCCAGCCATGAGTTGTTCGCCCGCGCCGGCTCGGTCGACAAGACCGAGCGCCGCTACCCGGGCTACTTCCACGAGCTCTTCAACGAGACCGGTCGCGCAGCTGTGTTCGCCGATCTCGCGGCTTGGCTGGCGCGATAGACGCCGGCCGCCGGCGCCTCGAGCCCCGCGCGCCCACCGGCTGTGCCCGGAGCCCCTGCTCGCTCGACGCACACGCGTCTCGATCGCGCGGCGTTGACCTCCCGCGCAGGCGCCTCGTCAGCATCGCCGCCAGCGCATTCATTGAGCGATGGTCGAGTTTTGTGCGCGGAAAGCCGATAATGAGGACATGACGCGCGATCATGAGACTCCCGCCGGCAAGGGCAGGGGCTGGATGCGGCTCGCTGCCGCGGCCTCGACGCTCGGCGTCAGCGAGCACACAGTGCGTCGCTGGTCGGACGCAGGCGTTCTGCCGTCGTACCGCAGCCCCGGCGGGCAGCGTCGCTTCCGGCGCGCCGACATCGAGCGGCAGCTTGACGCGTCGGCTGGTGGCGTCGCGGCCGCCGGCCGCTCCGAGCTCCGCCGCGCGGCGCCCCAGGCCCCCCGAAGCAGAGATGCCTGGCTGCGGGCGTTGCTCGATGCCAGCCGGGCGGTGGCCACGGCGGAGACGCTCGAGGATGCGCTGCGCATGGTGGCGCAGTTCACCGCCGAGGCGCTGGGCTCGCCGGAGTGCTTGATCTGCGAGTACGACGAGCCGCGCGACGCGCTCATTCCCCGGGCGCTGTTCGAGGCGGCGCCGACGGGTTGGGACCGCCTGGGCGAGCTCCTTCCCCTGGACGAGCACCCTGCGGAACGGCGCATCATCGAGAGCGGCGAGTCGCTGGAGGAGCGGCTCTCCGATCCGGATCTCACGCCCGCGAGCCGCGTAGCCCTGGAGGCCTGGGGCGAGAGGATGTGCCTCAGCGTCCCGCTGCGCGTGCGCGGCGCGTGCAAAGGCATCCTGGAGGTCTTCGAGAACCGGCGCGACCGGCATTTCAACGAGGAGGAGCTGGGCTTCGCGAGCGGTCTCGCCGAGCTGGCCGCCGCGGCGATAAGCAATGCGCAGCTGCGGCGCCACCTCGAGGAGCGTAACCGGCGGCTCACCTCCCTGGTCGAGGCCAGCGCCGCCATCACCTCGACGGTGGTGCTCGAAGACGTGCTCGCCGAGGTCGCGCAGCAGGCTGCCCGGGCGCTCGGCGCTCCCCAATGCCTCATCTGGGAGTACGTCGCCGACCGTGACGGGCTCGTGGAGCGCGCGTACTACAGCGACGACTCTGCCGATGACTTTGAACCCCGGAAGTTCCTCACGCTGGCGCAAGACCCTGTGAATCGCGACATCCTTGCCGGCGGCGTGGCCGTCCAGGAGTCCATCTCGGATCCGGATCTCGACCCGGATTCGAAGGCGAGTATGGAGCAGTGGAATGAGAAGACCTGCCTGAGCGTGCCGCTCGTCTTTCGCGACGAGCCCGTCGGCATGCTGATCCTCTGCGAGGTCCACGAGGAACGCAGCTACTCGGCGGACGAACGCGAGCTCGCGACCGCCCTCGGCAAGGTGGCCTCGTCGGCGATCCATCACGCCAAGCAGTTCCGTCGCCAGGAGGAGCAGACGAGGCGTCTCAGCTCCCTCCTGGACGCCGGCCGGGCGACGACCTCATCGCTGGTGCTGGCGGACGTGTTGACCACGGTCGCCGGCAAGACCGCGGAGGCACTCGGCGCTTCCATCTGCGCCATCTGGGAGTACGACGCCGCTCGAGATGCGCTCGTGGAGCGGGCAGGCTTCGGGTACGAGAACACCGGCGAAGTCTGGCCCCTCGCCGAGCATCCGACGGAGAGAGCGATGCTCCTGGGGCACGAGGCGGTGGTGGAGACCATCTCCGATCCGGACATCTCACCGGCATCGCGCCGCTCGATGGAATCCGAGGGCGAGAAGACCTGCCTCTCGGTCCCGCTTCGCTTTGGTGACGCGGCGCTCGGCCTGCTCGTCGTGATCGAGATGGACCGGGAACGCGTCTTCAGCGCCGAGGAGTTCGAGCTGGCCGGCGGCCTCGCCGAACAGGCCGCCGCGGCGTTGCACAACGCGAGCTTGTTCGAGCGGCTCGAGCTGAACAGTCATGAGGCGACGCTGCTCAACGACATCGCTCAGCGCGCCGCTACCAGTCTCAACCTGCGCGACATCGCCGCCGCCACCCTCGACGAACTCCGCCGCCTGAAAGGCTTCGACCGCGCGGTGATGCTGACGCTCGAGGCGAACGGCGCTCTCGAGGTGGTGTTCACGAGCGGCGATCGCCAGCGCCTCGCCGGCACGATGGTGGATCAGCTCGACGAGGGCTTCCTTGAGCGGCTCCAGGAGCGCAAGGTGCTGTTCCTCGATCTCCCCGGCGACAGTCCGTTGGCCGCCGGCCATGCGGTCTTGCGGGACCTGGGCTCGGCAGCCGTCATCGCCCTCTTCGAGGAGGGTCGCGTCGTCGGGGTGCTCGCGCTCGGCAGCGAGGCGGCCCACGCCTTCGGCGAGGCCGATCGCCGCGTGTTCGAGGGCGTCGGCGCGCACCTCTCCCTGGCGGTCAAGAACGCGCGCCTCTACGCGAGCATCAAGCAGCTGCACGTGGGGAGCCTGCGAGCTCTGAGCTCGGCGCTCAACGCCAAGGACTACTACACCCTCGGGCACACGGCCCGGGTGGCCACGTACGCGGGCCTGCTCGCCCTCGAGCTGGGCTGGCCGCAAGAGATCGTCGACCGCGTCGAGGAAGTCGCCTATCTGCACGACATCGGGAAGATCTCGGTGTCCGACCGTATCCTCCTCAAGCCGAGCCGCCTGAGCGCCGAGGACTGGCGGCTCATGCGCGAGCACCCGGCAGTGAGCGCCGAGATCCTGCAGCCGCTGATCGAGGAGCGCTTCGTAGCCGGCGTGCGCTACCACCACGAGCATTACGACGGCAGTGGCTACCCCGATGGCCTGGCCGGCGACTCCATCCCCGAACTGGCTCGTCTGCTCTGCGTGGTCGACTCCTACGACGCCATGTCGTCGCGCCGGCTGTACCGGCCGCCGTTCACCTATCCTGAGTGCGTCGCCGAGCTGCAACGCTGCCGCGGCGGGCAGTTCGATCCGCGGATGGTGGACGCCTTCGTGCGCGTGCTGGACCGTCTCTGGGCGATCCGGCAGCTGGCGATGCGCGCCGCCGAAGCGGCCGCGCTGCGCATCGATGCCGACAGCCACATGCTCCTGCGCCAGCCCGGCGACGAGCTGCGTCCGGAGTACGCGCAGATCGCCGCCATCCTGCGCGAGGTCCGCGACGCGCACCCCGGGATCCCCAGCATGTCGACCGAGGTCCGTCTCGACGAGCATCGCATGATGCTCGTCGTCGATTGCCAGGAAGACCCCGAACTGCACGTGGCGCTCGGTGAGACGTCCCTCGCGGACGAGGAGCAGACCCAGGCGTTCGGTGGCCATCGCCTCGACGCCAACGTCGTGTTCGTCGATGCGCAGGGGGCCTGGGTGTCGGGCATCGCGCCGGTGACGAACAGCGCCGGGCGGATCGTCGCGCTCGTCTCGGCGGACTGCCCGGCGATGGCCGCCACCGAGCCGGCCGGCAAGACGGCGCGGACCTTCTCCGCGCTTGTTCAGAGTGCGACGTCGCGTCTGACCCGCCTGGAGATCGAGGCCATGACCGACTTCCTCTCCGGGCTCTACAACCACCGTTATCTGCAGGATCGCCTGAGACAGGAGGTCGAAAGCACGCTCGACGACGGCGGCGAGATGTCGCTGCTCTTCTGCGACATCGACAAGTTCAAGGAGTACAACGACCGCTTCGGTCATACGGCGGGCGACGCGGCGCTGCGCGCGGTGGCCCAGATCATCGACGGGTCCATCCGTACCGCCGACGTGGCAGCGCGGTACGGGGGTGACGAGTTCGCCGTGATCCTCGTGGGTACGGGGGCCAACATCGCCCTCGAGGTGGCGGAGCGCATCCGCGAGAGTGTCTCCCAGGTGCGCCTGGAGGAGGACGGTGCGCGGGTCAGCGTGAGCATCGGCGTGGCCACCCTGCCGCAGGACGGAGAGACCAAGGAACAGCTGGTGGAACGTGCCGACTGGGCCATGTACCTGGCCAAGCACCGGGGCCGCGACCAGGTCGTGCGCTTCCGCGCGGGAGCGGGCACCAAGGCCGCTCCGGCGGCTGCGCCGGGCTCGGCCGCACTGCAGTTCATGGGCGCGATGGCCGGCGTTGCGGACACCAGGCAGCTGTACGCTGAGCGGCACTCGGAGGCCGTGGCGCGTCTTGCCAAGGCGATCGCTGCCGATCTCGGCCTCCCGGCTGCGGAGATGAGCGCTGTGGAAGAAGCGGCGCGGTTGCGCGACATCGGCCAGTTCGCCGTGCTGGAGGAGGTCCTGAGCAAGCCCGGCCGGCTCACCGAGGCAGAGTGGCAGATGGTCCGACAGCATCCGGTGGTCGGGGAGCGGCTGCTGCGCGCTCTCCACGCCGACGACGCCGTCGCCGACGCCGTGGCCTATCACCACGAGCGCTACGACGGCGCCGGTTACCCGGCGGGCCTGGCCGGCGCCAAGATCCCCATGGCGGCGCGCATCATCTCCGCCGCCTGCGCCTACGAGGCCATGGTCGTGCCGCGTCCCTATCGCGAGGCGCGCTCCGAGGCCGAGGCCCTGGAGGAGCTGCAACGCTGCGCCGGCTCGCAGTTCGACCCCGAGGTCGTGTCGTGTCTCCAGCGGGTCCTGGGCGAGGCCTGAGCGAAGACGGCCGCCGCCGGCCTATCCGCCCACGCTCTCGTCCCCGGGGTGGTGTGCAAACGGCCACTCTCGGACGATGAGGCTGAGCACGCCTTCGTAGACGAGGGTCAGCAGGATCCACATGGCGATGCCGAGCCAGGAAGACGTGGCGAACGCCAAGAGGATCACGCCGGCGATGAGGCCTGCCCAGCGCAGCAGCTGGATGTGGCGTTCGATCCATTCGGCTGCCGGCGAGCCGGTCGCCGCCATGCTCTGCCCCCGGACCACGCTCTTGCCGGCCGAGATGACGGCGACGCGCACGTCGCGGCGCCCCGCGATCCAGGCGGCGAACGCGACCAGCACGCCGATGACCACGATCCAGATGGTGATCGTCGTGAGCGGATCCAGGGAAGCGTGGACAACGTCCTTCACGATCGTGAGGCCGCTGCCTTGGTGCAGGCTGTTGACGATGGCGTTGGAGGCCTGCTTCACGATGACCCGGGTGAGCACCAGGGCGACCGCCACGCCGATGCCGAGCTCGATGAGCGTGCGGCGCCGGTGACGCGACAGCCAGACGGTCACGGCGGCGAGCAGGAGGGCGACGATGGGGAGGACCCAGACGAGGGTGTCGAACAAGCGCACGGTCCTCTGCGCCGGTCCCAGGGCGTTCGACTTGAGCAGCGTGATCTGGCCGAAGTCGGACGGGAGCGGCCGGCCGATCCATGTGGAGACCTGCTGGATCGCCGTCGCCGACGGAGTGCCCGGGGTGATGACCGGCGGGCTGAACTTGCTGCCCAGCGCGCCCGGCAGCTTGCCGTCGATCCACACCAGCGCCTGGCTGACGAGTGGCAGCGTGTTGAGCTTGACGTCGTTCCCCTTGATGTATGTGTAGTTGTTCTGGCCGCGCAGCAGGCCGACGATGGACTGGTGCGCGATGGTATTGATCTTGATCCAGAGGTTGTAGGCCTGTGGCGTGCTGAGCACTTTGTCCGTCTGACCGGCGATGAAGCCGTCGACGGCGCTTGTGATGGGAGCGGCCAGGAAGCTCGCCTTGGGCGGCAGGGCGCCGGCGGTGCGCTGTTGCAGGTCGGTCGCCGTCACGATCTGCGTCGAGACGTAGTCGCTGAGCGCCTTGATCGCCTTCGGGTCTTTGCCGATCGGCCCGACCAGTTTGACGTAGCCGTTGGTGTTGAGAATGGTGTAGTGCGTCCAGAAGGTGACCCCGGTGACCACGACGGCGAGGCAGGTCAGAAAGACGAGCACGCCGACGAAGACGGTGCGTGCGGGCCCGCCTCTGCGGACGACCACGGTCTCGGGCGCGATTTCCGCCGCGGGTTCGGCTGCGCTCGCCGCGGCCCCGGGGGCCTCGTGCCCGACCGCCGCGGCTTCGGCCGACGTGTCCCCCAGGGCGGCGTCGATAGCCGCGTTCTCCGTTTCCAGCGCGGCGATCCGGTCCGTGATCTGCTTCTGCTTCTTGAGCTTGGCGTTCTGGCGCTCCAGAGCGGCGAGCTGATCCCGCATCTCCTTGTCGTCCATACCGGATGCTCCCTTGTCTGTACGGTCAAGTGCTGACTTCGGCTTCACGACCGTGGCGGCCAGGTCGTGCCGCGACGAATCGCCTCCGGTCCGCACCGAATCACCTTGGCGCGACTCTACCCACGGTGGCAGGGGCCGAATCCGGGCTCGGGGTCGCGTGAGAGCGCGCAGCGAACGCGGACCGGGAGGTCCACCCCGTGCGCCGAGACTTCGCTCTTCGGCTCAGGTGCTTCGCGGAAGCTGCCGATACTGACAAAGGGCGAGGTCGCGCAAACCGAGAGAGGGAATCGTATGGAAGGTCAAGTGTGCTCCACCTGTCAGTTCGGGCGCGAGGAACCTCGCGGCACGGTGTTCGCCAGGGATCGCGGCCCGGGCTGGGGGACCTGCAGGAAGAACGCCCCGACGGTGGTCGTGATCCAGTCACCGGAACGCACCGCGTTCTCGCAGACGGCCTTCCCCCGGGTGGCCGAAGACGACTGGTGCGGGGAGTACGCGATCGTCGACGTGCGCACGGGGGGATTCCGCGGACTCGAGTGAGCGATCGCTCCGCGGCCGTCAGCCGTCGAGGGACTCCGCGGACCTCGGGAGCGGGACGAAGCGCACGCTCAGTCCCGCCTGCTCGACCTCGACCACGGCGACGGTGGGGACCTCATCCTCTTCGTGCGGCGAGGTCGCGGTACCCGGGTTGAGGTAGAGCGAGCCCTCGACCCACTCCACCGCGGGCACGTGGTCGTGGCCGAAGACGATGAGATCCGGAGGATCATCCTTGGCGACGCCCTCGATCTTGCCCAGCGCCAGACGTTTGACCAGCCGTTTGCGCTTGTGGCCGACGACGAAGCGCACCCCGGCCACTTCGCCGGCGACCTCTCGCGGCAGGCGGCTCAGCTTGTCGCGGTCCAGGTTGCCGGCGACGGCGATCACCGGGGCGATGCGCTCGAGCGTTTCGACGGTCGCCGGGTCGAGGATGTCGCCGGCATGAATGATCAGCTGCACGCCGGCGAACACGTCGCTCACGGCAGGGTCGAGATGGCCGTGCGTGTCGGCGATGACGCCGATGCGCACCGGGCCTCCCTTTGATTCCGCCACGTACTGCCTCCTTGTGTCAGGGGATCGGGGACGGGGACGGCGCGAGTGGCAGCGAGGCCAGCTGCAGCTCCCGCCAGAGCTCCTCGACGTGCTTCCGCTCCGTGGCCTGCGCGCCGATGGAGACGCGGATGATCTGCGTGCCTTTGAGGATGGCCGGGGTCAGGTAGCAGCGGCCCGCTTCGTTGACGCGGTCCGTCAGCGTGAGGTTGTGGATCGCGAGGGCATCGTCATCGTCGTCCAGCGCCTCCGGGACGTGCCGCAGGCACAACGTCTGCAGGGGCGTCGGCGCCAGCCGCCTCCACTCCGGCGCGGCGTCGACCTGCTCCGCGAGCCACTCCGCGTTGCCCATGTCCCGGCGGATCCGGGCCTGCAGGCCCTCCACGCCGTACTCGCGGATGAGGAACCACAGCTTGAGCGCGCGGAAGCGGCGGCCCAGCGGGATGCCCCAGTCGCGCAGGTTGCGCACGTGGCCGTCCTGAGCGGTGCGCAGGTAGCTCGGATCGGTGCTCATCACGCGCACCAGGTGCTCCGGGTCGCGCACGTAGTAGGCGGAGAGGTCGAAGCCGGCGCCCATCCACTTGTGCGGGTTGAACACGACCGAGTCGGCCTGGTCGACGCCCTTCCACATCCAGCGGTACTCGGGGCAGATCATCGCCGTGCCGGCCAGCGCCGCGTCGACGTGGAGCCAGAGGTCGTGACGGCCGGCGAGCGCGGCGATGCCGGCCACAGGGTCGAGCGCCGTGGTCGCGGTCGTCCCGACCGCGGCGACCACGGCGCAGGGCCGGCGGCCGGCGGCGAGGTCGTCGCGGATCGCCGCCTCGAGCAGGTCGAGGCGCAGCGCGTGCTCGTCGTCCGTCTCGATGAGACGCAGGTGCCCGGCGCCGAAGCCGGCGAGGAGCGCTGCCTTGGGCACCGAGCTGTGCGCCTGGTCGCTGGTGTACACGACGAGCGGTGCGTCCTCGGCTTGCAGGCCGCCGCGGTTCTGGCTGAACCCGGAGGTGCGTTCGCGCGCGCAGAGCAGAGCGCAGAAGGTCGCCGTGCTCGCGGAGTCGTGGATCACACCGGTGAACGTGGCCGGCAGACCGATCATCTGGCGCAGCCACTCCATGACGACGTCCTCGACCTCGGTGCAGGCGGGACTCGTCTGCCAGCTCATGCCTTGGGAACCGAGGCCTGAGGAGACCAGATCGCCGAGGACCGAAGCGAGATCGGTGTTGCTGGGGAAGTAGGCGAACCAGCCGGGGTGGTTCCAGTGGGTGATGCCGGGCATGACGACGCGCTCGAGGTCGGCGACGATGTCGCCGAGGCCCTCGCCCCGCAGCGGCGGCTCGGCGGGCAGCTGCGCCGCCACCTCGCCCGGCTGCACGCGGCTCATCACCGGGTAGTCGGCGATGCGCTCGCGATAGTCGGCGATCCATTCGATCAGCTCGTGACCGAGTCTGCGGAACTCAGTCGGATCCACTGACACTCCCTGCGTCGGGTGGGGCGGCGGGCGGTGAGGCTTGCTTCGCCCGCCGATTCTACCTCCTGCGTCGATCCGCCGGCGCGCCGGCCCGCCGTTCAGCGGCGTTGCGCGATCACGACCTCTGAGGTGAGCACCCACTCGGTCACCGTGAGATGGGTGCGCAGCGCCCAGTCACCGGGGTCGAGCAGGCCAGGCAGCGTCAGCGGGCGGCATCCGCCAAGCAGCGCAGGGTCCAAGCGCCAGATCGCCTGCCACAGGGCGGTGACGAGGCGCGCCGGCGGCGTGCGGCCCGGGGCGAGGCTCGCCAGGGCGAGCAGCCCCCCGGGCCGCAGCACCCGGCGCGCCTCGCCGAGGAACGCGGCGATGTCGTGAGGGGCCAACAGGTCGAGGACGTAGCTGCACACGACCCGGTCGACCGATCCATCCGCGCCGGGGAGGCGCATCGACCCGTCGCTCAGCTCGATGCTCGTCCGTTCGGCCCACGGCGCCGTGGCGGTGCGCGCCAACTCGACCATGCGCGGGCTCACGTCAACGCCCACGTACGTGGCGCCGGCGGGCAGCCGCTCACGCAGCAGGCGACCGGCGAAGCGGCCGGTACCGCAGCCGAGCTCAAGCACCGCGCGGGCGCGTTCGAAGGCGCCGCCATCCACGAGCGCGTCGAGGGCGCGGCGCTCCGTCCCCGGCCGCGCGTCCTGCCAGCGTCCGATGCGGTCGTAGGTGCGCCGCGCCTCATCGTGGGTCACGTAGCGTGCTTCCATCTCACCGACCATCGTAGCCCCCTCGGGGAGGCCGTGGAAGGCGAAGCGCCGCACCGCCGGTTGCCGCGACGCCGCGGCCGGTGCACGATGCGTGCAGCAGGCCCCCGGCTGCCGCCGGGGCCCGACCCAGGAGGCCGCGGTGTACATCGAGCCGTTCTTCGTCGAGCAGTGGATGAACGCCCACGAGACGATGGCCACCTGGAACATCGCCGAGACGTGCGTGGACTCGCTGCGCCTCGACGAGCTGCTCGCCTTGAGCGGCGACGCCGACGGTGTGCTGCATCGCCTGCGCGAGACGCGGCTCGGCTACGGCGACATCGTCGGGTCGCCGCGGCTGCGCGCCGCTGTCGCGGCGCAGTACGGCGAGCGCATCGGCGCCGAGAACGTCCTGGTCGCCAACGGCGCCATCGGCGCCAACTTCCTCGCCCTTGTCGCCCTCGTCGAGCCGGGCGACACCGTCGTCTGCGTGACCCCGACCTACCAGCAGCTCTTCTCGGTCCCCGAGGCGCTCGGCGCGACCGTCAAGCGTCTCCGCCTGCGCGAGGAAGACGGCTACCTGCCGGACATCGCCGCGCTTCGATCCCTCGTCGACGACCGCACCAGGCTCATCGTCCTCAACAACCCCAACAACCCGACCGGCGCCCTGATGGACGAGTCGCTGCTGCGCGAGATCGTCGCCGTGGCCCGCGAGCAGGGCGCCTGGATCCACTGCGACGAGGTCTACCGCATGCTCGAGCACGAGCCGGGCGCGACGGCGCCGTCGGTCGCCGATCTGTACGAGAAGGGCGTGAGTAGCGGCAGCATGAGCAAGAGCTATTCGCTCGCCGGGCTGCGCACCGGCTGGGTCGCCGGCCCTCCCGAGGTCATCGCGCGCTGCCTCGACGTCCGCGACTACACGACGATCAGCTGCGGCGAACTCGACGACGTGCTCGCGACCGTGGCCCTCGAGCACCGGAGCGCGGTCCTCGAGCGCAGCCTCGGGATCGTGCGCGGCAACCTGATGATCGTGGACGAGT
>Ga0302323_100003306_pt1 | contig 13119 bp, 6 predicted proteins | sample Fen_T0_3_FD_201950 | JGI IMG/M metagenome (GOLD analysis project Ga0302323, IMG submission 201950) | Peat permafrost microbial communities from Stordalen Mire near Abisko, Sweden - Fen_T0_3 | ecosystem: Environmental > Terrestrial > Soil > Wetlands > Permafrost | place: Sweden: Abisko... | reverse complement strand
CCAAGCTGAATTGGCCGATGGGGGCCAGCTCGGACACCGAGAGCAGACGTTCGCGACTCTGGGCTGCCGTACGCTCCGCCACGCGCAGCGCGCTCTCGTCGAGCCGACGCTGGGTGATGTCTCGACCGGCGAAGATGATGGACGTGGTCTCGTCGAACTGGACTTGTGCTGCGGTGAACTCCACGTGGTGGCGGCCACCCTCCTTGTCAACCAGCGCGACCTCGAACGCCTCGACATGGCCGTCGCGATTCAGACGAGCCATCAGGTCGTCTCGCGTTCGCGCTCCTTGCCACAGCTCGAACTCCTCCGCTCTTCGGCCGACCACTTCCGACCGTTGGTGTCCAACCAGCTCGCAGTAGGCCTGGTTGACGAAGGTGATCTCTCCCGCCGCGTTCGTCACTGCAATCGGATCCGGCGCCAAATCGAGGATCTGGCCAAGCTTGCGTTCACTTCGCAGGCGCGCCTCTTCGGCACGCTTTCGTTCGGTGATGTCGCGGGCGATGCCGGTGGTTCCGACGATGCTGCCGTCGGGTTCGAACACGGGCGACTTGTAGGTCTCGAACCATCGTGTTCCGTCGACGTCGGCGATCTGCTCCTCGACGACTTTCTGGCGGCCCAACGCCATCACCACCAGATCGTCGGCGCGGTAAGCCTCTGCCAGGGCCATCGGCCACACGTCGGCATCGGTCTTGCCCACCACCCACTCGGCGTCGGGTTGCGCGCATGCCTGGGCAAACGCCCGGTTTACCGCGAGGAAACGCCCTTCGCGGTCTTTCAACCATGCCAGGTGGGGCTGGTTGTCGAGGAGCGCCCGCTGCGCGAGCCTGCTATTCTCGAGGTCCTCGGTTTGCGCTTTGGAAAGCGTGACGTCCGACAGAATGGTCGCGAAAGATCCTCGCCCAATCGGGGCCACCGAGACGGAAAGAAATTTCTTGAGCCCCGGAAGCTGGACTTGACGATGCCAGGAAGAATCGGTTCGCTCGAGTGAGGCGAGCTCTTTCAGTAACAGCGGCGAGTCGGCGCCGTAGACGTCGGAGGCAAGCTTTCCTGTGATGTCGGCCCGGTGCAGACCGGTGCATTTCTCGAACTGTGGATTGACCTCGAGAAATCGATAATCGACCGCCTCACCTGCAGCATCGAGGACCATCTCGTGCAAGGCAACCCCCTCTTGCATGTGCTCGAACAGTGCAACGAATCGCTCGGCAGTCGACCGGTCTTTCGGGTCTTTCGGGTCTTGTTGGTCGGTCGCCGCTGCTCCGCGTTGGGGCATGCCCTATGGTAGGCGCGAAGGCGGTGACTCGCAACGGGCGTTGGTCGTGTTTGGACCACGCCACTTGCGGTGGCGGAGAGGAATCGCATAAACAGATTGGCCGTATGGACCAATCATCACCAGCGCCTTCGAGAGGCCGCGAATGGGGCTGGGCGCTGCTGCTGCTGGCCGTCACGATTCTCGCGTACGGGCCCGCATGGAGCGGTCAGCCGCTGTGGGACGATGCCGCGCACATGACGAGGCCGGAGCTTCGATCGGTCGCAGGCCTCGCGAGCATCTGGACACGGCTGGGCGCCACGCAGCAGTACTATCCGCTGTTACATTCGCTTTTCTGGCTGGAGTATCGCCTGTGGGGCGAATCCACCGTCGGACCCCATCTGGTCAGCATCCTGCTGCACGGACTGGCCGCTCTTTTGCTGGTGAGGATTGTACGGAAACTCGAACTGCGTGGCGCCTGGCTTGCCGGCGGGGTGTTTGCCCTTCACCCGGTGATGGTCGAATCCGTCGCATGGATTACCGAACTGAAGAACACCCTCTCCGCCATCTTCTTTCTGACCGCGGCCCTCGCGTACCTCGATTTCGACGGCAAGCGAAAGGCAAAGCCCTATGCCCTTGCGCTGACGCTCTTCGTTCTCGGCCTGCTTTCCAAGAGCGTGATCGTCACCTTGCCTGGTTCACTGCTCGTGGTTCTCTGGTGGAAGCGCGGAAGGGTGGGGTGGAAGCGTGACGTCGTGCCCTTGCTGCCGTTCTTCGTCATCGGAATTGTCTCGGGCCTCTTCACGGCGTGGGTGGAACGCCGGTTCATCGGCGCGGAAGGCGGCCAGTTCTCCTTCGGCTTCGTCGAACGCTGTCTCATCGCAGGCAGGGCCGTGTGGTTCTACCTCTACAAACTGGTGTGGCCAGCCGACCTGGTCTTCATCTATCCGCGCTGGAACATCGATTCGACCGCGATGTGGCAGTACCTGTTTCCGGCAGCGCTGGTTGTGGTCTTGCTAGTGTTTTTGCGTCTGCGCAGTTGCTCGCGGGCACCCTTGGCGGTGCTGCTGTACTTCGCAGTAACCCTGTTTCCCGCGCTGGGCTTCTTCAACGTCTATCCATTCATCTACTCATTCGTGGCGGACCACTTCCAGTACCTGGCCAGCTTGGGACCGATCGTGGCTGGCGTGGCCGGTCTAGCAGAGGGGATGGCGCGCCTGCAGACTCGCCTGCGAAGGCCTCTGAAACCGCTGCCGGCGCTTCTGTCAGCCCCGCTGCTCGCGGCGCTCTTCACTCTTAGCTGGCAACAGAGCCGGATGTATTCCGATGCGGAGACCCTGTATCGGACGACCATCGCCAGAAACTCGAGTTGCTGGATGGCGTATACGCATCTCGGCCTCCTGCTCATGGAGAAAGGACGACACGACGAGGCGCTGGCCCAGTTGTCGAGGGCCTTGAGCCTGCACCCCAATCAAGCCGACGCCCACAACAACCTCGGACTTCTCTACATGGACATGGGCCGGACCGACGATGCCAGGGCACACCTGTCGAGGTCGCTAGAGCTCAATCCCAACGAGGCTGATGCTCACAACAATCTCGGGGCGCTGCTCTCCAGAGACGGAAGACGGGATGCGGCTCTGCCACACCTGAAGCGGGCGCTGGAGCTGCATCCGAATCACGCGGAGGTCCACTACAACCTCGGCGATCTGCTTGCGGCGGAGGGGCGCACCGACGAGGCCATGGTTCACTACCAGAGGGCACTGGAGATCGATCCGGGCTATGCCGACGCCCACAGCAACTTCGGCCTGCTACTTGCGCAGTTGGGCCGCGCTGAGGAGGCCGTAGCTCATTTCCGAAAGGCGTCCGAGCTCGATCCGAAGCATGCCAACGCGCAGAACAACCTGGGGGTCATGCTTGCAAAGATGGGAAAGCCCGACGAGGCCATTGACCACTACCGCAAGGCGGTGGAAATCGACCCTCTTGAGCTTGGCCACCTCGACAATCTCGTGCTTGCTCTCGTGAAGGCGGGGCGATGGAACGACGCTTCGGCGATTCTCGACCATGCCCTTTCGTTGGCAAAAGCGGCCGGCGACGAGCCGCGGGCCAGGGCGATTGCGCAGAACCTGGCGCGGCTCGGGCAAGCAATCCGCGCTTCGCAAACGGGCTCGGACACCCGAGTCAGGTAAAGCGGCTCGGGCTGCCCGCACGAGATGCTCTGCGGCGAATCCGTGGCCAAACGCCCCGGAATACAAAACTACCCCTCGGAAGAGTGATCACGATATCCGGAGGTGGGAATAGCCTTGAGAGGATTGATGCCAAGGATGTCCCATGAAATATAGCGTCGTGGTCTCGGTGTTTGCTGGATTCGCCGTCATCTCTGCCTGTTCCAAGGGTGCCAGTTCCGCTGGCCAGCCAGGCAGCGGCGGCGCGACCGCGTCAGGGGGACAAAAGACCGGCGGGGCCGGTGCGGGTGGCGCCGGAGGATCCAGCCAGACCCTCACCGCTGGCACAGGCGGTCAGGTGGTAGCTGGCGGATCTGGCGGAAGCGGGACACTCGCTGGTCAGGGCGGCACCGCGGCCGGCGGCGCGGCTTCCGGGGGGAAGCTGACAGGCGGCAGTGGTGGTGGACAAGGCGGAGTCGTGGGTGACGCAGGCGCCACGGGCCCCGGTGGATCGTCACAAGTGCGCGACGCTGCGGTGGGTGGCGCAAGCTCGGGCGGAACCGCGTTCGATGGCGGCGCAACGGTACCCGGCACCGGAGGCGTGGTCGCGTCCGGAGGCGTGGTCGCGTCCGGAGGCACGGCCCGCGGTGGGAGCACGGGAGCGGGAGGCTCGACTGCGACGCCCGGCGCTGCGACTTTGGTTTCCTGTCCAGACCTGCCGGGCGCTACTGCGAGTCCTCTTTATGCGCTGACCGTCGGCGGCAAGCCGCTCTTTGTCGAAAAGCTGAGCAAGTTCTCGCCGGAGATGCAGGTGCACTATGCCCACGGCTCGTTGGCCGGGACCGGCACCGCGACCATTGCCGTGACCGTCAAGGAGACCTTCAACTCATTTACACTGAGCCCCAAGAGTCGGAAGATCGCCGCGACCAAGAGCGGGAGCACCATCACCTTTGACAGCGGTCCCAACTACTTCATTCTTCAGGTGGACTCGAAGGAACTGCTGTTCATCCTGCTCGACGCGGAGGAGACGAGCCCGCCTCATTTGGGCGACGCCAACGTGAAGAGTGTCGCCGACTACTCCGTGGACAACACGGGCGCGACTCTCGCGACCACCAAGATCCAGTCGGCCATCAACACGGCCTCGGGCGCCACCCAGAACATCCTGTACTTTCCGCCGGGAAGGTACCAGGTCGGAGAACTCTGGCTCAAGAGCAACATGACCCTGTATCTGGCGTGCGGAGCCATTCTGTACGGGTCGGACTCGACAGGTGACTTCAACACGGGCGCTGGAGGAATCAACATCGAAGGCGCACAGCATGCGCTCGTCCGGATGTATCAGATCAAGAACACGAAGATCCTGGGGCGCGGCGTGCTCGACAGCAACGGCCACGCCATCCGCGGCAAGAGTCTCAACGCCAACTTGCTGAAGATCGAGCAGAGCTCGAATATCACCGTGGATGGGATTGTGTCGCGCGACCCGAGCTACTGGAACACGCTCATCTATCGCAGCGACGCCGTGACCATCCAGAACTACAAGGTCATCAACTGTCGACCGACCTCGGGCGGAACTACGTACAATCAGACCGACGGCGTGGACTTCGACGAATCAACGAACGGCAAGCTGTACAATGCCTTCCTCTATACAGGGGATGACGGCATGGCCACCAAGAACGAAGAGGCCAGCGGTACCGTCAACACCAAGAACATCGCGCACGAGCACATCGTGGTCTACAACAACTCGGTCGGCTGCAAGATCGGTACGAAGAGCATGGGGCAGAGCATGGACAGCGTCTCGTTCAAGGATGTCGACGTTGTGAAGGCCGGGCGAGCTCTGACCATCGAGGCCTACGATACTGCGGTGGTGCAAAATACCACCTTCGAAGACATCCGAGTCGAAGCGGCGGACAGCATGCTGATCAACATTGCGCTGGACCAGCCGCCGGACTGGCGTGATGCCGCCAACACCACGATCGTCAAGGACACCTACTTCACCAAGGTGAGCTCGGATGTGAAGAAGGTGGTCAACCTGCATGGAGCCTCTTCAAGCGTCAATATTACCGGCGTCCACTTCAGCGATTTCACGGTTCAGGGCAAGGCGATCACCAGTCAGACCGATTCCGACGCCAGTTGGAGCATCAACTCGTACGTGTCGGGCATCACCTTCGAATAACGCCCATTTTCACCACAGAGAGCACGGAGGCGGCCCTGAGAATGTAGGGTCTCCGGATCTCAATCCGAACCCTTTCAGCGGACGTCGATGCGGTAGTCGAACTTCAATCCGGGGTTGGGCGGGAAGCTCGCGGCGCGTGCGGCCTTGGCGACGCATTCGCCAAGAGGACTGCCAGCCGACTTGCCGGCGACCGTGACGTTGCTGACCCTCCCGTCCTTGCCGACGCTGAGCTTGAGCTCTGCCATGCCCTTCTGGCCGAGCCTCTTGCCACACTCGTTGGCGCGTGTTTTTACACCGTCCATTGCCTTGGCGATGTCGGACGCTGTCAGCGCGGGCAGCGGCGCGGGCTCGCTTTTCTTGGGGGGTGGCGGGGGCTGGCTCTTCTGTACATCTTTGAGCATGGCGTCGATGTCTTTGCTGGTGTTGCGCTTGCCCTTGCCCGTGGGCGCACCATCGCTTCCCATGCCAGCCATCAGGTCGTCGAGGCCCTCATTCGACCGCGTCCTTTTTGGCGCCGGCTCGCTCTTCGGCGGCACAGAAGTCACAGCAGCCTCGCGTTTGGGCGCGGCGGCCTCTGCATGGCCGGAGCCCGTGTCGAATGGATCGCTTTGCTTGCCTTTGTGGGTTGGCGGGGCGGACAAGGAATCGTGGGCAGACGCCTTTGCAACCGGCTTGCCGTGTCTCGATTGAGATGAGGGCCGCGGTGACGCCTCGGCCGTCGGTGGAGCTTGGGATTCCGTATCTACCGGTCGAACCTTCGCAACGACTGGCGTCGGGCGCTTGGCTGCGATGGGCTCGGGCGGCGCAGATGGATCCGCTCGCGCCGGCTCTGCGGGCTGGGCCTCTGGATCCATCGCCGGTTCTGCCGCCCGCGGCACGGCAGCGGTGCGAGACGGTGCTGGCGAGTGCTCGGGCGAAAGAGGAATGTACTGGGTCAGCCAGGGGGGCGCGTTCGTCACCACAAAAAACGCGGCTGCATCGATGCCCTCGTACGCATAGTCCTGCAGCGCAGGGCCAAATGCGATGCCGCCCGCAAACAAACACAGTGACCACGCCACAATCGCGCGCCACCCCCGTTTTGGCTTTTCCACCGGAAAAGCCATCGGGCCGATCGATACCGGCAAGCTGAACCCCTGCTGGGGCGCGTTGGGATCAGGCCACGGACCGTTTACTGCCACAGTGAACGGATACTAGCGGAATTTCCGAACCGTGGTACTTCCGTGTGTTCGTGGCCGTTTGGCGCGCGCCGAGACCGCGTAGGGGACGACTCGTCGATTCTTGTAAGGATTGATTCAGCGGGGGGACGAGGTGGGTATGAGCAAGCCAACACTTCTTGCGATGGTCGTCACCAGTCTGTCAGTCCTCATGCTCGGGTCGTGCAAGGATGACCAGGGGGTCGGAAAAACGTGCGATCTTGGCGTTGACGCCGTTTCCCCTTCTCAGACCGTGGTGAACGTGAACGCAAGCGAGTGCCAGACGGGCATCTGTCTCAAGACCGCTCTCGACCCCACGAAAGCTTCTTTGGATCCTGCTACCGGCGCGACTTGCACCGCGGAGTGCAGCGATGATTCCGACTGCGAAGGCGAGGGGCGCGATTCGAGCAATCCGGATGATATTCGCTGCAAGACCGGCTTCGCCTGCAGCGTGCCTTTCGTCGTCGGTTCGCTGTGTTGCAAGAAGTACTGTATGTGTCGCGATTCGCTGGGGTCGGCTGGCGCCACGACTCCCATCGCATGCCAAGGGGCCGACGCGCGCACGACCTGCCAGACCTCGACTGGCAGCGAGTCCACCGCCGGGGCGCGGGAACAAACCGACATCTACATAAGCATCGCACCGGTTCGGAAGCTGGACATGGTCTTCATGATCGACAATTCGCCGTCCATGGCGCCCAAGGTGAACAAGCTGAAGCTGCAATTGCCCAAGTTGCTCGATGCGCTCAAAGACCGAAACGATGGAAGCTATCCTGATCTCAGGGTTGCGATGATCGACAGTGACCTCGGCACGGGCGGGGCATACGTAAGCGGTTCGTGTGGCCCGAACGAAAGCAATGGCAACAGCTCTTACGGCGATTTGGGCAATTTTCAAGTGCGCGGGGCTGCGGGGTGCGGTGTCTCGCCCGGTGCGCTGTGGCTCGAGCTGACCCGGGGACGGCCGATCAATTTCAGCGCAACGACCGACATCAGTCAGGTTTTTGGGTGTCTTGCGGGAAATCTCGGCACTGTCGGGTGTGGCGAAGAACATCAGCTACAGGCTTTCGAGTTCGCGCTGGTGGCGCAGAATCTCCACACGCAACAGTACGGCGCGCAGAACACGTTTCTCCGACCTGAGGCCTACCTCGGCTTGGTCTTTCTCAGCGATGAGGACGACTGCTCGGCGGCCACCAACGACGGGATGTTCGGTGACAAGCCCGAGCTGCGCGGCGAATCGGCCAGCCTTCGCTGCGCCACCCGGGGACACAAGTGCGGCGGCGTGAACCTGACGAACGCCGGTCCCGGGTATCCCACCACCGCTGCCTTCGAGACCGACTTTGCCGCCTGCGCTGCGCGAAACGATGCCTGTCCCAACTTTACGGACAGCAACCAAACCACGGACACCAGCGAGCCGACGACCTGCAGTCCTCTCAAGGACGTTCGCAAGCTCGCGCAGGAGATCAAATCGCTCAAGGGGGACATTGCCGAGGAAAAGATCCTGGTCGCCGGCATTTTCGGCTGGCCGCGCACGCTCGTAGACGCCGCCGGCCAGCCCGTGCTCGACCCCTACGGCCGCACACAACCCGACATGGCCAATGCCAAGTACAAGATCGACCTTGTGCCCAATCCGAACGCCGCCGACACCGAGCATCCGCAAGGTTGGGACTACTGGCCGGTTTGCTATGATCCCGATCATCAGCCGGCCACCCCAGGGGCCTTCGACGCCGATGCGTGGGGCTGGGGCGCGCAAGGTGGTTTGCGTATGTCGGCCTTCGTCGACCAGTTCGGCGCCAACGGGCTCAAGTACAGCATCTGCGAGCGCGACTACACCGAGGCCATGCGCGGGATCGGATTTGCGATTGCGAAGAAGATGCAAAACCTGTGCGTCGATGCCAAGCTGGTCGACGTGGACCCTGTGGTGCCGGGGCTGCAACCCGACTGCCGGGTGGTCTATCGTCTGCCGGTCGTCGATCCCAATACAGCCCGTGTGACCTACGTGGAAAACGCACAGTCGCTGCCGATGTGCCAGCCTGGGACCACGCCGGATACCGCGACGGGGGACTGCTGGCAGCTGCTCTCTGATGCCGCCAAGTGCGAGGTCAACGGCCAACTCATCTCCATCGTGCGGACCTCTGCGGAAATCGCCAATGGTCCGCTTCCCGAGGGAGCGAAGATCGGGATGCAGTGCTGGACTTGCCCGGCTCTTACCTCCGCCGCGGGATGTGAATACTGAGCCGAAGGTCCCAGAGCCGGACTATCCGAAAACGTGCAGTGCCTCTTCCCGAATGGAGCGCAGCGCGCCCCATAGCGAGGGAAGGGTCTCGACGGAAAGCCCGGCACGCACGCCGTCAGGGCCTGCCGCCAAGCGCGCGACCCATGGCGAATCGGCCGGGCAGCCCTGCCCAAGCAACCAATCGACGACGTCCGCTAGGCGCAGCAGATCCAAGACCTTGGCCATTGGAGGCGCACAGGACCTTTCGTTCTTTGTCTGGTGGTGCCATGCGATGAGCTGAGGAATGGGCTCGGGAATCTGCCACGACCTCAGCACGTGGGCGCCCAGCATGGCGTGGTCGAAACCGAACATGGAGAGCTCTTTGAGATGGACGCTCGAGGGCACCATCTCTCGCGCGGCCAGGTCGGCGTATGCCTGGTCACCGGTCTGGATGATCAGCAGCTTGCCGATATCGTGCAGAAGGCCGGCCAAGAACGCCTTGGGTGCGAGCGAGACGCAGCCGAGGCTCATGGCGAGCTCGCGCGCGACCACTGCGGTTCCCGCCGAATGGTCCCGAATTCTTCGGCCGACGCCGCCGAGATCGCGAAACAACGCCATCGCTGACATCGCCATGGCCAAACCGCTCACGTTCGAGGCACCGATGCGCACCACGGCCTGGCCGACCGAGGCACAGGGCCCCATGGCACGGTAGGCAGCCGAGTTGGCGATTCTCAAAATCCGTGACGCCAGCGCGGGATCCAGCTCGATCACGTTGCAGACCTGCTTGAGGTCGAAATCCGGTCGAGAGACATGCTCGAGCAGGCTCTGCACCACGGCAGAGAACGGACGAACACCTTCGAAGGTGCCAAGCCGAGCTGCCAGACTCTTGGCAGCTCGAAGATCCGATTGGCTCAGCGGTGCGCCGTCCAGCCAAAGATCTGCGATTTCTCGAATGTTCTCTGAAACCTCCATGCTGCCTTCCACAACTCTTGTGTTTCGGCACGTCTGCGTAGAAAGTTCAGCCCCGCCGGGCAGCGCGTTCACCGAGCCTCGAAGACCCGCGAATCTACAGAGGGTTTCTCTGTGCTCTCTGGGGTGAAGGATTCACCGGCGGCTCAAAACGTCCAGGCCAAGCCGGCGCGCGCCGACCGGCCATAGCGTGGAACCAGGGTCAGCCGATAGTCCACGCTGGTCGGAAATCCCGCCCGAGGATCATGCACGTCGAGTAGATTGAATATCCCCGCGAAATAGCGAACGTGGTAGGGGCGATACTCGCCGGAGAGACTCAAATTCCATAGCAACGCATCGTCTGTTCGGCTGTCCGATGAAGAATGGTTCGTGCCCACAGGCCACCCGAAATGCCGGCCCGAATCGAGAACCAACTCGGAACCGAGCCGCAGGTTCCGGCCCGCGAGTGGATAGAGAATCCGCGCCTTCACCATGAGCTCGGGGGCATTGGCATACGGTCGATTGCCGTCGGTCGTCAGCTCCTCGACTTGTTGTCGAGTCATCGACAGCGACAGCAAGCTTCCGCTGCCCGGCTCCCACCGCAGCTCGCCCTCGGCGCCCAGGCTGCGAATCCGATTGCCGTCGTTCCGGTAGACAGAGCCGTTGTACGGCGAAACGCCTGCCAGCTCGGGGGCCGCTACCAGCGAGATCAAATTGAAGATCCAGTTCGCGAAGACAGCCCCGACGATGCGCACGTCGTCGGTCACCCCATGCGTGTGCTCGATCTCGCCGCTCCAGATAGCCTCTGGCTGCACAGCGGCGTTCGGCGTGTCGGCCCGCTCGTTGGGGGACGGAACACGAAAAGAACGGCCGAAGAAGATCTTCGTGTTGCCGCCTTGGTACGGGCGGCCAATGACGGCGACGCGGGGATTGAGGGTGTTGCCGAAGCTCCTGGTGTATCGGTCGTTCCGCAACCCAAGGTTGATGGTCAACCGGTCGCCAAGGACGATGGTGTCGACGAGGTAGGCGGACAGAATCAGATCCTGGGGAATGCCCGGGCCCCCGTTCGCCACCTGATCGGTCTGCAGCTGAAGCTGTTTGACTGCTTCGCCGCCCAGGGTGAAACGCTGATGCAGGAAGCGTGGCAGGTCCAGGCGCAGCTCGCCGGTTGTCCATTGCGCCTTCAGATCCTGGTCCTCCCCGGCGGGCCGAGCGCCGGTGTTGAACTGTCCGTGGTACCAACTGCTGTCGTAAGCGGCCCGCGCGGCGATACCAAGTCCGTGCACCTCACGGTCGAAGCGCAGTTCGGCGAATCCACGGCGATCGTGATTGTAGGTTCCTGGCGCCGGCAGGGTTTCGTACGCCCCCGTGGGCATGTATTTCTTGCGATCGTTGTACCCCGCTCGCAAGGACACGGGGCCCACCCTGGCCAGCAGATCGGCGTGGGCAGCGGTCTCGCCATCTGCGCCAAACACGGCAGCCGGGGCGGCTGGCGATTTATCCGGCGGGGTATCGAACTCGGTCGGCCAGGCAAAGCGTCCGTCGCCGTCGGTGGTCATCGCCCCCGCGCTGAGCATCAGCTCTGCGTCGCCCTTGCGCTTGCTCAGGGTGGCCCGCCCCGACAGCAGTCCCATGGTTCCGGCCATCGTGCTTATCGCAGCGTGCTCGCCGTCGTTCGGGCGACGGGTCACCACGTTGAGCACGCCGAAGAGCGCGCCGGTGCCGTAAAGCACCGAGCCCGGCCCTCGAACGATTTCGATGTGGTCCACGTTGGCCAGATCTACGTCGAGGTCGTGCCCGACATAGCCTTGGCCGGTGACCGCGTCGTTGAGCGGGTGTCCGTCGACCAGTACCAGGACCCGGTTGGTGTAGTCGCCAGGCGGTGAGAAGCCCCGGAATCCAACCGACTCGTAGCTGCGATCGTTCGAAGTGAACGTGCCACGGATGCCGCTCAGCGCCTCCGTCAGCGACGTGTAGCCGAAAGCCGAGATTTCGTCGGCTGTGACCACGCTGATGGATGCCGGCGCAGCCTCCGAGGCGACTTGCGATTTCGTCGCTGCCGTGACCTCCGGATCAGCCCGACGAAGATAAGCGTCGACGAACGCGCGGCTGCCCTTTGTCACGTCGACCTCTGCTACAAAGGTTCGCCGGCCCTCGGCGAGAATCTCCACCCTGCGCGTGCCGATGGGAACACCATCGATCACGGCGGGAACGAAACCGGCTTCGCGGCCATCGACCCGCACCAGGCCACCGACGGCGTTGGCCCGCACGACGATCGCTCCGGTGGGGGGCCCCGCTGGTGATAGCAGAACGTCGGCGGGCATCCGGACGTCCGCCACCGCGTTCACCGTCACGCGTTCGGTTTGAAAGCCGGACGCAGAGACAAACAAGACGACCGGACCCGGCAGCACCTTGATGATCCCGGGGCCGACGCGAAGCTTGTCGCCGTCGACGAAATCGCGGCGTATTTCCGCATGGGCGGGTACGTGCCGGATGTCGACCTCTGCCCATATCCGTTCGAGCGCCGTCGATAGCTTGATTTCCGTGCCTTGCTTGGCCTCGGCGACCAGCTCGACGGGACGGTAGCCATCGCGCTCGAGGATGATCTTGGTCATGCCGGGCCGGAGCGCCAGGCTCTTGGGCGTGACGCCCAGGGCGCCGAGGTCGCGGCGGGCGGCGTAGATCGTTGCGCCCGGTGGCGTGGTCTCGACGTCCACGAGGGCGAGGTGTGGCCGCAGCTGGTCGATTGCATCCTTCACAGCGCTATGGTCTTTGTCCGCCAGCGCCTCGTCGAGCAACGACGACCATGCTCGGTATGCCTCGTCATAGCGCCCGAGCCGGTCAAGGCAGCGCGCGATGTTGAACTCTACGTTGCGATTCGGTACCAGTCGGTTCGACAGATAGTAGGAGGCCAGGGCGTCTTCGTAGCGTTTCTCTTGATAGGCGCGATTGCCGCGCAGGAAGTGGAATTGCGCTTCGTCTGCCTGTGCGACCCGTGACGTCGCGGAGGAATCCGACGCATGGGCGGAGCCGGTTGTGAGCGCCGAGCAGACCAAGACTATGGCGAGAAGAACACGTCGAAACGCTGAGGTCATGTCGGCCTATCGCTCAGTCTGGATGTCCTCGGAAGGTGTGGGCTGCGGTCTGGTTGGGTGCTTGAGTTTACCGGCCTCGGACCGCTTTGCCGAAAC
>Ga0302323_100003305_pt1 | contig 13119 bp, 16 predicted proteins | sample Fen_T0_3_FD_201950 | JGI IMG/M metagenome (GOLD analysis project Ga0302323, IMG submission 201950) | Peat permafrost microbial communities from Stordalen Mire near Abisko, Sweden - Fen_T0_3 | ecosystem: Environmental > Terrestrial > Soil > Wetlands > Permafrost | place: Sweden: Abisko... | reverse complement strand
CCGACCATCGGGCTCTTCACCTGGTGCCCTTCGGGTGCTGCCGGTGGTAACTCTGCGGCTGCACCGGCTGCGGCAGGCGATGCAGAAGCCGATGCCGGCGCCGCAGTATGTGACGTTTGCAGAGTCACTGGCTGGGCCGCCGCGGCATTGGTGCGAGTGATGCGCACGCGCTCCTCGCCTTCCTGGATTTCGAGTTCGGCAATCCCCGAGGTCTCGACCAACTCGATCAACGTCTTCAGCTTGCGCAGGTCCATGCAGGCCTATCCTCCCAAACTATTGACCGCGAACGCGAGCGCGCATCCGTAACGGCATGCGCCTAGACCAGCGATCGTTCCCACCGCCTTGTCCGAAGTACAGGAATGTTGGCGAAACGCCTCGCGGGCATGCACATTGGTGGCGTGCACGTCGATGAACGGAACATCCACTCCCGCCAGCGCATCGCGCAACACGACGCTGGCGTGGGTCAACCCGGCGGGATGGCTCACGATGAACCGGGCGCCGTCGGTCCGCGCCGCCTGGACGCGATCGATCAGGGCGCCCTCATGGTTGCTCTGGAACATCTGGACGCCGACCCCTGCCGTCTCGGCCTGCGCCTGGAGGCGCCGGTCGATGTCCGCGAGTGTGTCGTGCTCGTGGACCGCGGGTTCCCGCGTCCCAAGGAGGCTCCGGTTCGGTCCGTCATGGACCAATTTGGTGACCGGTCCCCGGCCGGTCTTGGTGGCAGCGGCGGCTGCTTTGCGTCGAATGGGTTTCATCGCGCGCAACCTTTTTGATTTCGAGTAGCCGGAGTTTGCCGGAGATAGCGGCTAATTGTCCAGCGATAACAGGGGAAAGCGCGACGAACGATCGTCCCGCGGCGTTTGAAACGGCACCCCCGAACCGTCAATCATCCTGCGCTTGTGATCGCGGTCATCACCTCCATGTTGACAATTATCAGCAACGAATAAGAACATTTTGATTGAAGTTACGGGTATTTCAAAGCAATTTGCCGACGATGGCGTCCAATTTGCCCGGCTTTAATGGTCCCAGTTGGGTGTACGCGACCTGACCCTTGCGGTCGATGATCACCGTGAACGGCAACGCCATGATCGTGTTGCCGAACGATTTGGACAGCTCCAACGCTCCATACCCACCGACCAGCGACGGGTAATTGAGATTGAGGTCCTGCGAAAACCGCCGTATTTTGTCCGGTTGATCGATGGCGATGCCAACGAACTGCAGCCCTTTGGCGCCAAGTGCCGCCTGCGCCTTGACGAATTCCGGCATCTCTTCCCGGCACGGCTCGCACCAGGTGGCCCAGAAATTCACTACGAGCACCTGTCCCTTCCATTGATCCAGGCGCTGCTCGCGGCCATCGGTATCCGGCAATGCCAATCCCAGGAGTCCGGCGGCAGGTGATTCGCGCGGAACGCCCGCGTTGAAGTACATCCCGGCGACGAGCGCAACGAAGGCGATGGCCGCAACCGAAACCCATCGGACGAATGTTCTTGGCATGCTCAGCAATTGTCGATGTGTGCACTCACACTCGCCTTAGGTCACGTCCAGCAGGGCCGGCACAAGTTGCTATTTGAACCAATTCTTTCGCGGCGGGGTCGCGTCGACCTGCGCTCCAGGACCTGCACCGAGCGCTGGGAGCGCCAGGGTGAGCATTTGTCGCATCGGCGGATAGCAGACCCCGATATCCGCGCAGCCTTGCGAATCGGCCGCCAACACCACCGTCTGCCCGGCCGCTGCGCCGGACAACGGCAATTTCACGATCACCGTTCCGCGATACGTTTCCATCTTGCCGAAGAATTCGTCGGTCTTGATCTTGCCGGCGGGCAATTCAGGCGCGCCCAGGACGGCGCCATCCTGCGTCACCGCGAACTTGAACTTGTCGCGATAGAGATAGTAGCCGTCGGCGATGGCGAACCGCGCCTCGAGCGTCCGGTCGTTCAGGGCGCGGGCGGAGAATCGGAATGCCTGCTCGGGGGGCAGGAGTTCGCCATCTGCCGCCGCCGCCGAAATCGGCCCCACGTACAGCAAAACGGCCAGGATTCCGGCCAGCCAGCCCTGCGAGGAAGAATCAGGGCGCAACGGTTTCGGCGGCGAGCCATTCGAAATAAGGGCGCAGTCCATCGATCAAGGGGACAGCGACGATTTCCGGAAGTTCGAACGGATGGTTGGCGCGGATGGCAGCCTCGACCCGCGGATACAACGCTGCCCGGGTCTTGATCGTCACCGGGACCTCTGTCGCAGTTTCGATTTGCCCCTGCCAGTGATACATTGATTGCACCGGCGCACCAACATTCACGCAGGCGGCGAGCCGCATCGTAACGAGAGCACGCGCCAGCCCCAGGGCGGCATCGCGATCGGGAAGATGGGTCAGCACCAGGATGGCGGCTGCGGCCAAGGAGACTCCATGCGTTTTATCGTGCTCACGATTGTACTGGCATTCCCGCTGGCCGACCTTTACCTCACCACGCGGGTTGCGCGCTGGAGCGGCATTCCACTCTGGGTCTGGCTCGGCGGTTCCTTTGTCGCCGGCGCGCTGCTGCTGAACAACGAGCGCTCCGAATTCCGCATGAAGACCGTCGCGGCCCTGCATGGGGAACAACCGGTGCTGCGCGGCCTTCTCGACAGCGGCCGCCGAGTACTTGCGGGTCTGCTGCTGATGTTGCCCGGCATCGCCAGCGACATCGTGGCGCTGGTGCTGTTGGCGCTCCCGCTCAACGTGGGCCGGTCATACGGGCCGCTCGCGGCCGGCGCAGGTCGCTCGCCGCGCCGTCGCGAATTCGATGCGATCGACGGAGATTACCGCCGCATCGAATGAGACGTGAAACCGCTCGGGCGGTTGTGCCGCGTGGCGGATTTCATTTCATCCGGTCCATGATCGTCGGCTGCGCCTTGCCCGCCCGCCGGTAGGCCCTCAGCATCATCACAAGCCCGACGACGAACATCGGCAGCGACAGCCACTGCCCCATCGTCAGCCCTCCTGCCAGGAACCCGAGAAAGTTATCCGGTTCGCGTGCGTACTCCGCGGCGAAGCGAAACGCGCCGTAACCTACCAGGAACAACCCGGACACCGCACCCATCGGCCGCTGCCGTCCGGCGTACCACCACAGCAGTGCAAAGAGCAGCAATCCTTCGAGGCCGAATTGATAGAGCTGTGAGGGGTGGCGCGGTATCGCATCGACTTGCGGGAACACCATGGCCCATGGCACGTCGGTAGCGCGACCGACCAGTTCGCCATTGATGAAGTTGCCGAGGCGCCCGGCAGCCAGACCGAGCGGCACCAAGGGCGCCACGAAATCGGTGACATCCAGCCAGCGCTTGCCGCGCGAACGGGCAAAGAACCACAGCGCAATCAGAACGCCCAGGAACCCGCCGTGAAAGCTCATTCCGCCGGCCCAGACCTGGAAGATCTCGAGCGGATGCTGCAGGTAGTACATCGGCTTGTAGAACAGCACATAGCCAAGCCGTCCACCCAGGATGACTCCGAACACGCCGTAGAACAGCATGTCATCGACATCGCGCGGATGCCAGCCCGTCAGCAGGTTGCGGCGCGCCCGCAGCTTTCCGAGCCAGACGAAAAGCACGAACGCGAGCAGGTACATGAGCCCGTACCAGCGCACGGCGACCGGGCCCAGATGGAATGCGACAGGATCGAAGTTCGGGTGAACCAGCATCGGGTGGCGGGTCGCGGCTCAGGGGGAAAATGGGGCGGGGGGCACGAGTGGGCTGCTAAAATCGAGGGGATTATACAAAGCGCGTCTTTGCCCGCGTTCCGCCCGAGGATACCCGAATGTCGTTCAATCGCCGTTCCAGACTCATCACGCAGGGCATTGCCCGTTCCCCCAATCGCGCCATGCTACGCGCCGTCGGGTTCGGCGACGGCGATTTCGAGAAGCCGATCATCGGCGTGGCCAACGGCCACAGCACGATGAACCCGTGCAATGCCGGCATCCAGCCGCTCGTCGACCGCGCGATGGCCACGCTGAAGGAGGCCGGCGCAATGCCGCAGGTGTTCGGCGTACCGACGGTTACCGACGGCATCGGCATGGGCACCGAAGGCATGAAGTACTCGCTCGTTTCGCGCGAAGTGATCGCCGATGCCATCGAGACGTCGGTCAATGGCCAGTGCATGGACGGCGTACTGGTCGTCGGCGGCTGCGACAAGAACATGCCCGGCGGCGTGATCGCCATGGCGCGAATGAATGTGCCCGGCATCTACGTGTATGCCGGCACGATTCTGCCGGGAAAGTGGAAGGGCCAGACGCTGACCATCGTATCGCCGTTCGAGGCCGTCGGCGCCTTCACCGCGGGGACGATGTCGCAGGAAGACTACGACGGCATCGAAAGGAACGCTTGTCCGAGCGTGGGCGCCTGCGGCGGAATGTACACCGCGAACACGATGTCTTCGGCATTCGAGGCGCTCGGCGTGAGCCTGCTGGGCAGCTCGCAAATGGCCTCGCCCGATCCGGAGAAGGCCGACTCGGCCGCGCAATCCGCGCGCGTGCTGGTCGAGGCCGTCAAGAACGACCTCAAACCGCGCGACATCATCACGCGCAAGTCGATAGAGAACGCGATCTCGCTGGTGATGGCCACCGGGGGCTCCACCAACGCCGTGCTGCACTTCCTTGCCATCGCCTCCGCCGCAGAAGTCGGATGGACGATCGACGACTTCGAGCGCATTCGCCAGCGCGTGCCGGTGCTGTGCGATCTGAAGCCTTCCGGAAAATATGTGGCCGTCGATTTCCACCGGGCCGGGGGCGTCCCGCAGGTGCTCAAGATCCTGCTCAACGCGGGTCTGCTGAACGGCGACTGTGTGACGATCACCGGGCGCACGATGGCCGAGGAACTCGCCTTGGTTCCGGACGTGCCGCGCGCAGACCAGGACGTCATTCGTCCCATCGGCGCGCCGATCTACGCGCAAGGCCACCTGGCGATATTGCGCGGCAACCTGTCACCCGAAGGCTGCGTGGCCAAGATCACCGGCCTCAAGAATCCGTCGATCACCGGACCCGCCCGCGTATTCGATTCCGAGACCGAAGTGATGACCGCCATCATGGCCCGGAAAATCAAACCGGGTGACGTCATTGTCATCCGTTATGAAGGCCCGAAAGGCGGCCCCGGAATGCAGGAAATGCTGGCGCCGACATCGGCGCTCATCGGGCAGGGACTCGGCGAATCGGTGGGGCTCATCACCGACGGGCGTTTTTCCGGCGGCACGTGGGGCATGGTGGTCGGGCACGTCGCGCCCGAGGCCTACATGGGCGGCACGATCGCCCTGGTGCACGAAGGCGATTCGATCACCATCGACGCGCACCAGCTTTTGCTCCAGCTGAACGTGAGCGACGAGGAAATCGCGCGGCGCCGCGCGCTATGGCGGCCGCCGAAACCCCGCTACACGCGTGGGCTCATGGCGAAATACATGCGGCTCGTCTCGACGGCGAGCAAAGGTGCAATTACCGATGGTGGCGAGTCTTAGTGTCTGCCAGCGGGTTGCCGCAGGGAGGATGACGATGGATCGCCGTTCGTTTTTGCTGGCCGCGGGAGCTGCCGTGCTTCCGGGGTGCGTCGTGGTTGGCGGCACCGCGGGACCGCCGGCGCAGGCACCCGTGTATCGGGTTGGCGACTGGTGGATCTACACCGCGCGCGACGGCTTCCGCGCACCGGTGACTTGGGATGAAACGCACGAAGTGACCGCGATTGATGCGCAGGGCATCACCGTGCGCATCACGCAGAAAGGCCCCACGGTCGACAATGTGCGGACCGAACAGTGGCTCGCACCGGGCATCGTCAGCGTGGGGGCGCTGTTCGACAACGAAACCCGGCGGTTCAAGACGCCGCTGACCCGCTACCAATTCCCGCTCACGGGCGGCGAACGCTGGAACCAGCGCCTCGACAATTTCAACGAGACCACGCAGCAGGCCGGGCAGATCACCCGCTTTGCCCAGGTCGGCGGCTGGGAGCAGGCGCAGGTTCCCGCCGGGGAATTCGACGCCATCCGCCTGCGCGTGATCATGCGCCTCGACGACGAGACCTTCTGGCGCCATGCCACCGAATGCAATTACGAAATATGGTGGTCGCCGGCTGCCGGCGCCAGCGTTCGCGAATCGAAAATTGCGACGTATCTGGAAAAGGGCGACTCGCTGAACGCCGTCCAGCACCGCAGTCAGAACGCGTTGCTTGAACTCGCATCGTTCCGGCGCGGTTCGTAGGATTCAGGCCGGACGTCCGCGTGCGCGGCGCAGCGCCGCCGTGCGGGGTTTCTTCTGTGCATTGCGCAGCGCCGCGCCCAGCGCCGGGCGCAGCCATTCGCGCATCGCATCCGGCCCTTCGACGGCCTCGTCCGGCGCGCGATGGTAGCTCATTGCGTGGGCCTTGCCCTCTTTGGTCGTGTAGCAGAATGGATCCAGCGCGCGCCTGAGATACGCGGGCCGCGTCTCGTCATCCGTCTTGAGGTAGAGAACATCTTCGACGACGATCGCCACGATCAGCCCGTCGAGATACAGGCCGTGGCCGCCGAACATCGCACGGGCGCTCGCGCGCCCGGACGGGCGCATCAACTCGAGTACGTGCGCAATGAAATCGGGCGTGTTGGCCATGCGGCCGATTCTACGCCCTCGCCGCAGGTCAAAGTCCCAGGCGACGCCAGATGGTGGAGGTGAGCGCGGCGGAATTGAGCGTGTAGAAGTGCAGGCCCGGAACGCCGTCCTGGATCAGACCAGCACAGAGTTCCGTGACGACGTCGAGTCCGAACGCGCGCACCGACGCGGAATCGTCCCCGAAGCTTTCGAGCTTGCGTCTTATCCAGCGCGGAATTTCCGCGCCGCAGTTGTCCGAGAATCGGGCGAGACCGCTGGCGCTCATGATCGGCATGATGCCCGCCACGATCGGCACGGTGATCCCGCGCGCCACGCAAGCATCGACGAAATGCCAGTAAGCATCGGGATTATAGAAGTACTGCGTGATCGCGGAGTCGGCGCCCGCCTTGACCTTGCGTTCGAAATTGGCGAGGTCGTCCTCCCAACTGCGCGCCTGCGGGTGATATTCCGGGTAAGCCGCGACGTCGATGTGGAACCAGTCGCCCGTCTCTTCGCGTATGAATGCGACGAGTTCGCTAGCGTAGCGAAAATCGCCGGCGTCCGCCGAGCCCGACGGCAAGTCGCCGCGCAGCGCCACGAGATGCCGGATGCCGTTGCTCCGGTAATGCGCGAGCACGTCGCGCAGCGACTCGCGCGACCCGCCGATGCAACTGATGTGCGGCGCGGCCGGAATGCCTTCGTCGCGTATCTCCAGCACGGTCGCCAGCGTGCCCTCGCGCGTCGAACCACCGGCGCCGAAAGTCACGGAAAAAAATGCGGGCTTCAATTGCGCGAGTTCCGCGCGCACCGCGCGCAGCTTGGCCACGCCCTCCGGGGTGCGCGGTGGGTAGAACTCGGCACTGTAGAGCTTGCGCTGGTCGGCCACGGCTAACCGGCGATCAGTGCTTCTTGGACAGCAGAAGCGACGACAGCGCCCACGAAATGATGCTGTAGACGATCGCGCCGAACACGCCGGACCAGAATCCCGCCACATGAAAGCCGGGCATGAACGAACCCACTGCCCAGAACAGCAGGCCGTTGATGACAAATATGAACAGTCCCAGCGTGAGAATGGTCACCGGCAGCGTGAGAATCACCAGCAGTGGCCGGATCAGCGTGTTGATGAGCCCCAGCACCACCGCCACGATCACCGCCGTGGGAAAAAACGAATCCACAGTGATGGACGAGAAAACATAAGGCAGCGCGATAAGCGCCACCGCGTTGATGAGCCAGGTCAGCAGGATGCGCATGGAATACTCCTAAAACGGCTGATTTGAACGCGATTCGTCACCTGAAACGAATCATTGCATACGCGGGGAACCGAAACCACGGCTCGTGGCCGCGCGAAATGAGCGCCGCGGTCGCCAGCGACGCTCGATTTCGCTGCGTGACACACAATCAGTAGCGATAGGTGTCGGGCTTGTAAGGGCCGCGGATATGCACGCCGATATATCGCGCCTGCTTGTCCGTCAGCGGCGTGAGCATCGCATTGAGCGTGGTCAATTGCAGGCGCGCCACCTTCTCGTCGAGATGCTTCGGCAGCACATAGACGCCAACCGGGTATAGGCCGCCGCCAGTCTGGGCATCGACCCACAGCTCGATCTGCGCCATTACCTGGTTCGCGAACGACGAGCTCATCACGTAGGACGGGTGCCCGGTCCCGCAGCCGAGGTTCACCAGGCGGCCTTCCGCCAACAGGATGATCCTCTTGCCGTCCGGGAAAATGATGTGATCGACCTGCGGCTTGATGTTCTCCCACTTGTACTGTTTCAGCGACGCGACTTCGATTTCGTTGTCGAAATGGCCGATGTTGCACACGATGGCCTGGTTCTTCATGCGCTTCATGTGCTCGTGCGTGATCACATCGATGTTGCCGGTTGCCGTGACGAAGATGTCGGCCTTGTCCGCGGCGTAGTCCAGGGTCACGACGCGGTAGCCTTCCATCGCCGCCTGCAGCGCACAGATCGGATCGATTTCCGCGACCCATACCTGGGCCGAAAGCGCGCGCAATGCCTGCGCGGAACCCTTGCCGACGTCGCCGTAGCCCGCAACCAGGGCGACCTTGCCGGCGACCATCACGTCAGTCGCGCGCTTGATGCCGTCGACCAGCGATTCGCGGCAGCCGTACAGGTTGTCGAATTTCGACTTGGTGACCGAGTCGTTGACGTTGATCGCCGGGAAGGCCAGCCGGCCCTCCTTGTGCATTCCATAAAGCCGCTTTACACCGGTCGTCGTTTCCTCGGTGACCCCGCGGATATTCGCCTTGATTCGCGAATAGAACGTGGGATCCTGGCCCAAGCGCTTGGCGATCGCCGCGAACAGCGCCGTTTCCTCTTCGTTGCCCGCATGCGAGATCAGCGACCGGTCCGTCTCTGCCTGCGAGCCGAGATGGACGAGCAGCGTGGCGTCGCCCCCATCGTCCAGGATCATGTTTGGCGTGCTGACCGTGCCATCAGGCATCCGCCACTCGAAAATCCGGTGCGTGTATTCCCAGTATTCGTCGAGCGTCTCGCCCTTGTGCGCATAGACCGGTGTGCCGCGCGCGGCGATCGCCGCGGCCGCATGGTCCTGCGTGGAGTAAATGTTGCACGACGCCCAGCGGACGTCAGCGCCCAGCGCCTGCAGCGTTTCGATCAGGACCGCGGTCTGGATCGTCATGTGCAGAGAGCCGGCGATGCGCGCGCCGCGCAGCGGTTGTTCCGGCGCGAATTCCTCGCGGATCGCCATGAGGCCGGGCATCTCGGTTTCGGCAATGGCGATTTCCTTGCGCCCCCAATCGGCGAGCGAAAGGTCCGCGACGCGGAAGTCGGCGAAATTCTTGGTATCGGTGGCTGCGTTCATGCATCACTCCTTGTCGGGCGGCCAAGTGCTGCGCGGGAGGGGAGGCACGAATCGCACTCGTCATCCCGCGAGCCTGGAAGCCGCGGATCAACGAGCGCAGTTGCAAAGGATGGTGGACCCCGAGCCTGGCAGCACACGACGGACACAAGGAGTCCGCAGGCGGCTGTTGCAACGCTCCTCGGGGAGCGGCAGGCATTCTAACCCAAAATCAGCGCAGGTTGCCTTCGACAGGAACGGTGGATTCGAGCGTCGCCAGCAAGGCGTTGGCGAGACTCGACTCCCGCCGGTAGAACCCTTCGGTGTGGAAAGTCTCGGGCAGCTTGAAGTGCTCGTAGTCGAGATGGTGCGCGAACTCGTGAACCAATGTGCGCAAAAAAGACTTGAAGGCCACAACCTGCTTGCGCTGTGCCGTCCGCATCCAGGCCGTGATGCGCGCCGGCGTGATCTCTTCGTCGGGTTCGTAAAGGCCGTGGAGCTCGCCGTAGTCGTCGGAGGGGCGTTTGGCCAGCACGCGGACGCGGACCGGCGGGACGTCGTACCCGGCAACCAGTGCATCGACCAATGCCTGGCAGGCACGCTGGACGGCGCTGCGGTCTTCGCGCAGCAGCCCTGCGCGGATCGCGGCGACGGGTGCCGTAACCGCAGCGCCCTCCGGAAGTTCAAGCGTCGGGATTTCGTCGCTTTCGCGGTAGACGCGCTGATGCGCCAGCGAAAGACGGTTGTAATAGGCGAACGCCATGGCGGCCATCATGCCGCGAACCGCCCGCCAAGTGTTGCAGAACCGCGAAAATACGAGGGCCGCCTAAGCGCGGGCGGCCCGGGATGCGACACAGCCTTGGGATCAGTTCTTCTTGATCTTTTCCAGCATCTTGAAAATGCCCTTGGGCGCGCCGACAAACATGCGCTTGAAGGTCTTGGGCAGGCAACGACGCTCGAGCGTGTTGCGGCGGGTGCGGGAACGTTCGGCCATGGTCTTTCCTTGGGGATTCGGTGCGGGGTAAAGCGCCGTCCGCGCTGTACTCATAGACCCGCTGAAAATTGATATTTTACAGTAACTTGTAATTCTCCGCCAGCCTCCGGCGGAATCATCCCGGGAGACTAGAACCAGTTCTGCCAACCGGCGGAGGTGACTGTCACGTCATAGTGAACCGTCCTGACGGGCGCGGCACCCTGGTCCCAGGACCGGAGGTAGGCGAATTCGAGCGTCTGGGTGCCCGGCGTCTCGGCGCGGAAGCGATAGGTGGTCGTGCCCGCGACGGACATCATGCCGGCGGGAATGGGCTCCGGCGTGTAATCCGGCCCGCCGATCAGCCATACCGCGTCACCCGGTTTGCTGGTAAGCACCCAGCCGAAGCCCGGCGCTGGATCGGCGGAAAGGTTGATCACCAGTGGCGCGCCTTGTCTGACCGCGACGCTGCCGCCGTCAAGCGGCGCGACGACGCCTTCGCGGTTCAGCGTGGCGCACGAGGCGAGCGCGAGCGTCGCCATGCCGATGCAGGCAATGTGTACCAGCGATTCAATGCGGCGATCGATCATGTTTGGATCCTTTCTGTCTGGACTGCCAGGGACTACAGCCCGGCCGCGGCCCGCAGGACCTCTGCGCGATCCGTGTTTTCCCATGTGAACTCGGGCTCGTCACGACCGAAATGGCCGTAGGCCGCGGTCTTGCGATAGATGGGGCGCAGCAGATCGAGCATGCGGATGATTCCCTTGGGCCGCAAGTCGAAGTGCGCTGCGACGAGTTCGGCGATCCTTTCATCGGAGATCTTGCCCGTGCCTTCGGTGTAGATGGTGACGTTGATGGGCTTTGCGACGCCGATCGCGTACGACACCTGCACCTGGCACTGCGAAGCGATCCCCGCGGCGACGATGTTCTTGGCTACGTAGCGCGCAGCGTAGGCGGCGGACCGGTCGACCTTCGACGGGTCCTTGCCGGAAAACGCGCCACCGCCATGCGGCGCGGCGCCGCCATAGGTGTCGACGATGATCTTCCGCCCCGTCAGTCCGGCGTCGCCGTGCGGGCCGCCGATCTCGAAGCGGCCGGTCGGGTTCACGAGGAAACGCGTGCCCTTCAGCATGTCCGCGGGGAACACCGGCCTGATGATCTCCTCGATCACCGCTTCCGCCAGCTTGTCCTGCTTTTCGTTCATCGAAGGATGATGCTGCGTGGACAGCACGACGGTGTCCACACCGACGGGCTTGCCGTTCGCGTAACGAACCGTGACCTGCGACTTCGCATCCGGACGCAGGAACGGCAGGCGGCCATCGCGCCGGACTTCGCTCTGTCGCTGCACCAGCCGATGTGCGTAATAGATCGGGAACGGCATCAGTGACGGCGTTTCGTCGCATGCATAGCCGAACATGAGACCCTGGTCGCCAGCGCCCTGGTTGAGGTAATCGTCGGATGCACGATCCACGCCCTGCGCGATATCCGGCGACTGGCGTCCGTAACAGACCATGACTGCGCATCCGTCGGCGTCAAAGCGCAATTCCGGGTCGTTGTAGCCAATGGCACGCACGGTTTCGCGCGCGACCCGCGCGTAATCGACATTGGCCGTGGTCGTGATTTCACCGGACATCACGACAAGTCCAGTCGACACGAGCGTTTCGGCCGCGACGCGCCCCGTCGGGTCTTGCTCTAGAATTGCGTCGAGCACCGCATCGGAAATCTGATCCGCGACCTTGTCCGGATGGCCCTCCGACACCGATTCCGACGTGAACAGAAACTCACTCATAACCACTCCTCGTTGCGCCCATCAGTGCGTCCGGCGGCGTTGTGCAGGTTGCACCGCGGAACCGCGTGCAATGTTTCGCAAAAGCTCGGATTCTAGCAGTTTCCGCAAGAGGCACCGCCTGCCGCAGAAGCGGCGGCGCGTGTCTCCCCGGGGCATGTGATGAGCAGGTTGATCGTGGCGCCAACGGCTGCTTCGGTGGCGCTTGCGACGCAACGTCTGCATGCCGGCGAACTCGTCGCCTTCCCGACAGAAACCGTCTACGGCCTTGGTGCCGACGCGGGTAATCCCGATGCCGTGCACCGGATCTTCGCGGCAAAAGGGCGTCCTTCCGATCATCCGGTGATCGTGCATATCGGCAATATGGCGCACGTCGACCGCTGGGCACGCGAATTCCCGGAAGGCGCGCGCCGCCTCGCCTCCGCATTCTGGCCGGGACCGCTGACGTTGATCCTGCCGCGCGCGGCGCACGTCGACGACGCGGTGACCGGCGGCCAGGACAGCGTGGGCCTGCGCATGCCGTCGCATCCGGTCGCGCAGCAATTGCTCGCCGCGTTCGCGGCCCTGGGCGGCACCGGCATCGCGGCGCCGTCGGCCAACCGTTTCGGCCATGTTTCACCCACCACAGCGCAGCATGTCGAGGATGACCTCGGCGACGCCGTCGCGATGATTCTCGATGGCGGAGCTTGCGCTGTTGGCATCGAAAGTACGATCGTCGCGTTCACGGGGCGCGAACCGGTGTTGCTGCGACCCGGGGGCATTGGAGTCGTTGCGCTGGCCGGCGTGCTCGGCCGTGCGCCGAGCGCACCGGGCACGGACTCGCCACGGGCATCAGGGACGCTTGCATCGCATTACTCGCCGCACGCGCCGACGCAGCTGGTTGCAAGTGGCGACGTGTTGCAGGAAGTCGCGCGCCGTACTTCACGCGGCGAACGCGTCGCGGTCCTTGCGCACACTGCCGTCCGGCCGGCAGGATT
>Ga0302323_100003304_pt1 | contig 13120 bp, 10 predicted proteins | sample Fen_T0_3_FD_201950 | JGI IMG/M metagenome (GOLD analysis project Ga0302323, IMG submission 201950) | Peat permafrost microbial communities from Stordalen Mire near Abisko, Sweden - Fen_T0_3 | ecosystem: Environmental > Terrestrial > Soil > Wetlands > Permafrost | place: Sweden: Abisko... | reverse complement strand
CCAACATCGCACCACGATCTCGTGCCGCAATCTCACTAATGCAGAGGCTTCTTACGATCTGGTGAAAACCATGCGAGCCTCCACGCTCGTGCTGGGACCTCTGGTCGCTCGCATGAAGACCGCTCGTGTTTCCCTTCCTGGCGGCTGTGCCATTGGCGCGCGTCCCATCGACCTCCATCTCAACGGACTGGAAAAGCTCGGCGCGCAAATTTCGCAGGAGCACGGCTACATCGAAGCCCGGGCCGAACGACTGCATGGTGCACGCATTGTTTTCGAGAAGATCACGGTCACCGGCACCGAGGACTTGCTCATGGCAGCTACCCTGGCGGACGGCGAGACGGTGCTCGAGAATTGCGCTCGCGAACCTGAAGTCGTTGACCTTGCGGCGTTGCTCACCAAGATGGGAGCACGCATCGAGGGTGCCGGCACCCAGACCATTCGCGTGCGGGGCGTCGAAAAGCTGCATGGGGCGCGTCATCGCATCATCCCCGACCGTATAGAAGCCGGGACCTTCATCGTTGCCGCCGCGCTCACGAGAGGTGACGTTACAATCGCGCAATGTGATCCCCGCCACCTTAGCGCATTGTTGTCCAAACTGGCCGAATGTGGCGTGCACGCGACGGCAACAGGCGACTCAGTACGCATCGTCAGCAATGGCCCGCTCAAAGCGGCCGATATCGTGACGGAAGAGTACCCCGGCTTCCCCACTGACATGCAGGCGCAATATATGGCTTTGGCCACACAGGCCGAAGGAGCGAGCCTCATCACGGAGAATATTTTCGAGAATCGCTTCATGCACGCGCAGGAACTGGTGCGTATGGGAGCCAATATCAAGATTGAAGGGCATCGCGCTGTGGTGCGGGGCAGGACCCATCTCAGTGGAGCGGCCGTGCAAGCCAGTGACCTTCGGGCCTCCGCATCGCTTGTTCTTGCGGCGCTCGTCGCCGATGGTGAAACCATCATTGACCGCGTCTATCACATCGATCGCGGGTACGAACGCATCGAAGAAAAACTACGAGCTGTAGGAGCACAAATCCGGCGCATCGGGCAGCTGATCCCCAAGCGTGCCGTCGCGCTAGAGGCCGATTGATGCGCCCTCGCGCGCTTGCGGACTGAATTGTTTCGTTGCTCCCTTAGCGCTTGCACTCCTGCCCAGTCACAGTAGAAGATAGTACGATCGACTCGGCGGCTGCCCCCCGGCTGCATCAAAATCACTCCGTACTACAGATGGGAGCTTGAAATGGACACTTCAAAAATGGATACCCTGATGCAATCGGGATGGACCTGGGCGATAGCCGCGGGCATCCGAGTGCTGGAAGCCATCGCACTTTGGATCATTGGCCGCTGGCTGATTGGATTTGCTCTGCGCTTGATCGGCCGAGGCATGACCCGGCAGAAGATTGACCCAACCCTGATCCGCTACATGCAGAATGCGGTCGGAGCCATCCTCAATATCGTACTGGTCATCGCGATCCTGGGGTTCTTCGGCGTCGAAACCACCAGTCTTGCGGCCCTGATCGCCGCCGGCGGCGTTGCCATCGGCCTGGCTTGGAGCGGCTTGCTGGCCAATTTCGCTGCCGGAGTTTTCCTCGTCATCCTGCAGCCCTTCAAAGTCGGTGACTTCGTAGTGGCAGGAGGAGTCATGGGCACAGTCGAGGAAGTCGGCCTTTTTGTCACTTCGATCAACACGCTCGACAACATCCGCAACATTGTTGGCAACGGGAAGATCTTCGCCGAAATCATCCAGAACTTCAGCACCAACCCGTTCCGCAGGGTTGACCGGGAAGCGCAGCTTGACCACACGGTTGATGTACACCAGGCGATTGCCCTGTTGAAGGCCAACCTGGCGAAGATTCCCAATGTACTCACGAACCCTGCGCCAGATGTCGAGATCCTGACCTTCACGCTTGCTGGTCCGGTGCTTGCGGTGCGTCCTTACTGCAACAACAAGGACTACTGGCAGGTGTATTTCGACACCAACCGCACGATTCGCGATACGTTCTCCACCGCTGGTCTGCCGGCTCCCGAACAGCACTTCATGGTTCGGACGTCAGCTGCCACCAACTAGCTAATCAGTGCCTCGCTCATTGCGACGGTAATGGAAGAGCGGCCTTCGGGCCGCTCTTCCTGTTTGCGAACTGCCTTAGCCCTTGAATGACTGCGGCTTGTTACTTCGGGCCGCATGCCGGTCCAATAAACTGGAGCGACAATGCCGACACCAGAGGGTTGAGCTCCAGGATGGCCATGGTGTTGGACGAGTACGGCTTCCTGTCGCCCTGCACTTGTTTCATCAAGCTTGCCTCCTGTTTTGTCAGGGGGCGGTCTCCCAATTCCGCTGCCGGAGTCAGCGCCACCGCAAGGTGGCCGCATGCCGACGGGTCCTCTTCTAACGTCCCGTTACGCCAGTTAGTAACAGAGCCCTGTCCATCGAAGCCGTAGCCTGCCATCTGGAACGATCTTCCGTTGATCTTCTCCAACTCCCGCGACGGCAGACCGATTCGAATGCCGCTCGCGGTGCGCCATTTGCAAGGACCGGTCTTTGTGCCATAGCAAATGTGGACGGCGGAAACGTGCTCCCGATCCCAGGTGATCGCCAAGGCCGCGCTCGGGTCGTCGCCGAAAACGACCGTTGCGGCTTCGGGCCCTTCGCTGATGTCAAGGTTGCTTTCCCGGACATTGTCCTTGCCAAATAGGATGTCGAGATCAGCGCGCGTGGTCGAAGCGGTGATCGGTCCGACCCGTTGGCCGGGAACGATCAACCAGTCATTCTTCTGCGCCGAGGCAGTTCCCAGCAGCACAACAAAAAGCGCGACGATCAAGCGCAACGTCATGGGCAAATTCAGACTCCTTCGATTCCCTCGCATCCGCCGAGATTAGCATGGCCGACCAGGTTGATCTCCTGTCGATCCGAGCGTTTGCTTTATCGCGACTCGCGGCACAGAATGGCAGCAATGGAATAAGAGCGTACCGGCTCACCTCGTGGCGGGAAACCGGGAACCTCGACGGACGGTCTGGCCGAACTGCTAGAGGAGACTTGCTCATGACGATTCAAACCAGCACTCGACTGGTGGGTGGCATCGTGATTGTCGACATCAGCGGCCAGCTTCGCCTCGGAGCAGGCACCGGCAGACTGCGCGAGGTGGTGCAGCAACTGGTGAGTGATGGCTACCTGAAGATCTTGCTGAACCTCAACGGCGTGATACACATCGACAGCTCGGGCATAGGTGAGCTGATGACCATCTACACGTCGCTGCGCAACCTGGGCGGCGACCTTAAGCTGATGCATCTCACCAAGAACGTCCGCAACCTGCTGCAGGTGACACGCCTTTACACCATTTTCGACGTGCACGACGACCAAGCCTCGGCACTTCAATCGTTTCAGTAGGCGGTGGTTCCCTCGCGAATCTTTCCTCCACCATGGGCGGAATCTGCCACAATTTCGCTTATCACGACTGTTTAGAATCAATAGTTTGGGTAGAAATTGTTCGTAAATCACTGACAGATATACTAGTTATACGTATCCATCAGTGCCCGTTGGAGTTAGACGGCATGGTATTCGCCGGATGTTCGCTTCGACTTACCGCAGTGTTTGGACGGGATCGGGCATTACTGCACCGCTGAAGCGGTGCTCCACCCGGTGGTCACGCGGGGGCAATTCGGGTTTTCAACGAGCCTCTTCGTCCGCAGCCTAAGCGCGGAAGGGGTGGAGACACAAATCTCGTCCCCTTCGCGAGGTATAACGCCGAGGCAGTGGGAGTGCCAGAGAAATCGGCAGAGTGGGAAAACGAAAGTAACCTGTTGCCGAGCTGCCGGGCTGAAGCCCCAGAATTGCCAACGGCGGGCAATTCTGGGCCACCCAACCAGCTCCTACATTCTGGTATTAGCGACTTCGCTCGACACCGCCACGGTCCCTTTCAACACGATCTCCTGCGATGACCGCCCGACCTGCACACCAAAGTTCCCTGGCGAGATGGTCCAGCGCTTGGCTGCCGGGTCGTAGTAGGCAAACGCCCGAGCATCCAGCGACACGGAAACGTGTTGTGTATCCCCCGGCTTGAGGCTGACCTTTGCGAATCCCTTGAGTTCCTGCGCTGGGCGGGCAATCTTTGAATGGCCGTCAGAAACGTAAACCTGGGCGACGTCGGCACCTGCGCGATTGCCTGTGTTGGTCACGTCGAAGCTGACCTCATAGAGCGCATCGGGACCAGTCTGCGGTTTGATCGACAAGTTTCCGTATCCGAAGGTCGTGTACGACAGGCCATAGCCAAACGGATACCGCGGCTTGACTCCGTTATGTTCGTAGCCCCGATACCCGACGAAAATTCCTTCCTTATAGACAACACGCTTGGTGTCCGCTTCCGGGTAATAGGAGGAAAAGGTCGGGTTGTCCTCCCACCGTCGCTCGAAGGTGGCTGGCAACCGGCCGGAAGGATTCACCGCCCCAAAAAGTATCTCGGCCAAGGCTGTTCCTCCGGCCTCGCCCGGATACCACATCTCGATGTACGCGGGGATCCGGTCGATCCAACTGCTGGAATCGACATTGCCGCCAGAGGTGACAGCAACGATGGTCCGCTTGTTGAGGGCCGAGACCTCGCGAATCAACTCATCCTGGCCAAAGGGCAGATCGAAGGTGCGGTCCGACCCTTCTGATTCGCTGTCGGAATCGAATCCGGCGGCGATAACCACGGCATCAACTTTGGCGGCTTGCGCTTTGAGGCTTTCGGAAACCAGTTTTCGCTGGTCGGCGATGGCCAGTCTCAAACGGCCTCCCACCGCGTTGTTCTGGTAGTCTTCCACGACCACTTTGTGTGGCCCGGCTGTCAAGTTCACCGTGAGGTGCGGTTGCAGCGTCTTCGACAACTTCCAGTTTTCGATGACCAGCTTGTCATCGAGATAGAGCCGATTCCCGTTCGACTCGCCTGCCCCCTGGAGCGCGATTTCGTACGGGCCGCTTTCCTCCGCCACGTAGTATCCTGTCCAGCGTCGCGAAGCAGCCTGCGGATTCATGAAGGCCGCGACTACGTCTTCCAGGTCGGGGAAATCCCCCCAGTCCATGCCCTTCTCGTTGATGTGCCTGACAACCGTGGTGGAGGCGGGTGACCCAGACAGATCTTTATTAGCAAATGTTTCCAGCGTCAGCCCGCGTTTACCGTTCTGTGCCGCCGTCATGAACTCGGTGGTTACAGCCAGATCGGTCAGGGCCGGCAGTCCGCGATCATAAAGGACGGTGCTCGCCGTACCGAGGTACGCGCCGACGCCCTCGAGAATGCTCACCGGTGCAAACGGAATGGCCTTGGCACTACCGCCGCCCACCACAACTGCCGGGTAGGCGTCAGGCCCAATCACTAGCACGGATTTCGTTGTCGCTTTGTCCAGGGGAAGTAGTTTGCCATCATTCTTCAGCAGCACCATGCTCTCGCGCGCTGCATCGAGCGCGACTGCCTGGTTCTGTTCGCTGAACTTGGAGAGGGACAGATCGATCTGCGGCCGGTCGAGCCAGCCAAATTGCATCGCCGTTTGCAGAATGTGGCCGACCTTCTCATTGATGGTTGCTTCGGTCACGCGGCCGTCTTTGATCGCGGGCAAAAGATTCTGGGCATTCATGAATGCGCCGAATGGCATTTCCAGATCGAGGCCGCCATTGGCGGCAGCGACGCCGTCGTAGGTTGCTACCCAATCCGACATGATGACACCCTGAAACCCCCAATCCTTGCGGGCAACGTCGATATTGAAATAGCCGTTCTGCGTCGCGTGCTGGCCATTGATCAGGTTGTAAGAATCCATGATCGCGCCGACATTGCCGCGTTTGACGGCTGCTTCGAAGGCTGGAAGATAGATTTCACGCGCGGTGCGTTCATCAATGACCGAGTCTAAGTCGTGCCGCAGATATTCCGAGTTGTTACCCAGGTAATGCTTCACCGTCGCACTCACACCCTGCTTCTGCATTCCGGTGATGTAGCCAACGGCCATCGCGGAGGCCAGGAAGGGATCTTCTCCGAAATACTCGAAGTTGCGGCCGTTGACCGGCGCGCGATAGATATTGACGCCCGGTCCCAGCATGTAGTGAATGCCCCGGGCTCGTGCGTCCCTCCCAATGCCTTCACCCACGCGACTCGCCAGTTGTGGATTCCACGAAGCAGCCAATCCGATGCCGCCAGCATAGACAGTGGAGGGAAATCCTGAGTTGCTGCGCACTCCGACAGGACCGTCGGACATTTCGAACGCCGGAACCCCGAGTGCCGGGAGAGGGCGGGTAGCAAACCCAGTTCCCCCGATGTAGTCGATCTTCTCCTGCAACGTCATCTTGCCGACGATCGACTCGATTCGTTGGCGATTTTGGTCGGCGTTCGACTGCGGTGTGGACTGTGCCGAGAGCACAAGCGCGTTGAGCAGGATCGCCAGAACGATGATTGCGGAAACTTTCAGTTGTCGGGAGTTCATCCGGGGTGTCCTTTTAGAACCAGAATTGCCGCACGTTTGTAGGAAGACCGGCGGGGAAACTAATCTTGCGCCGCCGATTATAACGAAGAGAGCCCGTTGCCCCAAGTTCGCGCCGCGCCCTTTGGGGGCTGACTTGGGCGCCAGAAGAATCGTAACCTCGAATTGACTCAGGCCCACAGCCGAGTGTCTTGCCGCAACCGGGCAACGTCCCGCGCTGGCGCGCTCCCGAAGAAACGGCTGTATTCCCGGCTGAACTGCGAAGCGCTCAGATACCCTACCCGCTGACTGGCAGAACTCGCGTCCATCATGGTGGACAACATGAGACGCCTCGCCTCTTGCAGGCGCAGCACCTTTTGATAGTGCAGCGGGCTCATGGAAGTGACGGACCTGAAGTGCTCGTGGAAAGAGGACACGCTCATGTGCACCATTCCGGCCAGGTCTTCGACTTTCGTGGGTTGGGAGAAATTGGCGCGCAGCCACGAAATCGCTTTCGCAATCCGGTTCACGCTGGACTCGGCAAACCCCATTTGCGCCACGCGAACTCCAATGGGGCTGCGTAGTAGCCGGATCAGGATCTCGTCCTTCACCAGTGGGGCGAGCAATTCGATATCGCCGGGCTGGGCCAGGCACTCCATCAACCTGGTCGAGGCGTTGACGATGCTCGCGTCTACCGGCGTGATGTAAACGGCGTTTCTCTCCTGCACAGGAGGCAGACCTTGCGGATACACTTTCAAGACCAGCTCGGCAATCTTCTGCGCGTCCAAGTCGAGCCGCAGCGAGAGGTAGGGCTCGGCAAAACTGGCTTGCGTGATCTGGGAAGCAATGGGCAGAGCCACCGAGAATACGATCATGCGCGTGGCGTCGTACTCGTAAACGTCCTGGGCCACGATGACGGTCTTCGCTCCCTGCGCGACAATGCACAAGGAAGGCACGCGGATATTGTGAAAGCATTCCGTGTTGGCGCGGGAGGCGCGGCCAACGTGCACACCCGGGATGCGCAGCTCAAATGCGCCGTCGTGGGGGGCGTAAGCGGCAAGCAGCCGTGCTAGCTTGTTCAAGTCGGGCTCGCTCGGGCCGGGGACGTTGCGTGCCGGTCGGCGATGCGTATTTTTGTCGTTGATCGTCAAGGTTTCGCCCGTACTTCCTTTGCTAGTCATGATGGCTCTTGTTCGGCTGGGCCAGCAACCGTCTTGTCCATCCAAACACGCCACGTGCCCGGCCCAGCTTCCTTATTGGTGATTGGACGGCCCGCCAGCTTGAGGGCCAGCTTGATCTGACCGTGATGATAACCTTCGTGCCAGATCATGTGCTGCAGCATGAGGATCGGGTGGTCGTAGTGAAGGATCATATCCCGGCCTGTCTCCACCCTGCTCTTTACGGCGTCCCGCACCGCCTTGGCGCTGTCGTTCAGCATCTGCGCGATGCGGCCACGGCCACGTTCGACGACACACTCTTCCTTGGGCATCTCCCTGGCGAACTCGGGAGCATCCTCGGAGACGAACACCAGTCGCACATAGTGGATGTGCGTGAACATCTCCGCGACGGATGGGCTGCCCTCCATCGCACTGGCCTCCAGCCCGCCATCTGGTACGGCACGGAGCAGGTTGAGCAGGATGGTGTTGTTGCGATCCCAGGAGTCCAGCACGGCTGCAAGAAGATTTTGATTTGGTGCGTCCAACATAGTCACACCCGGTCTGCCACTAAGATTGCGACAATTTTCATGCGTGATGGCCGTCGATGCCTTGCATCATCTTCATCCCATCTCAGCAAGAACGGCAACATCGAATTTTGAATAGTACTTCTTCACATCGCCGGCCCCGTACTTCTCGCGGAACTTCTCCACGACCCCTGAGATCTGTTTGGGATCCGTGGCGGGAACGGCTTTAAGTTCAGCCTCTGCGTCGCGGGCAGCGACACGAAACTTAGGGTTCTTGAGCACGTTCTTGTACCAATGTGTATCGGAACCGTACACCGGCAGAAGATAAAGCGTGGGGTCCTCGAATACTAACCAGATGGGGATGGAGATGTTGCGTCCTGACGTTCTGCCGGTCACCGTGATGGTAATTTCGCTGGATTGGGAAAGGCGGTCTCTTAGAGCTTCGTTCGGCGTTGGCTTATTACTCATCCAAACATCCTTTATTTTCCGGCGCGGTATTGTTCGTCGCTGACCTGTTCCGCAGCTGCGGCGGAACAGGTTCCCTTTCGCTCAGCGACCAACCGTTTTCATCAGTCTTTCGGGATACCGTTCCCCTTGGATCGTGATCTTTGCGGCGGCGGTATCGATCTCGCGAAGATCGTCGGGCGTCAGCTCGACGGCGAGTGCTCCAATGTTCTCGTCCAGGCGATGCAGCTTGGTGGTGCCTGGAATCGGAACGATCCACGGCTTTTGCGCCAGCACCCAGGCGAGCGCGATCTGGGCAGGTGTCGCGTTCTTCCGCTCTGCGATTGCTCCGATCAGATCGACCAGCGCCTGGTTCGCTTTCCTCGCCTCCGGCGTGAAGCGCGGCAAGGTGCTGCGGAAGTCGGTGCTGTCGAGGGTCGTGCTTTCGTCGATCTTGCCCGTGAGGAAGCCCTTGCCCAGCGGACTGTAGGCCACCAGACCGATGCCGAGCTCCTCGATGGTCGGCAGAATTTCTTTCTCATGCTCGCGGAACCATAGTGAGTATTCGCTCTGCAGCGCCGTCACCGGTTGGACAGCATGCGCGCGACGAATGGTCTGCGCTCCTGCTTCGGAAAGGCCGAAGTGCTTCACCTTGCCAGCCTGAATCAGGTCTTTCACCGCTCCGGCAACTTCTTCGATCGGCGTGTCCGGATCCACTCGGTGCTGGTAGTACAGATCGATGACATCGGTCTTGAGGCGCTTGAGTGAGCCTTCGACGGCCTGCTTGATATGCTCAGGCTTGCTATTCAGGCCCGCCGCGCCCGGCCGAGTATCGCCACTCAGGTCAAACCCGAACTTGGTGGCGATCACCACCTTGTCGCGCACGGGCGAGAGCGCCTCACCGACGAGTTCTTCGTTGGTGAACGGACCGTAGACTTCGGCGGTATCGAAGAACGTGATGCCGCGGTCAACGGCGGCGCGGAGAAGATCGGTCATTTCCTTCTTGTCCTTGGGAGGACCGTAGGAAAAACTCATTCCCATGCAGCCGAGGCCGATGGCCGTGACTTCCAGATTGCTTTTTCCAAGTTTGCGCTTCTGCATTGTGCTTTCTCCTTCGAGGTCAGTTCCCAAAACTGCAATTCCATTTAGCTGTCAATCAATTTCATATGGTCTTCGGAAAGTCGGGTCCCTTGCACCGTGATCTTCGAGTAGGCGCTATCAATTTCGCGTAGGTCATCGGAGGTAAGTTCGACGTCAACGGCGCCCAGGTTCTCCTCCAGATGCTCCAGCTTGCGGGTGCCCGGTATGGAAACGATCCAAGGCTTCTGGGCGAGCAGCCAAGCGAGCGCAATCTGAGCGGGTGTCGCCTTCTTGCATTCTGCGATCTTGCCCAGCAGATCCACCACCACCCAATTGGCTTTCCGCGCCTCCGGGGTGAACCGGGGGAAAGTGGCCCGGAGGTCGGAGCTGCTGTCGAGGGTCATGGTGTGATCGACTTTCCCGGTGTGAAACCCCTGACCCAAAGGGCTCCAGGGAACGAAGCCGATCCCGAGTTCTTCGCACGTCGGCAGCACCCCGGCTTCAGGATCTCTTGTCCACACCGAGTACTCGCTCTGGACTGCCGTGACCGGCTGGACTGCGTGAGCGCGACGAATCGTCTTGGCACTCGCCTCAGAAAGGCCGAAATGCTTGACCTTGCCCTGCTGGATCAGGTCCTTTACCGCTCCCGCCACGTCTTCAATTGGCACGTTCGGATCAACGCGGTGTTGATAGAAAAGATCGATGACGTCGGTCTTGAGGCGCTGGAGCGAGGCCTCGGCGACCTGCTTGATGTGCTCGGGCCGACTATTGAGGCCCGGAAAGGCAGCGAGGTCGAAGCCAAACTTGGTGGCAATCACCACTTGCTTGCGGAAGGGGGCAAGCGCTTCGCCCACGAGTTCTTCATTGGTGAGCGGGCCGTACACCTCGGCGGTGTCGAAGAAGGTGACGCCGCGTTCGACGGCCGATCGGATCACGGCGATCGCCTCCTGCTTGTCTGCAGCCGGGCCGTACCCAAAGCTCATTCCCATACAGCCGAACCCGAGAGCCGAGACTTCGAGGTCTTTTCCCAATTTGCGCTTCTGCATGCTTTCTCCTTGAAGGCCAATGATTGCTGCTACAGGGGGCGTGCTCGCAATTGCGACCCCTCGTTGCTTGCTTTCAAGTATCATCCGGCGACGCTTTGGGTGGTTGCCCATTTGCGTTAAGTTCTTGCCTAATCCTACGAACGAGGGCAGAGTCCCGGCTGAGGTCGGGACGGGAGCGGTCTGCCCACGCGAGTTCGGAACTGTTGACCAATTGAGCTGTTCTGCTCAGCCTTGGAGCGGGCAGATCGGCGAAGCTGGTAGTGGAGCTACAGCGACCAGCCTCGGCGGCGCTTGGACCCGCGCTTCAACATTGAATTCGTAATGTTGGGAGTTAGAAAGGTGAGGAGATTATGCCGTTAATTCAAGTCTTGATCGCGTTGATTGTTGTTGGAGTACTTCTCTGGCTGGTGAACAACTACATCCCCATGCAGGGTTCGATCAAGTCAATCCTGAATGCGGTGGTCGTAATCGTGGTTGTGCTCTGGCTGCTGAATGTCTTTGGGCTGTTCCATTCCCTCTCCAACATTCGGGTCGGTAACTGACGTGTGCAAAGAAACCCTGGCGTTAGTGGCTTGTCCGAGACTAGAAGCTGTCTCATAACGTCTGCCGGGCGAAAGTCGAAGCCCTCCGGGGCTAAGGCCCAGTGTTTACGATGCCCGGAGCGGCACGGCTGAAGCCGTGCCCTTTCAAATCTGTTTATGAGGTCACTTCTAGTGAAATTGCCTCCCAAAGTGGTGGGTAGACCGGGTCAGGCCCTTAAGAGCTAACGTGCGATTGGATTGGTCAGTTTCACTTCACGCCGTCGACCAGGTAAAGGTCAGACAGCGTTCGAATATAGCCGTACACATACGACTTTGCGTCGGTTGAGAGATTCAGGCCGCGAATGGTGTCGATTCCCGCAGAGTCGCTCGGCACCAGCTGCTTCCATAACTTGCGCTGACCCGTGCCCAGGTCGACCTCGAACACTTTTGCGGGAATTTCACCGAATCGGTAAACAAAGATCGACTTCCCATCCCCTGACCATCCCGTCGGCATCTCACCCGGTTCCGTGCCCTTCACCAACACCGGATCGCTCCCATTTACGGGATACAGATAAACATGGCCGTCCGGGCCTGTGCTCGCGAGATGATCACCCTTCGGCGAAAGCACCACGAACGGCGTAACGCCCTCGGGGCTTATCGGGCGCGGCTTCTTTTCCTCTGGTGATTCCACATAGAAACGGAAGCCATGCCCCGGCTCATTGCCCGAGAACACCATGGTCTTGCCGTCAGGCAGCCATCGTGCCGACAGGTGATTGATGGAGTCCTCGAACAGCGGCTTCGATTCCCCGACTCCGGTCGGCAGCAACATCAGAGGCGCCGGCGGAGTGTTCGGCCTCACGATCGCCCACTTCCCGTCCGGAGACAACGCCACTCCCGTCCCTTCCGCCAGCCGGATCGCCGGCGACCCGTCGGTCTTTCGCAGGAACACCGCATACTTCGGCCCACCGCCCTCGCCGCTCTCGGTAAACAGCATGGTGCTGCCATCTTCCGATAACTCGCCCGGCGTTGACCAGTCGAGCCATGACAAGTCACGCTCTTTGGCTGCGCCGGGAGCCAGTCCTATGATCCCAGCGCGATCGTTCCCGCGAGTCAACAGTACATTTCCGTCGCGGCCCACATCCAAAATCGTCAACTCGCCCGGAACCCGCGCCAACAGCCTCATTTTGCCCGACAAGTCCACGGCATACAACGAGCGGTCGCCGCCCGTACGGGTTGCCGTAAACCACACTTCTTCGCCGCCCGGCGCCCACGCCAATCCCTGAATGCTGTCCCACCCGGTCGAGAGGGTCGTCTTCTTTCCCTGCAGATCGACAACTGCTACTGATCCGCCGTCATCACCCAACGTCGGGTGATCAATCAATGCGATCGAGGTCCCCTTCGGAGACACGCGAATGTTTCCAATCCATCCATCGGGCTGGTAAAGCAGATGCCCTGCCGGAAATTCCAACCGATGCCGCCCCTGCTCGTAGCGCACGATCGCAAGCGACGACCCATCTGGGGCCCAATCCGCCCACTCGACGTGTTCCATCACTTCCCGCGGTGCTCCGCCCACCAACGGCACCCGCGCCAGCGTCCCCGAGTACAGGAACGACGCGATGGGATGACTGTTCAACGACAGCGCCATTTCGCCCGTCGACGAAACCGCCAGCACATCCGCTCCCGACGGCTCAAGCTCGTGCGAATCAGGGCTCTCCGGACGCGTGGTGAACAGTTGCAGCGGCTTGCCTTCCCAGGCCGCGCTGTAAACGATCATCTTCTCGTCAGGCGAGAACCGCGCGGACCGCACCATTCCTCGCTTGAACGTCAGCGGATGATACGTCGGAAGGGTCGCCAAGTCCGGCTTGCGGAACAGTAATGCTCCCACTCCCAATCCGGCCAGCAATGCTATCAGCGCCGCCACCGCCGCAATT
>Ga0302323_100003303_pt1 | contig 13121 bp, 12 predicted proteins | sample Fen_T0_3_FD_201950 | JGI IMG/M metagenome (GOLD analysis project Ga0302323, IMG submission 201950) | Peat permafrost microbial communities from Stordalen Mire near Abisko, Sweden - Fen_T0_3 | ecosystem: Environmental > Terrestrial > Soil > Wetlands > Permafrost | place: Sweden: Abisko... | reverse complement strand
CAACGAGCGCTTCGGCTGGGACGCATACCGCCGCTTCATCAGCATGTTCGGCCGCATCGTGCTCGATGTGAACGCCGAACGCTTCGACCGGCCGCTCGACGCGGCCAAGGAGAAGCACGGCAAGGGCGCCAAGGACACCGACCTCGACGTCTCGGACCTACAAGCCCTGGTCGCCCAATACAAGAGAGTCGTGCGCGAGGACGTCGGGCGCGAGTTCCCGAACGAGCCCAACGAGCAGCTGGACCTGGCGATCAAGGCCGTCTTCGCCTCGTGGTTCGGCAAGCGCGCCAACGACTACCGCAACAGCCAGAAGATCGCCCACGACCTCGGCACGGCCGTCAACGTGGTGACGATGGTCTTCGGTAACATGGGCGACGACTCCGGCACCGGCGTCGCGTTCACCCGCGACCCCAACACCGGCGAGAAGGTCCTCTACGGCGAGTACCTCACCAACGCCCAGGGCGAGGACGTGGTGGCGGGCATCCGCACGCCCTCGCCAATCTCGGCCCTGGCCCAGGAGATGCCGGCCGTCTACGCGCAATTCAAGGCCACCGCCGACAAGCTCGAGAAGCACTACAAGGACGTTCAGGATCTCGAGTTCACCATCGAGCGCGGCAAGCTCTACATGCTCCAGACCCGCAACGCCAAACGCTCCGCCGCCGCCGCGCTGCGGATCGCAGTCGACATGACCGAGGCGCCAGATATCGCACTCTCAAAGACGGAAGCGGTGACACGTACCGCGACTTACCTGGCCAATCCACCACGTATAGCCGTCCGGCGCGACGACAGCTCTACCGCGCTGACGATCGGCCGTGCCGCATCGCCGGGCGTCGCCTGCGGTGAGATCGTCACATCCCCGGACGCCGCCGAGGTGGAGGCAGGCCTGGGCAAGAGGGTGATCCTCACGCGTTCCGAGACGTGCCCGGACGACTTCCACGGCATGAAAGTAGCTCAGGGGATCCTGACCTCCACCGGTGGCACGACTTCACACGCCGCGGTCGTGGCCCGGGAGTTGGGCATCCCCGCAGTTGTCGGCGCAGGGGAGATGGAGGTCGGCGACGGGGTCATAACGATCCGGGGGCGGCGCTTCAGGGCGGGCGAGACCATCACAATCGACGGGTCCACGGGCGAGGTCTTCGCCGGTGAGGTCCAGGGCAGCACCGCCGTCGCGCCCGAGGCCGCCATTCTCCTGGCCTGGGCGAAGGAGCTCAACATACCCATCGGCGAGGCCGGCAGCGAGCCGGTCGTCGAAACACCCGCGCAGGCTACGGCTGCGACGGTGGCTCCGGCCCCGGCCGTGCTTGGGAACGACGACGTGGTGCGGGCTCTACTCATCAAGGGCCTCGTTCCGCCCGAGGGCCTGGCGATCGCCCTCTCGAGCTCAGCCGAGCAGGTCCGACCCTTCCTGAACGGTCTGGTGGCCGGCGGCCTGGTGGAGGTTTCTGCGGGCGCCTTCCGGCTGACCGGCGAAGGCAAGCTCAACGCCCTGGACGTCTTCGCGTCGGATCGCGAGCGAGCCGGAGGCGAGGCAGCCTGCGTGGCCGGCCTCGACCGATTCCTCGTGCTCGACGCCACGATGAAGAATCTGGTGACCGCCTGGCAGATCCGCGACGTCGCCAACCAGGTCTTCAACGACCACACGGACGCGGCATACGACGGCTCGATTCTCGAGCAGCTCGGCGCGCTGCACATTGGCGTCGTCGACGTGCTGAACCCGCTCGGAGCCACGCTGTGGCGGATGGCCTGCTACCGCGACCGGCTGGAACGCGCCCTGACGAACGCTCGCAACGGCGACCAGCGGTTCGTGTCGGCGGTGCGCGTCGACAGCTACCACAGCGTCTGGTTCGAACTGCACGAAGACCTCATCCGGCTGTCCGGTCGTCGGCGCTCGGATGAGGCCGCCGCCGGTCGAGCCTGAAAGGCATGGAGCTACATGGGAATCCGACCATCCCGGTCGGCCAGAACGGCGGAGGACCCGCTGCGCGACCAAGCGAGGAAACCATGTTCACGCGAATGAGCCGGACTGAGACAGCCATCACGCCCATGCCCGGTCGCAACTGGCATTCCTACATCGGCCCTCAGACGGCCCCGACCACGCACCTCTCGATGGGCGTCTCCGTCTACGAACCCGGCGCGCGTCCCACCGGCCACGTCCACAACGCCGAGGAGGAGACGGTGTACTGCGTGTCAGGACGAGGCAGGCTCGTCTGCGACGCGGGCCCGGCCGAGCTCGAGCCCGGCGTCGCGGTCTTCATCCCGGCCGGGACGTTCCACGCCACCGAGTGCGACGGCCCCGAGCCGCTCGAACTGCTCTGCGTATTCACCCCGCCGGTCGTGCCCGGTTCGTACGAGAAAGGCCGATCATGACCACGACGGCTCAGGATCAGGAGATAAGCCAGCTCGAGGAAGTCGCCAGACGCATTCGAGTCGGCGTCATCCGCGGCGTCAACAAGGCCAAGGCCGGCCACCTCGGCGGGCCGCTGTCCGCGGCAGACATCCTGGCGGCCCTCTACTTCCACATCATGCGCGTCCGCCCCGCTGAGCCGACCTGGCCCGATCGCGATCGCTTCATCCTGTCGAAGGGCCACTCCTCGATCGGCCTCTATTCCGCGCTCGCCGTGCGCGGGTACTTCCCCGTCGAGGAGCTACTGACCTTCGACTCGCTGGGATCGAGGCTGCAGGGCCACCCGGACATGACCCGCCTGCCCGGCCTCGACATGTCCACCGGATCGCTCGGAATGGGCATCTCCGCAGGTATCGGCATCGCCCTCGGAACCCGCCTGGCCGGTCGCGACTCGCGGACTTTCGTCATGCTCGGTGACGGCGAGTGCCAGGAGGGGGAAGTCTGGGAAGCCGCGTTCCTCGCTCCCCGATACCACCTCGACAACCTCATAGCGATCGTGGACCACAACAAGCTGCAGCAGTACGGCTGGCCGGGCGCAGGCCCGGAAGACCGCTTGCCGCCCGCCTGGCCCGGCGAGCTGGTGGCGAAGTGGTCGGCTTTCGGCTGGCGCGTCCTCGAGGTCGACGGCCACGACATGGCTGCCGTCGTCCGGGTGCTCGAAGAGGCGACGGTGGGCGACGGCCGGCCGGTCGCGATCATCGCCAACACGATCAAGGGACGTGGCGTCTCCTTCATGGAGGGCCGCTACTACTGGCATACCCGAACAATGACCGACGAGGAGTTCGCCACGGCGATGGCCGATCTCGGCGAGCCCGTCATCACGGCAGGAGGCGCAGCATGACCCTTCCGATGGGCCGCGCGCTGCGCGACGTTTTCGGTCAGACGGTCACCGAGCTGGCGAGCAACGATCCGCGGATCGTCATGCTCGACGCCGACACCGGCAGCTCGACCAAGGCCGACATCTTCCAGAAGGCCCATCCGGAGCGCTTTCTCCAGATGGGCATCGCGGAGCAGAACATGCTCGGCGTGGCAGCAGGTTTGGCCACGACGGGGTTCGTGCCGTTTGTCAGCACGTTCGTCGCCTTCGCCGTCGTCCGCCCGCTCGACCAGATCCGCGTCCTCATTGCCCAGACCGGCCTGAATGTCAAGATTTGCGGCGGCTACGCCGGTCTTTTCACCGGGGTCACGGGCAAGACCCATCTGATCGTGGACGACCTCTCGATCATGCGGGCCATGCCCGGCATGGTCACCGTCGCCCCGGCCGACGACATCGAGGCCGACCAGGTCCTCCGGTGGGCGGCCTCCTACTACGGCCCGGTCTACATCCGGCTCGTCCGCGACGCGACCCAGCGGCTTTTCGACGAGAAATACGAATTCGATCCCGGTCGAGCCGTGGTCGTCCGCGACGGCTGCGACGTCACGCTAGTCAGCACCGGGACCCAGACCCCGCGCGTCGTGGATGCCGCAGAGCTCCTCGTGGCGCGCGGCATCCAGGCCCAGGTCCTGCACGTCCCGACCCTTAAGCCGCTCGACGTGCCGGCGATCGTGGCGGCCGCCGACCTTACCGGGCTGGTCGTCACTGTCGAGGAAGGGACCGTCATCGGTGGCCTCGGCGGCGCGGTCGCCGAGACTCTATCGGAGCACCGCCCGACTCTGGTCAAACGGATCGGGCTCCAGGATGTGTTCGGGGAGTCGGCTTCCAACGACGAGTTGCTCGAGTTGTACGGACTGTCGGCGGCCAGAGTCGCCGACCAGGTTCAGGCGTTCATCGAGGCGCGGGCTTCCGCGCACCACGCGTTGGGCGCGAGTTGAGACCGGATCGACAGGTCCGGCGCGGACCGCAGATCCGGGATTTGCCGGAAATGCCGCAATTGCGGGGCACCGTCGAGCGGTAGGGCAAGCAGCCCGAAGACCCGCACCATAGCCCTTGAAGGAGAGGCAATGTCGAAGACCGTTCTCTTGATCGGCACGCTGGATACCAAGGGCCGAGAGTACGAATACATCCGGGACCTGATCCGCGCTCGCGGGCTGGAGACATTCGTGCTCGACGCGGGGGTCCTGGGCGAGCCTACGTTCACGCCGGATAGCCCGGCCGCTCGAACTGCCGAGGCCGGCGGCGGATCGCTCGCCGAACTCCGCGAGAAGCGCGACCGAGGCCACGCCATTGAGATCATGGGCCTGGGTGCGCGGGCGCTGGCGGTCAAGTTGGCCGCCGAAGGCAAAGTCGACGGCGTCATCAGCATGGGCGGGTCGGGTGGCACGTCCATCGGAAGCACAGCCATGCAGGCGCTGCCGGTGGGCATGCCCAAAGTCATCGTGTCCACCATGGCGTCGGGCGACGTAGGCCCATATGTCGGCGTCAAGGACATCACGATGATGTACTCCGTCGTCGACGTGTCCGGGCTCAACCGCCTGTCCCGCCGCATCTTCGCCAACGCCGCCGGGGCAATCGGTGGCATGGTCGAGCAGGCGATGCCGAAGGCCGACGACAAGCCGCTCATCGGCGCGACGATGTTCGGCGTGACTACGCCGTGCGTGGACCGAGTCCGAGAGCGGATGGAAGCGGAAGGCTACGAGATGCTCGTCTTCCACGCAGTCGGAAGCGGCGGCCGCTCCTTCGAGGCGCTGATCGCGGATGGTGTCTTCGACGGAGTCGTCGACGCCACGACGACCGAATGGTGCGACGAGCTGGTAGGCGGCGTGCTGTCCGCCGGGCCCGAGCGCCTTGACGCGGCCGCCAAGAAGGGCATTCCCCAGATCGTCTCGCTCGGCGCGCTCGACATGGTCAACTTCGGTCCCAGGGAGACGCTTCCGGCGAAGTTCGAGAAGCGGAACATCTACATCCACAACCCCCAGGTCACGCTCATGCGCACCACGCCGGAGGAGTGCGCGAAGCTCGGCGAGATCATCGCCAAGAAGCTGAACAAATCGACCGGACCCGCCGCTCTATTTATCCCGCTCAAGGGCGTGAGCGCGATCGACGTCGAGGGCATGCCCTTCTACGATCCGGCCGCGGACAAGGCGCTCTTCGAGTCGATTCGCAAGCACCTCGACCGCTCGAAGGTCGAACTGGTGGAGATGGACGTAGCCATCAACGACCCGGCCTTCGCGGACGCGATGGTCGATCGCCTGCAGAAGATGCTCAAGAAGTAGACGCAGTCAGACGCCCAACGAATCCCCAAAGGAGCAAACGCCATGCCATTCATCGCGCGCGCCGAAGTCGTGCGGAGACTCCGTGCGCAGGCTGCAACCGGCAAGCCGATCGTAGGCTGCGGCGCCGGAACCGGGATCTCGGCCAAGATGGCCGAGGCCGGCGGCTGCGACCTGATCATCATCTACAACTCGGGACGCTACAGGATGGCCGGCCGGGGTTCCCTCGCCGGTCTCCTCGCCTACGGCGACGCCAACGGCATCGTTGTGGAGATGGCTTCCGAGGTTCTGCCGGTCGTCAAGGACGTGCCCGTTCTCGCGGGCATCAACGGCACCGACCCGTTCCGGCTCATGCCGGTCTTCCTCAAGCAGCTCAAAGACATGGGCTTCGATGGCGTCCAGAACTTCCCGACCGTCGGCCTCATCGACGGCAACTTCCGGGCGAACCTCGAAGCGACCGGCATGGGCTACGACAAGGAGATCGAGGCGATCAAGCTGGCCCACGACATCGACATGTTCACCTCGCCCTACGTCTTCAACGCGGACGACGCCAAGGCGATGGCGAGGGCCGGCGCCGACCAGCTCGTGGCCCACGTCGGTCTGACCACGGCCGGGACCATCGGTGCCGGCGTCGCCCTGACGCTCGACCAGGCAATCGACAAGGTCATGGCGGTCGCGGACGCCGGTCGCTCCGTTCGCAAGGACATCCTCGTGATCTGCCACGGCGGACCGTTCGATGAACCCGAGAACGTCGGGTCGGCGCTCGCGCGAATGCCGGGCGTCCAGGGCTTCTTCGGCGCCTCCAGCATCGAGCGCCTGCCGACCGAGCGGGCCATCCGAGGCCAGGTCAAGGAGTTCAAGCAGCTCAAGCTCGCTCCGGCCTCCAAGGCATAGGGCGAGTCGGACCCGTTCATCGCAAACGGCGGGGCGCAGATGGACACGCGCCCCGCCGTTCTATCCACGCCGCATGATCGAAATCCGGCGCACCGCCGGCGAGACACACGAAATGGAGACCTCAGGTCTATGGAGATTGACGTCGCGCTCGTGCCGTCCGAGGCACGCGCCTGGAGCCATACGGTCTGCATCGTCATCGACGAGTTGCGGGCAAGCTCCACGATCACCACGCTCCTGGACCTGGGCTGCTCGCGGCTCTACGTAACGGCCGGGCTGGCGCGGGCCAGACGCCTGGCGCGCGAGCACGACGGCCTCCTTGCCGGAGAGCGGCACGGCTACCGGCCGCCCGGCTTCGACTTCGACAACTCTCCCGTCGAGATCTCCCGCGGCGACGTCCGGGGGCGCGTGGTCGTCCTGTCCACGTCAAACGGCACCAAGGTTCTGAGCCTGCTCACCGATACTCCCGCGACGCTCATCGGCTGCCTGCTGAATGCGCGTGCCTCCGCCGAGGCCGCGGTGAGCCTGGCAGCGAAGATGGGCGCACGAGTTGGCGTCGTCTGCGCCGGCACGCTCGGTCGGTTCGCCCTGGACGACGCGGTCGCGGCCGGCGTCCTGGTAGAGCGGATCACCACAGCGCTTCGGTCTCGGGGTGACGAAGCCGACCTGACGGAGGCGGCCGTGGCGGCCGTACGTCTGTACAAGGGCTATCCAGATCTGGTGACCCCGCTAGCTGAATCCGTAGCCGGCCGGCTCGTCACCAAGCTGGGCGCCGGCGACGATGTCCCGTTCTGCGCACGGGTTGACGTCAGCTCAAGCGTACCGATACTGCGCCCGGGTGCTCCGCTCATCGTCGAGCGCCTGGCCCCCACCTCGAACTAGGCGACCCAGAGATCATGCGAGCACGACTGCGCGGCACGCGGGCGCGGCCGTACCTGCTGCTCATCTGCCTGGCTCTCACCTGGGGCATCCACTGGCCGGTCGCCAAGATCGGCCTGCGCGACCTTCCGCCTTTCACCTACGGCGCTCTCCGAGTCGCGATTGCGCTGGCCGTGATGGTTGCGGTTCTTGCGGCTCGGCGCGGCCTCCGGCTTCCCGACCGCCACGACGCCCCGATCGTCCTCTCAGTGGGGATCGGCCAGATGGCCGCAGGGATCGCCGCGATGAACTTCGCGCTGCCGCTGATTTCCGCCGGCAGATCCTCGATCCTGGTCTACACGATGCCTCTCTGGGTCGCGCTCATCCAACTCCCACTGCTGCGCGCCGGCGGCGCCGGGCGGCAGGTTGGCGGGTTGATCCTCGGTCTGGCTGGAATCGCCATTCTCCTCAATCCGCAATCCGTCGACTGGCAATCGTCCGGCCAGATGCTCGGGAGCGCCGCGCTCCTGGTGAGCGCAATCCTGTGGGCCGCGACGACGATCCATCTCCGCCACCACGAGTGGCGCGGGACCCCGCTCGACCTCATGCCGTGGCAGCTTCTGATCGCCGTTGTACCACTCACGATCGCGGCGCTCGTTCTAGAGCCGGGCCGGCAGATTCATTGGGAGCCGACCGCGATCGTCGCCATCCTGTACAGCGGCTTGCTCGCCACCGCGCTCGCCTTCTGGCTTAGCCAGTCCATCTCCCGGTCGCTCAGCCCGCTCGCGACGACGATGGGCTTCCTGGCCGTTCCCGTCGTCGGCCTCGCCTCTTCGTGGGTCCTGCTCGGCGAGCCTCTCACGCTGCTCGACTTCGCCGGCGCCGCGACAACATTCCTGGGAATCGTCGTCGTGTCGATCTCGTCCAACGTAGGAGACCGAACGCAGGCCATGAACGCGGACACGGCGTCAATTCGGGCGGAGTCATGAGGGTCGTGGAGACCAACCGCAGCGATTCGCCAGCGTTATCCTTGGCTGAGGATAACGCTCAGGAAGAGTGGGTAATGGCCGCAGCCAATTCGGACGCACCTCTCGTTGAGACAGGCCCTTCGCGGATCCGCCCAGGACAGCGCATCTGGCTGAGCGATCAGGGCGCGCCAATCTTTGGAGTGGGCATCCGCGAGTTACTCATCAGGGTCGAGTCGACGGGGTCGCTCCGTCAGGCTGCCTCCGACATGGGTCTCGCTTATAGCAAGGCCTGGCAGATCGTGCGGCGCGCCGAGGAGCACCTCGGCTTCAAGCTGCTCGAGCGGCAAGTCGGCGGCGCGGGCGGAGGAGGTTCCACTGTGTCGAGCGAGGGGCGATGGCTGGTCGGGGCCTTCGGCTCGTTGCTCGACGAGGCGGATGCTCTGCTGGACGAACTCTACGCGAAGCACTTCGGCAACTGGCACGACGGGACGGGCGACGTCCCGACCGAGGGCGCACCCCGAAGAGCGCACCCACCCAAACGGGCTTGAAGGATTCCGACACATGAAGCGATCGTTCATTGCATTGGCTGCGGCGGCGTTGCTGGTCGGGGCCTGCTCAACTCCGGGGTCAACACCAGCCGCCAGCATCGCGCCCAGCACCGCCGCCTCGATTGCTGCGAACCCGAGCAGCGGTCCGATCACGATCACCGACGCGATGGGCCGCACCGTGACGTTCGCGTCGCCTCCAAAGCGGGTTGCGATCGCCGGCAAGGCTCTTTTCATGGTCGCCGACGCGGTGTATCTGTTCCCTGAGGCATCGTCGCGGGTGGTCGCCCTGGGTAACACCGTCCAGAACAAGCTCTCCTTCCCCTCCGTCGTCGATCCTGCCTATGCCACCAAAACGATCCTGGACGGCTCCGCCGGGGCGGAGCAGATTGCGGCCACCCAGCCGGATGTCGTTCTCATGAAGAGCAGCAACGCCGATACTCTGGGTAAGCCGCTGGACACCCTCGGCGTGAAGATTGTCTACGTCGATTTCGAGACGCCGGACCAGTACGCCCGGGATCTAGAGACGCTCGGGCAGCTCTTCGGCGACGAAGCGCGGGCGCAGCAGCTGATCGCGTTCTTCAAGGGGCAGACCGATCGCGTCACGGCCTCAGCGGCCGGCCTCGGGGATGCGGAGAAGCCCAAGGTTCTGCTGCTCTACTACTCCAACAAGAACGGCACGGTCGCATTCAACGTGCCGCCGCTCAGCTACATCCAGAGCACCGAAGTCGAAATCGGCGGCGGCCGACTCGTGTGGAAGGACGCCCAACTCGGCAACGGCTGGACGACGGTCACGCTCGAGCAGATCGCGGCCTGGAATCCCGAGCAGATCTACGTCATCGCCTATGCCGGAAACGTGACCGATGTCGTGACCAAGCTCAAGGCCGATCCTCAGTGGCAGTTGCTGAGCGCGGTCAAGAAGGGAGCCATCTTCGGCTTCCCGGGCGACTACTACAGCTGGGATCAGCCCGATCCCCGCTGGGTGTTGGGCCTGACCTGGCTCGCCGCGAAGATGCACCCCAACCGCTTCACGAGTCTCTCGATGGACAAGGAGACGCGCGGCTTCTACCGAGATCTATACGGCATGGACGACGCCGCGTACGACAAGTCCGTGAAGCCGTTCCTCACCGGGAACCTGCCCTGAGCCGGGGCACTTCCACGGTGGCTTTCCGCCCGAGCTGGAGCTGGGGCGCCACGCCGGCCAATCGCAAGCTGGCGGTTATCGCCGTGCTTCTCGTGGCCGTAGTCGCGATGTCGCTCTTGATCGGCCGCTATCCCAGTCCGGGGATCATCGCGCCCGATCGGCTCGCGACCGACGACCTGGCGCAGCGCATCGTCTTCAACTTGCGGCTGCCCCGCATCCTGACGGCATTGATGCTGGGCATGAGCCTGGCGGCGGCAGGAGCGGTGTTCCAGCAGATCTTCGCCAATCCGCTCGTGGATCCGGGATTCCTCGGCGTGTCGCAGGGCGCCGCCTTCGGCGCGTCGCTGGCCATAGTGTTCTGGGGCAGCTCGGCCTGGCTGGTTCAGGGATCTGCCGCGATCTTCGCTTTCTCGGGTCTCGGGCTGTCGTACGTCATGGCGAGGCGAATGCGGTTCGGCGGCTCCGTCCTGCGACTGGTCCTCGCCGGCATCGCCGTCTCGGCTCTCTTCTCGGCCGGAGTCGGTGCGCTCAAGTACATGGCCGACCCTCTGAGCCAGCTCCCCGAGATCACCTTCTGGCTGCTGGGTGGGCTGGCCAGCATCACGTGGCCGCAGTTCTGGTCGATCGTGCCCGTCGTGTCCGTCAGCATCTTTGTCGTGTACCGAATGCGCTGGCGCCTGAACATCCTCTCGCTCGACGACTCGACGGCGTTCTCGCTTGGTGCGGCTCCGGCGCGCGAGCGCGCGGTGCTGCTCGGAGCCGGGGTCGCCGCGACCGCGGCGGTCGTGTCCGTGTGCGGAATGGTCGGTTGGCTCGGACTCATCGTCCCCCACATTGCGCGGCGCCTGTTCGGCGCAGATGCTCGTTACGCCGTTCCGGCGGCGTTGCTCATCGGTGGGCTCTTCGGCGTGCTGTGCGACGACGTCGCCCGGACGCTTCTGGCAGGCGAAATTCCGATAGGCATCCTGACGTCTCTCATCGGCGCCCTGTTCTTCCTCGCGATCTTCATGACCTACGGGCATTCGGGTGAGCAGAGATGACGGCGCTCCTCAGCTTCGACGAAGTCACGTTCGGCTACGGGTCGGGCGCTCGCCCGGTGCTGGAGCGGCTGTCGCTCGAGATCGAGAGCGGGACTGCGACGGCGATCCTCGGCCCCAACGGCGTGGGCAAGAGCACCCTCCTCCACCTGGCACTGGGCTGGCTTCGGGCTCAAAGTGGACTCGTGCTTATGGATGGACGGCCTCTCCGCGCCTGGCCGCGGCGACTGCTGGGTCAGTCGATGGCGCTCGTGCCCCAGGTCGAGCGCACCCCCTTCGACTACTCGGTCCTCGATTACGTCCTCCTGGCACGCGCGCCTTACCTTGCCTCGCTGGCTATGCCGGGGGCGGAAGACGAGCGGATCGCCCGAGACGCGATCGACGAAGTCGGCCTGGGGCCACAGTGCCACCGAGCGATTACGACGCTGAGCGGCGGCGAACGTCAGAATGTGCTGCTCGCCCGAGCCCTGGCGCAGCAGCCCCGCCTCCTCCTGATGGACGAACCCACTTCTCACCTCGACCTCGCGCACAAGGTGGGGCTGCTCCATCTCTTGCGCGATCGCATCGCCCGGGGAATGACGGTGCTGCTGACGACGCACGAGCCGGAGATAGCCGCCGCCATCGCCACGCACGTGGTGTTGATGCGGGGTGGGCAAGTCTGCGGTTCCGGTCCGATTGCCGAAGTGTTCACGGCCGACAACTTGAGCGCCACGTACGGCGTGCCCGTGCAGATCGCCCAGATCGACGGACGTCAGGTGGTCCTTTGGACGTGAGCGCCGGCGCGGACCGGCAGGCCCGGGTCGACATCGCCGGCGAGACCGACTGGGCCGTCCTCTGGCGCAAACTCGTGGTGGCGCGCGCACGTTGCATCGATGAAGGATCGGCCGTCGATCCGAGCTCGTCACGGTTCATCGACCCGTGGGAATCGCGGGCACGGGACTATGACGAGCGCGTGGCCCGCCGCTGGGCCGAACCCGACTCGACCCGCCGCTTCGTCCTCGAGCAAATCGCGGAGGGCGCTACGTTGCTCGACATTGGGGCCGGTACGGGGGCTTGGGCGGCGCTGGTGGCGCCGCATGCGGCCTGCGTCACCGCGGTCGAGCGCTCGCCGGCGATGATCCGCATCCTCGAGGAGAATCTGGCCGTTCGGCGCATCACGAACGTCAACGTGGTGCAGGGTTCCTGGCCGGAAGTCGCGGTCGAGCCGCACGACTTCTCGCTGTGCGCCCATGCCATGTACTGGTCCCCCGATCTGCCCGAGTTCGTCGGCCGCATGGCCGAGTGCACGAGGCGAATGTGCTTCCTGCTGCTGCGGGCACCGAGCCCGCAGGGGATCATGGCCGAGGCCGCCCTTCACCTCTGGGGCAACCGCATCGACAGCCCAAACCTGACGGTCGCAGAGAACGTCCTGCGGCAGATGGGCCTCAAACCTCATGTCCGGATGGAGCGCGGCGGCGTGAGGGAGCCGCGTCAGAGCGCGAGCTTCACTGAAGCCTTGCAGCGGATGAAGCGGCACTTCGGCGTCTGTGACACGACCGAGCACGACGAGTATTTCGGTGCGCTCCTCCGCCGCCGGCTGGGCTACGAAAACGGGCGTTACATTTGGCCCCCCGACGATAGCTCAGCCCTGATCCACTGGACCGTCGAATGACATCGTCGCGAGAGCCCGTGTCTCCCGACAGGCGGATCGCGATCCTGACAGGCGCGCCGGGGACCGGCAAGACGACAACCTGCCGCCGGCTCTTGGACCATGCGCGAGAACTCGGGCTCGATTGCGCAGGGATCTTCTGCCCGGCGCGCTTCGATGGCGGAGTGAAGGTCGGCATCGACGTCGTTGATGCGCGCACGGATGAAGGCCGACGGCTCGCGGATGTCGACGAGCTGCCCGGCAGGCTTCGGGCGGGGCCGTATCGCTTCGACGAGGAGGCCGTCGCCTGGGGAGTCGCCAGGCTGGGCGCGGCCTGCCCTTGCGACGTCCTGTTCGTGGATGAGATCGGACCGCTGGAGATGGACCGCGGAGAGGGCTGGACCAACGCCCTAGAGGTCCTGCGCCTCGGCGAATACCGCCTGGCCGTGGCGGTCGTGCGTCCATCCCTGGTGGATGCAGTTCGGGCGGCGGTCGGC
>Ga0302323_100003302_pt1 | contig 13124 bp, 6 predicted proteins | sample Fen_T0_3_FD_201950 | JGI IMG/M metagenome (GOLD analysis project Ga0302323, IMG submission 201950) | Peat permafrost microbial communities from Stordalen Mire near Abisko, Sweden - Fen_T0_3 | ecosystem: Environmental > Terrestrial > Soil > Wetlands > Permafrost | place: Sweden: Abisko... | reverse complement strand
CGCGCGCGCCTAGGAAGTCGCCGCGTGCCAGGCAGATTTCCGCCAGGCCTCGGTTCGACTCTGCAACCAGCCGCCGGGCACCGAACTTCAGTGCAATGTCCTTAGCGGCTCGCAGTTCGTGCTCGGCAGCGGCGTAGTCGCCCTGGGCAAGCAGGCAGTCGCCGATCTGCAGCGCCAGATGGCACTCGGTCAGACGATCGCCCATCTCGCTCGAAAGGCCCCTCGCCTGTGCCAGGAGCTTCTGTGCAAGCTTCGGGTGGCCAGCCTCGCGGGTGAGCGCCCCCAAGTCGAGCAGCGTGAACACGATCCCGTGCGGATCACGCGTGGCCTGGCTGATGGCCAGCGCCCGCTCGAAGGTTTGCTGGGCGACTCCGAGTCGCCCCATCAACGCCTCCACCAGCCCGATCCAAGCCAGGGTCAACGCAGTCCCACGCTCGTCCTTCAGATCGAGTCGGATGGAAAGCGCGGCCTTGTGGCAGCGGAGCGCCTCTTCGGGCTTCCCGACCAGGTAGTAGACCCGACCGATGTCGTCGAGACTCGCCGCAACACCGGGCCGGTCGCCGCCGAGGTCGAACAGCAGATGGGCCATGTCCAGGTGTTGAACCGCCATCCGGTAGTCGCCGAGCGCGCGGTACACGCGACCGATGCGGCCATGCGCCGCCCCGCCCTTCCCAGGCAGGTCAAGACTCCAAGCAGCCTTCAGCATGTCGCCGAAGTGGGCCAGGGCCTCGTGGCTGTGCCCCAGGCGCGAGCAGACGTCGCCGAGCTTGTGTAGCGTCTCGATCCGCAACAGCGGATCGTCGCTACCGAGGAGGCTGATCCCTCGTGCATAAAGAGAACGCGATCGTTCGAAGTCGTGTGCCCGGCCTGCGCCATCGGCCGCAGAAAGAAGACGATGGCTTGCCCTTCGTTCGTCGCCGCCCTTCTGGTAGAGCACGGCAACGTTCTCGAGTTGATCGATCGACGGTGATTTGCCCGTGCGTGCTTCGATCCACTGGGCGGCGAAGCAGCGCCGGCGGCGCATGACTTCGGGATCCACGCTGGCTTCGACCAGCGCCCGCTCGTCCGGGTTGACGAAGCTCCAGGCCGTCTCGTCGCCCATGAAGCTGGTTGCGACTTTGTTCAGATAGCCCCGCTCCGCCAACAACCCGATCAGGCGTTTCGAGTCCTCGATGGATGGGTCCGGCGCAAACACCAGCGTCGGATCCCAAGGCTCGGCCCCGAGACGCGCGAGCGCCACCAAGCCACCGATCCAGAAGATGTCACCCATTGCGCAGGCGCGTGCCAAGAGATCTCGCTCGACGGGGGCGAGCTCGGCGATGCGAGTGGCCGCCTTGACGTCAGGTCCCAAGAGCGGCCCTTCGCTCTCGGCACGCTCGACGTCGAACTGCCAAGCATCTGCAGTATTGCAGGCTAGGATGCCGTGCTCACAATAGGCCGACAGCAGCTCGAGGAGCAGCGACGGATTGCCACCCGATTCGACGGCGGCTCGCTCGGCGAGGCCTGGTGTCAGCGACTTCGCCCCCAAGGCACACCGAATGAAAACGTCCATCTCGAGGGCGCCCAGCCCCGCCAGGTCGAGACGCACGTGACTGCCGCTCGCCGAAGCCCAATCCGATCTGCGCACCAGCAACTCGGGGCGAGCAGCCACGATCAACACCAGCGTGGTCTCGCCCAGCTCTCGGCGCAGCCGCGCCAGAAGGTCCAGCGATGCGTCGTCCGCGCAGTGGACATCGTCGACCACGTACACGGTCGGGTTGCGGCGAGCGTCCTCTTCCAAGAATCGGCAAAGCACCGCCCGCGCCAGGTCGGCCTCCTGTTCAGGGCGCATGGCCAGCGACTGCATCAGCGGCCCCTGCGATTGCGGAAGTCCGAGGAACCCTCCGAGCAGACCCGCGATCTCCGATACGCGGCGGTCGCCGAACACGAGGTTCAGCTCTTCGCGTAACCGCTCGGCGACCTCGACTGACTTCATGTCTGACGTGATGCCGAGATGGGCCGCGAGGAGAGCTCGAACGACGCCGAAGCTTCGGGGCGAGCCATCGCCGCTGTCAGCTTTGGCAGAGACACAGACGGTCTTGAAGTCGCGCCTTTCGCCGACCTCGCGCAGCCAGTCGGTAAGCATGCGGGTCTTGCCGATGCCAGCACTGCCGAAGATGGTCAGGAACTGAGGCGCCGAGAAGCGGCTTGCCCGGTCCAAGGCAGCGTACAGCTCGCGGCGCTCAGCCTCGCGACCGATCAGCCTGCTAACACGGAAATCCCGTCGTTCACGCGGAAGCTCAGCGGTCATACACCCTTGATAAGGCGCTTTGCGAACGAGAGCCAAAAATCGATCAGTAGGCAACGCAGGGCGCCGCCCACGATTCACTACATGCCGGGCATTCCCGGGCTACATGCCGATGATGACGACGCCGCGTTCAGGCGATTGATCGTCGTGCCTGCTGCGTCCACCGTCCAGGTCGCGCTCGTCTTCCCAAGGTTCCTGTGGCACTGGAAGCTCGAGCCGAGGCAGATCTCCGCTCCGCCGATCTTCTTCGCGGCGTCGGATTTCGTCGATGATCCAGGGCTCCAGCATGGGAATCTCTTTGCCTATGCTTATGGCTTGCAACATCGCCGCCCGACAGTCAAGACGCGCTCGATAGTCCGGTGCGATCTTGGTTTCCAGCGGTGTTTGGGCGCACGTCTTCCCGACTTCCGCCAACAATGTTTGCCAGCGGTCGCGACACAACTGTCGCACCCGACCCTGCTGACTCCGCAATTTTTTCGCGGTAGCCATAGAGCCGCTGAGCTTCCTTTTTTGAGGTGTGCCCGCCATGTCCTAGCCTTTTGATGCCCGGAGCTCGTATGCGTTGCCACAAGCCCCGCACCTAGATCAATCGGCCAGTTTTCGGTTCGGGTTTAGGGGAGCACGCGAATTTCTGGAATCTGTGTCTCGGTGATCGACGGCGTGCTACTGATCCTCAGGCTGTAGGGCTCGTTGGCATTACCGTCTGCTCGAACCGGCGCGATCCGCAGGAGCAAGGGCTGCCCCAAATTGACGACCTTGGAGATGGAGATGTGTTGTCGGGCCTTTGGGGTCTGGGCCGACGCGATGATATCCGGCCTCCCTGCCCGCGAGATCTCGACCTTGCCTCGCACCCGGGCTGGAAAAGATACCTCCACGCTGATCTCGCGCGGGTCGATGGGCTCGTACAGGAAGTAGTCCACGTCACTTGACGCCAAGAACCCGGACATGATTCCGTCGTGGACTGGCGTGGCGTTTCCCGCGACATCGTTCGGCTCGACCTCGGTGTCCTGCTTGAGCGCACCGAGCGAGAGATGGAGAACGTAGCGCTGGCTCCGATTCTGGCCGGCCTCGCTCTTCACGACGACGTAGAAGGTCGTCGACGGTGCGCCCGCGTCCACCACCGCGGCCCCGATCCGAACGTTGTGCAGAGCCAGCCTTTCCCCTCTTCGGCCCTTGGCTACAGCAAGCTTCGAACCGCTACCCGTCAGCACCTGGAGGCCCGGGGTCACGCCCTCGACTGCGTCGACCACGAGATCCAGTGCCGAAGCCACGTCTGGTGCCGGCACTCGAAAGAAATCCTGGTCGTGCTGCCAACCGTAGAAACCGGCCAGCTCGGCCACGCCTTCCATCGCCAACGCCTCGGCGGATTCGGCTGTGTCATTCGGCTCGCGCTCGTCGGCCACGTCGAAGTCGCCGAGTTGAACCGAGAGCTTGTAGTTGCAGGGCGCCATCGCCGAGACTTGCTTGCCCGACTTGCCGGTCGCCTTCACCCGAAAGTAGTACGACCGGCCAGGCTGGACAGCGATGTTCGGCAGGCCGGCCGTACCGCCGCTTTCGGCTGCGACCGATTCCAGGACCTTCAGACCTTCGTCGAGGAGCTGGAGACTGACGCTACCGCCGTCGGTGGCGATATCGAGAGACAGTCGTCGCGCCGTCCGTCGGACATCCTCGGGCGGTGCGGAATCGAACGCCGTTACAGGACGGTCGGGGGCGGCAGAGCCCGGAATGACGAGCTTGAAGACGTCGACGTCCTTTCCGTCTTTCTGGTCAGGCTGCGAACAGACCATCCCTTCGATATCCATCACTGGCCACTCGGCGTTGAGTGCCAGGAGCTGGGCATGCTCCGGGCTGTCATTGGGCTCGCGCTCTGGCAGGCTACGAGCAGCGGGAGCATCCCTGCGGGGCGAAGCCACCACGACCGACGCCGCGTCGCCGCGGGAAAGCCTGGTCCGACGACAGGCGCCCCCCGAAAGCAGGGCAAGCGCGACCATCGCCACGAATGGCCCAGCGCAGACCGCTAACCTGGGTTTGAACGTCAAAGATCCGCCCGCCCTTCCTCTTCAGCCTACCGGAAGAGACTTGATGCCAGCAACGAACTCGGCCTCGGCGACCACCACCCCGTCCACCTTGGCTTCGCCGCGCATCTTCCAGACAGAACCGCCCTTGCGCAGAGGCACGACCTCCAGGATCAGGGCATCCCCGGGCACCACCGGCTTGCGGAACTTCACCTTGTCGATGGCCATGAAGAAAATCACCTGCCGCGCGGGGTCGAAGCCGACTTGCGGCGCCACCAACAAAGCCACAGCCTGAGCCAGCGCCTCCACGATGAGCACGACGGGCATGATCGGGTTGTCCGGAAAGTGACCTTCGAAGAATGGCTCGTTGGCAGTGACCATCTTGCGGGCGACAATCTTGTCATCCGTGACGGCGTCCACCCGGTCGACGAGCAGGAACGGATAGCGATGCGGGAGGATCTTCCGAATGGCTGCGATATCCATGAGCCTCCCGCAGCTTTCCGTTACTTCTTCTTGGGCTCGACCACGGCCGGCTTCTTGGCAGGCGCGGCGCCTCCGCCCTTTTCTTCGCCGGCGTTGAAACGCCGGATCACCTCGTTCGTGAGGTCGAGGTGCGGCTTGGCGTAGATGACGCCCATGTTCTGGTCGAAGACCATGGTTAGGTTCTCGGCCGTGGCAATCTTGGCAATGATTCGCTGTAGGCGCTCGACGATGGGCTTGGTCGCCTCTTCTTCCTTGGCGGCCAGGTCCTGCTGGTGTCGCATGTACGTCTGCTGAACCTTACCCACGCGCTCTTGCAGCTCGGCTTCCTTCTGGCGGACCGTATCGGCCGGCAGCAGGGTGCGCTTCTTGTTGAGGTCCTCGATCGCCTTCTTGACCTCTTCCTGCTGCTCGTCGAGTTCCTTCTGCTTCTTGTCGAAGTCCTTCTTGAGAGTCGAGCGGGCCTTACGGCCGTCTTCGGTTTCCGCCAACGCGCGGCGGAGGTCCACCGTGCCAAGCTTTACGTCTTCGGCGTGCAGCGGACGCGAGAACAGGGACAGGCAAATCGTTGCGAGCAATGCAGTACGGATCATTGAGATGTCTCCAACTTGAGCTAAAGGACGCACATCGATACCACAAAAGGGCCGGCAAATCTCGCCCGGCGGTGTTTCAGCAGACTGCGCGGTCAGGACCAGACCTACTTCCTGCGGCCCTTGCCTTGGGTGGCCTTGCCCAGTTTTTCCGCCTTGCCCGCTGCCGCCTTGGAGACGGCCGGAATCCCGTTGGGGTAGACGATTGCGAAAGTCGCATTGGCCAGCGCAATGTCGGTCTGACCCCAGAAGCGGTGGTAGGTGAATTCCGGGGCGGCGCCGTTCTTGAGGGCCGTCTCCACCTTGGGCCAGTCTGGGTCCTTGGTGTATCGCGAGCGAATGCTGAGGAAGGTCGAATTCGAGTCGATGGGGTCGCCGTTGGGCATTTCGCCGGCCCAACCGGTAGGGATGTAGAGCTTGTCGTTGAAGCGCTTGTAGTCGGTGCGCGCCTCCCTGGAGGCGACGCCCTTGTCGTCTCGGAACTTCTTCCACATCCGGTCCAGCAGCTCCTTGGCGAGATGGGCGGCGCCGTGATCCTGGGACTTTGCAGAGTAGAACAACAGCGTGCGCGCCAAGGCGCCGGCAACGCCGAGGTCAGCGCCTACGCTTTTCACCTTCACGTGCAAGGTCTTGTTGAAGGATCCATCCTGGCCGCTCCAGTTCTGGGTCTTGTGGTCCCAGTTGAGCTGGGGCTGACCGGACCACACAATGTCCGAGGGAATCGTGAAACTTCCGTCCTTGGTCAGGTGAACGTTGGCCATCGCCCACTTCACCCAGCGATCCAAGATGACCTTGGCGTGCTCGTTGCCGGTCACGTAATACAGCTGGGCCACGCGATCCATGGTCCAGGCTTGGAAGCCGAACCAGTTGTTGCTGGGTGGATCGACGTACACCGGCGCCTCCACATACGCCATCTTGTAAAAGGTCGTTGCGTTGGCCGGGAACTTTTCGTAGCGACCTCGGTAGCTGTTGGTGGCGCCGCCGGCGATGCCGCCCTCGGCCGACTGCAACCAACGGTACATTTCGACCTGACGCTCGAGGCTCTTGGCCCAGTCGCTGGCCCCGTTCTTCGATTCGGGCCTAAAGGCCTTGTCCTCGGCCAGCACCCACGCCGCGAATGGATTTTGGTAGCCGCTGTGGGCGGTGCTGGAGCCGATGCGCCAGGACCAACCGACGTTCTTGCTTGCCGATCCGCCCCACGCGTAATACCAGGCAAGTAAGTAGTGTGCGCCATCGCGGTCGTCGGCCGCCGGACACTGCGGGCTCTGGCAGCCCATGGTCTTGAAGTACTTGTCGAACAAGGCGTAACGAAGGTAGTCACCGAGCTTGCTGGCCTTCTTGACCAAGGGGTCGATTTGTCCGGCAACGCCCTGCTCGTCGGCCCAGATCCTCGCCCAATACATCGCCTGCACCGCACGCGCGTCGGCGTCGGGCGCGGTGGTGTACTTCCACTGCTTGGCGTAGCTGCCGCTCTGCTTGACGAAGAGGTCGAGGTAACCGTTGTCCCCGCCGAACTGCATGTCTTCCCAACACGGCTGCGTGACGGCTTCCCAGACCGATTCCTGCTCCCCGCGCTGAAACGTGTTGATGTACGCTGGACGCGAAACCCGATCGCCGCGACGGCCGAAGCCGTACCAGTTGTCGACGTCGATGATCCAGTGCATGCCGTAGACGAACGGCGTCTTGTACGTCTCCTTCAGCTCCTTCGCCAGAGGGTCCTGCCCCGTCTGGGCCGTCGGGTCGAGCGGAGCCGGGTAACCGCTCGGCAGGTCCTGCTCGCCAGCGTAGACCGCCGGGTGACTGTCGGTGTACGCACCTGCCGTAGGCTGATCCTCGGACGTCGGGATCAGGTATGCCTCGGTCACTTCCCAGGCTTTGGCGAGCGGCTTCCAATCCTTGGTGAACTTGCCGTAGGCAGCCTCGAGCCACATCCAGTAGCTGAACGCCTCCGACGTGGTCTCGTGCCCGTAGTCAGGCGCCTCGACCATCATGGTCTCGACCGAGTGGTACGGCACACCCTCGGGGCTGAAGTAGCCGTTCTTGGGCGCGTGCATGTCGTTCCACTGGGCCAGGAAGCGATCTGCGTACTCGTTGCCGGTCTTCGCAGTATAGGGCGTGAACGGCAGCGTCGCCGGCTTGGGGAACTTGGCGACGTCGACCTGCTCGGGAACCTTCTTGCGATGCCCGCCCGGTCCAGCCACGGCCGCCGAAGAGCTGGCCGCCGCACGCCTGCGCTCCGCAGACTTGGCCTGTTGCTCTTCGAGGGTCGGGATGCAGGAGACCGTCAGGAACACCAGGAAAAGCGCTGCTATTCGCATAAGAACTCCACGTCATCCACCCAGAAGTCGAAACTGGCGCCGGGCTTGTTGACCTGCCACTGCATGCCGTAGAGCTTGTGCGACTTGATCATGTGCGGTCGCGGCGTGCCCCAGTCGGGCAATTGCCTCAGCTTGCGGAACGGAAAGACGAAGTGCTGCCACGCCTCGGTCAGATTGATATCCGCGCCGAAGTCGTTAAAACACTCGCTACACACGCCGCCTTCCTTGTCGGTGCTGACGTCAGGCACCTTGAAGCGAACCTGTCCATAGCTGCCGGAAGCCTTCTTGGCCCAGAACGAAATGCCCTTGTAGCGAGACGCGTCGTACGGCCCTTTCGGATCCGTCACGTTAAGGCCGAGGGCGCCGAAAACGACCGACCCGCCAGCGATGCGCCCCCTCACATGGGCGGCGTATTTCGACCCGCCAGCACCGCCCGGCGCTGGCGCGAATGGGCCGCCCGCCTCGGGATCCACCTCGGTCCCCGCCTCGTCCGCGAAGGTGTACCAGTAGCCGCCTCGACCGCCTTCGGTCTTGGCTTGGTTGTTGTTGTCCTCGAAGTCGTCGATGATACCTTCGGCTCCGCACGTGCCGAGCATCTGGGCAGCGTCCCCGATGGCTGGGGTCTGCCCCGGCATGATACAACCGGAGGCTGCGACAAACACCGTCGAAAAGACAGTTGAAAAGACAGTTGAGAGGAGTGCTGCGCCCCACCCCTTTCGGGCTCGATGCAAAGAGTAGTTTTTTATCACGGGAGTTTGGACACGCACCCTGGCGTGGCAGTGAATACCTATCCGGTCGGGCAGGATCGTTGCAAGCGCGTTCTCGGCCGTGCTTCCGGGTTGCAATCCGGGCCTGGAAGCGCAACTCTTCACCCGGTTTCACCATGAACATTCTCTTCCTCCGCGGAGCGCCAGCATTCACCCCTGCCCGTCTCGCCAAACGCCTGAAAAAGATCCAGGCCCAGAACCCTGGCGTGCTGGAAATTGCTTCGGAATTCGTGCATGTGGTCGACCTCGGCCACGCCTTGACCGACGACGAGCGACGCGTCCTCGACCGGCTGCTGCAGTACGGGCCCCGCACCGAGTCGCAGGGGCTCTCTGGCATGCGCCTGCTCGTCGTTCCGCGCCTCGGAACGATTTCGCCATGGTCGTCGAAAGCAACCGATGTGGCACACAATTGTGGGCTCGCCAAGGTCAAGCGCATCGAGCGGGGCATCTGGTATACCGTAACGGGCGACGTAGCCAATCCGGTCGCACTGAGAGCAGCGATCTCCGATCGCATGACGGAATCCGTGCTCGAGAGCGAAGAACAGGCAGCGAAGCTTTTCCATCACGCGGCCCCTCAACCACTGGCGACCGTCGACGTGCTGGGCGGTGGCCGCAAAGCCATCGAAGCCGCCAACGCTTCCATGGGCCTGGCGCTGGCCGCCGACGAGGTCGACTACCTCGTGCAGAGCTTCCAGGCGATGGGCCGCAATCCGACAGACGTCGAGCTGATGATGTTCGCGCAGGCCAACAGCGAGCACTGCCGGCACAAGATCTTCAACGCTGACTTCATCATCGACGGCGAGAAGCAGCCTAAGTCGCTGTTCAAGATGATCCGGCGTAGCACCGAAGCCAGCCCTGCCGGCGTCCTGTCAGCCTATAGCGACAACGCCGCGGTCATCGAGGGGCCCACGGCTGGGCTCTTCTTCCCGAATCCCGAAACCAACGTCTACGAGTTCCATCGCGAGCCGGTCGGCATTCTGCTGAAGGTCGAGACCCACAACCACCCGACGGCGATTTCACCCCACCCCGGGGCATCGACCGGATCGGGAGGCGAAATCCGCGATGAGGGCGCGACCGGACGCGGCTCCAAACCGAAGGCGGGCCTAACGGGCTTTACGGTTTCGAACCTTAAGCTGCCCGGCGCGGTACAGCCGTGGGAAAAGGACTTCGGCAAGCCGGCGCGCATCGCCTCGGCCCTCGACATCATGCTGGAGGGCCCCATCGGCGGCGCCGCCTTCAACAACGAGTTCGGCCGACCCAACATCGCCGGCTACTTCCGCACCTTCGAGATGGAAGTACCAGGCGCGGAAGGCCCCGAGGTTCGCGGTTACCACAAGCCCATCATGATCGCCGGCGGCTTCGGCAACATTCGCCTGCCGCTGGTCAACAAAGGCGAGCTGCCTGTCGGTGCGGCTGTGGTCGTGCTGGGCGGCCCTGCGATGCTCATCGGACTCGGCGGCGGAGCAGCTTCGTCGATGGCGTCGGGCACGTCGGAAGAGGACTTGGATTTCGCCTCGGTCCAGCGCGACAACGCGGAAATGCAGCGACGTTGCCAGGAGGTGATCGATCGCTGCTGTGCCCGCGGTGAAGCGAGCCCCATCGTGTCCATCCACGACGTCGGTGCAGGTGGCCTTTCCAACGCCCTGCCCGAGCTGGTGAACGACAGCCACCGCGGCGCCGCCTTCCAGCTGCGCAAGGTTCCGAACGACGAGCCCGGAATGTCGCCCCTTGAAATCTGGTGCAACGAATCGCAAGAACGCTACGTGCTCGGCGTCGCGCCCGACCATGTCGAAGAATTCGCCGAGATCTGCCGGCGCGAGCGCTGCCCCTTCGCCGTCCTCGGCACGGCCACCGGCGACGGCAAGCTGGTGGTCAGCGATGCCCACTTCGGCAACAAGCCTATCGACATGCCGCTCTCCGTGCTGCTCGGCAAGCCACCGAAGATGGTGCGCGACGTGAAGCGGGCGGCGATTGCGCAAAAAGCCATCTCGACCCAAGACATCGACCTTGGCGAAGCCATCCGGCGCCTCTTGCGGCTGCCGGCGGTGGCCGACAAGACCTTCCTCATCACCATCGGCGACCGAACGGTCACGGGGCTGATCTCACGCGACCAGATGGTCGGCCCGTGGCAAGTGCCGGTGGCGGACGCCGCCGTGACCACGACCAGCTACGACGTCTTCGCTGGCGAAGCGATGGCCATGGGAGAACGCACGCCCGTCGCCTTGCTGGACGCAGCCGCCTCGGTCAGGCTGGCCGTGGGCGAAGCCGTGACCAACATCGCCAGCGCCCCCATTGCCGACCTCGGCAAGGTGAAGCTGTCGGCGAACTGGATGGCACCCGCCGGACATGTCGGAGAAGACGCACGCTTGTTCGAGGCGGTCCGCGCGGTCGGCGAAGAGCTGGCGCCGGCACTCGGCATCGCCATCCCCGTCGGCAAGGATTCGATGTCCATGACCACGGTCTGGAAGCACGACGGTCAGCAGAAGCGAGTGACCGCTCCGGTGTCCCTCATTGTCAGCGCCTTCGCACCGGTGACCGATGTCCGCCGCGCGCTCACGCCCCAGTTGCGCACCGATGCTGGCGACACCGAGCTGCTGCTCATCGACCTCGGCGGCGGCAAGAATCGGCTGGGCGGCTCGGCCCTGGCGCAAGTCTTCGGACAGCTCGGCGACGTCCCGGCCGATCTCGACGATCCGCAACGGCTCAAGGGGTTCTTCGCCGCGGTCCGCGAGCTTGCCTGCGACGGAACGGTCCTGGCGTACCATGATCGCTCCGACGGTGGTTTGTTCGTCACCCTGCTCGAGATGGCTTTTGCCGGCAACGTCGGCCTGGACCTCGATTTGGGGGCCGACCTGGGGGACAACTTGGGCGACACCCTGGCCAGGCTGTTCAGCGAAGAGCTGGGCGCCGTGGTGCAAGTGCGTAGCGCCGACGTCGGAAAGGTGTGCGCCGCCTTCGCTCGGCACGGCGTAGTCGGATGCGTCGAGTGTTGTGGTCGCATCAAGGCCGCGGACGAGATCGCCATCGTCCTCGGTGGACGCGTTATTTTCACGGAAAAGCGAAGCGTCTTGCGCGGCATCTGGTCGGAGACCACGCTTGCAATGCAAAGCCTGCGCGACGACCCAACCTGCGCGGCCGAAGAGCAGGAAACCCGCTGCAATGCAGACGATCCCGGCCTGTCGATGCGTCCCGCGTTCGATCCCCAGATCGACGTGGCCGCACCGTTCATCCAGCGCGGCGCCCGTCCTCGGGTCGCGATCCTGCGCGAGCAAGGCGTGAACGGCGAAATCGAAATGGCAGCCGCATTCAACCGCGCCGGCTTCGATGCGGTGGACGTGCACATGAGCGACATCCTCTCGGGGCGCGTCCGGCTCGACTCGTTCCGCGGCGTCGCCGCATGCGGCGGATTTTCGTACGGCGACGTTCTTGGGGCCGGCGAAGGCTGGGCGAAGTCCATCCTCTACAGTGCAAAGGCGCGATCCGAATTCGAGCAATTCTTCGCCCGCAAGGGCACCTTCACCCTGGGCGTGTGCAACGGGTGCCAGATGGTCTCCAACTTGAAGGAGATCATCCCTGGCGCAGAGCTGTGGCCGCGCTTCGTGCGCAACCGCAGCGAGCAATTCGAAGCGCGCCTGGCCATGGTCCGCATCGAGCACAGTCCGTCGGTGCTACTGGCAGGCATGGCTGGCTCGCTGATCCCCATCGCGGTCGCCCACGGCGAAGGCAGAGCCGAATTCACCGCCGACCGCCAACAGACCGCGCTGGTCTCGGCCGGTCAGGTCGCCGCCCGCTTCGTCGATCACAACGACCAGCCGACCCAGCACTATCCGGAGAACCCGAACGGTTCCCCCCAAGGCATCACCGCCGTCACCACGCCCGACGGTCGCGCCACCATCATCATGCCCCACCCCGAGCGCGTGTTCCGCAGCGTCCAGCTATCCTGGCACCCCCAAGACGCCGGAGAGGACTCTCCGTGGATGCGCCTGTTCCGGAATGCCAGGGTGTTCGTGGAGTAGGTGGCGCCGCGGGTGGTAGGCGCGGCCTAGATGCGCATGCGGCCGATCCTGTTAGTGTCCATGTCGGTGAACCAGATGTAGCCGTCGGCTCCTACTGTCAGATAGCCGACGTAGGACATGTTCGACGGAAGGGGAAAGAACGTCAGCTGCCCGGCCGGAGTGATGCGCATGACCCCGTGCGAATTCGCGAACCAGACGTTCCCATCCGGGCCACCCACAATACTGTGGCTGAATGACAGAGAGGTCGAAAGATTCGTCGAGTATTCGCTAAACTGGCCGGTGGTGGTCATTGCACCCACCTTCCCAGGCGGGTCGTCGAACGTGAACCACAATCGCCCATCCCCCCCAACGGTGATGACCTCCGACGCCCATTGTTCATTGTCCTTCGGGAAGGGGAAAATCTTGTACCGCCCGTCTGTACCGATACGTCCGATGCCACCGTTGGCTCCGTACCAGAGGTCGCCATCCATCCCCTTGACTATGCCCCTCGGCGTTCCGTCGACCGGGTACAGAACCACGTCTCCGTTGGTGGTCATCTTTCCAATTTGATTGTTGGTGGGATCCGTAAACCAAATATTCCCATCTGGTCCGACAGTGATCCATGCGGCGAGACTCTGAGGTACGGGGAACTCCACAACCTCGGCAGTGGTT
>Ga0302323_100003300_pt1 | contig 13125 bp, 9 predicted proteins | sample Fen_T0_3_FD_201950 | JGI IMG/M metagenome (GOLD analysis project Ga0302323, IMG submission 201950) | Peat permafrost microbial communities from Stordalen Mire near Abisko, Sweden - Fen_T0_3 | ecosystem: Environmental > Terrestrial > Soil > Wetlands > Permafrost | place: Sweden: Abisko... | reverse complement strand
TATACTAGCGTATTTCTACACGAATGTACTTTTTTGCTAAAATTGGCTATGCAGAGGAGCTACCCTTGAATAAAGAGGGGGATACGTTCTTAAAATAGATGTATATGGATATACGCTGTCAGATGCGCCATGCTCTGACATTTTGCACGATGACATCTTCTCCAGGATCGCCGAAACCATAGACGCCAAGTTGCCCATTTGTAAATGAGCTATCCACGGCGCGATCGATGAATTGATGGTTGACGAAGGTGCTGATAGTATTGCCGTTGATGATGAAGGCAACGGTATTGCTCTGGTTGAGGCCTTGCTTGATGGCACTATTCGATCCCTGACGTAGTACGGCAAACTGCTTGTTGGGATCTTTATTATTAAAATCTACTGTGTCTATGACGTAGTGCCCATCAGAGGTTATGATGAAGGCGTAGCCAACACCTTTGACCTGGTCGAAGCGCGCAGCAATACCGGCTTCACTGCCTTTGACGATGGTCATGGTAGCCTCAAAGGTCAGGTTGGCAAAGGTCAACGACGGGGCTTCCGGATTGCAGATGAGTGAGCCTCGGGTGCCGCGTGCGATGTGGTAATTGCCAGATGTATAGCCACACGAGGCGTTGCTATTCTTTTCGTTCATCGTGGCTTCATCCCACTTATAGCCCTTACTGCTATCATGCATAGGATCATTCATGACCAGGGTACCGGGCTGGGATAGATAAGAGTCCTGGTCCACGCTGGAGGTTGGGGCTACTGTGGCTTGCTCGTCTGACGGGACCGGCGTTATATGCTTGCTGACCTGCTGGATACCTACTCCTACCAGCGTTGCTCCCACGAATACTGTCGCTCCACAAGCAAACATAAGCACGAGCAGGACACCAACGACGATAAGTAGCACTTTATTGCCACGTTTGGCTGGCCGCGCCGGGGGCGGGAATATATAGGGGGGAGCGGCCGGGGGGACCGGAGGCACGCTCGCATAAGGTACTGTCCCGGTTGTGCTATAAGGATTCGCAGGATTATAGGGTAGTGGCGGTGGTGGTGGTGGCATGCTATAGGGGTCTGCCATTGGCCCATAGTCCGTTGATGGAAATGACGAAGCTATCTGCGTTCGTGAGAAAGCACTATCTGCATGCTCGCTTGCCTGAGTCGCTGCATTGTCCGGTTGAGAGCTTGCCTGGGCAACTTGCGCTTTTCCGCAACGCGGGCATACGGCCACATCATCCGACATTTTTAAACCACAAGTGACACAAAACATGAACAATCACCATCCCCAGTGCTAAAATCGATGCTCATCCTGAGTATAGTCTAAAAACCTGCGCCACTACAAGCATCTAGTACTGTATTCTATATACAGCACCCTTGTGATTGTTATCACTGTACTGTATACTGCAATAGTAACCACTGTAGTGGTTACTATTAAAAAGAAGCAAAAAATTACTCATATAAGGAGAGGCCGACGCTATGGATATGAAGAGCTATCTGTTGAGTGTCCCGAAGGCTGAGCTACATGTGCATCTTGAGGGCTCAATACAGCCTGCAACGCTCCTGACACTGGCTGAGCGCAATAAAGTAGAGCTGCCCGCGCAGACTGTAGAGGAGCTGCAAAACTGGTTCAAGTATCGCGACTTCAACCATTTCATTGAGATCTATTTCGCTATCTCGCGTTGCTTACGCACAAGACAGGATTATGAGCTGATCGTCTATGAGTTTGGTGCCCAGATGGCGCGGCAGAATGTTCGTTATGCCGAGGTGACCTTCTCGCCCAGCACTCACTATGGCCTGAAGGTGCCGCAGGATGTGTTCCTGGATGGCCTGAAGCGTGGACGCGAACGGGCGCGCAGCGACTTCGGAGTAGAGATACGCTGGGTGTTTGATATTGTACGTGAGATCGAGGACGCTGGCATCCGCAGTTCTTTCGCCGACTATACGACATCCCTGGCCCTGGAGTACAAGGATGAGGGAGTCGTGGCGCTCGGCCTGGGGGGCGCGGAGATTGGTTTTCCACCGGAGCCATTCGCTCCATGGTTCGAAAAAGCGCGCGCGGGCGGCCTGCATAGCGCACCGCATGCAGGAGAAACGGTCGGGCCTGCCAGCATCTGGGGTGCAATCCACGCACTGGGGGCCGAGCGTATCGGTCATGGTGTACGCGCCATCGAAGATCCCACGCTCGTCACCTATCTGGCCGAGCAGCACATCCCTATCGAAGTCTGCCCCACCAGCAACCTGCGTCTGGGCGTCTATCCCTCGCTTTCAGCGCACCCCCTTCCGCAGCTCTATGCCGCAGGCGTCCCGCTCACCATCAACTCTGACGACCCTCCTCTCTTCAATACAACCATCAACCAGGAAGTCGCGCTGCTGGCTGATCCATTCCAGCTTGATCTCACAACCATCAACACGATCCTGCTCAACGGTGTGCGCCACAGTTTCCTACCAGCCTGGGAGAAACTGGCTCTGGAGCAACAATTCTTGCAAGCAATGCAGGTCGACTAAAAATAACTATGGCCGGGAGGAAGATCCCGGCCATATCTTTATACAACTAAATATCACTAAAACTCTATATATGGATTCATAAATAATACTTCCAAACAATTGACAAATTACCCGTATTGCAGGTACATTTTTCTTGAGAACTATCTCTCAAGAAAAGGAACTATCATGAAGCTTCGCATATCACATGTTCTGGCGAAAACGGCCATGACAATAATAATTCCGCTCGCGCTCTATGGCATGAGCTTACAAGCAGTATACGCTCAGTCAATGCACACGATTGTCGTCTCTACCTGCACCAATGCAGGCCTGAGAGACGCTATCAGGCAAGCAGCAGCTTCCGACACGATCAATTTCGCCTGTTCCGCCACAATTCCACTCACCCAGACGCTGAACATCACAAAGAACCTGAGCATCAGTAGCAATGGTCAGACAGTCACCCTCAAAGGGAACGGCAAGGTGGGGGTGTTCTCCGTGAATAGCGGCGTGCACTTTACGCTCAATGGGCTCACCATTAGTGATGGAAAAGCGAACTCGGGTGGGGGCCTCTACAACAATGGTGGTGCTGTAAGCATCAACAACTGTACGTTCGCTTACAATACTGCAGGCACGGGTGGTGGCCTTTACAACAATGGTGGCAACGTCGCAGTCAATAGTAGCACGTTCGCTCATAATAACGCAAGCGTAGGTGGGGGCCTCTACAACAATGGTGGCAACGTCGCAGTCAATAGTAGCACGTTCGCGGAAAACAAGACCGGGGGCATCTACAACGACCATAATGGTTCTGTGACTATTGATAGCAGCACATTCGCTAACAATGACGCTAACGGTGGCGGCGGGGTTAACAATTACGATGGCTCTCTCGTGGTAAGTTCAAGCGTTGGGGCCAATTAGTTAGTTACTGCCCACACCAAGGCGTAGCGGCAATGCCTTGTTCATAACGCGGCAAAAAAGAGAGAAAGTGTGCGAAGCGCAGAGTATCATGTAGATATCCTGAAATCACGCATTTTCTCTCTTTTCGACTATAAAGAAGGCGCTGCGTTTCACCTATAGATCAGTTACAGCTGGGCCTGATTTATCAACCAGTTGACGGAAGAGCATATATAAGGCTATTCTTAATGCAGATAATCATTCGTACTGCTCTGTCAAGCTTCAACAAATCCCTCCGGCGCGCCAGCGCAATGAGTATTGACGCTGTAGTACGGATGGCAACATATCTATCTACCAATGTCCTCTACCAAAACTAAACTCTTTCTTCTAGCGTAAAGATTCTAGAAGCTTTCTTTAATAATCTAAATTTTGTATTATAAAGTAGCTATTTGAGATATTCGGTTTGCGCCAGCCTGCGCGCTGCGCACTGGAAGATATAGCTCATGCAGCATGTTTTGAAACCTATAATAGCGTGGTGGTAGCTCAGTAAAAAGTATGTCATTCTAATAACATCCTCAAAGGAAACTATTATGATTGAACAACCCGCCTTTGCGGTCGAGGATTGGAGCATCCGCGAGACTCAGCTTAACCTTGATCATCTGGCACAAACAGAATCCATCTTCGCCCTCTCCAATGGGCATATCGGCCTGCGCGGCAATCTGGATGAAGGCGAACCACACGGCCTCCCAGGCACCTATTTAAACTCGGTCTATGAATCGCGCCCCATGCCTTACGCAGAGATGGCATATGGCAACCCCGAGTCTGCGCAGAGCATCATCAATGTGACAAATGGCAAGATCATGCGCTTACTCGTCGATGACGAACCATTTGATATCCGCTATGGCGAGCTCCATCATCATGAGCGTGAGCTCGACTTGCGTAATGGCGTCTTGCGCCGTAGTGTACGTTGGACCTCACCCGCCGGGCGCACTATTAGCGTATCGTCGGTGCGCCTGGTCTCGTTCACTCAACGGGCAATCGCAGCCATCAGCTACGAGGTCGAGGCAGTTAATGACACGGTGAATATCGTTGTCCAGTCAGAATTGGTCACGAACGAAGATCTCCCAACGTCAGGAAAAGATCCACGGGCAGCGGCCGCACTGAAATCTCCGCTTGAGAGTGAAGAGCATGAGGCGGACCGTCTGCGTGGTATCACCATTCATCGCACCCGTGTCAGCGGCCTGCGGGTTGCGGCGGCGATGGATCATCAGATCGAGGGGCCAGCACAGATGGCAACCGAGACTGACAGCTATCCCGATGTGACGCGGCTATCCGTCGCTACCCGCTTGAAACCGGGCGAGCGGCTGCGCATCGTAAAGTTTATCGCCTATGGCTGGTCGAGCCATCGCTCACGGCCAGCGCTACACGATCAGGTTGCGGCGGCCCTCTCGGCTGTACGCTTAACGGGTTGGGATGGTCTGCTCGCCGACCAGCGCGCCTATCTCGACAATTTCTGGTTCAACGCTGATGTCGAGTTTGAGGGTGATCCAGCGATCCAGCAGGCGGTCCGCTTCGCGCTCTTCCATGTACTACAGGCAGGTGCACGCGGGGAACGCCAGCCAATCCCGGCCAAGGGGCTCACTGGTTCGGGCTACGATGGCCATGCCTTCTGGGATACAGAGATCTTTGTCCTCCCCTTACTGACACTGACGCTCCCTCGTGCAGCCGCCGATGCATTGCGCTGGCGTCATTCGACGCTGGAGCAGGCCAAAGAGCGCGCACGACAGCTCGGATTTCGCGGAGCATCCTTCCCATGGCGCACGATCCATGGGGAAGAGTGTTCGGGCTACTGGCCCGCCGGTACAGCCGCATTCCACATCAACGCCGATATCGCCTATGCCGTGGTTCAATATGTCGGATTAACCGGCGATAGCAAATTTGAGGAGCAGATTGGCCTTGAGCTGCTCGTGGAGACGGCCAGACTGTGGCGCTCACTTGGCTACCTCGATGCTGACGGCAAATTTCGCATTGACGGGGTAACCGGGCCAGATGAGTATAGCGCTGCCGCAGACAACAACGTCTATACAAATCTTATGGCGCAAGAGAACTTGCGCTCGGCAGCAGAGGCGGCCAGACGCCATCCTGCCATGGCCAATACCCTTGGTGTAGATGAGGAAGAGATCGCGAGCTGGCTCGATGCAGCCGAACGTACGCTTCTCCCTTATGATGAGCGCCTGGGCGTGACACCGCAAGATGAAGCGTTTACAAAGCACGAGGTATGGGACTTCGCTCACACTTCCCAGGATCAATATCCCTTGCTCCTACACTTCCCATATTTCGACCTTTATCGTAAGCAAGTTGTCAAGCAGGCTGATCTGGTGCTCGCGATGCTCCTACACAGTGCTGATTTCACGGCAGAGCAGAAAGCGCGTAACTTCGCATATTATGAGTCACTCACGGTGCGCGATTCTTCACTATCAGCAAGCACCCAGGCAGTGATCGCAGCCGAGGTAGGCCAGCTTGATCTTGCCTATGATTATCTCTATGAGGCCGCACTTATGGACCTCGATGATCTGGAGCACAATACACGCGATGGGGTCCATATGGCCTCACTTGCAGGTGCCTGGACGGCGCTGGTGGCAGGCTTCGGGGGCCTACGCACACAACATGGTTCGCTTGCGTTCGCGCCACGCTTGCCCGAAGGTATCACGCGGCTCGCCTTCCACATTACGCTTCACGGGGGGCGTCTGCGCGTTGAAGTCACGCAAAAAGAAGCAACATATCGCCTGCTTGATGGCACGTCGCTGCAACTATCACATCATGGCGAAAAGATAACCGTGCCCGCCGACGGGGCGGTTACGCGATCTATCCCACCCATAAAAGCCGGGCCACGACCAACCCAACCAGCGGGGCGCACCCCGGGCAGACAAGGAGCGCGCCAGGAAGCATAATATAAAGGAAAATCTATCTTGTTTCAATACGCTCAACAATTCTTACGTCGATGTGTATGATGGTCAGCTAGCTTTGCAGTTCGGCTCGATCAAGTTCTGTATCTTCAAAGGTCACGGGGTCCTCTCTGGGTTCAAGATGGGTAAAAATTGTGCTTTCCGGCAAAGCAGCATGCAGAGCCATTTCGATCTCTTCGCAGATCGCGTGCCCTTTGAGGACCGTCCATTTCCCTGGCACGATCACATGGAAGGATACAAAGCGGCGTCTTCCAGCTATGCGGCTGCGCAGAGCATGGAACTCAATGTCGCGTTCGCGATACGCATCTAAGATCGCGTTGATGGCGTCCATATCTTCATGTGGAAGTGCGGTATCGAGCAAGCCTAATCCGGTCTGGCGCAACAGCTTTACACCAGTCCAGATGATATTGATTGCTACCAGCAACGCTACAATGGGGTCAAGGATATACCATTGCGTCAGAGCCACCAGCAACACGCCAACAAAAACGCCGGCCGTCGTCACGACATCGGTAAATAGATGATGAGCATCCGCTTCAAGCGTAATAGAACGCTGCTCTTTCCCCGCCCGCAACATAAACCAGGCCAGCACTCCATTGATTAGCGCACCAACAACCGAAAAGGCCAATCCTAAATAGGCTTGCTCGATTGGCTCAGGATGCAGAAGACGAGGAATGGCTTCAACGGCAATAATCAGTGCCGCCACCAGGATCAACGCGCCCTCCACCCCGCTGGAAAAGTATTCAGATTTTGTATGCCCATAGGTATGTTCTATATCAGCGGGCCGCGCGGCCAGCGTCACAGCCCATAGTCCGACCAATGCCGCCACCAGATTGACTACCGATTCAGCGGCATCAGAGAACAATCCGACGGAACCAGTAAGAAAATAGCCAACAAATTTAACACCCATTGTCACCAATGCAGCGGCAATAGATAAATACATATACAAGCGCGTTGACGGTTGTTTCATGCGATCCTCTTACATCAACAGCCCAGAGAGAGCCTGATATTATTTTTCCTAATAGTATAGAAGATATCTGCCAATACTACTACGAGAAAGGCACACAACCATGATACAATATTAAAAAAGAGACGTGAAACGCCAGTAGTTATCTGGCAGCGTCCACGCCTCTCAAGTATGTAAATCAACTTGCCGCTACACAAACTCAAGGCTGTACCCCGGCAGAGTCTCCTGAGAGCGCTATACACTGCTCTCTTGCTCAATGCTCAGAAGGGGTAAGCTCACATAGAATGTAGAGCCGGCGTTCTGGACACTCTCAACCCAGACACAGCCGCTATGCCGGGTGATGATCTCTTTGACAAGATAGAGCCCAATGCCAAAACCGCTGATATAGCCGTCAAGTGTGCTGCCACGATAAAAGCGGTCGAAGATATGAGGAATTTCGGCGGGCGCAATGCCTATCCCATGATCCTTTACCCAGATCAGAACTTCTTTCTGCTGGCCCTGCATATCTTCTACAACGCGCAATCCGGTCTCGATCTCGCCTGCACCGGGGCTGTATTTGACAGCATTGTTCATAAGGTTACTAAAGGCCTGAATCATGCTCTGCCGATCAAACATGCAGATGACCTTATCTCGCTCCTGTATCCCTTCCAACTGCAACTGGAAACGGTGATTCTTAGCGACGACTCCCTGGCTTTTAATGATACCGGTCAGGAGCGCCAGCAGGTCGTGCGGCTCACGCTTGAGCTCAAATTGGCATTGGTCAATCTTTGAAATATCAAGCATTGCTTCGATCAGGCGTGCCAGGTGCTCGCTCTGATCAATGATATAGGTCAGTGCAGTATGGGTAAAATCGGAGAGGGCATCCTCTTCGGCCTGGGTCATCTTCAGAAGCTCGGCAAAGCCCTGGATGATTGTTATAGGGGTGCGCAACTCGTGATTGGCAATTGCGAGAAAATCGTTTTTGTGCTGCTCCATACTCTTTTGGGTCGTGATATCTTGAAAGGCGATGACCGCGCCCGTCATGCTTTTCTGTCCATTCAAAGTCATAAAGAGAGGGACGCCCGATAGAAGTACAGTAATATTGCTGCCATCGTGTAACGTGATGACGGCCTCCTGGCTCTTTATAGTCTCCCCTCGTAGCGCCTCGATAAGATAGCGGTTCCAGGGGCCACCAGGACCATCGTTTTTGCTTCCATCACCAGGCGTAAATTTATGGACCGACGAACCAAGTAAGCAGGGCAGCGATGTCTTCAATAAATAGGCGGCAGCAGGGTTAACATAGTTGATCAGGTCATCCTCGCTCTTTGCAATGATGATGCCCTCCGGCAATTGGTCCAGCAGAGCGTGCAGACACATCTCGCCGCCCTGGAGCGCCTGCCGCCGCTCTTGCACTTGAGCCGTTACGTTCGTCATAGTCTGCAGCAGGTGGCGATTTTCGCCATCCTCTATCAGGTCCAATGTCCAGTCCCAATATGTCAGTTGGCCTTGCAGCGTCGCAAGCGGTAGCGCTTCTCCTCGATATGCCTCAGCGCTCTCAGCTACAGAGCGAAAAATATCCATAAAGTTGCATATCTCAAGCTCGGCAAGCGTGTGGCCGATGGCCCGCTCCTGTTGCCAACAAGGGTCAAGAAAAGGCTCCAAGTTTGTCAGAAAAAGAGTATTCGCCTCCAGGAGACGAAACTCCTGTGCATCATACACTGCCACACCCACCGGCAAGTGTTCCAGCACAATATCTGCGTAATGGTACTTTTTTGCCTCAGTACGACTAGCCACAAATAACTCCCTGCATCCCAGAGATTCGTAGTGGAGACCATGTTTTCCACCAGTAGTACAACAAGCTCATTAGAATTCTAATATACTTGATTTATAGAAGAGATGTCAAGCAAATATATTATTCATGAGCAGGATCATTAAAGAAGAACGGTATAGATGTAGAAAAAATATAAAAATCAAGATATCCGCAAAATATATCAACGCAGATATCTTCATTTGCAAGGCCAGTACCCACGAGCCGAGAAAATCGCCCGCCACCTGTATAGAACATAGCCTATGTATAGGTGGTCTGATCTTCTATCCTCTGGAAATATGTCTCAATTTGTGACGTATATAATAGCTACTTGCGATCTAACGTGTTACTATGTGTCTATACAATTACTAGCAAAAAGTATGCATGCTCATTAATACGATTATATTGTTTGCTATGGTTATGACTTGGAATGTATATCTACTTATAATTTGTAGTTTGAGCTTCTATCCTATAAAATATGTGCCAATTTGTGATTTATACAATAGCTACTTGCAATCTAACATGTTACTATGAACATATAGGGTCAATCGTCATATGCATAGGCATCCATGATGAAGAGGAGAATGATATGAGCCAGCCGCCCGTTCGCCGTTGCTCCAATTGTGGAACAGAGGCAAACATCGATCAACGTTTCTGCTCTGGCTGTGGAGCACCTCTGGATAGAGAGGAGAATACCTTCACAGCTATCAGCGGACACAATAATCCCACGCCGACGACAGTTCCGCCGCCCCCGCCTGATGTAGATCAATACGAAACGCTCAGGCAACAATCCGGCTATACTCCGCCCACACCTGGGGGAGAGTCCTATCACTCGCTGCCCACCGAGAATTCTTTTGTGCCACCTTCACCGTATGCCAATCCCACGCCTTATGCCAATGCTGCACAGCCGCAAATGAATTATGCCGCACCCGTCTTTACGGGCGCAACAACACCCAGAGACACAAAAAAAATTCTCGGCGGTATCGGCTGTGGCGCCCTTTTACTGATATTAATCCCTGTGCTTCTGTGCGGCGGACTCGGCCTTGCCCTCTTTGTATTACCAAATAATAAGACGGCTACAGATACGGCTACGGTCTCTACCAATGAGGGCAGCACGGGCAGCAATAGCAAGGCAACTCCTGCATCTCAGGCGGCCAGCACGGACAGCAATAACAAGGCAACTCCTGCATCTCAGGCGGGCAACACGGGCGGCAATAGCTATGCAACTCCTGCATCGAGCACCGCAAACTCTATCCCTCTCAACCTGGCCGTCAAATATTCTACTATCGATTACACCATTGTTGATGTAAAACAGGCTAGTAGCTTCCCGGGTGATAACAGTAGTAGCGCAACCAATATAGTGCGAGTCGATCTCAAAGAAACAAATTCAACCAATCGCGGAGTGAATATCGGATATTCTGATGTCGTACGTCTGGTATTGCCAGACCAGAGCGGCCTCCCACCGACAAGCTACAAAAATATATCCCCGCCGGCAAATGGTGCAAGCCAGGATAACTGGCTGGACTTCTCAGTACCAACAACGGTGGCACTCAACAAACTCATCCTACGCTTTGGCACCCCTCAGGAAGCACAGATTGACGTTCCGCTGACAACCGGAGCTAATCTCACAAAGTACCAGGACGTAACCGTCAAGCCAGGTACAGTTACAACCTACACAGGTTTGAAGTGGACGCTTACATCTGCCACATCCAGTTGGAGCGGTGCAGGCAAACAGGCTGAAAACGGCAAGCGCTATGTGACCATAAACGTCAGCATCGACAATTCGACGACAACCGATAAAAACGGCTATTGGGGCGATTATCTGCGCTTAAAGGCGGGCGATCTTACCAGTTCGGCGGACACCGATTCAACCATCCCGCTCTCGTTTGCAGCCTATTCTACCGGTTCAACTGGCAGCGCAAGCTTCTTAGTGCCACAGGGCACCACCACGTTCACGATTATCCTCTTAGCAGATAAGTTCGGGTCAGGGGTTCCACAATCAACCATCGAGTTCCACATTCCATGATTCGTAGCCGCCGACCGCATTAAACACGATAGCACAAGCAATGCCCATCTGTTCTAGAGATGGGCATTGCTTGTGTTATCGTGATATCTAGCACGCATAAGCGGCAGCATCAAAGGTATCTTAGCTGTGTCCATGCAGCGTCTCTTGAGCGTCTTCTTCTCCGTTTGTCTTTGTTGATGACGGAAAATTCACAAATATACTATTTAGCGTCATATATTCCCATCAAGCAAGCCTCATTTATACATAATGTATCAAAAGATACACGAGCATCTTGCCGAGATGCTCGTGATCTGGATTAGCTAGACCTGTGCCAGACCTCCATCTACGAATAGTTCGATACCAGTCACAAAGCTGCTATCGTCAGAGGCAAGGAACACGACAACTTTCGCAATCTCGTCAGGATCACCCAATCGCCCCAGCGGAACAGCGCCTGCCAGAGACATCTTGAGCTGATCGGCCTGCTCTTCACTTTGCGTCAATCCGATCAGCCCCGGAGTGCTGGTCGGGCCTGGACTGATGGCATTAACGCGAATATGGCGCGCTTGCAAGTCAAGCGTCCAGTTACGGGCAAATGAGCGTACCGCTGCCTTGGTTGCGCTATACACGCTGAAAGCTGGCGATCCTGTAATCGAGGTCGTCGATGCATTCAGAATGATCGAGCCTCCATCCTGCAAAAGCGGTAGCGCCTTCTGGACGGTGAAGAGCATGCCCTTGACGTTAGTGCCGAACGTCTTGTCAAAATGTTCTTCAGAAATAGCCCCCAGTGGAGCAAATTCGCCCGTGCCAGCGTTAGCAAACAGGACATCGATCTTGCCATGCTGCTGCTGCACTGTGGCATACAAGTGATCAAGGTCCGCGAGATTTGCAACGTCACTCAGCACACCTGTCACATTATCGCCAATCAGTTTGACTGCCGCATCTAGCTCGACTTGCCGACGACCGGTGATGTAGACATACGCACCTTCGGAAACGAAACGCCGAGCAGTGGCAAGACCAATGCCGCTGTTCGCCCCTGTGATAACAGCTACTTTTCCTTCAAGCTTTTTCATATTTTTTCTCCATAACAGTGAATTGTAAGTTCGGAAGCGCTGAGCAAAGGCTCCCATATATGATGTAACTACATCAGTTGCATCACTTCATAAAAAAAAGAGCATGAAGAGAGTGCCGCCAGTGAGTTGTAACTACATCAGTTACAACAATGGCTAAAAAAAGAGTAGCCACTCCTGGAGTCAGATCCAAGTTCAGATTACCTGAAACAAGATCTGGCTGCCTGACGCTTCCTCGCCAATCCGCTATCGTACATTGATCACTACTCGCCCACTTCTTCTAATGATCCTTGCGGGGAGGCAAGAGTTTTCGCTAATAGATCGGCGATTGTAGACTGCGCAAGCCGTTGCTTCAGAGCAACTTCAGCATCGCTATAAAAGTGTTTCAACGCAGGCTGAATGCCTCTTCCGACGGGACAACTCTGATTGGGAAATGTATGATGCAACTCGAAAAGCGGCTCGCGCTCAACGGCATCATAGACTTCCAGCAAAGTTATCTTCTCGGGTGAGCGCGCGAGCGTCCAGCAAGCACCCATGCCATGCTGCACATTGACCAGGTGGGCTTTGTTCAGCATGCCCAGAATCCGGCGGATAAAGACCGGATTCGTGTTGACGCTGCCAGCAATCCGGTCGGAAGTTATGACTTCCTGTCGTTGTGACGCCAGTGCCGTCCAGGTAACTATGTGCAATGCGACAGTGAAACGAGTATTTGCGCTCATGGGTCTTCTTTCCTCTCTTCTGTAACTAGTATAGTTACAACAAAAGTGTTTGTCAAGCATTGAGAAGATGTCAACCTTCCGTCACTATCTCCTTTTCCCTTTTCTCGTGCGATCTCGCGCCTTCGGCGCTTGCACTTCTTTTATCGATAATATCTATATATTGCGCTTATACTTACTTTATACTTAAGTGCAATATATAGATATTATCTGCTTAAGAAGCAGCAAATGCAGGGTTGGTTGGTGGCGGCGGCGTGAGGTTAGCGAGCGGCA
>Ga0302323_100003297_pt1 | contig 13134 bp, 10 predicted proteins | sample Fen_T0_3_FD_201950 | JGI IMG/M metagenome (GOLD analysis project Ga0302323, IMG submission 201950) | Peat permafrost microbial communities from Stordalen Mire near Abisko, Sweden - Fen_T0_3 | ecosystem: Environmental > Terrestrial > Soil > Wetlands > Permafrost | place: Sweden: Abisko... | reverse complement strand
CCAGGCAAATGTTTGGTTACCGAATAGGCGCAAAGGCCTAGACAAGCTGCGAAAAGCCATTTTGCTAAAAGAAATTTAATATCCCACGCCCAGGCTGCACTGTTCGAGATGATAACTAAAAGATGTTGGGGATCTCCGAACATTGATTGACCTTGGCCGAGCAAAGGGGTGCCGCAAGAGTTATAACGATCCCATAGAGGCAGCTGTAGATCGTGTACTAAAGCATGGTTTTGCGCTGAACCATAAGGAACAAATGCCCACATAATGGCGCCTATGTCCGATCCTTTTACATCACTCGCCCGACTATTGTTATAACCCGGGAGTGTTGGAAAACCATCATAGAGTAGAGCAGTGCCCAGGTTAGGCGAGACAAAGCTTTTACCTAGGAATATTATGGGATATGAGCTCGCAACCATTGCGATTAGCGCCGTGATTAATATAGCACGTTTTGGTCGTTGGATCAGCCACGGGACTACCTGTAATAAAGGAGATAAACGGTGGCTGAATCGATTCAGGCAGAACAATATAATTGCGAATACTCCAAAGACTATAGATGCCCACATCACATGCTCGACGAAAGGCTGAGCCCAAGGTATATTCAGGCGCAATGTAGGATTGAAAACAATAAGAAGCTGGGCATCATTAGCGTCTTTCTCTGGTACTATTTCCAGCTTTCCTGCGTTTTCGCTTCGCGATTTGATCTGACTTAAGGCTTTAATCTCACTTAATGGAATTACACGTAGTACGTTCCCTTGTTTGTCTATTAATTGAGCGGATTCTATTACAACTGAGCCGGCGCTTTCTGTAGGATCAAATCGGAATTGCCTGTAAGTGCCTGCGGGAATCACGAGACGGTAGGACCGCGGCGTAACGTTTTTATCCAGAGGGATTCTGGTTGAAGCAGTCTCCCGAAAGCCGCGGCCATCGTCATAATAAACTTGTATTGAGCTCGGAAGGGTTGAACTCATCCGGACCTCTAATGCGAACTGGTTCGATTTCCGATGGGCTGCGGGCAAAAAAGGGGTCACTGCTCCGATGCCGAATAGTGCAGCTATGAGAAGGGTGCGTGGGGAGAAGTAATTCATCAGAATGAAAGACGATCTAGGTGGATGGGCAGGTTGCGATACCTTAGAGCTTGTTCTTAGGAAGAAAACGACAGCATTGAAAAGCTATCTTTAGGCACCCTAATCCGTATATAATCGATCTCATGAAATTAATAGACGAGGCTTCTTTGAAATATTTTGTTGGGCAACTCACTTCTGCTACGATGTAGCCTTCTCTTATGATATGAGCGATAGCTTGGGCATCAAAGGCAAAGTCATCGGAGTAGCTTTCAAAGTTCAAGGATAGTAATAGGTCGCGCGAGTATGCTCTATATCCAGAATGGTACTCTGATAGTTTTGCTCCTAGAAGTAAGTTTTGTATCGCGGTTAATGATCTATTAGCTAGGTACTTCCATACAGGCATGCCGCCTTTCAACGCATGTCCGCCTAGGATCCTAGAGCCAATGACAAAGCTATATAGCCCATTGGCAATCATTGAAGCCATAGCAGGAATAAGCTTTGGGGTGTATTGATAGTCAGGGTGTACCATGATTATCACATCCGCCCCGTATTCTAGTGCTAGTTTATAACAGGTTTTCTGGTTGCCGCCATACCCGCGGTTTTTTGTATGGATATGCACAAGGGTGCCTGGAAGAGAACGCGCGATATCGATAGTTTTGTCTTTGCTGCAGTCATCGACGATGATTACGAGGTCGACTATATTCTGAGCCATAACTTCATCGTATGTTTTACGAAGGGTCAGTTCGGCATTGTAGGCTGGCATGACAACCACAACTTTTTTATTTAAAAACATGATAATCGAATGGCAACACTCAGTTGATATATTTATACGTGCTGATATAATTTTCAGGCGGTTAATGAGGAAAATCTAGGAGGAAAGGCGAACGAAAAATCCTCAGTATCCAGCGAAAGATTTGGGTTGTAGGCCGGGTCGTTTAAAAGCAGCTGACCCCATCGGCTTTTCATGAATTCGATTTCTTTTTGGAAGCGTAAAATCTTTTCCGGCGAATCTTCCGCGCCGCGACTGGCCGACTCGTGGTGAATAAGTTCTGCGAACGGTGTGAAGAGATTTCTGTAGCCGAGAGCTTGTACTCGCAGGCAGAAATCTACATCATTAAAGGCTATCTTAAGGTTTATTTCATCAAAACCACCTGCTTCTTCGAATACTTTCTTTCGGAGTACTACACAGGCGGCAGTTACAGCCGATACATTGTGTACCAAGTGGGGGCGAAATTGCGGAGTACCGGGTTCGCTACGTGGAAAATGCTTGAAGGCGTGGCCAGCGACGCCACCAAGTCCAGTTATGACGCCTGCATGCTGGATCGTCATGTCTGGATAATATAACTTGGCTCCTACAGCACCGATTTCGGGGCGTAGGGCATGGCTCACCATTTCGTCGAGCCAATCGCCATGCATCACTTCCAGGTCATTATTTAGTAGTCCTATGATTTCGCCTTTGGAGTGTTTGACTGCGTGGTTGTTGATCGCGGAAAAGTTGAATGGTCCAGGGCAAAGCAGTACGGTGAAGCGGCCTTGTCTTTGCATCTTTTGGTAGAAAGCGAGCAGCTTAGGGTCCTCTGATTCGTTGTCTGCAATGAGGAATTCGAAATTTGGGTAAGTTGTCTTTTCTTGGATGCTTTCGACACACTTTATCAAGAGCTCGCTCCGGTTGCGCGTGGGTATGATGAGTGTAACGAGGGGGGGAGTCGTAGGAAGAAGTCGTTGAGCGCGCCAATGTCCTCCGATGACCATGCTTAGGTTAACTGGCTGGTTTTGCCTCGAGAAATGCTCTTCCAGCGCTTTGCGAGCAGCTTGGCTGGTGTATTGTTTGGCGGATAGCTCTGTTGCCGTGGAACCCGCGATTGCACGCCAATGATATAACACTCTGGGGATATGCTTTATTTGCTCCGGTTTAACTCGCGCAGAGGTTCTAAGCGCAAGATCCCAGTCCTGGCTGCCTTCAAATTCCGCTCTTAAACCACCAACTGCCCGCAGCGTGGCGGTTTTATAAGCCGTTAAGTGGCAAAAGTAGTTCTGGCTGGCGAGTAAATCTGGATTCCAATCTGGCTTAAAATGGGGAGTGAAACGCTGTCCGCCTTCATCGATTTTATCCTCGTCAGAATAGACAATCTCCACGGTTGGGCATTCTGAGATCAATTTCGCTACATAGTAAAGGGCATGAGGCGCGAGCTCATCATCGTGGTCGAGAAACGTTGTATATTCGCCAGTGGCGATCTCTAAGGCCGAGTTTGTGGCAATTGAAATGTGACCATTTTTTGATCTAAAAATAGTTTTTATACGAGAATCTTGCTTCGCGTAATTTTCGATGAGTGCTCTAACGTGAGGTTCAGTAGATGCGTCATCGGCTATACAGAGTTCCCAATTAGAGTAGACTTGGGTGAGAACTGACTCGATGGCGCGGCTTAAAAATTTATCCGGGGTATTATAAACCGGCATTACCACTGAGATGAGAGGTCGGGAGGGAATCTTGCTCGCTTTTTGTTTTAGCGATTCAACTTGTGCTGCGGTGAGAGTGTCGCAACTCCTAACCCAAGTAGAATAGTCTCGGCATGGTATCGCGGCTTTTGGGGTATGGAGGGTGATTAGAGATTTTGTGAAAAATGGATACCACGTTTCTTGTTCATCTGAGACCTCAAGTACGATTTCTATATCAGATGGGTTAAGTATTATTTCGAGTTCGAATGCACTGTAGGTCTGAGGCAGAAACTTTTCTGGTATTTCCGCACGATCAAGACCGTAAATCCCACTATAAATACGATCTCCGATACGGGCTCGAATATCTTTCAACTTTATGGGCAATTCTGTAAATACACAGCCAAACACAAAAAACCTTTCGCTTTCTGTACTCCAAACCTTAGGAGTATCGATATTATACCAGATCGGACCTTGGGGGGATTGCTTGAAATCGGATTTGGAGAACGGGATAGTAGTATCTATTTCAGGGAATGACGCAGATGGTGGCGCGATTTGAGCTTTAGATTTCGGGCGATGTGGGTCGAGGTACTTACGTCGCAATGCACGTAGCCAAGCCGTGGCTTTCCACGAAAACGATGACTGCATGCGGGTGATTTTATAGTCACGCAGTGCGACCAAGTTTCGCTGGCGCATGACCTCGTCTTGTAGTTGTAGTGCCGCATTTCGTACTTGCTGAAGTTTTTGTTCTGTGAATTCGTAGAAATCTAATCCTCGGTTGTAATTATAATGAGCGTCGCTATGTAATTGTAGGAGTTTGGCCTGTTCACATATCGGTTCATATGGCCAGAGCAGGCTACGTTGGAATTCGGATTGGCTGCGTTCTAGATGCCTGCATATTAGGCGCCCCCAATACCGAAGATTTGCGTCCGCTTTGTCGGGCAGCATGACCTCGGCTTCGAAAACGAGTTGTTTTAGCCAGAGGTATAGCTGAATGATATCCTGATTCGCTATTTGGCTAAGTGCAAATGCACGGATTGCGCCTGGTGTTTTCCAGTAGGTTAGTCTCAACCAGTCTTCATCATAGAAATACGTCGATGAAGCTTGCTCATAATCGATGATCCTTACCTCGCCCAGAGTGTTTAATAAAATATTACTCAGAACGAGATCGCCGTTAGAAACTCGGTGAGTTGCAGGCTGTGACCGCAAGATCTTATTACTCAGAGGGAGGACTGTATTCTCGAGAAAACTTCGATCGCCGGGAGTCCAATAAGGGATTGCGAGAACGTTTGATTGTAGGACGGCAATCTCTTTGGCTATCGTATCTGTTGAGGAGGCTTTGACTTCCTTCTTTAAGCGTTCGGCCAATCTTTCGATTGCGGCGAGAACTCCTTTTTCGCCTATCTGAGGCAAATTTAGTGCATCGCTTGCGGTAAATCCGACGAAATATTCAGTGAGCAAAATCTCGCCGTTCTCAGCGCTGTCTTGGGCGAAAATTGGGCATGCTAAATCTGGATATGTTTTTGCGAAGAGATCTGTTTTTTGCCGTACGGCCAGTAAATCTTTGCCTACCACTAGTACGGCGATCGTGTCGTCATTTGTCCTAACTAAGAAACGTCTCCGCGTCGTGTAATCTCGCCGGTTGGGGTTTCCTTCCATCAACTCAATCGTAACAGTCTCGTGCTGTGCAATCCTACCTGTGTTGCACAATAGATTCTTGACCAGGGCCTCAGTTGAGGGTGCGAGATGCATTCTTGTTTGTAGGCGGATGTTCCCCTCGGAGACAGGGATGCTTTAGGACAATTTATAATATATAACCCGCTTCACCGGCGTCACGGGCGAACATCTTTACGGTGTCGAGCGAGAGGGCGGTGAGGTCCATGCCGAGCATTTTAGCTGCTTTGGCCAAGATATCGTGGGTGACAGTCACAATTTGGCAGCCGCATTCCTCGGCCTGGAGAATGTTATAAACTTCGCGCACGCTGGCCCAGAGCAACTCAGCCTTGGGCTGGTTGACAAGCAGTTCCCTGGATTTGCGCATGATCGGCATCGGGTCGACACCGGCGTCGGCGATACGTCCGGCAAAAACGGATACAACCGATGGTATTTCAGGATTAAGCGCTGCGGCGACCTCTTTCACCTGGGTAAGAGTGAGCAGCGCGGTAATGTTTAACTTCACGCCGGCAGCCGCTAAACTTCGAATGAGAGGGGTGGATGGTTCGCCTCGTGAGTTGGTGACAGGAATCTTCACGTATACGTTATTGCCCCATGACGCGATTTTGAGCGCCTGACGTTTCATCTCGGAGAAGTCGTCAGAGAAGACTTCGAGCGAAATGGGCTTAGCGGTAACGGATTGGAGGATGTCGCGAGCGAATGCCTCATAGTCCTTGATACCGGCTTTCTTCATTAAGGTGGGGTTGGTGGTCAGTCCTTTGATGTAGGCTTTGCCGTAGAGATCGAGTATGCCCGCTTTGTCTGCGCCATCGGCATAGATCTGGATTCTGAGATCACTGAGGGTTTTCATGGTCAAAGAACCATTGAGCTTTTAGGGATTGGCACGGGCAAGGATAATCCCGGCCGCTTCGGCAAAGGTTCGAACGATATAATCCGGTTTAGAGCGCAGCTTCTCGTCATAACCCCAGTCGATGAAGATCGTGCGTACTCCCGCGTTGTAGCCGCAGTCAATATCCCGCCACCGATCACCTACCATCCACGAACAGGAAAGATCGAGACCGAGTGCCTGGGTGGCTCGAAGGAGCATGCCCGGCGCAGGCTTCCGATCAATCGAAGGAGGAGTTTCGCCACCTGGTGCGTAGCATACTTCGACGTGGGTTATCGACGGCACGAGTTGCTGCAACTTAGCGTGCATAGCTTCGACGGACCCGCGTGTTTGTGTGCCGCGCCCGACGTCTGGCTGGTTAGTCGCAACGACTAGGACATAACCGGCAGCCTTTAGCTTAGCGCAATTTTCGGCGACGTTGTCCAACAATACGAATTCCTTGGCGCTTGTCGGCGGATAAGGTTTGCCATCGCGAATGACCGGGGCGTTCAGCGTGCCGTCACGATCAAGAAATACAGCGGGCTTCAATTCCATTTATACTCAGTTTGCCCTAAATTTGAACCGGGGCGGTGGAGACGCTTTCCCACTTCGTCTGGTTGAGCTTGAGATCAGGATGAGAAACCCAGAGATGCCAGATGACGGCTTGGAATGCTTCGCTGTGAGGTGTGATGTTGTTGGTATTAACAGTAGGGACGATCACACAAGCGTCTGCGACTTTGGCCGTGTAGCCACCGTCTTTGCCGACGATGCCGATTACACGCGCACCGATCTGCTTGGCGAACTGGAGGGCGGTGACGAGATTTGGGGAGACGTTTTTATCGAAGTTACCACCGCCAACGGAGAGCACGAGGATCGCGTCCTTGCTGTTGAGGCGCGAGCCGCGCAACCACTCAACAAACACGCTGGCCCAGCCTTCATCATTAGTGCGGGCGGTGAGTTCGGAAACGTTGTCAGTAGGAGCGTAGGCCTCCAAGCCGGCAATTTTGCGGAAGTCGTTTACCGCATGCGAAGCGTTGGCTGCGCTACCGCCTACACCCAGGATAAACAGACGTCCTCCGCGCTGGCGAACGCCCACCAATTCACGCACGCATTTTTCGCAGTCGTCAGGATTGATTTTGGCGACGATTTCAGCCGTCTCGCGTAGATGTTGAACGGTATAAGACATAAGGGGAAAGAGAAGTGAGTAAGGCAGGTAAGGGTGATAGAGCGAAAACTCGGAAGAGAATGTCAGCCGTCAACTGGGCTCGAGCGAAGAAGTTGATCTAGCTCGCTGAGGCCAGCGTGTGAGCCGATTTCGTAAAAACGATCTTTTACTTCGTAGCCAGCGAGTTGCCCTGTCGTAACGAGTTGGCTATAGACTGCGGCAAGATCTACAACCTGGTCCTTGGGGTAAGCACTTAAGGCTTTCGCTTGCATGAGGCCAAGCCCATAGTCGATGTGGTGCATCTGTGGGACTTTATTTTTCTTATCGTATAGTTTGATTTGGCCGCCCTCAAACCAGACGTTACTCGTGTCGTATTGCTCGTGATTTTCAAACACGGTCATGAGACCGAGTCGGCCGGAGTTTATGAATGACTTACCTATCGATAGATAATCTATTGGTAGGTAGCTGTCGCCGTAAAGGACATAGAAGATCTCACCTAGTTTGGGCAAAGCTTGGATAAGTGCTCCAGCGGTGCCGAGGAGTTCAGGCCCATCGAAGGAGTATTCGATTTTTACGTCCCACTTTGAGCCATCGCCATATTGCTCGACGATGCGTTCACCCAAATAACCGACACAAAGTACTAAGTGAGTGAGACCGGCTTTTTTCAAAAGGCGGATTTGGTGGGAAAAGAAAGGTTCACCAGCCACTTCAACTAACAGCTTGGGGATTTTTTCGGTGATAGGCCTTAAGCGTGTAGCCATCCCACCTGCTAGAATTGCTACTGGAAATAAAGAAGATTGAGGGGGCACGAGAGGCATGGATGACTAATTCTGCGCCACGATTTTGGTTCCTTCAAAATCGAAGCGGAAGCGCACTTCTTGCAGGCCTTTTTCGCGCATGGCGTGGCGGAGCCGTTTTTTGTCACCAGCATAGAACATCAGGAAACCGCCACCGCCGGCGCCGATGAGTTTCCCACCTAAGGCACCGCTTTGCATTGCATGGACATACCACTCGTTGATGCAGTCGTTGCTCATGCCAATGGTACGAGCTTTTTTTCGCTGCCAGTGAACGTCCATGAGACGGGCGAATTCCTCAAGGTTGTCGGTTTCCAACGCTTCGAGCGATTTGTAGCCAAGTTCCTTGGTGAAATGCATATTGTCCAGCATGGTCCGATCATTTTTTTCGCTGCGCACTTTTTGGTCCTTGAGAATGGATGAAGCGCTACGCGAATAGCCGGTGAAAAAGAGAAGAAGGTTGTCTTCAAGGTTGAAGAGCGTTTCTTCCGAGATCTTGCATGGGCGATATTCTACTCGACCGTCTTTGTGAAAGGTAAATGCAGTGATGCCGCCGATTGCTGCAATGTACTGGTCCTGTTTTCCGATGGGCTCGCCCAGCTTGTTGATCTCGATGTCGCATGCCTGTTCGGCAAGTTCAGCGGGAGAGGGGAGGTTTTTATTCGAGGCGTGAAGAAGCTTGAGTAACGCGGTTGTAAAGCTGCCGGAGGATCCCAATCCTGTGCCGCCAGGAATATCAGCCATCGAGGTAAGCTCGAGTGAATTCCCTTTAATGCCAAGCATCGCAAATGCCTCCCGAATGATCGGGTGTTCCAGTTTTGAAGCATCGTCGACGCGCTCTAACTTGGAGTATTTTACGATGAGGTCTGGCACGAACGTGCGGTGCAGGGTCAGGTAAACGTATTTGTCGATAGCAGCTGCAATCAGGAAACCGCCGTGGTCCTGATAATATGAAGGTAGGTCGGTTCCGCCGCCACCCAGTGAAATACGAAGAGGGGATCGGGTAATAATCATCGTATGAAAGCTTTTTCGTTTTCCAAAACTATGTTGTGGATTGGCTCACGTGGAATCCGCTTTGGGCGTAGATCTTTTCTACCACATCGAGGGTTCGTATGCCTTCTCGCAGGCCTGGGGAGGGTTCAAGACCCTGGACGATATCGGTGATGAAAGTTTTATTCTCAATTGCCCAGGAATCATCTCCACGGGGGTAGTCCCAAGAGGTTGTTTCAGGCGGGCCCATTTCAGGAAGCATCTTATAATAAGTACAGCGCTCGATACCGTAGCTACCACCGAGGCCCTCGACGGCAATCTTTGCGTTACGCCCGTAGATTTCGAGGGAGAAGAGATTCTTCCACTCGCTGCAGCTGACATGCAGCCAGGCTGTTTGGCCGGTGGCACTGCGAAGGGAAAGGAAGGCGTTATCGTCGACCTTCATGTCCCAAAAATAGGTGGTGGCATGGCCGTCTACCTTTGGAAAATCACCCAAAAACCAACCTGCAAGATCGATGAGGTGCACGCCTTGATCGATCAATTCTCCACCGCCCGAAAGTGCGGGATTAGCGCGCCATTCGCGGTCATAACCTTTGCGTCCGCCGTGGCCATAACGCGCACGCAAAAACATGAGTGGTCCAACTTCGCCGGAATCGACCAACGCCCGAGCTTTTTGCAGGCCCGGATGAAAACGGTGATTGTAACCGATGCGTACCCGAACATTGGACTTCACGGCAACTTCCTGAATAGCCCGTAACTGGGTAGCATTGAGTGCACCCGGCTTCTCGACCAACACATGTTTGCCTGCGCGTACAGCCTCGAGCGCGATCGGAGCCAGCGAAGCATTGAGGGTCGAAACGATTACCGCGTGCACGGCAGGATCTGCCAATGCTTGCCGAAAATCCGTGATCGCCTCACAACCTGAAGCCAGTTTTGCCACGTCCCTGGCACGATTGATATCGAGGTCGCATGCATAGCGAAGACTGGCGAGACCCGATAAAGCCAATGTGCGTTTGCGGCCGATAAGGCCGCAGCCGATCTGGGCAAACTGGAGCTGATTATTGGAGGTTGATGTACTCATGACCATTTGCGACCGCGGTCTTCAGGGACGATTCGGCGAAGGCAGTATATATCAGTTTTGGCGAGATCTTCCCGGTGCTCCTGCAGCTTGGCCCAAGGATCCCATTGCGCGCTGAGTAATTTCCCGGTGATGTCATCGCTTTCGTTCGAACCAAGATATACCGCTAAGCTGGCGCCGAGCGAGAGAGGAACCGCGCCTTTTTCTTTCCAGCCTTTATTCTTTTCGAAAAAGGCCGCCCCGACCTTGTCAGCACCAGCGGCCAGAACTTGGTCGACGAGTCGTGTGGCGAGTGCACCGGGGGCTATTGCATTCACGTCGATTTTGAATGGGCGAAGTTCTTCGGCCAGCGTTTCCATTAATCGCACCACTGCAGCTTTGCTGGTGGCGTAGGCGCTGATGTTGGGCATCGGATTTGTCGCACCGCCGCCGGAAAGGATCACGATTTTGCCGCGACCTGCTCTTTTAAAAAGAGGGATGATTTCGCGACAAGGCAGGAGAACACCGTAGAGATTCACATCGATGGCCCGGCGCCATTCAGCGAGGTCAACCGATTCGGTTGGTCCCATCGGGCCATAGATGCCGGCGTTGAGAACGAGAATATCGAGTGAACCGAGATCATTGACTGCGGAAGCCACCAACGTCGCGACCTGTTCCTGATTGGAAATATCGCAGGTATGCGCAGTGACTTTTTGCTGGGGAAACTGCTTGGCCAGCGCGGTGCGGGTCGAGATCAGATCTTTTTCGCTGCGGGCACAAATGGTGATATTCGCGCCTTCACGCAGGTAATGCTCAGCAATAGCCTGACCGAGTCCCTGACTTCCGCCGGTGACGAGTGCGTTGAGTCCTTTAAGCTTCATGCTTGATGAATAGTGAAATCATGAACGGCCAACCGACAGCATTTCAACATTGGTGAGAGGTGACAGTTGTTTTTCCAGAAACCGGTTGGCATCGACAATAACGTGGCGACGCATCGCGGATGTTGCTGCCGCCCAGTCAATCGTCCTGAACTCGGGCCACTCCGTACAAACGATCGCGGCGTCGGAGCCCTTAACGGCATCTTTGACGCTGTTGACGAGCACGACCGAGCTGAGTTCCGACGCCAAAGAGCGTATCGCAGGATCAAATGCTTGCACGCGTGCTCCAGCGGCCAGTAAGGCTTTACACAGTTCGACTGCGACGGATCGGCGTAAGGTGTCAGTTCCCGGCGTATAGACGAGACCGAGGACAGCAATTGTCAGTCCTTTTAGATCACCGAGCTTGGTTTGCAGCCGACGCAATGCCCATCCTCGATGCAGGTCATTGCTTTGTTTGATCGCTGGAATGATTGAAAGCGTTTCTCCATTAGCGGCTCCCAGCTTGCTCAGCGTGACAACATCGCGGGCTAATGTGCCACCGGCAAACGGTCCGCCAGGCCCAAGATAAGCACGGGGCCCAATGCGCGGTTCGCTTTTCAACCCTTGCGCAACCTCCTTCGCATCGGCGCCAGTGTGTTCGCAAAGGCGGGCGATCTCGTTGATAAACGTAATTGAGAGGGCTAGAAACGAATTTATCCCATGCTTTACCATCTCGGCTGATTCAGTGCGCATGAAAATAACCTGTGATGTGAATGGCGCGAAGAGCAGGGCCAGTTTCTCACGAGGTGCGTCGTTGCGTATGCCGACGATGGCTCGTTCGGCTTTTTCAAACGCATCAAGAGCTTTGCCCAAGCGCAGATTCTCGGGCGAAGAAGCAAAATGTAAGTGAGGATAATCTTTCTCCAGCGAGCGGCATGTTCCGACCGGAAGTTGTGCTGAGATGAGCACAATGGCACCTGAACTAAGATAGGGCAGTACCTGCCGGACTGGTACAAGTACTGCCTCAAGGTCAGATTCGTCGGCCTCGTTCACGGGAGTGTCGTAAGTTATCCAAAGAACGTCTACTGCCGTACAGGCCACCTTGGCATCTGAAGTGAACGTGAGTTTTTTTGAGGCGAGCCCGGCCGTGATAAGTTCATTCAGGCCGGGTTCAGAAATTGGAGCTTTACCTGTGTTTAGGTTATCGATGGTTCCGACATCGAATTCCAAACCGGCGACTTCAAAGTGACGTGCGCAGCACGCTGCAGTCACGCAGCCGAGGTGCCAGAGGCCTTGAACGACGATTTTCATGTCGGCTCCAATCTAACTTCAATGACGTGATTCGTAAACCCAGCGATTTGCCTCTAGCCAGCAAAGCGTTCGAATGATGCCTTGCTCGATCGTGAGTTTGGGTTTCCAGCCGGTTGATTGAATCTTTTTTGTATCAAGAAAAATGAATGGGTTATCACCAATCCAGCCGCGATCACCGCCGGTATGTTCGATGCGAGGATTCAATCCGAGTGCCTTGCAGATGTACCCGATGCTTTGGTTCACCTCAACGTATTCGGGGGTGCCCAGGTTATAGATTGCTGTATGGTGTTTGGTCGTGCGAGCTGTACCGAGACGCGTGACGTGTTGTATCGCGTCGACGCAGTCCTGTATGTAGAGGTAGCTTTTGCGTTGTTTGCCATCGCCGAGCACACGCAGTCGGTCGGGATGCTCGAGTAGCTGCTTGTAGAAATCGAAAACGTGGCCGTGAGTGTAGCGTTCGCCCAAAATCGAAACGAAGCGGAAAATGTAGGCTTCGTCGAGTTGGCCGCCTTCGGCGTAAGAAGAGATTAGGCCTTCGCCGGCGGTTTTTGAAGCGGCGTAGAGCGAGGTCTGAATCGGAAATACATCCGTTTCTGGCGTTGGCTTATCGGGCGTGACGAGCGCTTCGCCGTAGACCGAACCCGTTGAAGAGAAACCTATGCGCCGTACGCCATTGGCCCGCATTGCCTCGAGCACGTTAAAGGTGGCGATGGTGTTTTGTTGGAGGTCTTTCTCCGGATGATTCCACCCTTCTTTGATGTCTGCGTTGGCAGCGAGGTGAAACACAAAGTCGCAGCCTTGCATTGCCTGCTTCAGGGCGGAGACGTCGAGGTTGTCGCCGCGAATTAGGGTGAAGCGCGGATGTTTTAACGCGTCTGCCAAAAAACGTTCCTGCCCGGTGGAAAAATTGTCCCATGCAACAAC
>Ga0302323_100003296_pt1 | contig 13135 bp, 12 predicted proteins | sample Fen_T0_3_FD_201950 | JGI IMG/M metagenome (GOLD analysis project Ga0302323, IMG submission 201950) | Peat permafrost microbial communities from Stordalen Mire near Abisko, Sweden - Fen_T0_3 | ecosystem: Environmental > Terrestrial > Soil > Wetlands > Permafrost | place: Sweden: Abisko... | reverse complement strand
TTTTCCTTTGACGAGGGTCAAGTCGCGGGCGAAGACAGGAAGTAGGGCGTTCATCAGTTCACCTCTTTGGCAAGCACGCGCGTTCCGGGGAACGTTCCCAAGAGCCGCGCCTTGCCGGCAATCACAACCTCAGGGATTCCGGCGCGCACGGCGTCGAGCGCCACGCGCACCTTGAGTGCCATGCCGCCCGAGATCGTGCCGTCTGCGATGGAGCGCTCCATCTGCGAAGCGGAGAGCGTGGTCACTGCCTCGCCTGCGATGCGCACCCCGTCGACGTCAGAGAGATAGATCAGCGTGCTGGCCGCGACGGCGCATGCCAGCCCGAGCGCGGCCTCGTCTGCGTTGACGTTGACGGCTTCGCCCGCCGGGCCCAGTGACACCGGAGCGACCACGGGCAGGTAGCCGCCGGCCCACACGGCCGCAAGCGGCGCGACGTCGACGCGCTCGGGCGTGCCGACATGTCCCAGCCCTGGTGAAAGGCGCGCGCGGATCATGCCTCCGTCGCGTGCCGACAGACCCAGCGCCGGGACGCCGGCGCGTGTCAGCCCAGCTGCCAGGGCTTTGTTGACGAGACCCGAGAGTGCCATCTCGACCACTTCCATGGCCTCGCGCGAGGTCGCGCGGCGTCCGTTGACGAACTCCGATTGGATCGAGAGGGCTTTGAGCAGCCGATTGATGATCGGGCCGCCTCCGTGCACGAGCAGAGCCTTGCCGTTGCCGCGGCCAAGCTCTGCCGCGAGAGGCGCGATCAGCCCAGGATCCTCAAGCGCCGGGCCACCGACTTTATAGACGCGCACTCCGCTCACTTCCGTCAACTCCCGCCCCCTGTGCCCACAAAAGAAAAACCCACTGGAACCGTCTCCAGCGGGTTTCTGGCTAGCTCGCGCTGTCGCCTGTCAAGGCCTGGCGCTGCTGCCGCTCCCCGCCGGCAGAGCGGCTCGTCGCCTCGCTCGGGCGGCGGCCATTCGCACGACGGGTCGAGCCAGCATAGCGCACGAATGATAGCGCGCAGCGCCCCTCTGTCAAGTGAGCGCGTTGCGGTGCGCGCCTACGGATGCGCGGGCGGCAGGCTCAGACCCAGCGTCTCAGGCAGGCCGAACATGACGTTCATGTTCTGCAGCGCCGAGCCGGCCTGCCCTTTGACCAAGTTGTCGATGTGGCTCACGACGCGGAACATCCCCGTGCGCTCATCGCAGGCGACAGTGAGGATCGCGCGGTTCGAGCCGCGCACGTCCGACGTGCCGACCGGCTCGGCGAAGGACTTGACCTTGATGAACGCCTCTTCGCGGTACGCTTCGCGATAGGCCTCAAGCACGCGCGCCTGCGTCACACCTTGCGCCAGACGTCCGTAGAGCGTCGAGAGAATCCCGCGCACCATCGGGACGACCTGCGGCGTGAACGTCACCGACACCGGCCGGCCAGCCAGGTCGCCGAGCTCGCGCTCGATTTCCATCACGTGCTGGTGGCCGGTCAGGCGATAGGCGGAGGCATTGTCATAGCGCTCTGGGTAGTGGAATCCCGGAGCGGGCTTCTTGCCGCCGCCTGACACGCCGGTCTTGCAGTCGCAGATGATGCCCGCAAGGTCGATCAGCTTGTGCCTCACGGCCGGGGCCAGGCCGCAGATACAGCTCATGGCGAAACAGCCGGGGTTGCCCACCACGCGCGCCTTCTTGATCTCCGCGCGGTGCAGCTCAGTCAGACCGTAGACGCTCTCCTGCAGCAGGTCCGGCGCCTTGTGCACAGGGTCGCGGTTGATGCGGCGTGCGTACTCGGCATAGAGCTCTGTCGAATTGAAGCGGTAGTCGCCGGAATAGTCGACCACGCGCCGCCCAGCCGCGATCTCCGCTGGAGCCGCGAGCTGGCCCGCGCCGTCAGGTGTCGCAAAGAACGTGACGTCCACCGGAGTCGTCGTGGCTTCCTGGGAATCCGGCGCGACGATCGGCATGTCGCAGTAGCCCTGAAGATAAGGCCACATCTCGGACAGCGGCTGACCGACGCCCTGAACGTCGACGAGCACGCTCAGCTTCGCCTCGGGGTGTCGATAGAGCAGCTCCACGAGACCGATCCCGCCGTAGCCGCCCGCACCCACCAGCTTCACTCGAACCATGGCCGTGACTCCGTCCGCGCCGCAGGAACGCGTCGCGCGAGAAAGCGGATGATACGTCGCGAGCGCTGCGTGTCAAGTGCGAGTGCTAGAATGACGATCGTGAAGTGGCAGGTTGAACCGGCGCGGGCGCACGACCTTGGCCCTGCCGTCGAGCTTCTACGTCGTTGTGAGTTGCCGACCGAGGGCGTCGCGGAGCGGTTCGGTCACTACCTCGTGGTTCGTGACGACGCCGATCTGGTGGGCCTGGCCGGCCTCGAGATCTACGACAGGGACGCGCTGCTCCGAAGCGTCGCGGTCGACGGCGAGGTGCGAGGCGAGGGCGTGGGTGCTCAACTCGTGGCCGCAGCTGAGGACCTGGCGCGACGCATGGATCTCGGCGCAATCTATCTGCTGACGACCGGCGCGCACGCGTTCTTCGGCCACCTGGGCTACCAGGATTGTGCGCGCGACACGGCCCCCGAGGCGGTGCGTGAGTCGTGGGAGTACCGTGCCGGATGTCCGAGCTCTGCTGTGCTCATGAGGAAGGCGCTGCGCTAGGCGTTGGCAGCGCGACCTGCCGAGGCGTTGACTCGTCCCAGCGCGCACCCTATCCTGCGACAGAGCGAAATGGTGCACGACCGAGCGCGCGTACTGTTGTTCTACGTCGACGCAGGCGGCGGTCATCGCAACGCGGCACATGCCCTACGCGCCGCTGCCGAAGAGCGGGGCATGCCCTGGCAATTCGAGCTCGTCAACTTTCAGTCGCTGGTCGCGCCGCTGGACTTCACGCGTCGGCTCACCGGTCATTCGGTCGAGGAGCTCTACAACCTCCTGCTGCGGCGTGAGTGGACCTTGACGCTCGTGCCGCTGCTGCACCTCCTGCACGGCGTGATTCGCCTGCGCTACCGCGCGCTCGTGGCACACGTCGCGCGCTACCTGTCTGCGCAGGGCTCGGCACCTGCCGCAGTGCTCTCGGTGTTTCCGAATTTCAATGCAGTCATCCGCGACGCCTGTCGATGCGCTTTGCCCGGCGTCCCAGTCGGCGTGCTGGTCACGGACCTGGCGGACTTTCCGCCGCATTTCTGGATCGAGCCGCGGCTGGACTACGTGCTGGTCGGATCGGAAGAGGCCGAGGTGCAAGCGCGCGCGGCCGGTCTGGCGGCCGACGTCGTCACGCGCCTCTCCGGCATGGTGCTGCATCCGCGTTTCCACGCGAGTCACGATGCCGGGCAGGTGCGCACGGCGATGCGTGCGGAAATGGGATTCGCGGACGATGATCTCGTGGTCCTGCTTCTGTTCGGCGGCAAGGGCTCGCCGGAGATCTTGCACTTGGCAAAGGGATTGCTCGCCGAGTCGCCCAGCTGGCGCGTGGCTGCGATCTGCGGGGACAACCCGGCCTTGGTGACGCGCTTGCAGGGGCTGAAGCAGACGCACGGCACGCGGCTGCACGTGGCAGGCTTCACCTCCCGCGTGGCTGACTACATGCGCGCCAGCAACTTGCTCGTGACCAAGCCGGGGCCCGGCTCCCTGTCCGAGGCTTGGCACTGTGGCCTACCCGTAGTCGTCGGCGGCAACCGACAGACCATCCCGCAGGAGCGCTTCAACGTGCGCTATCTCGTCGAGCGCGAGCTGGGCGTTGCGGTGCGAGCCTGGCGCGACGCGCCGGCGGCCGTGCGCGCGCTGATCAGCGACGCCGACCGACTGCAACGCGTGCACAGAAATCTCGGTCGTCTGGCGCCGAACCGCGCCGTGTACGAGGCGCTCGAGCTGCTCGATGCACGCGTGCGCGACAGCGGCCCGCGGCCCTGAGGCGCGCTTGCGGTTCGGCGATACAAGACGGCGGTGGTAGGATGACAAAGGCCGCCGTGAGCGCCCGCCTCGAAGGTGAAAGACATCAACAATGGACGGCATCAGCGTCAAGCCTGAACCAAAGCTTCTCTACCGGCGCTTGGACCGATTGTTCGGCGCCTGGAAGTTGGGGCGCCCTCCGCGAGAGCTCTTGGAGACCTTTCTCGACGAGTTCTTCGCGGCGCTGGCCGAGCCGCTGCACCTGCGGGGCGGCGTGCTTTACTCCGAACGCCGCGACGGCTTCGAACGGCTGAAGCAGGTCGGCCCGATCTCGGTGACGGCGGATTTCATCGCCGCGAATGCCGGCCCGCTGGGCCTGCTCTTCAAGCACCGTGTCTACATCTTTACCGAGCCGGGTGCACCCAATGACCCCAGTCGCCTGGGCATTCTGCCCGGCGGCGCTTCCGCCGCTCTGCTCGTGGGCCGTCGGCCGCACCGGCACGCCTTCTTCTTTTCGCTCGGCGACGGCTGGATGCGCGAGGAGCTCGACTTCGCTCTGAACACGGTGCGCGCCGCGCTCGGTTCGCGCCTGATGGAAGAGCGCGTGCGCGGCAGCTTTGCCGAGGCGGCGGAGATTCAGCAGAGCCTACTGGTGGAGGAGCCGCCGGATTTCCCGGGCTACTTGATCGCCTGCCGTTCCATCCCCGCGGAAGAGGTCGGCGGCGACTTCTATGACTTCGTGCCTTTCGAGAGCGAAATGCTGTCTGTGGCCGTGGGCGATGCCAGCGGACACGGTCTGCCAGCTGCCCTGCTCGTGCGCGACGTGGTAACTGGCTTGCGTATGGGCATCGAGAAGTCCATGAAGGTCGTGCCGGTCTTCGAAAAGCTGAATCAGGTGATCCACCGCAGCAACCTCTCGAGCCGGTTCATCTCCGTCTTCTACGGCGAGCTTGAGGCCAACGGAAACCTGATCTACGTGAACGCCGGCCATCCGGCACCCCTCCTGTTCTTGCGGGACCGCGTCGCGGCGCTCAGCACCGGCGGCACGGTCATCGGGCCGCTGCCCGAGGTGCGCTTCAAGCGCGGCTACGCGCATTTCGATCGGGGCGCGACGTTGGTGCTGATGACGGACGGGATCATCGAACGCCGCAACCCTGCCGGCGAGTTCTTCGGCGAGGAGCGGCTCAAGAGCCAGGTGCAACAGAACCTGCATCTGACGCCCGAGCCGCTGCTCGAGAACGTCTTCGAAACCGTTTTGGCCTGGGGCGCCGGCGGGCCCTGGGAAGACGATGCTACGCTGGTCGTGATCCGGCGTCTGGAAAAGCAACCCGCAGCGAGCTGAGGCGCGAGCTGGACGCGCGGCTCAGCTCGGCGTCCGCTGTGCCAGCCTAGAGACCAGTGCAGCCAGGGAGGTCAACACCTCTCCCTCACGCGCGGCGTCGTCGATAGCAGCCAGTAGGCGCGCCACCGGGACGCCGGCACGCTGCCAATCGCGCACGCGGGCGAAGTCGCGCGGTGAGAGCACGTGCTCGCGCCCACGCTGTGCGGTGAGCCGCCGTTCGAGCGCGTCGACATACGCAACCAGCTCGACGGCGCTCACGCTTGCGCATCCGCCGCTTGCACCACTAAGTCGAACTGCTCCTGGTGCAGCAGCGGATCTGCCTTGACGACGATCTCGGCGCCCATCTCCTTCGCCAGATCCTGGAGCACGCCGGCCTCTTCCTCGCGCAGCGCCCGGGCCACCTCCGGGTTCACCTTGAGCAACAGGCCCGTGCCGCGCATCTGGCTGGCCAGCTTGTGCACCTCGTCGAAGATCTCCGAGCAGACCGTGGTAGCACTCTTGATCATGCTGCTGCCGCCGCAGTAAGGACACGGCTCGCAAAGCAGACGCTCGAGCGAATGCTTGACGCGCTTGCGCGTGATGATGGCCAGTCCGAATTCGTTCACCGCCAGCACTTTCGACGGCGCCCGGTCGCGCGTGAGCTCCTCCTCCAGCTTGGCCATCACAGCTTGCCGGCTGCGGCGCTGCTCCATGTCGATGAAGTCGACCACCACGATGCCGCCGAGATCGCGCAGGCGGATCTGATGGACGATCTCCTTGACCGCTTCCAGGTTGGTCTCGAGGATGGTGTCCTCGAGACGCTGCTTGCCGACGTAGCGCCCGGTGTTGACGTCGATCGCCACCAGGGCTTCGGTCTGGTTGATGACCAGATAGCCGCCGCTCGGCAGCCAGACCTTGGAGCGCAGTGCGCGCTCGATCTCGGTTGCCACACCGTAGGCCTCAAAGATCGGCTGTGGCCGGCTGAACAGGCGCACGCGCGGCGCCAGCTCCGGTTGGAGTTGGTTGACGAGGTCCAGCGTGCGCCGGAACTCGCGCTCGGTGTCGAGCCAGATGGCGGCGACCTCGCCGCTCAGCAGATCGCGCAGCAGGCGTTGGACGAGACCGAGCTCGTGGTGCAGCAAGGCCGGCGCCCGCTCGCGCGAGGCGGCGGCGCGGACCTCGTCCCAGGTCTTGGTCAAGTAGTGCGCGTCGCGCTCGAAGTCCTCGCGCGTGCGGCCCAGACCAGCGGTGCGCACGATGAAGCCGCCACCACCGCGCTCAAGACGCAGCTCCTTGAGCATCGTCTTGAGGCGTCGGCGCTCGCCCTCGTCGACGATCTTGCGCGAAACGCCCACGTGCTCGACCGTGGGCATGAACACCAGATAGCGGCCAGGCAGGGAAACGTGCGAAGTGATGCGCGCTCCCTTGGTGCCCAGCGGCTCCTTGAGCGCCTGGACGAGCACATCCTGGCCTTCGCGCAGCCTCTCTTCGATCGGTGCGTGCCGGGATGCACCGCCGTTGGCACCGACCTCGGCCTGCTCCTCGGGCGTCAGCAGGTTCTCGCCCCATTCTTCGAACACGTCGGCGACGTATAGAAACGCGTCTCGCTCCAGGCCGAGGCCCACGAAGGCCGACTGCATGCCGGGCACGACGCGCGTGACACGGCCTTTGTAGATGTTGCCGACTATGCCGTGGTGCGCCTCACGCTCGATGAACAGCTCCGAGACAACGCTGTCCTCGAGCAGAGCGACTTTTGTTTCTCGCCGGGTGCTGCAGACGATCAGCTCCTTGGTCATGGAAGATCCCTTCCATGAGCCCCCTTCGTCGCGCGCGTGGACGTCCAGCCCCCGGAATCGCCTGCGCGAGCCGTGACAAGGCCCACGCCGGCCCGCACCCGGGCCCCGGCTGCGAAGCGCCGGGCACGGCGGATGAGGGGCGACACGAATGGTGTGGTCGTCCCGACAGTCGTCGCCCGGACGGGCGGACGACTGCGAGCGCGCAGAGAACAGGCTCATGCATAGACGTGTGAGGCACAAGCGCTCGCGGCAGCGAGCGCGTCTGCGCCGCGTGTCGAAACTGAAAGAGAGCAAAGTGCGCGAGTGGCATGGCTCTAGTTCACAAAGCGCCGCATGCGCACGTTGAGGATCAGACCGATGGCCATGAATGCAAACAGCGTCGACGATCCGCCATAGCTCAGCAGCGGGAGCGGAAGACCTTTGATCGGCACGAGCCCGGCGACCATGGCGACATTGTATATGACCTGGAAAGCCAGCATCGACGCGAGGCCGGCCACGAGCAGAGCGCCGAGACGGTCGCGCGCGCGACGGGCCGTCTCGAACGTGCGCCAGAGCAGGGTCAGGTAGAGCGCCAAGACCAGACTGACGCCGACGAAGCCGGTCTCTTCCGCCAACACCGAGAAGATGAAATCCGTGTGCCGCGCCGGCAGATAGCCGAGCTGGCTCTGGCCGCCCTGGCCATAACCGCGCCCCAGAAACCCCCCTGAGCCGACCGCGATGCGCGATTGGCGACTCTGATAGCCGGCGCCACGATGGTCGCCGGCACGTGGCTCGATGCGCACGTAGCGGGCGAGCTGCCGACCGAGCCAGCCCTCAGGGCTTACGTAGCGCGTAGCGTAGGTCACGAGCCGCTGCTTCTGGTAGCCCCGGGCAAAGGTCCAGCCCAGCCCGCCCGCCGCCAGGCCCATGAGCAGCACGAGGATCAGCAGCGCCCGCGGCCTCAGGCCGCCGAGAAACGCCACGGCGAAGAACATCGGTACCAAGCAGAAGGCCGTGCCGAGATCAGGCTCGAGCGCGATCAGGAGCGCAAGAACGGCCGTGGCCGCTCCGGGCGCAAGGACGTCGCGCAGGTCGAGCGACTCCTTACGCGACTCCGCGAACGCGCGGGCCACGACCAGCGCCGCGACCACCTTGACGAGCTCCGACGGCTGAAGCTGAAGAGGACCGAGCGTCAGCCAACGCTTAGTGCCGGCCACGGAGTGGCCGAAGAGCAAGAGACCGAGAAGCACGACCGCCGATGCGACGTAGAGCAGCGGCGCGTGGTCGGCAAGCCGTCGATAGTCGATCACAAGCACGACCAGGAATACGACGAACCCCAGCGCGATGGCGCCAACCTGCCGCTTCCAGCGACGTGTCTCGCGCAGCGGCTGCGCTGCCGACTCGTGCTCGGCAGCTCCCGCCTGGGCGGCAGCGCCCAGCGTGACAGCGGGCGTGTGGCGCACCCGCGTGGCGCTCGCAATGAGGGCCAGACCGATGCAGGCCAGGGTGAGACTCGTCCCCAACAGTAGCCAGTCGATGTTGAGCAGCAAGCGGCGGTCGATCGCCATGGTCAGTTTGCGCCAGCCACCTGCTGCTGCGCGTCGTTCTCCCCGAAGAAGCGCTGCAGAAAAGCCTGGGCCACCGGTGCCGCCGCTTCACCGCCGGCGCCGCCGTGCTCGACGAGAAAGGCGAACGCCACGCGCGGGTTGTCCCGTGGCGCGAAGCCGATGAACCAGGCGTGCGGCAACAACTCCTCGTTCGCGCCGCCCGAGCGTGCCAAATGTTCGTGGGAAACAACCTGCGCTGAGCCGGTCTTGCCACACACGTCGTGGCCTGTGATCTGCGCACGCCAACCTGTGCCGTGCTCGTTCACGACGGCCCACATGCCGTCGCGCACGGCCGCCAACGTCTCCGGCTTGAGGCCGACCGGCTGTGGCGCCGTATGCGGCTGAGGTACGCCCCCTATGGCGCGGACGAAGTAGGGCTTCGGGAGGCGGCCGCCATTGGCCACACAAGCTGCCACACAGGCCATTTGTAGGGGCGTCACGGTCACCTGTCCTTGGCCAATCGCCACGGAAACGGTCTCGCCCGCGTACCAGGGCTTGCCCTGAACGCGCTGCTTCCACTCGGGGTCTGGGATCAAACCGCTCATCTCGTGCGGCAGATCTAGACCGGTCGGCGCACCGAGACCGAGTTTCTGGGCGTAACGCGCAATGCGCCCGATCGCCAACCTGACGCCGACTTGATAGAAGTAGACGTTACAGGACTCGGCCAGCGCGCGCCGCAGGCTGATCGCGCCATGTCCCTGCGCGCGATGGCAGTGGAAGACGTTGCCATACAGCGTGATCTGCCCCGCGCAGTGCAGTATCGTCTCGGGGGTGACGACGCCTTCCTCAAGCGCCGCCGTCGCCATGACGACCTTGAACAAGCTTCCCGGGGAGTACTGCCCCTGGATCACGCGGTCAATCAGCGGCGTGTCAGGATCGGCCATCAGGCGCGCCCAGCGCGTCGGGTCGATACCTGTCGAAAAATCGTTCGGATCGAAGGACGGCCGTGAGACCAGCGCCAAAACCTCGCCAGTGCGTGGGTCAATGGCCACGCCACAACCCGCCCGCCGGGCGAAGGCCTGCTCCATGGCTCGCTGCAGCGCCGCGACCAGCGTCAGCTCCAGCCGTGGGCCATCCACGGCCTCCTCGTGTTTCTCCTCGCGCACCTCCACCCCGTGGCTGTTGACGATCACGCGCCGCACGCCCTCGCGACCCATCAGAAAGCGGTTGTACGAGGCCTCGAGACCGGCCTGCCCGACCAGCGTACCCGCATGCACGCCGGCGTAGTCGTCGGAACCGAGCTGACGCTCGGTGATCTCGCCGACGCGGCCCAGCGCGTGCGCTCCGGCGGGCCCCAGCGGGTAGGAGCGCAGAGGAACGGGGTTGACTTCGAGTTGCGGCAGCTCGAGCCGTCGCGCCACGATCGAAGCGACATCCTGCTCCGAGGCGTTGGCCTTGACCACGACCAACTGGAAAGGCGCGCCGCGGCGCGCGATGCGCTCGCGGATCTGGCTCTCGCTCACGTGCAGCAGGCGACTCAAGGAGGCGATGATCGCGTCGAGATTCGGACAGTCCTCCGGCCGCAGCAGGATGCTGAACGAGGCCCGATTCTCCGCCAAAATCACCCCGGAGCGGTCTAGCATTGGACCGCGCGGCGCCTGGATCGGAATCTGGCGGCTCTGATTGTTGTCAGCCAGCTCACGGTAGTGGCGGCCGCGCAGGACTTGCAGGTACCAGAAGACCACCAGCAGCGTAGCGCACGCGACGACAACGCTGTACTGAAGCACCGCGACCCGCGCCTGCGCCAGGCGCATGTCCTCGTAGATCCTCACAGCAAGGGCTCCCGTCGCAGCCGCCATTCGATGAGCTGAAACACGCCGGCGCCGACGATGGCGTTGACCGCACCTCGTTCCAGCTGCGTCAGCACCGAAAAACTGCGCAGCGGCACCTCGAACACCGCTGCGAACCGGCCCAGCAACCACACGTCGAGCAGCGCGGCAAGGAACAGCGTGGCGAGCCGCGCGGGGAGGCTGCTGATCAGGAAGCGGTGACCGACGTGGCCGACGGCATAGGCCAGAAGGACGCGCGCCAGGCCGAGCAGGCCCAGCACCGGTCCCCCAAACGCCAGATCCTGGGCCCAGGCCGCGGCAGCGCCCATCAGCATGCCGGCCGTCTCGCCCCGCATCAGGCACACGTAGACGGTGATGATCAGGAACGGATCGAGCAGTGCGGCGTGCGCCGGCAGGAGAAGCGAGAGCGCGGACTGGAAGAGCAGCGCGGCCAGGATGAGCGCACCTGCGCGGAGCACGCTCATCGTACGCCCTCCGGCGTGTCCAGCGACTCGGGCGGTACGCGCACGAGCAGCACTTCCTCCATTTGGTGGAAGCGCGCCGACGGAGTGACGAAAACGTCCTTGACCAATCCAGTGGCTGGCGGGACGCGGGAGACCACTCCCACCGTAAGGCCCTTGGGATAGATCTGGTCCAGGCCCGAGGTCACCACGGTGTCGCCGACTTTCACGTCCGCCAAGGCCGGGACAAAGAGCATCGGCAGGTCGCCCGCGTCGCTGTCGTCGCTCAGGCCCTCGAGCACACCGATCGTGCGACTGCGTTCGACGAGCACGCCCACGCCGCTGTCACGATCCAGGATCAGCTGCACCTTGGCGGCGTGCGGGCCGAGCGCGATGACCCGGCCGACGACTCCCGACGGGCTGATGACGGGCATATTGAGTGTCACCCCGTCCGCGCTGCCCTTGCTCACCGTGACTTTGCCGGCCCACGGCATGCCTTCGCTGGCGACGAATTCGGCCGTGATCGTCTCCAATGGCAGAAGCGCACGCAGTGCCAACAGCTCGCGCAGGCGTGCCGCCTGCTGCGCCAAATGCTCACGTTGCTCGAGAGCGAATTCCAGCTCGCGCACGCGGCCAGCCAGCCGCAGGCTCTCCTCGCGTGCGCCGCGTAGGTCAACGTAGCGGTGATAGGCAGCGCCTAGGCCGCGCCCGCTCGAGGCCAAGAGACGCTGAAACGGGGCCACGACCGTGAGCACCAGGTGCTCCAGCACCGGCACGTGTTGGTCCGTCTCCACTTGCCAGCTGATGGCCAACAGATGCGCCACGACGAGCGCGGCCAGCACCAACTGACTGCGGTGGGCGCTCAAGCTGATTGCCATGGGCTCTCATCGGCGCGGGCGCTGCCTAGCGCCCGGGTCGCCTCAGTCCATGCTGATCTTTCTCAAGAGGTCGAAATCGGAGAGCATCTTGCCGGTCCCCAGCACGACCGAGCACAGAGGATCCTCGGCCACCGAAACCGGCAGTCCCGTCTCCTCGCGGAAGAGGCGATCGAGGTTCTTGAGCAGGCTGCCGCCGCCAGTCAGCACGATGCCGCGATCGACGATGTCCGCTGACAGTTCCGGCGGTGTGCGTTCGAGCGCCACGCGCACGGCATTGACGATGATGCTGATCGGCTCGGCCAGGGCCTCGCGGATCTCGGCATCCGTCACCGTCAACGTCTTGGGGATACCCTCGATCAGATCGCGCCCCTTGATCTCCATCGTCATCGGCTCGTCCAGCGGATAGGCGCTGCCAATGTCGAGCTTGATCTGCTCCGCGCTGCGCTCGCCCACCAGCAGGTTGTACTTCTTCTTGATGTACTGAATGATGGCCTCGTCCATCTCGTTTCCGGCCACGCGCACCGACTTCGAGTAGACGATTCCAGCCAGCGAGATCACCGCGATGTCGGTTGTGCCGCCGCCGATGTCGACGACCATGTTGCCCGAAGGCTCGGTGATCGGCAGGCCCGCGCCGATGGCCGCGGCCATGGCTTGATCGACCAGGTAAACCTCCGAGGCTTTGGCCTTGAGCGCCGAGTCCCTGACCGCGCGCTTCTCGACCTGCGTCACCTCGGAGGGGATGCCAATGATGATGCGCGGCCTGACGAGTGTGGAACGATTGTGCGCGCGTCGGATGAAGTGCGAGAGCATCTTCTCGGTGACCTCGAAGTCGGCTATGACGCCGTCCTTCATGGGTCGGATGGCGACGATGTTGCCCGGCGTGCGCCCGAGCATCTCCTTGGCGTCCCGGCCGACCGCCTCGACCCGGCCGGTCTGACGGTTGACCGCCACGATCGACGGCTCAGAGACGACGATGCCCTTGCCCTTGGCGTAGACCAGGGTGTTGGCGGTGCCCAGGTCGATGGCGAGATCGCTGGACAAGAAACTCAGGTTGAACAGAGAGCGCAGATTCATGACGAGTAGTTATCTCCTAGAAGGCCAGCTCCAGGCCGTTCTTGCTCCGCTCCTTGACGCGGTACATCGCCTGATCCGCTTTCTGGATCAGGCCCTCGGGCGTCAGGGCATGCTCCGGGTAGCAGGCGATACCAAACGAGGCCGAGAGTCGCGCCACGAGGCCCTGCGCCTCGAGGAAAGTGTAGCTTTCTATCGCCTTGCGAATGCGCTCGGCGATGACCATGGCACCAGCGGCAGGCGTCTCGGGCAGTACCACAACGAACTCGTCGCCGCCGTAGCGCGCGATGGTGTCGGTCTCGCGCACTGAGCGCGACAGGATCGTCCCGACCTCTGTAAGCGTGCGCGAGCCAGCCAGATGGCCGTATTGGTCGTTGAT
>Ga0302323_100003294_pt1 | contig 13136 bp, 11 predicted proteins | sample Fen_T0_3_FD_201950 | JGI IMG/M metagenome (GOLD analysis project Ga0302323, IMG submission 201950) | Peat permafrost microbial communities from Stordalen Mire near Abisko, Sweden - Fen_T0_3 | ecosystem: Environmental > Terrestrial > Soil > Wetlands > Permafrost | place: Sweden: Abisko... | reverse complement strand
CTTCTTTTTGGCGCGCGCCAGCGACGAGGAGTCGTAGCAACGCGGCCGCAATTGTTTGGCTGGTGCCAAAGCTTGGTTGGTCTCGGCCGCCGAGAATGGCGATTCCGTTCGCCGCGACTCGCACGCGAGGGAACTCATCAGCGCAGCGGCAGCTAGAGGCCGCGCGACAAAACCAAAGCTGAATAGGGAAGAACGCATCACAAACTGACCGCCGGGCTCTTTCACAGTGGAACTCGAGCACTATACGAGACCAGCTCGACCAATGCACGGTAAAGAGCTGCGGTCAGCAAGCAAGGTCCGCGGGCGACCACGCCCAGAGCGATCGACGGGAGGCTGTCGACGCCCTGAGCGCGGGGCAGGGCCAGGCAGCGAATTACTCCGCGGCGGCGTGGACTTTTGTGAGGCCCTTCAGCTTGTGTTCCACTTCGGTGCCCTTGAAGAAGTCGGCGTTGCTCTCGGTGTAGAGCCGGTACGGGTTCTCGAAGACCCAGGCTTTGAAGTCAGCCTCGGTGATCGCCTCCTGATCGACCAAGGCGTGCGATTCGGCGAGCACCTCGGTCAGGTCCGGCACATCCCAATGGCCCACGTCCGAAGAATAGATGGCGTTGATTTTCACGCCGAGTGGGTTTGCCTTGTCGTTGAAGGCGTGGGCGACCGTGCGATCGTCCGATTCCGAGCCGAAGAAGAAGCTGTCCACCCAGCGGGTCTTGATGTCTTCGATCTTCTCGATGCCCGCGGCCGCGAAGTCCTCCAACTCCTCTGGTTTGGGCTGGCTGGCGTCGCGCGTGTACAGCGGGCCGAGCGTGTCTCGAATTAGACGTTCGCCTTCGATCGGTCGCCCCGCCGTCAATTCGACGCCGAAGCGAGCGAAGAGCTCGCTGAGCTCTGCGCGATCGGTTTCAGCAGGATCGTAGTTCTTCAATCCTTCGCGGCTGCGCTTGAGCCAGCGATCGACCAGGTGAATGTACACCCGCGCGCCCCAGTCCGCGCCGCCTTCTAGCAACCCGATGCGTAGCTTGGGGAAGCGCCGGGTAACTCCGCCGAAGAACAGAGCCTTGGCGAAGGCTTCGGAGCCGTCTGCGAAATGGCCAATGTGGTTGTTCATGTAGCTGCTGATCGAACTGCGCCCGGTCCAACCTTGGCTCCCGTAGTGGGTCAGTACAGGCACGCCGAGCTCCACGACTTTGGCCCAGAAGGGATCGTAGTCGTATTCGCTGTCGAGGCCGTAGAAGTCTTGGTAGGAGATGTACTTTTGCAGCTCCGGAAACTGCGCCGCCGGAAACTTGTCGGCCAGGGCGCGAATCGGCCGACGCACGCTGCCGGCGATGTTGATCGCCTTCAGCCCCAACGTTTTCACCGCAAACTCGAGCTCAGCGATGCCTTCTTCGGGCGTATTGAGCGGGATGCCCGCAACAGGCGTGAGGCGATCGCTGTATTTCTTGTACAAATCGGCGTGATAGTGGTTCACCGCGCGCTGCAAGGCGCGGCGAGAGTCCGTGTCCTTCACGCCGAGTGGCGCGAGCACGTTGTTCGGGAACAACACCGAGTAGTCCGAGCCCTGTTCGGCCTGTCGTTGGTAGAGCAATTCTGGCAAGTGGTAGGTCGCGACGTCGAGCGTGTTCTTCGTCACGCGCGCCCACCACGGAGAGCGAATCGTACGGTAGTACTTTCGCTCCTCGGGCGTCTGATCGTACCAATTTTTGCCGTTGCCGACGCCGCCACGTCCGATGCGATCGGCAGACGCTTTGCGGAGCTCGTCCACCAGGTGCGCACCGCCGTAGTTACTGACGTAGTCTTCCAGCGCGGGCGAGTAGTCGTTGGTGTGTACGTCGGTGTCGATGACCGGGTAGTCGAGCCCGGCACGGATCAGCGCTGACGGAGAAGGCTTGCTGTTGACGAATGCAGACATGGGGTTGGTCTCCTGAGTATTCGAACTGCTTGCGCGGCAGACGGTACTCTATTATAAGGGACACGCCACAAAAAACCTGCCTCGTCGACAGGGGCACGGAGGTTTTCTTCATGTCAGAGCAGACCCGGTACTTTCCCGAGCGCTTCAAGGTTGCTTCTCAGTTTTACACGACGGGGCGGCCGACCTATCCCCCGTTACTGAGTCGGCGCGTCGCCGCGTTGGTCGGGGTTGGCAAGCTGGACAGTGTGCTCGATCTCGGCACGGGCCCAGGCTTCTTGGCCATCGACTTCGCCCCGCTGGCGAAGACGGTCACGGCGGTCGATCCGGCGACCGAGATGCTCCACATCGCGAGCGAGAATGCGGCCCGAGCCGGGGTCGACAATATTTGCGTCTTGCACGGCGCATCGTACGACCTCAAACCCGAGCTCGGGCGCTTCAAGCTCGTGACCATCGGCCGCGCTTTCCATTGGATGGACCGTGTAGAGACGCTCAAAGCGCTCGATGGCCTCGTCGAGCGGGCGGGCGCCGTCACGCTTTTTGGCGAGAGCTACCCCGAGGTTCCAGCGAACGCTTGGCATGCGGAATTTCAGGCGATCGTCGACAGCTATTCGAGCGCGGATCCCGCGCGTACTCAAATTCGGGAGCGCGCCAAGAACGAAGCCGTGTTGCTCGATTCGGCGTTTGGTCACCTAGAACGGATCTCTGTTTTGGAGCGCCGGGATACACCGATCGAGCGCTTCGTCGACCGGGCATTGTCCTTTGCCTCGACGTGGGCAGGTCGGCCAGGCTCGCGCGAGCAGGATCTAGCGCTGGAAATCAGGGCTGCCATTGCCAAGCACGCCGACGCCCAAGGGCTGGTGCACGAAGTCCTGGAAGGGCACGCTTTGATCGCGCGTCGTGCGCACGATCTCGCGGCCAACTGAGCTGAGGTCTTGATGAGCGCAGATTCAGCGGCGGGTCCGTTCAAGGGCAAGGTGGCGCTCGTCACCGGCGCCGGTCGCGGGATTGGACGCGCGCTTGCCGTTGCCCTCGCCGCCGGAGGAGCAGCGGTTGGCGCACTCGCGCGAAGTCGCGAGGAGCTCGACCAGCTCGTGACCGAGATCGAGCGCAGCGACGGCCGGGCGATCGCGTTGCCGACGGACGTTACCGACGCGGCGGCGGTGCTTCGTAGCGTGGACCGATTGGTGCAGGCATTCGACGGGCTCGACATCGTGTTCGCCAATGCGGGCATTTCTCCCGCACCGCAAAGCTTGACCGAAAGCGATCCCGAGCTGTTTCAACGCACGCTGAACGTGAATCTGTTTGGTGTGTACGCCACGCTTCGCGCGGCGATTCCCCATCTCAAAAGGCGGGGACGCGGCAACGTGATCGTCGTTGGGTCCGGCATGGGGCACAAGGCGTCGCCGGACAGCGCGGCCTACTCGAGCTCCAAGGCGGCGGTTTGGATGTTGACGCGCGTGGTCGCGGAGGAGCTTCGCGAGAGCAGCATTTTGGTCAACGAGCTCGTACCGGGCCCGGTCGATACCAGCCTCTCCCAGCCGGGTGTCTCGCGCATCCTGCGCAGCAACCCCAGCGAATGGCTGAAGCTGCCGCAGGACGTCGTGCCGCTGGCGCTCTTTCTCGCCAATCTGCCGCTCAAGGGACCGACTGGGCAGTCATTCAGCCTCGCTCGGCGCGAGCTCTGAGCCGCCTCGGAATCTTCGCTCGCAAGAGCTCTAACAAGAAAGAAGAAGAAACCATGGATTTGGAACTCACCGGCAAGCGCGCGCTCGTCACCGGCGGCAGCCGCGGGATCGGCAAAGCGATTGCTCGTCAACTCGCGCTCGAGGGCGTGGACGTCGTAATTTCCTCGCGCAACCAGGAACAGATTCGCGCCACCGCGGCAGAACTGTCTCGCGAAACGAAACGTAGGATTGTGCCTGCCGTGGCGGACACGGGCAATGAGGGATCGGTCAACGACCTGGTCAGGACGGCCATCGCCGAGCTCGGTGGCATTGACATTCTCGTGAACAACGCAGCGTTGCCCGGTGGCATTTCCACGGCGACCGAATTATCTCAGATCGTCGATGCTCAGGCGCTCGAGGACATCAACATCAAGGTGATCGGCTACCTACGTACGGCCCGTGCGCTGGCCCCGCACCTGATCAAAAATGGTTGGGGGCGAATCATCAACATCGGGGGCCTCGCCATCCACCGCACGGGGAGGCCAATTGCAACCCTGCGCAACGTGGGTGTCGCAGCGGTCACCAAGAACCTGGCTGACGAGCTCGGACCTCAAGGTATCAACGTCGTTGCCATCCATCCGGGCGCGACTCGCACCGAACGGACCGCACGCGCCGATGAAGAAAGACTCAGCAAGGGGGTGAGCATTGGACGCATCGTCGATTCTTCCGAGATCGCCTTCCTCGTGGCGTTCCTGGCATCCCCGAAGAGCGTCGCAATCAACGGCGATGCCATCCCAGCCGGTGGTGGAAGCCTGGGTTCGATCTACTATTGATTGGTCTTGGTGCCGCCGGCTAGCTGTCACCCGCGTGTAGCACTGGTCGCTTGCACCCGAATCTACGCGCATGGCGACAATCTGCGGGTCTCCGCGGTCGCCCGAAGGGGGATGGTTCGAGCAGCGCGGGGTGACCTGCGCTACTCGGCGCCTACGGCATCGAGCGTGGAGTGGTTGGGGGCTGGTGTGTCGAGGCGCCCGCCCCGTTGCTCCGCAGTCTCACGGGAATCAGGTGCGGTGGGATCGAGTTCGTCATCGTCTGCGACACCCAGGTGCGCGAGCAGGGTGCGGCGCAGCTCGGTGAATCGCGGATCGCGGCGGCGTCTCGGGGCTGGTAGATCGATGACCAAGTCGGCGACGATCACGTTGCCTTCGGCTGCGCCGGGCGTGCCGACGCGGGCTCCGGATAAGACAACGGCACGATCTGCCAGCAGGATTGCTTCATCGACATCATGCGTGACGAGTAGCACTGCGGGGCGGTGGCGCTGCCAGAGCTGAGCCAAGAGGCTGTGCATGCGTATGCGGGTGAGGGCGTCCAAGGCTCCGAACGGTTCGTCCAAGAGCAGCAGTTTGGGATTTCGGACGAGCGCGCGCGCCAATGCCACGCGTTGGGCCTCCCCGCCCGACAACGTCAGCGGCCAGGCGTCGCGGCGCTGCGCGAGGCCCACTTCTTCCAACGCTCGGTGCGCATTCTCGCGCACGGTATGTGTATCACCGGAGACTCCGAGCGTGACGTTCCGCCAAACCCGCTTCCAGGGAAGCAGACGGGGTTCTTGAAACACCATGGCTTTCTGGGCTGGAACCTGGATTTCGCCGGTCGTGTGCGGGTCGAGAGCCGCCAAGGCTCTCAGGAAAGTACTCTTGCCGCAGCCGCTCGGGCCGAGCAAGGCCACGAATTCACCAGGCTTCAGCTCGAGATCTATCCCTCCGAGCACCATCCGCTCACCGAACCGCCGCTGCACGTTGCGGGCTCGAACAACTGGTTCAACGCTCGATTGACTCATCATCCCGTCCCTTCGCTCAGCGACCCGCGAACGCCACTCGCCAGTTGAGTACTCTTCGCTCCACGAGTCGTACCAGGCCGTCGGTGGCCAGACCCAACAGGCTATATACGACGAGACCCACGACGATGATGTCCGTGCGCATGAACTCACGCGCGTTGGTCATCATGTAGCCGATCCCAGCGGTCGCGTTGATCTGTTCGCTCACTACCAAAATCAACCACGCGACGCCCAACGAATAGCGCAAGCCGACCAGTGCCTGGGGTAACGCGCCGGGCAAGATGACGTGGACGATCAACCCCAAGCGGCCAAGGCCCATGGTCGAGGCGGCCTCGATCAACTTGTTGTCGATGCTACGAATGCCAGCGTAGGTATTTAGGTACACCGGAAAGAGCGTACCCAGAGCCACGAGCGCCACTTTCGGTGTTTCTCCGATCCCGAACCACAGAATGAACAGTGGGACGAGAGCGAGAACCGGCAAAGTGCGGAGCATCTGCAGTGGCGGATCGAGAAGGTCCTCGCACAGGCGGAATAGGCCGGCGGGAATGGCGAGCAACAGACCCACGCTCAGGCCGATGCCGAGGCCCCGGGCCACACGGTCGAGCGAGACGAGTAAGTGGTTTTGGAGCTCACCGGTGGAAAGCAATTGCCAGGCCGTGCCGAGCACGGTGCTCGGCGCCGCAAGCACGCGGGGAGAGACCAGGCCCGAGGACGACGCCAACTGCCAGGCCAGCAAGAGCCCTAGGGGCCCGAGCACCCGCCGCACGCGAAGAGCGCGCTCGGGCGCAGGCCTGTTCGAGGTACGAGACGGGAAGGCTGAAACCGCACTAGCCATTGGTCTTGTATAGTAGCACTTCGGGCAGCCGCTTGGGAAGCCGCGGCCCGCCAAAAAACGGTAGTCATCAGAAAAAGATTGACCGTGTGTCTTTTAAAATAGAACAATCGCCGAAAATTGGGAAGCGGACGAGGCTTTTTGAGCCGCCCGTCGAGCTCCCCTGAGTATTCAAGGAGATCCATGAACACCCGCGTTGCTTTGCTCATCTCGTTTGCTTTGATCGCTTCGCTTTCGGCTCTGCCCGCGTGCTCGAGCTCCGATGACGTCCTTCCGCCCCTACCAGCTGGTGGTTCCGGCGCGAAGGGAGGCGCAGGCGGCGTAGGCGGCGCAGCCGGCGCAGCGGGTCACGGCGGGTCGGCAGGCGCCTCGGCCGGCAGCAATGGGGCAGGGACTGCTAATTCGGCGGCCGGAGACGGCGGCGCGGCTGGCTAGTGCAGTTGCTCGCGCCTGCGGCGAACTCGCGAGGTTACGCTCAGGTGAGTCGAGCTGAGGGCGCCGCGATCGAAGCGTGCGGTCGGAGACAGTTTCTAGGCCGTCGTCCCCGCACGGTCTCGCCGCGGCGCCCGGCCGGCCTATCGCGCGATCCTCCGGACTGCGGCATCGGAACTCACTTCGGACCATCTTCAATAGGAGACATTCCGCTCACGCTCCACCTTGACCTTAGATCTATGGGCTTTACCCACGAAACAAACGGTAGTCTTCGAGGGCGACACGGTTTCCGCCGGTGAGCCACGATCGAGGTTGACGTGTCTACCATACGAGACTAGTGTCCTCCCTGGCGCTGGGCGTTGCAAATTAGTCTCAGTGCAAGTGCAAATGCTCAGCCTTGCTTCGTCGTTCTGAGAACTTTCGTTCTACACAAGTCAGGAAACGCAATACGCGATGTGCTGCGGGAACAACCGAACGGAGACCCCTACTTCGAAGGGCAAGACTGAGCGGGCGGCGGAGGAACCCGGAGTCTGTACTCGCTTGTTCCATCCTCGACCTCCAACTGACTTACAGGATGTTTCTTCATGAGATCTCGTCTTTCCCGCTATCGATCGGCACAGGGCGCATTGCTCGGTATAGTCGTGCTTTCTTCGTCTCAAGTCTTTGCTCAAGCGGCTCCTCCAGGCGGCGTGGCACAAGCACCCAAAGCGGCTCCTGCTTCTCCTGCTGCCGCCGTCGCACCAGCTGTGCGACCGAAGGTCGACGACGCGCAGCCCGCGCCGACTCAACCGTCGGGCGCTGCCGCGGGCTCGGCATTCTCGGCGCCACCGTCACCGGATGCTCCCGTGGTCCCAGCGCAGCCGCCCGAAGCCAAAGCGCCTGCTCCGCCCGAGCCCGATACGAGCGGCAATCCGCCCCCGGACAATCAAAGCCTCGCCGATGACTTGCAGGGGGTTCGTTCGGATCTGGAGAACTTCAAGTTCCAGTGGCAACGCGAGATCGACATTCATACAGCGGTCACGACGCGCGCGCTGCAACTCGGTGGAACGATCCAGACCCGCTTTGGCTGGACGGACCAACCCACCCTAAACTCGGTCGTGTACAACCGGAAGACCACGTTCGATATCCCGACGGCGGTCATCTTCTTCAATGGCAGTCTTTACAAGGATTACGAGGAAGGCAGAAATCTTACCTACTCGCTCCGCTACGGCGTTTCGCAGCAAACCAACACCAACAACAGCTTCCTCAATCTGCTCGACGCCACTATCACCTACTCGCTATTACCAACAATCAGTCCGGAGGGACCTGCGCTGACGATCACCGCGGGCCAACAACTCTTGCCGTTCGGCCTGGAGGTTCCTGCTTCGGAAGAGTTGAAACCGGTCATCAACAACGCGCAGTTCACCACGCGGCTCAATCTGGCGCGGCGTGATGTGGGTCTAATCGTCAGGGGCGACCTGTTCACCCAGGTCGACTATGGTTACAACTACCGTCAGGCATTCCTCGCGTACGCCTTCGGGATCGTGAACGGCTCTGGGCCGAACACACCTGACGATAACAACAACAAGGACATCATCGGCCGCGTCGCATTCACACTGCCCAGCGACTACAACTCCTATCTGCGCGAGCTAAAAGTTGGTTTCACCGGCTATTGGGGTAAGCAGAACCTATACACGACCGATGCGGCCAAGACGCTGCAAGGCAAAGGCGTTAAGAATCGCTATGGTATCGACGTATACTACAATCACTGGCCCTTTGGCTTCACGTACGAGTTCATCCGTGGTTACGACGCGACCATCACACCGACGTCGACCCCGCAGAACGTGACGCGCGCTACGCTCACCAGCCAATCGCACACCGGAACTTTTTTCCTCAGCTTTGGTCAGCAGTTCGTGGCTGGCTTTAGAAACCAAGGCAAGTACGACGACTGGTGGCCGAAAACGTACCAACCCTTCGTTCGGGTGGACTTCTTCGATTCCGACGTGCACAAGCCGAACACCAAGACCGAGAGCTATACCGCTGGTTTCAATGTTTTCTTCGCTGAAACGACCAAGCTGCAGCTCAATTTCAACCATATTATCAACTATGCCTATCAGGAGGATCCGGCGCAGCCAGATCCTCGCGTGCAGGCCAATCAGCGTTTCCAGAATCAGGTTCTGGCGCAGTTTCAGTTCGGCTTCTGACATGACCGCCGCGCAGGTGGCGTGAACCAACTGGGGGGCCTGGCGGTGATTCGCGAGGCCTCCTGAATCAATGCACAAGAGATAACTAGCTAGTTTAGAAAGCAACGGAAGCATGGCGCAGGTGGATCTCGCATACAAGATAGCAGCTGCCGATGATGCAGTAGAAAGCGCTCCGGGCAGATCGGGCGCCTATGATTATCGAAGGCTGCTTGGTCGCGGCGTCGGCTGGATCGTCCCGGCGTTGACACTCGCGCTTTGGTCGTTCGCCTCGCGCCATGAATGGGTGGCCTCGCAAATCCTACCAGCACCAGGCGCGGTTTGGCAGACATTGCTCGAGCAAATCCGTTCGGGCGATCTGTTTCTCAACTTTGGCATCAGCCTCGGGCGTGTCCTGGTTGGCTTCACGTTAGGCTGCCTGATCGGCGTGGTGCTGGGCGTCGCGATGGGCCTGTCACGGCGTGTGGAGGACTACCTTTCGCCCACCTTCAATGCCATCAGCCAAGTGCCCGTGCTGGGTTGGCTGCCGCTCGCAATGATGGTGCTCGGCATCGGTGAGTCACTCAAGTTCGTGATCATTGCACACGCTAGTTTAGTGCCGGTTGCGATCAATACCCTCAAGGGCATTCGCAGTGTGCCGCGGAACTACATCGAAGTTGCGAAGGCTTTTCAGTTCAGCCGGAGTCAGCTTCTGCGTCGAGTCGTGTTCCCAGCCACCGTGCCAGCGATTTTCGTTGGCCTGCGCTACGGGCTCACTCAAGCCTGGCTCTCTCTCGTGACCGTCGAGCTTTTGGCGTCATCGGAAGGTTTGGGCTTCATGATCGTGTGGGGACGCCAGCTGTTTCAGTTGGATTTGGTGCTCGCTGCGATCATCGTGGTCGGGGTCGTGGGCTTGCTCCTCGATCGCGGCTTGGCGCGACTCGAGAAGCGGCTTCTTCGCTGGCAGCCAGTCTGGGACATGGCTGGAGGCGGCTCGTGAGTGCGGCAGCCGCGTCTTTGACGAGTCCACGGCTCAGGCGCGGGCTTGTCGTGCCGCTGCTGGCGCTCGTCGCCTGGCAGGTCATCACTCACTACAAGCTGGCCAACGTGCACCTATTGGCGAGCCCCAGTGCCGTGCTCAAGAGTTTCGTCGTCCAAGTCAAGGAGGGCGAGCTGTTTTCACAACTGCTTGCCAGCCTGCGTCGCGATTTATCGGGGTTCCTGCTCGGGGCGTTTGCCGGCCTGCTGCTCGGCAGTGCAATGGGCGTTTGGCGCATCGCTGATCGGCTGTTTGGCCCCAGCTTCGATGCGGCCAAACAGGTTGCGGTGTTCGCATGGATCCCGCTGATCTCTGTTTGGTTCGGTACGGGTGAATCCGCGAAGATCGTGTTCATCGCGCTGGCAGCGTTCTATCCGGTGGTCGTGAACGCCTATCAGGGTATTCGCGGAGTGTCTCGCGAACACGTGGAAGTGGCGCGCGCGTTTCGGTTTTCTCGGCTGCAGACTTTCAAGAAGGTGGTCTTGCCGGCGGCCTTACCGTCTATTTTTTCCGGGCTACATCTGGCGCTGATCTATGCCTGGCTGGGTACCCTTGGGGCGGAATATCTGCTCGCCCCCGCTCCCGGGATCGGGAATTTGATGATCGATGGCCGCGAATCGCTGGCCATGGATAAGGTGCTGCTCGGCGTCCTACTTGCTGGCCTCGTCGGCTTCTCTCTCAACGCCCTGGCAGCGCGCGCCGAGGCATACTTTCTACGTTGGCGCGTGCGAAACGCCTAAGCGCCCAATCTCAGATTTCACTTCGAAAGAGTCTCTCATGAGCCAATCAGCCGTCATCGACATCCGCGACGTCAGCAAACAGTACACGGTCAAGAACGAGGTCTTGCCCGTGCTGGAGCGTCTGTCCCTGACCATCAATCCGGGAGAATTTTTGAGCATCGTCGGCGCCAGCGGTTGCGGCAAATCTACGCTGCTGCGCCTGCTAGTCGGGCTGGACTCGGAATACCAGGGGGAGATTCAAGTGGGCGGTCAACGCTTGATCGGCACCAGCCTCGACCGCGGAATCGTGTTTCAAGAGCACCGTCTGTTCCCCTGGCTGACGATCGAACAGAATGTCGGTCTTGGCCTGGAAAATTCGCCTTGGAGCAGTGACAAAAAGAAGCAAGCCATCAAGGAACATATCGAGCTCGTGGGTCTCACTGGCTTCGAGACCGCCTATCCCCACCAGTTGTCGGGTGGGATGGCGCAGCGTGCCGCGATTGCTCGCGGCTTGGTCAATCAGCCGAGCATCTTGCTGTTGGACGAGCCATTCGGGGCGCTCGATGCGTTGACCCGCAGTCGCCTTCAAGGCGAGCTTCAGACCATCTGGCAGCGGGAAAAGATCACCATGATCCTGGTCACACACGATGTGGACGAGGCCGTTTATCTCGGCGATCGCGTGGTGGTGATGCAGCCACGACCCGGCCGCATCCGCAAAACCGTCAACATCGACGTCCCGCATCCGCGCGACCGGAGCGACCCTACCCTCAAGGCACTCACCGAAGAAGTGCGAGCAGAGATACTTCAGGTGAGTCCGGTCAATTGAAGCGCTGACGCGCGAGGCGCGGCACGCGACAATCGCCCCGACACGCCGGAGTTGGGTGGCAGCCCTGGTCCGCGGCTCTCATGGGCGCGTTTCGGGCCGAGACCATCTCGGGGCTGCCGGGTACACAGATGACGAAGTAGTCCGGCCGGTCAGAAACGCCACTCGTCTTCTCGGTTGCACCAGGGGTGACTCAGAGACGAAAAAGGTAGTTGGAATTCAAACTACCTTTTGCTTTCGAAAAGGGGCCTTCGATTGCTGCTTGATCGCCGCCCGTGGGCCAATGGAGGGGCGATTCGGTACTGCGCTCGGTGCTTGAGTCCGCTCATGGCAGAGCGCCGAGCGCCAGCGATGTCTTCTCTGGTCTGCCGTCCACTATCATGGCGGGCGCGTCTCGGTTTGTGATGCCTAAGTAGCCGTAACTGTGGTGGTCATCGCCGCGTTGCGAGCCCGCATCGACGTCGTACGCGCGCGTTAAGTCTTGTATACGGGACATTGAGGTAGTATGCCGAGCAAAGGCCATGCCGTGCCAATGCAGCCCGGCAAGAACGGCCACTCCGGATACGAACCCAGCGAAGGCAAACAACTACCAAGGAACATCATGAAGCGCCAGTGGTCCATGATTCCGTTACTGCTCATTGTTCTCGGAATTGTACTCGGGGCCGGTACCGCTCGTGCGGACAAGCCGGCCGTCATTCGCATTGCTTATCCAGGCGTCGGCATTGGCAACCGGCCTTTCGTCGGTGGTGATAGCGCCGCTACTACGCACCTCAAAGGCCTATTGGATGAGGAATTCAAAGCTGATGGCATCAAAGTGACATGGACGTTCCTGCGCGGTGCAGGTCCCGCGGTCAACGAGTTGTATGCCAACAACCTGCTCGACTTCTCCGCGTTAGGCGATTTGCCGTTCATTGTCGGGCAGGCGAGCGGCTTGAAGCGCAAGGTGCTTTTGGCTGCAGGCGTGCGACAGAACACCTATCTGGCCGTTCCCGCCGATTCGAGCATCCAGAGCATCAAAGACCTCAAGGGCAAGAAGGTTGCCATCTTCAAGGGCACGAACATTCAGCTCGCGATTGGCAAAATTTTGGAGGCAAACGGGCTGACAGAAAAAGATCTGCGCGCCATCAACATGGACAACGCCACGGCCAAGGCCGCGCTGATCACCAAGGACGTGGACGCCGCATTTGGCAACAACGACCTGATTGCATTGCGTGACCAAGGCACGGCGAAGATCATCTTCAGGTCCGAGGGCGATCCGCGCTTCTTGAAGCACTCGACCTTCATCGGCACCGAGGCGTTCATCAACAAGTACCCCGAGATCACCGCTCGCGTGGTCAAGAACGTCGTCTTGGCGGCGAAGTGGGCAGCGGACAACGATGCCAATCCGGCTCCCGTGTTCCAACTGTGGACGAAGTCCGGAACGCCCTTTTCGAATTACAAGGAAGATTACCTGGGCAATGGCCAGTCGGTGAAGGTCCGGGCGAGCCCGCTGATCGACGATTACGTGGTCAGCCAATACCAAACCAAGATCGCAGACGCGAAGCGCTATGGGCTGATCAAGGAGACATTCGACTTCAAGGCGGTCATCGACGATCGTTTCCTCAAGCAGGCGCTTAGGGAGCTGAAGCTGGAGAACTACTGGAAACCGGTGGATGCTGCAGGTAAGCCAAAGAGCTAATGTCTCGCAGCCGTGCGTAGCAAGTCGCGATCCGGGGCCCGCCGGAA
>Ga0302323_100003291_pt1 | contig 13139 bp, 13 predicted proteins | sample Fen_T0_3_FD_201950 | JGI IMG/M metagenome (GOLD analysis project Ga0302323, IMG submission 201950) | Peat permafrost microbial communities from Stordalen Mire near Abisko, Sweden - Fen_T0_3 | ecosystem: Environmental > Terrestrial > Soil > Wetlands > Permafrost | place: Sweden: Abisko... | reverse complement strand
CGCCAACCGCGACAGGCGCGGCGTCTGCACACCGCCGTCGGGATCCAGGCGGCCGAAAAATCGCCGCGCATTGGCCACCACCTCGCAGAAGTCCGCCACCAGCCTCAGTTCCTCGGGCCCGAGAGGGATGCCCTGGTTCACCGAACGCAGGTGGGTCTCGATCTCGGGGAAATTCAGCGCCGGCAGCGACGTGCCGGTACCAAGGATGGCCACCGCCTCCGACACCTCATCCCTGCGCTCGCGCGCCTCATCCGCCGAATCGCACAGCGGCAGCGTCTGACACGCCGTCACCCCCCGCGACGAATGCGCGCGCTCCGCCAACTGGGCACACACATCGGGCCAATCGAGAAACTCGAGGTAGCGTCGGTCCAGGTCCTGCTTCTGGGAAGAATCCATGCGCGCGACAGTGTACCGCAGAGGCAGGTGGCTGCCGCTAACATAGAGAGGGGGACGGCGGACGGGTAAGGGAGGGAGGGAGGACGGACGGTGGGCTTCAGGCTTCGGGCGGCAGGCGGCAGGCGGCAAGCGGCAGGGAAGCGACTTGGGAACCGGCCAAGCGTTCCTTCATTCCTGGATTCCCTGAGCACCCCGGCGCCAAGAGCCGTTTGCGCCAACCTGCCAGAACGGAAAGTGAGCGGTAGCGGGTTCGGCCAAATCGTAGGTCTGAAACCTGAAGCCTGCCGCCCGAAGCCCGTACTGTACGCCCGAGTGCTTGCATGCGCTTCGCGCAAGTGTCACTGTTACACCATGGCGGCCAGCATCAGTATCAAAGAGCTGCATCGGACGACCGGCGAGCACGTGCGACTGGCCGCCAGGTCCAAGTCTCCCGTCGAGGTTACCGACCGAGGCAAGCCCATTGCCGTGCTGGCCCGACCCGGCCTACTGGTGGCGCCCCGTCGACGGCGCACCCTGTTGAGCGAATACAAGGCGTTGCTTGCGCGCAAGCCCGTGGGCAACGTTCTCGAGGATCTGGACGCGGTTCGGGGCAACCGTTGATCGTCTGCGACACCTCGGCTGTGGCCAAGTTCTATGTCCCCGAGAGGGAATCGCGAGCCATTCGCCGCTTGCTGGAACGGGCGGACCAAGTTTGCGTGTCTGATCTGGTGCGGCCAGAAATCATGGCCGTCTTCCATCGTCGCCTGCGCGAAGGAACCTGGAGCCGACAGGATTTTCTAGCGGCGGTTCGTCAGTTCCAGCACGACGACCTGACCGGCTTCTGGACGTGGCTGCCTGTCGATGGATTCATCATGAGGGCAGCTGCCGAGACCTTCGCAACCCTACCGCCCACTGTCTTCCTTCGTTCGTCAGACTGCATTCACCTGGTGACGGCCTTGAAACACGACTTCACCGAGTTCCTTACCTTCGACGCCCATCAAACGCTGGCGGCCACTGCCCTTGGCCTGACCCCGGTCACGGGTTGACGGACATCGACGACGGTCACCACACCCAAGGCAGCAAGCGAAAGCGCACGCGCTCGCTGTACGCACGGTAGTTGGGCAATTCCTGCGCGAGCGTGCGGTCTTCGAGATAGGTCCGCACCACGGTGAGCAAGATGGTCACCGCCGCCACTGCGAGGCCGGGGAGCGAGTCGAGCAGAATCGGGGTGGCCAGCGCAACGGCGACGGAGCCTGCATAGCCGGGATGGCGAACGAAAGCGTACGGGCCGCGGTCGACGACCACGTGGTCGCGGTCGCTTTGAATGCGCACGTAGCTGGAAAAGAAGCGGTTCGTGCGCATAGCGAGGTACGCGAGCGCCGAGCCCGCAACCATGAGCGCGACAGCAGGCCACGTCGTCCACGGCGGGACGACCGACATCCATCCGAAGCGCCGGCCGAGCCCTGCCAGCACGACCGTGACGAGCGGAAGACCGGTGATCCAAGGAACCAGGACGCGATCCCACGGCTTGGCATTCTTGGCGGCCGTGCGCCGTTCTCGCGCCAGCTCGGGCGACGCACGAAAGATGCCGAACGATACCGAGGCGACCGCGGCGCAAATCACGGCGACGAACAGCCAACCATTGCGCCACGCTAACGTGCCCGCAGGCAAGAACACCGACGCGATGAACACGCCAAGAAAGACGACGAAACGTCGAATCTCCCGAGCTTGCATGGCCGGCATAGTCGCACGCGTCACCGCTGGTCGCCACCACGAAAATGACACAAAAATGAGCGGTCCGATTGGCAGCGGACGGCGAGCCCTGGGGCGGGATATTGCCGACCGTTCGCCTCGGGCGCCCCGCCGCGGCTCAAGCTGGCCGAGGACACCTCCGATGTACAGACGGGTGCCTGGGCCAGCGAGGTATGGGCGCCGTCACCATGCAGACTGGACGCCCCCCTCCTTCCGCCGGTCGTAACCCAAGCGCCGCGCGAAGGTTCGCCCGCCTCGGGCACTCGACCCAAGACAACGACTCTCGCCGGGTTTTGCTGATCGACGCGTTCCAATCCACGACCAAGGTGGTCGGCCGGGAAATCAGGAACCGCTGCGGGCGCGATAGCCAGTCCGTCTCCACCTTGGCCGAGGCACAGGCGGTATTGACCCGAGAAGACGAAGAATTCATAGCGGCGGTGGTGGCGCTGGAGTTGTCTGATGCCAAGGGCACCGAGAGCGCCGAGCTGACCATCCGCTTCGGATTGCCGACCATCGTGCTGACCTCCAACTGGACCCCAGAGCTGCGCCGCCGCATCTGGGAATTGGACGTCTTCGACTACTTCGTAAAAGGGCGGTCCGGCCTGGAGGGCGTGTGCCGAGCCATCGACCGCCTGGCCAAGAACGTCCACACGAAGGTGCTGGTGGTCGACGATTCCAGCACCTACCGCAACATCCAGTCGCGCTTGTTGCACGCGCACCACTTCGACGTCGCGTTAGCGGCCGGCGGACACGAGGCCCTGGCATTCGTGAAGGACAACCCCGACGTGCTGTTGGTTGTCACCGACTACGAGATGCCGGTCATGAACGGCGTTGAATTGGTGCACCGACTGCGGGAAAAGCGCGGCCCTGACGATCTGGCCATCCTCGCCGTCTCGGGAGCAGCGATGGCTGGCACCTCGGTGGAGTTCCTAAAACACGGCGCCAGCGACTACATCCCCAAGCAATTCGAAAAAGAGGAATTCTACTGCCGGGTCTACAACAGCCTGGCCATGGTGGAGAACACGCGGGCCATCAAGCGAGCCGCCTACACCGATGCGCTGACGGGACTTCATAACCGCCTGTACTTCTTTGCCCACGCCCCCGCGGCCTTCGCTGCGGCTGGCGCCCAGAACGCGAGCGTGGCGGTGGTCATGATGGACGTGGACTTCTTCAAGAAGGTGAACGACACCCACGGCCACGCGGCCGGGGACGTCGTCTTGTGCCACGTGTCCCACCTGGCCCAGTCCGTCTTCGGACAACACATGCTGCTGTCCCGGTTCGGCGGCGAGGAATTCTGCGCCTTCGGCCACGGGCTTCCCCAGGGGCTCGCCGAGACATTGTGTGAAGAACTGCGCGCCACCCTGCAGGCACGCCCCGTGAGCTACCAGGGCAAAACCATCGCCGTGACCATGAGCCTGGGGCTGACACTTTCGGCCGACAAGGATCTCGACGCCACCATCAACGTCGCAGACACCCTCCTTTACCAAGCCAAGCACGACGGACGAAACCGCGTCGTCGTCGGCGGGGGTCAAGCCCGCCCGCTATAGTTCAACCTCACCGTACTTGCGACACGTGGGCCGCTTGATCTGCTCTACGGTGTACTTGAACGTGAAGGTCGTTCGCGGGGAACCTTCCTCCTCGCTGACGGATATCTTGATCGGGACAGAGCCCTTCTTGGGCGCCTTGATGTCCCCGGGAATGTCGACGAACCCGTAGGACTGGATGGTTTGGTTCTTGTCTCCCATGAATACTTCCAACTTGTCGTCTTCCTTGTTGGTCTGGCAACTCAGGTTGAACAAGAGACTGCCATCTTGCTGTTCCCTGCAATTGGTAGGGCTGCACGTAAACGAGAGGCTCTTTCCCTTCGCCTTTAGCGTATTGATGGTGCGAACAGGGTCGGACTTCTTCTCTCGCTTTTCCGCTTTCTTCGCCAGTGCAGCCGAAGTCAGCATCAAGAGAACGACCAGGGAGCCAACGAGTTTCATTTTACGTACTCCTTTCAACGTGGGGTTTGGTTGACCTAGCGGTTGGAATAGGACGCACCGGCACCGGCGTGCCGAGACATCGAAAGACGGCCTTGCCAACCTGGATCACGCTGCGAGAATGGCCGACGTGCAGAACGCGGTCAACTGGCAACGCTGGTTGCCGGCCTCGGTCGAACGAGCTCTCGAAGGTCCTCCCGGGATCGTTCGGGAACGATTCTGCCTGAGAGCGGGAACTGCTCCAGGATGTCGACGGCAGTAACTATTCGCTCAACGACGAGCGTTGCATACCGAGGAGAGTCCCGTGCGATGAAGTCACGGATGGCGGCGAGATCCTCTGAGGCCTGAGGCGTCCAGCGAACCTGGGTCACCCGAGAAACCGCCTCTTGATGTCTTCGTGCGCGATGGTGTCACCGGCAGCAGATTGCTCGAGACCCCGCTCCACCTTGGCCAGGAAGTACAGGCGCTCCATCGCGTCCTCCACCGTCGCGCTTTCGGGCAAATGCTCGACGGTTTCGACCATTGGGATGCCGCCAAAGTGCACCACCAACGGTTCGCACACGTCGCGCGGCCCGGGTCACTCGGCGGGATAAATCCAGCCGCGCCCGAGCGTTCGGTCGCCGTCGTAGAACACGGCGGCTTGGCCGGGGGTGATGGCTTTCACGGGCTTGGCCAGGGTCACGCGCAGGTTGCCGTCGGCCAGCGCGCTCACGGTGGCGGGCTCGCTGGCGTGGCGGTAGCGGACCTGGACCAGGCAGGGCAAATCGCCAGCGGGCAAGGCGCCGGCCAGCCAGTTCACCTTCTTGGCCAGAAACTGCGTGCCCACGAGGTCGCTGACGTTGCTGGTGACGGTGACGGTGCCGGTCTCGGGCGAGATGGCTTTGACCCAGCGGCGCGCGGCGGCCCCGGCGGGCAGGCCCTTGCGCTGGCCGATGGTGAAGACGTGGATGCCACTGTGCTGGCCCACTGTATGGCCGGCCTCGTCGACGATGTCGCCCGCTTTGGCCTGGCCATCGAACTCTTTGCGCAGCATCTCGGGAAAGGATTGGCCGGGCTCGACCAGGCAGGCGTCCTGGCTTTCCGGCGTCTCGGCCGTGGCCAGGTTGTGCGCCTTGGCCAGCGCGCGCACCTCGGACTTATGCAGATGTCCCACGGGAAAAATCGCGCGGCCGAGCTGACTGGGGGACAGGCCGGCCAGGAAATACGATTGGTCTTTGCCGGGGTCGCAGCCGCGCAGGAGCATGGTCTGGCCGGCGCCGTCTTTTTCCAAGCGCGCGTAGTGCCCGGTGGCCACGCGCGGGATGCCGAGCTTTTCGGCCCAATCGAGCAGGAGGCCGAACTTCACCAGCTCGTTGCACAGAAGGCACGGGCTGGGCGTGCGCCCGTTGGCGTACTCCTGCCACGCCGGAAACATGACCAGTTGCTTGAAGTCCTTCACGCAGTCGAGCACGTAGTGGGGAAAACCCAGGCTGCCGGCCACGTCGCGCGCGCGCGCCACGCTGTCCACGCCACAACAGGATTTGCTGCCGTGGGCGTCGTGGCATTCCTGCAACTTCAAGGTCACGCCAATCAGCTCGTAGCCCGCTTCCTTCATCAGGGCCGCCGCCACGCTGCTGTCCACGCCGCCGCTCATGGCCACCACGATGCGCTCGCTCATCTGTTTGCCCCACGCAAGAGTTTCACGGTTCGCACCACCAGGTCCACCGCGCGCTCGATGTCTTCGTCGCTGTTGTCGCGGCCGAAGGAAAATCGCACCGACGAGCGCGCCACCGCCGCCGATTGCCCCATGGCCACCAGCACGTGCGACGGCGTCTTGTCCGCCGAGCTGCACGCCGCCCCCGTCGACACAGCCATGCCGGCCATGTCCAAGTTGATGGTGATGGCCTCGCCGTCCAGCCCCACGAAGGCGATGTTCGACGTGTTGGCCAGGCGGTTGGCGACGTTGCCGTTGATGCGCGTTCCGCTGACGTTGGCGAGAATCTGACCTTCGAAGCGATCGCGCAGCGAGGCCACCCGGCGGCTGTCGCTCGCCAGGCGCGCCTGGGCCAGCTCGCAGGCCTTGCCAAAGCCCACGATGCCGGCAACGTTCTCCGTCCCCGGCCGCAGCAGACGTTCCTGCCGCCCGCCGTGCACCAGCGGCACCATGGGGATCTTGCGCCGCACATACAGCGCGCCCACGCCCTTCGGCCCGTGAATTTTGTGCGACGAGAACGACAGCAGCGACACGCCCAGCCCATTGACGTCGATGGGCAACTTGCCCGCCGCTTGAACCGCATCGCTGTGCACGACGGCACCACAAGCAGCCGCCGCCTTCACCACGTCGGCGATGGGCTGAACCGTCCCGACGTCGTTATTGGCCAGCATCACCGACATCAGCACCACGTCCGGCTTGGCCGCCGCCTCCAGCGCCGCCCCATCGATCTTTCCGTCGCCATCGACGGGCAGAAACGTCACCGGCTGCCCCTGTTCTTGCAAGAACGTGCACGGCGCGAGCACCGCCTGATGCTCGACGGCGCTGGTGACCACCCGCCGACGTTCGCCCTTCGCCGCCTGCGCCACCCCCAGCACCGCCAAATTGTCCGCCTCGGTCCCGCCGCTGGTGAAGACGATCTCCTCCGTCGCTGCATTGATCAGCCGCGCCACCCGCGCCCGCGCCTGATCGATCAAGCGCCGCGCCGCCTGCCCCGCCCGATGAATGCTGGACGGATTGCCGAACCCCACCTCCATCGCCTCGTCCATGGCCGCGCGCACCTCGGGATCGATGCGAGTGGTCGCGTTGTAATCAGCGTAGATCGTGTTCACGTTGCCAGCCCAAGCGAGGCCTTGCTTTAGCGCACAAGCGGCCCCACAACCACAGCCTTTTGGCTAGCGGTCCCGACGACGCGCCGGTCAGAACCCGCGACTTATCGCGCGACAGCACAGAATGCACGTTCCGGCGCATTTCCAGGCCTTGCGCCAGCCCGCCGCTCACGCAAAGCCGGATTTGCGGGTCTTGCGACGGGTTCCCGAGCACGCGCCGGTGCTCCAACAAAACGCTTTGCGTCTCACCGAGCACACGCCCGCAGAGCGAAACATCCCTCGCCCGCCCGGCGCGCCCGCGCCCAGCCGCAAACCAAACCCGCGGCACCAGAAAGCAACCGCGCAGGGGCATCGACATGTCTTGCGATGGCGTGGCGAGCACTCGTGGCCGCGCGGAGATGCTCATCGGCGCTCGACCGCGTGATCCCGCGCCGTCCGCAAGACATGCCAATGCGCCAGCGCGTGAACAGCGAGCGATCGAATGAATTCACATCCCGCCGCCGCCCCAACCCCGCCCCATCGCCTGACCAACGGACCCAGCGCCGACCGGTGCGGCCCCAAGCGAAAGGTCGGAAGAACCACCAGCGCCTGTGTCGCGAGACGCGACCGCTCTTGGCGATGCGTCCGCGGGCGTGTCGTCCGCTGCAAATGCGTTCCCTGAAGCGCGGTCGAGCGCGATGGCGAGCGAGAGCATGGCCCAGGAAAGGGGGGCGAGGGCTCGACGGAAAAACGCGGCAGGTGCGCGGCAAGATCAGCCGAACGTGGTTGTGGCGGATCTCACCCGCCGTCAAGGCCGGCGCACGCTACCGCGGCATGAGACAAGCCCGGCTAGATGAGATGCGTAGAGTTGCAGTGCGGCGTGCTGGTCCGATCAGGCGTTATCGGACGCTTGCGACGGCTATTCGGCCAAGGCAAAATGGCGCCTGTCTGGCCTATGCTCCGGTCAACGCGCCATCGCCGGTGTAGGATACGAACCTGATGCTGACGCGGATTCTCGCAGACAACTACAGGGCCTTGGTGAACTTCGAGTTCCGTCCGGGCAAGTTGTGCCTCCTCCTGGGCGACAACGGCTCGGGCAAGAGCAGCCTCTTCGAGGTTCTTGCGGCGATAAGCGACCTGATCGTGCGCGGAAGGCCCGTCGCCGACCTTTTTCAGGGAACGCGAACCCGGTGGGATACCCGGGAGGTTCAGCGATTCGAATTGGATGTCGCGGGCGAAGAAGGAACGTTTCGCTACGCCATCGAGATCAAGCATTCGCCAGACAGATCACAACCGCCGACAATCCAGTCGGAAGTCGTGACCTGCGAAGAGGAAACGCTCTACAGGTTCGCCGACGGCGAGGTACATCTGCCGGGTGATGGCGGCCGACCGAGCGCCGATTTTCCGTTCCAATCGAACCAATCATTCCTCGCAAATCTGGATACGCGCGCCTATCGGCTCGGGTGGTTCAAGTCCTTCGTGACAAGCATCCGAATTCTGCAACCCAATCCATTCGGGATGGAAAAGGCGACCAAGCAAGAGTTCCCGATTCTCGATCGCTGGTGCAAGAGCCTTCCTTCGTATTTTGACTACTTGAATGGCGAACGACCGGATGCTCGTAGCGAGCTTGAGTTGCGCCTCCGCGAGGTCATGCCAGGGTTTCAGAACTTCAAACTCCCACGTGTGGGCGAAGAGAAGCTGCTGTTCGCTGTGTTCGAGAAACAGAGGGGCCAACCGTACGAGCTTGGTTTGCTTGAGCTGTCTGAAGGCCAGCGCGTGCTCGTCGCCATGTACGCAGCCCTCTACGGAATGCTCGGGCCGCAGTCGTTGTTGTGCTTCGATGAGCCGGATAATTTCGTTTCGCTCCCGGAAGTCCAGCCCTGGCTGCAAGAGCTCAGGGATTCGCTGGAACAGCGGGGCGGACAGGCTATGGTTGTCTCTCATCACCCGGAGGTGATTGACTACCTTGCTGCCGATTCCGCTTGGCGATTCGAGCGGCCGGCAGGACCCGTTGTTGCCCGTCTTCTCGATTTCGCGTCCCCACCCGAGTTGAAGCCGTCAGAGATCATTGCGAGGGGCGGCTAGCACCCATGCCCCGGCGACTGGATTGTCTTCTCCTTTGCGAAGACATCGAGCAGGAGCAATTCTTTCGCCCAATTCTGAAGCGAATGTTCGGCCGAGTGCACGTCGAGCCTCGCAAACCACCGGCCGGCATCAATTTCGTCTTCGAGTCGTATGCCCGGCTCGTCACAGAGCGTGTGCGCAGGTATCCGCAGCAAGCGAGAGGCTTGGTGGTGGTGGTGGATGGGGACAAGGCTGGGACTCTGCGTAGACTCAACGACCTCAATCAACGCCTCGAAATGGCGGGCCATGCAAAGCGAGACGCGAAGGAAAAGATCGCAGCCTGCATCCCCTGTCGAACTGTGGAAACCTGGGAGCTCTGGCTCTGCGGCAGGCGCGACCTCAACGAATCCGATGACTACAAGGCGGACTGGCAGATCGAAAAGCGCAAAGCAACCATGGATGCCAAGAAGGCGGCGGCAGCCTGGTTTTGCCAGTTGTCGCAAGAGGCAAGGAAGGCCGAAAGCACACCGCTGCCATCGCTCCGAGCCGGGCGCGCCGAGCTCGACCATCTCGCCTCCCTAGCGAACAAGACTTGATCTATTCCTGCTCGCCGCAATGGTGCCGCTCAATGACCGAACGCCGCCTCAAGCGACTTCCAGGATTGGTCACGTCGAGGGCAGGGCTTCGCCTCGCCGCTGATAGGCTCGAACCCCAAAGGAGAACCTGTGCCAAACGTTGTGATTGAGATTCGGAGAGCCATCCCCGCCGACGAGGAGGTTGCCATCATCGAGGCGGTGCACTCGGCGTTGCGAAAAGCATTCGGGATTCCTGCTGGCGACAGAAACGTGCGGCTCTTCGCCCACGAACCGCATCGTTTCGCCAGTCCGCCCGACCTGCGTCGGCCCGAGCTTTACACGTGCGTCAGCATCGACGCCTTCGCCGGACGGTCGATCGCTGCCAAGCGGGATCTGTACCGCACCATCGTAGAAAACCTCGAGGGGCTGGGAATTCCGAAGGATCACGTCATCATCCTGTTGAGAGACGTGGCCCGGGAAAACTGGGGAATCCGAGGAGGCCAGGCAGCTTCGGATGTGGAGCTTAGCTTCAAGGTCGATGTGTAGGATGGGTAGGCCGCCTGAGCCTACCGCCCGGGTGAAGTGCCGTGATTGACCGACGCACCTTCCGCCAGGGGAAGGATACTTCGGGCGATTTCCTGACGAAGCTTCTTGAGGACGGGGCGGTTGCTGAGCACGACGGCGATCGCGCGCGCCGCCAGGGTGGCCGAAACGAAGGTGCTGACCACAATGAAGGGGTTGTGAAAAAGCCCGCCGGCCATCCTCGCGGGTTGGATACCCGAAGCGGCGACGGCAACCAGCGTGCATATCGGTACCACCACCGCGCTTGCAGAAACACCGATGCCCAGTGGGCGATAGTTCAGCAAACCATGGGCGATGTCTGCTTCCACAGTCACCAGATCCTTCAGCGCGACCGGAAACGCCACGCCCCACGGGGCGAAGAAGACTTCGGCATCCAGGGGCCGGCCGCCCAACGTAGCGAACAGCGCCTGCCAATGAGAGGGAACGTGAATGCGCTGATGGCCGATGCGACAGTCGTGGGCCTGGCTGATCTCGGCGTCCGAGGACGAGTCCTGCGAAGAATCGAAAAACGGTCCTGACAACCTCTCGAGGATGACTGGGCGGTGAAGGCAGGCTGCCACCTTGTGCTCGAGGCGAACCGCAGACAGCAGCACCGATAACAGGATCGCAGCCAAGCCACTCCAGAACAACCAGCGCCACGTGGACTCGTTCGCCAGTTCGGTGTAACACGCAAACATGCCGGCATAGATCAGCCAAGGCAGGACGATGGAGAGGATGATGACCAGCCCATCGCGCTCCCGACGTTCCAGTCTGCAGGCGAGCCGGAGATAGCGCATCTCCGGCACGGTGGCGTTTCTCCTCATGGCGCTCCCTCACAATCCAAAGCAAACGTAGTCTACTCCATGACAGCTTCCCAATACGCCATTGGGCTCATCGGAACGCGCGGGTTGACGAAAGTCGACCAGGCTCCTAGTGCACGACGATGGTCGCGAGGCGCAGGCGGTCGCGGCCGTCGTTGGCGGCGGCCGGAGTGACAGGGAGGCGCTGGCTGCCTTTGAACATGCCGAGGTAGACCGTGTAGACGCCGGGCGGGCTGCCGGCGGCGAAGGCGATCTCCAACCGGTCGCGAATGTGCTGGCCGGGACGCCAGCGATCCATGGGATAGGCGCCCTCGACGGGAACGTGGTCGAGGTTGCGGAAGCCGCCCGGACCGTCCAAGTGGAAGAACAACTTCCAGCCAGGCTCCAGAGGGCCCAGCAATTCCAGGTAGGTGACCAGCTGGGTGCTGCCACCGCGCTGGACCTGCTGCTGGGCGAGGTCGAAGCCGGACACGTGCAGGCTGGCCCCGATGCGCGCGTCCATGGGATGGGCGGGGACAGGCGCGGGGGCAGCGGCGGGAATGACGCCGAAGGCGATCTTGTCGCCGTAGCCGGGCGGGAGCGACAGCAGCGCCACGCGGTTGCGCAGGTCTTCCTTCAGTTGCGAGCACGCCGGCTCGCCTTGCGCCGAGCCCCACAGGTCCTTCAGCTCGCCGGGGTCGTGAAGAATGTCGTAGCACTCCGTGGTGTTGTCGGGGGTCCAGTTCCAAATCAGGTGATGGTCCGCGGTCACCAGGGCCCGCCGCTTGACGTTGCCCTCGTAGCTGACTTCTTGGAACACGGGGCCGGGTGCCGGGTTCGCGGGTGTGCCTGCCGTGTTGCCGGCCAGAAGATCGACCAGCGACCGCCCGAGAAAGGAAGGTTGGTGCGGACCGCGTGCCAGGTTGACCATGGTCGGCGCCAGATCGACATGGCCGACGGGCGTGGTCAAGCGCTGGGCGGGCAGTCCGGGCACGCGCACGATGAAGGGCACCTTGGTGTGCGGCGTGTACAGGTGGTAGCCGTGCGCCACGATGCCGTGTTCGCCCAGCGATTCGCCGTGATCGCCAACCACCACGATGGCGGTCTTGTCCCACAGGCCCAGCGCGCGCAGCTCGTCCAGCACGCGGCCGAATTGCTGATCGGTGAACCAAATTTCTCCGTCGTACAGATCGGCCTGGGCCTTGCCGAAGTCGGGCGCTTCGGGGTGTCGTTCGTAGTTCAGGTGGGGATCGTAGAAGTGCATCCACAGGAAGAACTTCTCTTGCCCGTGGTCGCGCAAGAAGGCGATGCCTTTGTCGGCCATCTGGCGTGCCGACGACCCCACCGATTCGGCGGGGCCGTTGACGTTCATGTGCAAGGCAGCGCAGGTATCATCGTAGTAGTCGACCGAGCGTTCGTAACCACGTTGGTCGGCGCGGTTGAAGTAAAGGTAGGCATAGAAGGCTGCGGTGGTGTAACCCAGGCCCTTCAACACCTGGGCAATCATGGGCTGGCTAGGGGCGATGCGCGGCCACCAGATCGATTCGTCCCAGGCGATGTCGGACGGCCAGCGCCCGGTGGCGATGGCGGGCATCGAATAGCGGGTGGATGGGGCGTGGGCCCAGCCGTTCAGGAACAGGGTGGACGCCCCTGCTAGGCGATCGAGATTGGGCGAGGTCGGCCGCGCGTAGCCGTAGCAACCCAGGTGATCGGCGCGCAAGGTATCGATGGTGACGAGAAGAATCTTCAGGTCGCTGGGCACGGCGTCCGGCACGGGCTGAAACGGCGGCGAACGCAGGGCCGCGGCGGTGGCGTCCTTGCCGTCGCAGTTTTGGTCGATGCCGTCGTCGGGCCAATCGGTCGCTCCCGGGTTGCGCTGGGGATCGCCGTCGTCGCAATCGCCGCCACCCAGGAAGCGCGCGTAGCCATCGTGATCGAAGTCGAACAGGCGCTGACCCTGGGCCAGAAGATCGCCAACCAGCCCGGCGCGCGCCGAGGCCGCTTTGCGCGCGGGCTCGGACTCGGAGGACACGAAGACAGCGAGCAGCGCGCCCAGGGGAAAGCCGATGGCCACCGTCAGGTTCAGAGCGCGCCCGAGGCTGCGTCGGCGCAAGGCAAAGGTCAGCGCAACCGTGGCGCCCAAGATCCCCACCAGCACCACCACCGCGGTCCAAGGCAAGAACTGAAAATCCTGGGCCCAGCGCAAGCGAATCAGGTAGGCAAGCGGCGCCCCGAAAAGAAGCGCAGACAGC
>Ga0302323_100003289_pt1 | contig 13140 bp, 12 predicted proteins | sample Fen_T0_3_FD_201950 | JGI IMG/M metagenome (GOLD analysis project Ga0302323, IMG submission 201950) | Peat permafrost microbial communities from Stordalen Mire near Abisko, Sweden - Fen_T0_3 | ecosystem: Environmental > Terrestrial > Soil > Wetlands > Permafrost | place: Sweden: Abisko... | reverse complement strand
TCCTCGCCTTCGGCGTAGGCGATGCGGCGATGCACCGCCACCTTGGCCAGGGCGAAGATCGGCTTCATCGCCGTGCCCGACGCGTAGACGAAGGTCTGCAGCTTGCTGCGGTAGGCGTCCATGTCGACGATCGGACGCAGCGCCACGCCCGAATCGGCGGCCGCCTTGGCCACCGCCGGCGCGATCTTCATCATCAGGCGCGGGTCGAACGGCTTGGGGATCAGGTACTCGCGGCCGAACGTGAGGTTGGCGCCGGCATAGGCGGCCGCCACCACCTCGCTCTGTTCGGCCTGGGCCAGTTGGGCGATCGCGTGCACCGCCGCGACTTCCATCGCGTCGTTGATCGTCGTCGCGCCGCAATCGAGCGCGCCGCGGAAGATGTACGGGAAGCACAGGACGTTGTTGACCTGGTTCGGATAGTCCGACCGGCCGGTGGCCATGATCGCGTCGGTGCGCACCGCCAGCACGTCCTCGGGCGCGATCTCCGGGGTCGGATTGGCGAGCGCGAAGATGATCGGGTTGGCGTTCATCGTCGCGACCATCGCCGGCTTGAGCACGCCGCCAGCGGACAAGCCGAGGAACAGGTCGGCACCGACCATCACCTCGGCCAGCGTGCGCAGCGGGGTGTCCTGGGCGAACTCGGCCTTGTCGGGGTCCATCAGCTCGACGCGGCCCTTGTAGACCAGGCCCGCGAGATCGGTGACCCAGATGTTCTTGCGCGGCAGACCGAGCTTGAGCAGCAGGTTCAGGCAGGCGAGCGCGGCGGCGCCGGCGCCCGAGACCACCAGCTTGACCTCGGTGATGCTCTTGCCGCTGACCTTGAGCCCGTTCATCAGCGCCGCGCCGACGACGATGGCCGTGCCGTGCTGGTCGTCGTGGAAGACGGGGATCTTCATGCGCTCGCGCAGCTTGCGCTCGACGTAGAAACAGTCGGGCGCCTTGATGTCTTCGAGGTTGATACCGCCGAACGTGGGTTCCAGCGCCGCGATGCAGTCGACCAGCTTGTCGAGGTCGTTCTCGGCCAGCTCGAGGTCGAACACGTCGATGCCGGCGAACTTCTTGAACAGGACGCCCTTGCCCTCCATCACGGGCTTGGCGGCCAGCGGGCCGATGTTGCCCAGGCCGAGGACGGCCGTGCCGTTGGTGACCACGGCGACGAGGTTGCCGCGTGCGGTGTAGCGGAACGCGTTGGCGGGATCGGCGACGATCTCCTCGCAGGCCGAGGCGACGCCCGGCGAATAGGCCAGCGCCAGATCGCGCTGGTTCATCAGCTGCTTGGTGGGCGTGACGGAGATCTTGCCCGGCGTGGGGAACTCGTGGTATTCCAGCGCGGCCTGGCGCAGCTCGGCGCGCTTGTCTTCTTGAGTGGTCATCGGCGGTCCTGTTGTCCTCGCAGGTCCCGGTCGTCTGTTTCCACGAACTTGCTGCGGGGGGACAGGGACGCTGTGAGCGGGCGGTGATTGTAGGTCTGGGAGTCTCGCAAGTGCCGTCGCGCCCGACGGGCGGCGCGGCACTTTTGGGCATCGGCTGGTGTCGCGAGCAAATACTTTGTCCCCGCCGGGCCGGCGCGTCAACCTCGGGTGTCCACATCGCGCGCCGCCGCCCGCCGCGGAGCGACGCGGCGCGTCGGCGACAATCCTGCGCATGGCCATAGGCGAATTCGATCTCATCGCGAAGTACTTCTCCCGCCCCGTGCGGCGCGCCGTCCTGGGCGGCGGCGACGATTGCGCGCTGCTGCAGCCCACCCCGGGCATGCAGTGGGCGGTGTCGACCGACGCGCTGGTCGAGGGCCGGCACTTCCTCAGCACCGTGCCGCCGGACGCACTCGGACACAAGTCGCTGGCCGTCAACCTGTCCGATCTCGCCGCCTGCGGCGCGACGCCGACGGCGTTCACGCTGTCGCTGACGCTGCCGCGCGTCGACGAGGCCTTCCTCGCCGGCTTCGCCGACGGCCTGTATGCGCTGGCACGCGCGCACGACATCGAGCTGGTGGGCGGCGACACCACCGCCGGCCCGCTCAATATCGGCATCACGGTGATGGGCGAGGTGCCGCCCGGCCAGGCCCTGCGGCGCGGCGGCGCCTGCGCCGGCGACGAGTTGTGGGTCAGCGGAAGGCTCGGCGACGCGCGCCTGGCGCTGGAGGCGTTTCGCGGCAAGATCGCGCTGTGCGGCGAGGCCTTCGCGGACGTGCGGGTGGCGATGGAACGTCCGCAGCCGCGGGTCGCGCTGGGCATCGCGCTGCGCGGTATCGCGAGCGCGGCGATCGACCTCAGCGACGGCCTGGTCGGCGACCTCGGCCACATCCTGCGCGCCAGCGGCGTGGGCGCCAGCGTGCGGCTGGCGGACCTGCCGCACGGCCCGCACGTGGCCGCCTGCGGCGAGACGCTGCGCCGGCAGTGCCTGCTCAGTGGCGGCGACGACTACGAACTGCTGTTCGCCGCCCCCGCGGCGGCGCACGTGCGCGTGCGTGACGCCGGCGCGCGCGCCGGCGTGGCGCTGACGCGCATCGGCACGCTCGACGCCGCGCCGGGCCTGCGCGTGATCGACGCCGCGGGCGCACCCGTCGCCCTCACCGAGCGCGCCTTCGATCACTTCATCGCGGCATGAGCGACGCCCCGCCGCCCCCCGCGCGCCCGCGGCGCGCCACCTGGCGCTTCATGGGCCTGCATCCGCTGCGCCTGATCGCGCTCGGCTTCGGCAGCGGCCTGTCGCCGGTCGCCCCCGGCACCGCCGGCACGCTGGCCGGCTGGGCGCTCTATCTGCTCATCGACCGGCTGTGCGCGCCCTCGCCGCTGGCCTGGGGCGTGCTGCTGGCGACCGGACTGGTCGTCGGCTGGTGGGCGTGCACGCACACCGCGCGCGCGCTGGCCATCGGCGACCCGAGCGCCGTCGTCTGGGACGAGATCATCGCGTTCTGGATCATCCTGTGGCTGTTGATGCCCACCGGCCTACTCGGACAGGCCATCGCCTTCGGCCTGTTCCGCCTGTTCGACGCCGTCAAGCGCGGGCCGGTCGGCTGGGCCGACGCCTGCTTCAAGCCCGAGCGCGGCACGCTGCCCGGTTGGCCGCAGGGCTTCGGCATCATCTTCGACGACCTGGTCGCGGCGCTGTGCACGCTGGCGGTCTACTACGCCGGGCAATGGGGGTGGCTGCAATGGCGGATGGCGCACTGATCGCGATCGCGCCCGAACTGCTGGCCCAGGTCGCGGCGCTGGGCGACGCCCTGCGCGCACGCGGCTGGCGCCTGGCCACCGCCGAGAGCTGCACCGGCGGCCTGCTGGCCGGCGCCTGCACGACGCCGGCCGGCGCGAGCGACTGGTTCGCCGCCGGCTTCGTCACCTACGCCAACGACGCCAAGAGCGGGCTGCTGGGCGTGCCCGCGGCCCTGATCGCCGCCCACGGCGCGGTCAGCTCGGAGGTGGCCGAGGCGATGGCGCGCGGCGCGCTGGCCCACGCGGGCGTGCAGCTCGCACTGTCGGTCACCGGCATCGCCGGCCCCGGCGGCGGCAGCCCGGCCAAGCCGGTCGGCACCGTCTGGCTGGGATTGGCCTGGCAATGCACGCCAGAGCGTCCCGCGGCCCTGGCGGCCACCGCCGCGCCGGTCGGCGCGCGCACCGAGCTGCTGCAACTTGGCGGCAGCCGCGACCAGATCCGCGCCGCCAGCGTGGCCGCGGCGCTGCGCCGCCTGCTGGCGGTGGCACGCGCCGGCGCGCCCCCTTCGCCATGAAGATCGCGTTCGACGCCGACATGGCGGGCGACGAGCGCGCCCACTGGTGGCGCGCGCTGACCCGGGCCCTGCCCGACGCCGAATGGCTCGACGCCGAGGTCGTGGGCACCGGCTCCGCCGCCTGGCGCGCGGCGGACGTCGCGGTCGTCGCCAACCCGGCGCCGGGCCGGCTCGCGGCCTGCTCGCGGCTCGCGCTGATCCAGTCGCTGTGGGCCGGCGTCGACCGCCTGCTGCAAGACGCCACGCTGCCGCGCGGCGTGCCGATCGCGCGCATGGTCGACCCGGCGATGAACCAGGCGATGGCCGAGACGGCGACCTGGGCCGTGCTGTCGCTGCACCGCCGTGCCTTCGACTACGCCGCGCAGCAAGGCCAGGGGCTCTGGCGCGTGCTGCCGCAACGGCGCGCCGACGAGGTGGCGGTGCTGGTGCTCGGGCTCGGCCAGATGGGCGGCGCCACGGCGCGCCGGCTGGCCGGCCTCGGCTACCGGGTCGGCGGCTGGAGCGCGCAGGCGAAGACGCTCGACGGCATCGCGACCAGCGCCGGTCTCGCCGCCCTGCCCGCAGCCCTGGGCAGCGCGGACATCGTCGTCAACCTGCTGCCGCTGACCGCCGCCACGCACGGCCTGTTCGACCGTGCGCGCCTGGCGCAGATGCGCGCCGGCGCGGCGCTGGTGAACCTGGCGCGCGGCGCGCACGTGGTCGAGCCCGACCTGCTCGCCGCGCTGGACGCCGGCCACCTGGGGCGCGCGGTGCTCGACGTCGTCGCCACCGAGCCCTTGCCGCCGGACCATGCGTTCTGGCGCCACCCGCGGGTGACGCTGTGGCCGCACGCCGCGGCCCAGACCGACCTGCGCAGCGCCGCGGCCGTGGTCGCCGCCAACGTGGCGGCGCTGCGGCGCGGCGAGACGCCGCGCCACCTGGTGGACGACGCGCGCGGCTACTGAAAGCCGCGCCCACGCGCCTTCAGGTGCGCAGCACCAGCCCGGCGCGCGCGCCTTCGGGCTTGAGCGCCTGCAGCATCATCAGCACCAGCCGGCGCAGCGCGTCCCAGGGCTCGACCGGCCACTGCGGATGGCGCAAGCCCTTGAGCACGCCGTCGCACTCGCTGGCGGCGCCGACCAGGCGGGCGGCCATGGGCGCGCTCAGGCGCGGCAACGCGCGCTCGAACAGGCGTTCGCGCGCACCCCAGATGCGCGCCTCGCGCAGCGCCATGGGCATGGGCTTGCCGTTGGCCATGGCGTCCTGGACGCGCTTGAGCGCACGGATGTCGTCGGCCAGCTTGTAGTGCACGAACACCGCGGCCTCGCCCTCGGCCTGCAGGCCGTCGAGCATGCGCAGCGCGCGCGGCACCTGGACGGCGAGCACGGCGTCGCACAAATGCGCCACGTCGTGGCGGGCGACGTCCAGCACCGCGTCCTCGACCTGCGCGAACGTGAGCTCGCCGGGCGGGTGCAGCAGGCCCAGCTTCTGGATCTCCTGGTGCGCCGCCAGCAGGTTGCCCTCGACGCGGTCGGCCATGAAGGCCAGCGTGGCCTCGCCGGCGGCGCCGGACTCCACGCGCTGGCCCTGCAGCGCAAAGCGCTTGGCGAGCCAGGCGGGCAGGCCCGCGCGTTCGATGACGTCGGCAGCCACGCTCACGCCGGCGCCTTCGAGCGCGTTGAACCAGGCCGCCTTCTGCTGCTGCCAATCGAGCTTGGGCAGGTGCACCAGCAGGCGGCTGTCGGGCCCGGCCTCGCGCGCAAGCTGCTGCAAGGCCTCGCCGCCGTCCTTGCCGGGCTTGCCCGAGGGAATGCGGATCTCGATGAGCTGCTGGTCGGCGAACAGGCCCATCGCCTGCGACGCGCCGAGCACGCCGCTCCAGTCGAAGTGCGCGCCGCTGACGACGAACACCTTGCGCTCGGCCGCGCCCGCGCCACGCACGGCGGCACGGATCGCGTCGGCGGCCTCCTGCGCGCGCAGCGGCTCGTCGCCGTGCACGGTGTAGACGTCGGCCAGGCCCTTGGCCAGGTGGTCGGCGAGTTGCTCGGGGCGGACCTGCATGGCGCGGGCGGACGGCGTGGGCGGGCGGACGCGCGGCTCAGCGCGCCGCGGCCGAGGCCGCGTACTCGAGCGCGGACACCGACGACGGCGGCGCTGCCGGCGCAACGGCGCGCGAAGCGGCGAGCGCCGCGCCGGCGCGCGCGGCCGGACCGGTGCTGGTGCCCACGGCGGCGAGCACGCGCATCAGCTGGATCGCCATGTCGGACTGCATGTCGCGATAGAGCGCCCTCAGCTCGGTGTCCTTGGCGAGCGCCTCCTTCTCGTCGTAGGTCATGTCGCGAAAGCGCTCGAGGTCGGCCAGCGGCAGCAGTTCGCTGCCGTCGGGGCGCAGCACGCGATAGCGCAGCTTCACGTGCAGCTCGAGCTCGCGCACCTGGCCGAAGGCGGTCGAGGCCTCGACGGTGGACTTCTGCGTGTCCTCGACCGCCTCGATCACCACCTGCGACTCGAACACGTTGCTCGTGATGCGCGCACCGGGCGGCAGCGCGCGGCGGATCTCCTCGGCCATGGTCGACCGGTCGGCGAAGCCGGACAGCGCGATGCGCTGGTAGTTGAGCGTCTGCGGCACGCGCAGGTGGAAGCCGCAGCCGGCCAGCGTGGCCGCGCAGGCCACGGCGACGAGGAACAGGCGGCGGCGCGGAGTCGGGACGATCTTCACGGCAGCTTTCAAGGACGTCAGACGACGATGTTGACCAGGCGCCCCGGCACGACGACGACCTTGCGGGCCGGCTTGCCTTCGCCGAAGCGCGCGAACTCGGGCGAGGCCAGCGCGGCGGCCTCGATGGCCGCCTGGTCGGCGCCGGCGGCCACGCGGACAGCGCCGCGCGTCTTGCCGGCGACCTGCAGCACGAGTTCGATCTCGTCCTGCACCAGCGCGCCTTCATCGACGGCGGGCCACGCGGCGTCGAGCAGCGCGCCGGACGCGCCCACGTAGCCGAGGTCGGTCCACAGCGCGTGCGTGGCGTGCGGGCAGGCCGGGTACAGCGCGCGCAGCAGCACCGAGAAGCCTTCGCGCAGCACCGCGGCGCTGCCCGGGCTGGCGTCGGCGGCGAAGCCTTCGAGCGCGTTGAGCAGCTTCATCGCGCCGGAGACGACGGTGTTGTACTGCATGCGCTCGTAGTCGTAGCTGATCTGGCGCAGCAGCACGTGGACCTCGCGCCGCAGCGCCTTCGCGGGCGCACCGAGCGCGAGGCCGGCGCAGCTGTCGGACGCGGCGCGCAGCAACTCGGCGTTCTTCGCGCCGAAGCCCCAGACGCGCTTGAGGAAGCGGTGCGCGCCCTCGACGCCGGCGTCGTTCCATTCCAGCGTCTGCTCCGGCGGCGAGGCGAACATCACGAACAGGCGCGCGGTGTCGGCGCCGTAGCGGTCGATCAGGGCCTGCGGGTCGACGCCGTTGTTCTTCGACTTCGACATCGTCGTCATCTCGTACTCGAGCGGCGTGCCGTCCTTCCTGAGCTTGTAGCCGACGACGACGCCCTTGTCGTTGGACACGGTCTCGACCTCGTGTTCCCAGTAGTAGTCCTTGCCGGCGTCGGCGGGCTTGTGGAAGTAGGCGCCCTTGAGCACCATGCCCTGCGTCAGCAGCCTGGTGAAGGGCTCGGCGACGTCGACCAGCTTCAGGTCGCGCATCACCTTGGTCCAGAAGCGCGCATACAGCAGGTGCAGGATCGCGTGCTCGATGCCGCCGATGTACTGGTCCATCGGCATCCAGTACTTCGTCCCCGCGCCGACCATCGCGGCGTCGTTCTTCGGATCGCAGTAGCGCATGAAGTACCACGACGAGTCGACGAAGGTGTCCATCGTGTCGGTTTCGCGCCGCGCCGGTTTGCCGCACTTCGGGCAGCCGACGTTGAGGAAGGCCGCGCACTTGTTCAGCGGGTTGCCCGAGCCGTCCGGGATCAGATCTTCCGGCAGCACCACCGGCAGGTCCTTCTCGGGCACCGGCACCACGCCGCAGTCGTCGCAGTGGATGATGGGGATGGGCGTGCCCCAGTAGCGCTGGCGGCTGACGCCCCAGTCGCGCAGGCGCCAGGTGGTCTTCTTCTCGCCCAGGCCGGCGGCGCCGAGCAGGTCGGCCACGCGCGCGACGGCGTCCTTCATGCCCAGGCCGTCCAGCGCGCCGGAGGCGACGCACACGCCGCGCTGCTTGTCGCCGTACCACTCGGCCCAGGCGGCGGTGGAGAAGGTCTCGCCCGGCACGCCGACGACCTGCCGGATCTCGATGCCGTATTTCTTCGCGAACGCGAAGTCGCGCTCGTCGTGCGCCGGCACGCCCATCACGGCGCCGTCGCCGTAGCTCATGAGCACGTAGTTGCCGACCCACACCGGCACCGCGGCGCCGGTCAGCGGATGGGTGACGCTCAGCCCGGTAGGCAGGCCTTCCTTTTCCTTGGTGGCGAGCTCGGCCTCGGTGGTGCCGCCGGCCTTGGCCGCGGCGATGAAGGCCGCCAGCGCCGGGTTGCCAGCGGCCGCGTGCGTGGCGAGCGGATGCTCGGGCGCGACCGCGCAGAAGGTGACGCCCATGATGGTGTCGGCGCGCGTGGTGAACACGTAGAGCTTGCCGTCGCCGATCGGCGCGCCGTCGGCGCCGGCGATCGCGTGCGGGAACGCGAAGCGCACGCCCTCGCTCTTGCCGATCCAGTTCTCCTGCATCAGGCGCACGCGCTCGGGCCAGCCGGCGAGGTAGTTCGGGTCGGCCGGGTCGGCCACCGCGGACAGCAGCTCCTCGGCGTACTGCGTGATCTTCAGGTAGTAGCCCGGGATCTCGCGCTTTTCGACCGGCGCGCCCGAGCGCCAGCCGTGGCCGTCGATCACCTGCTCGTTGGCGAGCACGGTCATGTCCACCGGATCCCAGTTGACGACCTGGGTGCGGCGCTCGCAGATGCCGGCCTCGAGCATCTTCAGGAACAGCCACTGGTTCCACTTGTAGTACGCGGGCTGGCAGGTGGCGACCTCGCGCGACCAGTCGACGGCCAGGCCCATCGCCAGCATCTGCGTCTTCATGGCGGCGATGTTCTGGTAGGTCCACTGCGCCGGCGGCACCTTGTTCTTCATCGCCGCGTTCTCGGCCGGCAGGCCGAAGGCGTCCCAGCCCATGGGCATCAGCACGTTCATGCCCTTCATGCGCAGCTGGCGCGTGAGCATGTCGTTGATGGTGTAGTTGCGCACGTGGCCCATGTGCAGCTTGCCGCTCGGGTAGGGCAGCATGGAGCAGGCGTAGAACTTCGCGCGGCTGGCGTCTTCGGTGACGCGGTAGGCGTCGGTGGCTTGCCAATGCGCCTGGGCGGCGGCTTCGACCTCGGAGGGCACGTACTTTTCGTTCATGCCCCGATTGTAGGAGGCTGCGCTAGGGCGCCGGCTGGGCGACGAAGCCGATGCGGGTCAGGCCGGCGTCCTGGACCAGGCCGATCAGTTCGGCGACGCGCCCGTAGGGCACGCTCTGGTCGGCGCGCACGAGGACGTCGGGCTGCGGCTGGCGCCGCCCGCCGGCCTTGAGCGCGCGCAGCAGTTCGGCGCGAGTGACGACGTCGTCGCCGACATGGATCTTGCCGTCGGCGGTGATGCCCAGCGCCAGCGCGGGACCGCCCTCGTCGGGCCGCGCGGCCGCGGTGCGTGGCAGCTCCACCTTCAGGCTGGAAGTCATCAGCGGCGCGGCCAGCATGAAGATCACCAGCAGCACCAGCATGACGTCGATCAGCGGCGTCATGTTGATGTCGCTCATGGGCTGCGACGCCGGCGTGCGCTCGAGGCGACCGAAGGCCATGTCAGCGCGCCTGGGCGTCGAGCTGCATCTCGCGCAGGTCGTGCGCGAAGCCCTCGAGGTCGGCCTCGCAGGCGGACACGCGCTTGCCGAAGATGTTGTAGGCCAGCACCGCCGGGATCGCCACCGCCAGGCCGGCGGCCGTGAAGATCAGCGCCTCGCCGACCGGGCCGGAGATCTTTTCGATCGCCACGCCGCCTTCGGCCATCCCACCGAGTGCGTGGAAGATGCCCCACACCGTACCGAACAGGCCGATGAAGGGCGCCGTGGAGCCGATGGACGCCAGCACCACCTGGCCGAACTGCAGCTGCGCGAGACCGGCGTGCAGCGCGTCGCGCAGGCGGCGGGTGAGTTGCGAGGCGAGGGCCGGCTGGGTCTCGAGCGTGCCGGCGGCGGGCTGCGCCAGCGCCGCGTCGAGCAGCGGCAGCAACACCGCCTCGCGGTCGGTGGACTGCAGGCGGGCGCGCCCTTCGGAGACGCTCGCGGCGCTCCAGAAAGCGGCCACGCCGCGCTGGATGTCGGCGCCGACGCGCCCGAGCAACCAGGCCTTCCACAGGATGACGACCCAGCCGCTGACGGACATCGCCAGCAGCAGCAGCGCCACCGCGCGGCCGATGAAATCGCTCTGCGTCCAGAAGCCGGACAGGCCTTCCATCAATTCAGTCCCAGCACGTCGTTCATGTTGTAGAGGCCCGGGCCGCTGTGCGCCAGAAAGCGCGCGGCACGCAGGCTACCCTGCGCGTAGGTGGCGCGGCTGGAACTCTTGTGGCTGATCTCGATGCGCTCGCCGGTGCCGGCGAACAGGACCGTGTGATCGCCGATGATGTCGCCGCCGCGCACCGTCGCGAAACCGATCGTACTCGGGTCGCGCACGCCGGTGACCCCTTCGCGTCCATACACCGCGCAATCGGCCAGTTCGCGCCCCAGGGCCTTGGCGACGACCTCGCCCATCTGCAGCGCGGTGCCGCTCGGGGCGTCGACCTTGTTGCGGTGATGGGCCTCGATGATCTCGATGTCGTAGCCCTGCGCCAGCGCTTTCGCGGCCTGTTCCAGCAAGCGCATCACCACGTTGACGCCGACGCTCATGTTGGGCGCCATGAAAACGGCGGTGCGCGCGGCGAGCGCGCGGATCGTGGCCTTCTGGGCATCGCTGAAGCCGGTGGTGCCGATCACCAGCGCGACGCCGCGTTCGGCGCAGGCGGCGAGGTGGCGCAGCGTGCCCTCGGGCCGGGTGAAGTCGATCAGCACCTGGCATTGCGCGAGCACGGCGTCGACATCGGCACGGATGGCGACGCCGCTGCTGCGACCCAGGAAGGCCGCGGCGTCCTGGCCAAGTTGGGACGACGCGGGCTTGCCCAGTGCGCCGGACAGCCGGCAATCGGGTGCGTCCAGCACCGTCTCGACCAGCATGCGGCCCATGCGCCCGGAGGCCCCCGCGATCGCGATGCGCAAGCGCTCGTCGTTGACCGGGACCGATGCCAGGCCCGGCGGACTCGTCGGCGCCGGCACGCTCACGGCGTCGCGGGTTCGAGCGGCGGGTAGCTGCGGGTGGCGCCCGCGAGCACGACGGCGGAGGCGGTCGCCGCCACCGGCTTGGGTACCGGCAGGGCCGCGCGCTCGGCGTCGGTCAAGGCGAGCTTGGGCGTCTTTTCCGGCAGCTTCTTGCGGCTGATGGAGGCGACGAACTGGTCCTCGGTGGGCAGCTCGGGCGCCTCGATCTTTTCGACCGCGTCCTTGTCGAAGCGGACGACGAACGAGCGCTTCTGGTCGTCGACGCCCTGGCGCTTGAGCGTGAAGACGTAGTCCCAGCGCTGGGCGTGGAACGGGTCGGCGATCAGCGGCGAGCCGAGGATGTCGCGGACCTGGGCGCGCGACATGCCGGGCTTGACCTGGCTGATCTGCTCGGTGGTGACGACGTTGCCCTGGACGATGTCCGGCTTGTACGGCTGGATGTAGGCGACGAACTCCTTCATCGTCATCGGCGCGTGGAACATCGAGCAGCCGCCGAGCGCGGACGCGGCCAGCAATGCGGATGACAACGGAAGGACTCGAGAACGCCGGGCGAGCAGGCGGTTGGAGAGGAGGTGGATCCGGGGGAAAACCGTTGTGCGCATCGACGAGGCTCGTAACCCCTGCCCAAAGCAGGCAAAGGCTGGATATGATGGAATGATTCTAGTCTGCCACGCACCTTGCGCGACAGGCCGCTGAAGCCCTTAACATGACTCACGCCGAAGAACTCAAGAGCAGTGGCCTCAAGGCCACCTTGCCGCGCATCAAGATCCTCGAGGTCTTCCAGCAGTCGACCGATCGGCACCTGACGGCCGAGGACGTCTACAAGACCTTGCTCAATGAAGGGTCGGACATCGCGCTCGCCACCGTCTATCGGGTGCTGATGCAATTCGAGCAAGCGGGAATTCTCGCACGCAGTCATTTCGAATCCGGCAAATCGGTGTTCGAACTGAACGAGGGCAACCATCACGATCACCTGCTGTGCCTGACCTGCGGTCGCGTCGAGGAGTTCTTCGATGCCGAGATCGAGGTGCGCCAGCGCGAAGTGGCGGCGTCGCGCGGCTTCGCGCTGCAGGAGCATGCGTTGTCGTTGTACGCCGTGTGCAAGCGCGACAACTGCGAACACAGGCCGCCGCCGAAGGCCTCTCCGCGCAATCTTCCGGGTTGACCCCGTACCCCCCCGTGGCGGACGCCGCGGGCAGCGCCGACGCGACCCCGTCGGGGGTGACGACTACTCCCCGCCCTTGGCCATCGCGTCCTGGTGGCGCTTGACGAATTCCTGGTAGGTGTCGATGCCGCGCAACTGCAAGATGGTGTTGCGCACGGCGGCCTCGACCAGCACCGCCAGGTTGCGCCCGGCGTCCACGGCGATCACGACCTTGCGCACCGGGATGCCGAGGATGTCGTCGTACATCGGCTCGTAGGGCAGGCGCTCGAACTCGCGCTCCATCGTTTCCTTGCGCACCAGGTGGACGATGAGCTTGAGCCGCATCTTGCGACGCACCGCGGTCTCGCCGAAGATGGCCTTGATGTCGAGCAGCCCGATACCGCGCACCTCGAGCAGGTTCATCAGCAGCTCGGGACAGCGTCCTTCCAGCGTGGACTGCGAAACGCGATAGAGGTCGACCGCGTCGTCGGCCACCAGGCCGTTGCCGCGCGAGATCAGCTCCAGCCCCAGTTCGCTCTTGCCCAGGCCGGATTCGCCGGTCAACAGCACGCCGACGCCGAGGATGTCCATGAACACGCCGTGGCGCGTGGTGCGGTCGGCGAACAGCTGGCTCAGGTAGGAGCGCACGAGGTCGATCACGTGCCCGGCCGAGGCCGAGGTGACGAACAGCGGGATCTCGGCGCGGTCGCACAGGGCGACCAGCTGGTCGGGCGGGCGCTCGCCGTCGGCAACGATGAGCACCGGCGGCTCCAGCGTCACGATGCGCTGGATGCGGCGCTGCTGCACCTCGTGGTCGGCGTTCTCGAGGTAGGCGACCTCGCGCCGGCCGACCAGCTGCACGCGATACGGATGGATGTAGTTCAGGTAGCCGATCAGGTCGGCCGCCGAGCGCGCCTCGCGCACGGCCGCCTCGTCGAAGCGGCGCTCGGGATGGGC
>Ga0302323_100003287_pt1 | contig 13143 bp, 7 predicted proteins | sample Fen_T0_3_FD_201950 | JGI IMG/M metagenome (GOLD analysis project Ga0302323, IMG submission 201950) | Peat permafrost microbial communities from Stordalen Mire near Abisko, Sweden - Fen_T0_3 | ecosystem: Environmental > Terrestrial > Soil > Wetlands > Permafrost | place: Sweden: Abisko... | reverse complement strand
ATGGGCACGCCGGAGCTGCAACGTATCTCGCGGCACAGCTCGATGCCGTCGCCGTCGGGCAGGCTGACATCGAGCAGGACGACGTCGATGCCGCCCTGCGCGAAGGCGCTGCGAAAGGTCTTTGCGGTGGCGGCGCTGCGCACCGCGAGTCCCTGGGCGACCAGCTTGGCGCTCACCAGCTCGCGCAGTTCGGGGTCGTCGTCGACCAGCAGGCAGGTGATCACGGCGACCCTCAGCTGCCGGTGGCCAGGCCGCCGCCCAAGGCCTTGTACAGCGTGACCTGGTTGCTCAGCGCCGCCAGCTGGGTGGTGACGCGCGTCAGCTGCGCACTGTAGAGGGTGCGCTGCGAGGTCAGGGCGGTCAGGAAGGTGTCGACGCCCTTCTCGTAGCGCAGCGTGGACAGCTCGGAGCTGTCGGCTGCCGCCGCGACCAGATCCTTCTGCGCCGCCAGTTGCTCGGCCATCGTGCCGCGCGCAGCGAGCGCGTCCGCCACTTCCTTGAAGGCGGTCTGGACCGCGAGTTCGTAGGTGGCCACGTAGAGCTTTTGCTGCGCCTTCGCGTAGGCGAGGTTGGCGCGGTTGGCGCCGCCGTCGAAGATCGGCAGGCTCAGCGAGGGCGCGAGCGTCCACACCGACGCGCCGCCGCTGACCAGCGTGGACAGCGCCGCACTGGCGACGCCGCCGGTGGCCGTCAGCGACAGCTTCGGAAAGAAGGCGGCCCGCGCCGAGCCGATGTTGGCGTTGGCCGATTTCAGCTGGTGCTCCGCCTCCAGAACGTCGGGCCGGCGCAGCAAGACCTCCGACGACAGCCCGGCCGGCACTTCCGCGAGCCAGTGCTCGGTCGGCGGCAGTTCGTCGGGCAGCAGCGTGTCGGCCACCGGCGCCCCCACCAGCAGTTCGAGCGCGTTGCGGTCCTGCGCGATGGCGGTGGCGGTGCTGGCGATGTCTGAGCGCGCCTGCTGGTAGATGGTCTCGGCCGAGCGCACGTCCACGCGCGAGTCGACGCCGGCTTCCATGCGCCTGCGCGTCAGGTCCATCGAGCGCTTGGCCGCGTCGAGCGTCTTCTGCGAGATCGCCAGGCGGTTCCTGTCGGCCGCCAGCGTCAGCCAGGCGGTGGCGGTCTCGGCGATCAGGCTGATGCGGGTCGAGCGCGCGGCCTCTTCGGTGGACAGGTAGGTTTCCAGCGCGGCCTCGGTGAGGCTGCGCACGCGGCCGAACAGGTCGATCTCGTAGGCGCTCAGGCCCACGTCGGCGGTGTAGCTGTGGCTCACCGTGGAGGTGTTGGCGTGGCCGTTGGTCGAGCTCAGGCTGCGCGCGCTGCTGCCGCTGACGCCGGCGTCTATCGTCGGCAACTCGGCGGCGCGCTGGACGCGGTACTGCGCCCGCGCCGACTCGATGCTGGCGATGGTCTCGCGCAGGTTGCGGCTGTTGGACAGCGCCTGGTCGATCACGCTGCGCAGGCGCGCGTCGAGGATGAACGATTGCCACGGCACGTCGGCCGCGGCCACCGCGGCCGCCGTCGGTGCGGCGTAGGCGGCGCCCGTGGGCCAGGCCGCGGGAACCGGGGCGGCGGGGCGCTCGTAGGTGGGCGCCAGCGAGGAGCAGGCGGACAGGGACAGCGCGAGCGCGCTCAGGCAGAGGAGTTTGGCGTGCATGTCAGTTTCCTTGCGTGCCGGCGTCGGCTTGCTGCACCGCGGCGCGGTGGTCGCCGAACAGGCGGCGCACCAGCACGAAGAACAGCGGCACGAAGAAGATCGCCAGCACGGTCGCGGTGAGCGTGCCGCCGACGATGCCCGTGCCGATGGAGATCCGGCTGTTGGCGCCGGCCCCGGTCGATACGGCCAGGGGCATGACGCCGGCGATGAAGGCGAGCGAGGTCATCAGGATCGGGCGCAGCCGCAGCCGCGCGCCGTCGATGGCGGACTCGACCAGGCCCTTGCCCGACTTGTACGCGGCCTCCGCGAACTCGACGATCAGGATGGCGTTCTTGGACGACAGGCCGATGGTGGTCAGCAGCGCGACCTGGAAGTAGATGTCGTTCTCGAGCCCGCGCAGCGTGGCCGCCAGCACCGCGCCGACCACCCCCAGCGGGATGACCATCAGCACCGAGAACGGGATCGACCAGCTCTCGTACAGCGCCGCCAGGCAGAGGAAGACGACGATGATGGAGATCGTGTAGAGCTGCGTCGTCTGGCCGCTGGCCAGGCGCTGCTGGTAGGACAGCCCCGTCCAGTCGTAGCTGCTGCCCGCGGGCAGCTTCTTGGCCAGCGTCTCCATCTCGGTCATCGCAGTGCCCGAGCTGACGCCCGCCGCTTGCGCGCCGTCGATCTCGTAGGAGGCCAGGCCGTTGAAGCGCGACAGGCTGCTGGGGCCGTAGGTCCAGCGCGTCTTGGCGAAGGCGGAGAACGGCGTCATGGTGCTGGAGGAATTGCGCACCTGCCAGAGGTCGAGGTCCTCCGGCTTGGAGCGGAACGCCGCGTCGCCTTCCACGTAGACCTTCTTGACCCGGGCGCGGTCGACGAAGTCGTTGACGTAGACGCCGGCCCAGGCCGAGGTCAGTGTCGCGGTGACGTCGCTGAGCGTCAGGCCCAGCGCCGCCGCCTTGGCGTTGTCGATGTCGACGTGCAGCTGCGGCGTGTCTTCCATGTCGCCGGGGCGCACGCCGGCGAGCAGCTTGTCCTGGCGCGCGCTGTTGAGCAGGCCGTTGCGCAGGTCCTTGAGCTGGGTGCGCGTGGTGCCCGGGGCGGCCTGCAACTGGAACGTGAAGCCGTTGGACTGGCCCAGACCCTGGATGGCCGGCGGGTTCAGCGCGAAAACTTGGGCGTCGCGCACCGATTGCAGCGCACCGGTGGCACGGTTGGAGATCGTGTCCGAGCGGTTGGCCACGCCCTTGCGTTCGTCCCAGTTCTTGAGGGCGATGAAGGCCATGCCGGCGTTCTGGCCGCTGCCGGCGAAGTTGAAGCCGGCCAGCGTGAACAGCGCATCGGTGTTGCCCTTCTCGTCGACCAGGAAGTGCTTCTCGATCGCCTTGGAGACCTCCAGCGTGCGGTTGACGGTCGCCCCCGCGGGCAACGAGTACTGCACCATCACCTCGCCGGTGTCTTCCGTCGGCAGGAAGCCGGTGGGCAGGCGCAGCAGCAGCAGGCCCATGGCGGCGGCGATGACGCCGTACATCAGCATCCAGCGCAGCGGCGTCTTCAGCACGCGGGTGACGCGGTTCTCGTAGCGCCCGAGCAGGCGGTCGAAGTTGCGGTTGAACCAGCCGGCCAGGCCCTTGGTCGTGTTCTCGTGGTCGTGGTGCTTGAGCAGCGTGGAGCACAGCGCCGGAGTCAGCGTCAACGCGATCACCACCGACAGCACCATCGAGGCGCAGATCGTGACCGAGAACTGGCGGTAGATGACGCCGGTGGAGCCGGTGAAGAAGGCCATCGGCAGGAACACCGCGGTCAGCACCGTGGCGATGCCCACCAGCGCACCGGTGATCTCCTGCATGGACTTGATGGTCGCGTCGCGCGGCGAGAGGTTCTCCTCGCGCATCAGGCGCTCGACGTTCTCCACCACCACGATGGCATCGTCGACCAGCAGGCCGATCGAGAGCACCATGCCGAACATCGTCAGCGTGTTGATCGAGAAGCCGAACAACTCCAGCACGCCGAAGGTGCCCAGCAACACCACCGGCACGGCGATCGCCGGGATCAGCGTCGCGCGCCAGTTCTGCAGGAACACGAACATCACCAGCACGACCAGCGCGACCGCCTCGAACAGCGTCTTGACCACTTCCTGGATCGAGATCTTGATGAAGGCGGTGCTGTCCTTCGGGTAGGACACCTTGTAGCCGGTGGGCAGGCTGGCTTGCATGCCGGAGACCAGGGTGCGCACGCGGGTGGCCGTGGACAGCGCGTTGGCGCCCGGCGCCAGCTGCACGGCGATGCCCGCGGCCGGATGGCCGTTCAGGCGGCTGACGAAGTTGTAGCTTTCGCTGCCGATCTCGACCCGGGCCACGTCGCCCAGGCGGACGACGGCGCCGGCGCTGCTGTTCTTGACGATGATGGCGCGGAACTCTTCGGGCGTCTGCAGCTTGGACTGCGCGGTCACCGTGGCGTTGAGCTGCTGGGCCTGCGCGCTGGGGATGGCGCCGATCGAGCCGGCAGATACCTGGACGTTCTGTGCCGATATCGCCGTCTGCACGTCGGACGGCATCAGCGCGTAGCTGGCCAGCTTGTGGGGGTCCAGCCAGATACGCATCGAGTACTGCGAGCCGAACACCTGAACGCCGCCCACGCCGTCGATGCGGGAGACCGCATCCTGCATGTTGCTGACCAGGTAGTCGGCGACGTCCGTGCCGGTGCTCTTGTCCAGCGAGTCGTAGACCGCGACGATCATCAGGAAGTCGCTCTGCGACTTGGTGACGGTCACGCCCTGCGACTGCACTTCGGTGGGCAGGCGCGTCAGGGCCTGCTGCACCTTGTTCTGTACCTGCACCTGCGCGGTGTCGGGATTGGTGCCCTGCTTGAACGTGACGGTGGTGGTGGCGGAGCCGGCCGAGCTGCTGGACGACGAGAAGTACAGCAGGCCGTCGATGCCGGTCAGCTGCTGCTCGATGATCTGCGTGACGCTGTTTTCCACCGTTTCGGCGGAAGCGCCGGTGTAGGTCGACTTGATGCTGACCGAGGGCGGCGAGACGTCGGGGTACTGGGCGACCGGCAGGCCGCTGATCGACATCGCGCCGGCCAGCATGATGACGATGGCGATGACCCACGCGAAGATGGGGCGGTTGACGAAGAACTTGGCCAGCATGTCAGAGTCCGCCGGCTTGCGTGGAGGCCGCGGCGGTGGCCGCCGGGGCGGAGGCCGCGACGTCGACCGGCTTGACGACATCGCCCGCGCGCACCTTGCTCACGCCTTGCACGATCAGCCGGTCGCCGCTGGCCAGGCCGCTGCTCACCAGCCACTTGTCGCCGATGGCGCGCGAGGTCGTGGTGGGGCGCGACAGCACGTGGTTGGTCGCGTCGACGACCAGGGCGGTGGCGTTGCCGGTCGGGTCGCGCGTGATGCCTTGCTGCGGCGCGAGGATGGCCTGCGGCACCACGGCCTGGTCTATCCTGGCCCGCACGTACATGCCGGGCAGCAGCGTACCGTTCGGATTGGAGAATTCGGCGCGCAGCGTGACCGTGCCGGTGGCGGTGTCGACGGCGACCTCGGAGAACTTCATGCGACCCTTGAGCGGGTACACCGAGCCGTCTTCCAGCGTCAGCGAGACTTCGGTCGAACCGGCATGCAGGCCGCCCTCGGCGAGCGAACGCCGCAGCTGCAGCATGTCGACGCTCGACTGCGTGAGGTCGACGAAGATCGGGTCGAGCGCGCGTATCGTCGACAGCGCGGTGGTCTGCGCGGCGGTCACCAGCGTGCCCGGCGTGACGCTGGAAATGCCGATGCGCCCGGAGATCGGGGCGCGGATCTGCGTGTAGTCCAGATTGATGCGGGCGGTCGCCAGCGCGGCCTTCTGCTCGGCGACCTGCGCCAGCGCCTGCTGGTAGGCCACGTGGGCGTCGTCCGCGTCCTGCTTGGACACGCCCTGGATCGCGACCAGCTCGGCGTAGCGCTTGTCCTTCAGCTGGGCGGAGGACACGGCCACCTCCGCGTTCTGCAGCGTGGCCGCGGCCTGGTCGACCGCCGCCTTGTAGGTGGCGGGGTCGATCTCGTAGAGCACCTGGCCGGCCTTGACCTGGGAGCCTTCGACGAACAGGCGCGACTTGATCAGCCCGGCGACCTGCGGACGCACCTCCGAGGACAGCGACGCCGTGGTGCGGCCGGTCAGCTCGGTCTGCAAGGGCACCGCCTGGCTCTTCAGCGTCACCACGCCGACCTCGGTCGGACCGCGCACCGCGGGCGGCGTCGGCTGCGAACACGCGGCCAGGGCCACACAGGTCAGGAGCAGGGGGATGCGAGCGTTCATGACGGTCCGGGCTGAGGAAATGTAAAAACGAGTTTGAGCGCTCATTCTCAATTAACATAGGGTTTTCCGCAATACGAGCTGGGTAAAACGTTCGTGTCAAAGTTGACAACAAATCCCCGTCCGCCCAAGAGCGTCCGCGACGAACTCCGGCGTGCCGAGATCGTCGCCGGCGCGCGCGAATGCGTCGTGCGGCACGGTTTCCACGCGGCGAGCATGGCCGAGATCAGTGCGGCGACGCAGCTGAGCGTGGGCCAGATCTACCGCTACTTCCCGAGCAAGGAAGCGATCATCGAGGCCATCGTGCTGCAGATCGTCGAGCGCAAGATCGCCCGCGTCAGCGGCAAGTCCGACGAGGCCCAATTCCCGCGCGAGCTGGCGCTGCGCACCGTCGAGGACGCCGACGGCGACGACCAGAAGCTGCTGCTCGACGCCACCGCCGAGGCGACCCGCAACCCGGCCGTCGCCGAGATCGTCCGCCGGGCCGATCGCGCCTTGCACGATCGCATCCGCGAGTTCTTCCGCGCGCGCTTCCCGGCCATGAGCGAGGCGCAGGCCCGCGCGCGCGTCGAGGTGCTGGCGGTGCTGGTCGACGGGACGCGCGCCCGCAAGGTGACCGACCCGGTCGCCGACCCGCAGGTGCTGGAACTGCTGTACGTCGATGTCCTGGAAATGCTGTTTCCGCTGCCGGCCCCGCCGCACGTGCTGCCGCCCGCCTGAGCGCGCCCACGGCCGCGTGGCCCGAGCGCGGCGCACGGGAATGGATTGCTATCGGAGCCGGCCTGGTTCGCGCCGGCGGGAATCCGCTTCCGCCAAGCGGCTGATCGGGGAAAACGATTCCACGCCTTGCCCGGTACGATGGGTCTCCATGCCTCGCGGCGACCCTCTTGAGCCTGCTCCATGGACATCTATCTCGACGCCAACGCCACCACCCCCGTCCTCGCCAGTGCTTGCGCGGCAGCCTTGGCGGCGATGCGCGAGGACTTCGGCAACCCCAGCAGCGTGCACAGCGCCGGCCTGCGGGCACGTGCCGTGCTGGAGGCCACGCGCGCCAGCGCCCGGCGCGTGCTGGGCGCCCCCAGCGGCCGCCTGCTGTTCGTCAGCGGTGCGACCGAAGGCATACAGACCGCGGTGCTGTCCGCCCTCAACGCCTTGCGCGAGCGCCGCCGCGACGGCGCGCCGGGCCCGGAACTGCTGTTGTACGGGGCGACCGAGCACAAGGCGGTACCGCAGGCGCTGCGGCACTGGAACGACCTGCTCGGACTGGGCTTGCGCCTGCAGGCGATCCCGGTCGGCCGCGACGGCCGCCACGACCTGGCCTGGCTGCGCGCCCATGCCGCGCGCGCCGGCCTGGTGTGCACGATGGCCGCCAACAACGAGACCGGCGTGGTCAGCGACCTGGACGGCATCGGCGCCGCACTGGCCGGCAGCCAGGCGCTGTGGCTGGTCGACGGCGTGCAGGCACTGGGCAAGCTGCCGCTCGGGCTGGTCGCGCGCGGCATCGACTACGCGCCGTTCTCCGGCCACAAGCTCTATGCCCCCAAGGGTATCGGCCTGCTCTATGTGCGTGAAGGCGCCCCATTCACGCCGCTGATGGCCGGCGGCGGGCAGGAGGGCGGGCAGCGCTCGGGCACCGAGAACATGCCCGGCATCGCCGCGCTCGGCGCCGTGCTGGCTGCGCTGGAGTCCGGGCAGGTCTTCGGGAGCCGCGTCGCGTCGAGCGCCCGCCGCGAACGATTGGCCGCTGCCTTGCACACGGCGTTTCCCGCGCTGGTGTTCAACGCGCCGCCCGAGCTGTGCCTGCCCACCACGCTCAACTTCTCGGTTCCGGGCGTCACTGCCAGGCTGCTGATGGACCTGTTCGACGCCGCCGGCATCAGCGTCAGCGGCGGCTCGGCCTGCGGCGCGGCCCGGGCCGAACCGAGCCACGTGCTCGAGGCCATGGGCCTGCCTGCGTGGCAGGCCGCGTCCGCGGTGCGCCTGTCCTTCGGCCCGGCCGTGGACGACGCGTTCATTGCCCAAGCCTGCGCGCGCATCCGGGCCTGCGGCGCTGCGCTGGGCCAGAGCTGCGCGGTCGATCGCGAAGGCAAGGGCATCGGCAAGGGCGTCGGCGTCGGCGACGGCGACGGCGACGGGGACGGGGACGGGGACGGGGACGGCGCGGCCCTTGCCGCGCCCGCGGCGGACCTGGAGCGCGCGCTGCCCAATGCTGACCGCCGGACCGAGGCGCGCGCACCGCGCCAGGACGCGACCGGTTGCACGTCGCCCTGCGACCTGCAAGCCGATGAGTTCAAGGCCTTGCTGGCCGCCCATCCCGAGCTCTTGCTGGTGGACGTTCGAGAACCGTTCGAGCAAGCCCTGGACTCTTCGACGGACCTCGGGGTCGCGCCGCGCCATCGGCGCGCCGCGCCCTTGTCCGCGCTGGAGGCCGCGCTGCCGGAGCTGCTCGCAGCGGCAGCCGAAGCGCCCGTGGTGTTCTTCTGCCGCAGCGGCAATCGCAGTGGGGAGGCGGCCCAGGCGCTGCGCCGCCGCGGCGCCACGCGGGCCTGGAGCCTGGCGGGCGGCCTGGCGCTGTGGCCGCGCACGGCGGCGCAGGTGGCGGAGGCGGACGAGGCGGAGGCGGGCGCGGCTGCAGGGGCCGATCCGCGCTGATTCCGGCCCGCGCGCTGCCGGACGCTCACCCGGCGGCGTAGCTCAATGGCAGCGCCGTGGTGAACTTGATCTCCTCCATCGCGAAGCTCGAACTCACGTCGTGCAGGTCGGTGCCGGCGATCAGGCGCTTGTAGACGCGGTCGTAGCCCGCGATGTCGGGCACCACCACCCGCAGCAGGTAGTCGACGTCGCCGCTCATGCGGTAGAACTCCACCACCTCGGGGATGACCTGCACCGTGGCCTTGAAGCGGTCGAACCAGGCCTGGGTGTGCCGGCTCGCGCGCACCGACACGAAGACCGTGACGCCGACATTGATCTTGGCGGCGTCGACCAGCGCCACGTTGCGCGTGATGACGCCCGCTTCCTTGAGCCGGTGCACGCGGCGCCAGCACGGCGTTTGCGACAGGCCCACCAAGGCCGCGAGTTCGGCCACCTGGTAGTCGGCGTTGACCTGCAGCAGCTCCAGGAGCTTGCAATCGATGGCGTCCAGTTTCACGATGGCGTCAATTATTAAATTGTGATTGCACAATGGATTGAATCCCTGGTCAATGGTTCCACTTGTTGCCTGTCCTTCCTTAGCCGGACTCCGCCAAAGCATGACTTCAAGCAGCAACCCCCTCCTCGGCGACGAGGCCGTGCCGCGCTTCGACGCCATCACGCCCGTCGACGTCGCGCCCGCCATCGCGACGCTGATCGAACGCTGCGAGCAGGCGCTCGAGCAAGCCACGCTGCCCGGCGTGCCGGCCGACCACGAGCTGCTGGCGCGCGTACTGGACGTGCCCTTGCAGGCGCTGGAGGACGCCTGGGGCGTGGTCGTCCACCTGCAGTCGGTGGCCGACAGCCCGGAACTGCGCGCCGCCTTCGCCGCCGCCCAGCCGGCCGTCACCGCGCTCTACACGCGCATCGGCGCCGACGAGCGCCTGTTCGCGCTGTATCGGCGCGTGGCGCAGGAGTGCGCGGCGCGCATGTCCGGTCCGCAGCGCAAGGCGCTGGCCGACAGCCTGCGCGCCTTCCGGCTTGCGGGCGCCGAACTGGACCCGGGCGACAAGACGCGCTTCGCCGCGATCCAGCAGCGTGCCGCAGAACTCGGGCGCGGCTTTTCCAATCGCCTGCTGGACGCCACCGATGCCTTCGTCCACTGGGCGAGCGCGGCGGAACTGGCGGGGGTGCCCGACGACGTGCTGGCGCCGCTGCGCGCCGCGGCGCAGCGCGACGGGCGCGATGGCGTCTTCAAGCTCAACCTGCAGCAGCCCTGCGTCGGCCCGGTGCTGCGCTACGCCGACGACCGCACGCTGCGCGAGGCGCTCTATCGCGCGCAGACCACGCGCGCCAGCGAATTCGGTCCGGCCGACCTGGACAACAGCGCGTTGATCGCCGAGATGCTGCGCCTGCGCCACGAGAAGGCGGCGCTGCTGGGCTACGCCAACCACGCCGAAGTCTCGCTCGTCCCGAAGATGGCCGACTCGCCGGCCCAGGTGCTGGAGTTCCTGCGCGACCTGGCGCGCCGTTGCCGGCCCCAGGCCGAGCGCGACCTGGCCGAGCTGCGCGCCTTCGCCGCCGCCGAACTCGGCTTGCCGGCACTGCAGGCCTGGGACCTGGCCTATGCGAGCGAGAAGCTGCGCCAGGCGCGCTACGCCTTCAGCGAGCAGGACGTCAAACGCCACTTCGGCCTGGACAAGGTGTTGCCGGGGCTGTTCGGCATCGCCGAAACCCTGTTCGACGTGCGCATCCAGGAAGAAGCGCAGACCGCGTGGCATCCCGCCGTGCGCGCGTTCCGCGTCGAGCGCGCGGGCGAGCTGCTGGGACGCTTCTTCCTCGACCCCTACGCGCGCGCCGGCAAGCGCGGCGGTGCCTGGATGAACGGCGCCCGTGCGCGCTGGCGCAAACCCGACGGCGCGCTGCGCACGGCGCTGGCCTACCTGGTCACCAACTTCGCGGCGCCCACCGACGGCAAGCCGGGCCTGATGTCGCACGACGACGTCGTCACGCTGTTCCACGAGTTCGGCCACGGGCTGCACTTCCTGTTGTCGCAGGTGGACGTGCCGGGCGTGTCGGGCATCTCGGGCGTGGAATGGGATGCGGTGGAACTGCCCAGCCAGCTGATGGAGAACTTCGCCTGGGAGTGGTCGACCTTGCAGCGCATCAGCGCCCACGTCGACACCGGTGCCCCGCTGCCGCGCGCGCTCTACGACAAGATGCTGGCGGCGCGCAATTTCCAGAGCGGCCTGCAGCTGTCGCGCCAGGTCGAACTGGCGCTGTTCGACATGCGGCTGCACGCCGAGCCGGCGCGCAGCGAGGCCGTGCAGGCGCTGGTCGACGAGGTGCGCGCCGAAGCCGCATTGCTGTCGCCGCCGGCCTACAACCGGTTCCAGAACGGCTTCTCGCACATCTTCGCCGGCGGCTATTCGGCCGGCTACTACAGCTACCTGTGGGCCGAGGTGCTGGCCGCGGACGCGTGGAGCGTGTTCGAGCGGGCCGGTGCGCTGGACCAGGCGGTGGGCCGGCGCTACCGGGAGACGATCCTCGAAGTCGGCGGCAGCCGGACTATGAACGAGAGCTTCGTCGCCTTCGTGGGCCGCGAGCCCGAGATCGGCGCCTTGCTCCGCCAACGCGGCATCGCGCAGGCGGCCTGAGCGGGCGCCGCGGCCACGCGCCCGCGTGCGGCGCCGCCTGTGGCCGACGCGGCGCGCCACTGCGCTCCGCGTCGCGTGTGGACGTCAGAGCCCCGCGTGCAACTCCAGCGCCACGAAACGCGGCGGACTGATCGTCGCGTACGGCGTACCCAGGCTCGCGGCGATGTAGTTGACGCCGGTGACGTAGCGCTTGTCGGCCAGGTTGTTGACCACCAGCGCGAGGCCCCAGCGTGCCGCCTGGATGTCGCTCGCGCTGTCCCAGCCCAGGCGCGCGTCGAGGCGGGTCATGGCGCCGCCGACGCGGAAGGTCGGCGTCGTCAGGCACGTGCCCTGGGCCAGCGAGTCGGCGTTGCAGCGCGTGGCGCCGGTGTAGGCGCCCTGCAGCGTGCCCGTGACGGTGCCCCCGGCCAGCGGCCACATCGTGTCGGCGCCCAGCGTGGCGACGACGCGGGGCGTGCCCACGGCCTGGCCGCTCAGGTCGGTGCCGTCGCTGCTGACGTGGGTCTTGTACTTCTGGTTGATGAATTCGGCCGCGCCGGTGAACGTGAAGTGCGGCGTGGCGCGCCAGCGCAGGTCGAGGTCCAGGCCGTCGGCCTTCTCGTCGCTGGAGCTGACCTCGTAGGCCGGCACCCCGGACTGGCTGCCCGAGGCCACCAGCGACAGCGACTGCAGGTTGTTGTACTGGTAATGGAACAGCGCCGCGCTGTAGCTCAGGCCGAAGGCGCGCAGCTGGCCCTTGGCGCCAAGCTCGAAGCTGGTGACGGTCTCGGGCGCATAGTCGCCGTTGACGGCCAGCGCGTTGAAGCCGCCGGCCTGGTAGCCGCGCGTGACCGAGGCGTAGACCATGGTGTCGGCGTCGAGGTGCTGGTCGAGCACGATGCGCGGGCTCAGGTTGTTCCACGACTTGCGCACGTGCAGCGGAGCGGTCGACGCGCCCTGGCCGTTGATCAGCTGGTTGGTGGAGGTCAGCGCCTGCAGGGTGTCGGCGTCGGTCTGCGTGAGCGCGCCGGCGGCCACCAGTGTCGGGAAGAAGTCGGCGGCCGACAGCGCGGCGAGCTGCGCGTCCAGTCCGGCGGCGGTGCGCAGCGGGCTGTACCAGCTGAAGCGCTTCTCGTCGCGGGTCAGGCGCAGGCCGGTGGTCAGGTTGGTCGTGGGCGTCAGATGCCAGATCGTGTCGCCGTACAGCGCGAAGGCTTTGTAGCTGCCGCTGTTGAACATGTTCTCCTGCCAGCTCCGGCCCTGCAGGTCTATGCCCGTCACGCCCACGGCCTGGGCCAATTGGCCGATGGTGGCGAAGGGGGCGATGCCGGCGACGTTGGTGAACAGCGTGTCGAGCGAATCGGTGTTGGTGCTGCTCGCGCTGGTCTGGCTCGCCCGCTCGAGGAACGCGCTGGCGCCGGCGACCCAGTCCACGCCGGGGGTGCGCCCGGCCAGCTTGAACTCCTGCTGCCAGGTGGTGTTGCCCTCGATGTTGGCGGTCGAGAGGTAGGTGGCCGCGTTGGCCGTGCCGTCGTTGTCCTCGCGGTTGACCGCGTTGAAATGCCGCCAGGCGGTGGTGGACGTGAAGTCGGCCCAGGGCAGCGCGTGGTCGACGCGCAAGGTGGCGCCGTTGAACAGGCGCGACTCCTTGGCGCCCTGCGCGTCGTTGTTCAGCGCCGCCTTGCGCGGGTCGAGGTAGGTCGACGGGTCGGCGCCGTAGCTGGGCGTGGCGAGCAGGCCGATGGCCGGCAGCGGGCGCTGGTCGAGGTCTTCGTGCTCCCACGACAACTGGGCCTGGGTGGCGTCGCTGGCCGACCAGCGCAGCGCGGCGCGCGTGCCCCAGGCGTGGTCGGCGTGTTCGCGCTGGCCGCTGGCGGCGTCGCGCTGCCAGCCGTCGCTGAAGTTGCCGGTGGCACTCACCCGCAGC
>Ga0302323_100003286_pt1 | contig 13148 bp, 9 predicted proteins | sample Fen_T0_3_FD_201950 | JGI IMG/M metagenome (GOLD analysis project Ga0302323, IMG submission 201950) | Peat permafrost microbial communities from Stordalen Mire near Abisko, Sweden - Fen_T0_3 | ecosystem: Environmental > Terrestrial > Soil > Wetlands > Permafrost | place: Sweden: Abisko... | reverse complement strand
TTAACGAGTTTTATGATGGCGATCCGCCTGTAGCTATCGGTACATCTGAAGCACTTTCACAACGGGGTGTTTCAGGAATTGCTGCTATCCTGCCATTTACATGTATGCCCGGAACACTTGTCGCTTCAGTAAGTGATACCTTCAGAAAAGATCATAATAATATTCCGTTTATCAATATAGCCTACGATGGTCAGGATTCCGTATCCCTCGATACCAGGTTACAGGCGTTTGTTTTCCAGGTAAAGGAGTTCGCACTCGCGATGGAAAGAGTTCCTGTCATATAAAGTTTATGACAGCGAAGCGTTAAGACTCGGATAGTGAAGTTTGAAACTTCGTTGGCTAAGCGAAGTTTGTAACTTCGCCGGGCTTTCATAGTGTCAGACTTTAATCTTAAATCCAATAGCCATAAGCATTTGCCTGATTTGATCTGTTCCCTTTTTCAGATCTATAGTATAGGATGTAAACTCCCTTCTCACCGGATAGTCACCTCTCAGCTTTTCGAAATCACCAGGGGATAGACGAAGCCTGGCATTATCATTATCAATCTTATAAGTGTGAATAACTGCTTCCCTTAAAATGTCTTCTTCTGACCTACCATTACAATTGATTGATATATAAGGAATAGCAGGAAGAGGAACATTTTCCGGATACCAGTTTTCCAAAGGAAGATTAAAATATCTGCTTAAGGAGTTGACAACCATTGAAGTTCCATTAACTTTCCCATCGGTCGAATAACCTGCAACATGAGGAGTGGAAATTAAAGTTTGTTGCATAAGTTCAAGGTCAATATCCGGTTCATTTTCCCAGACATCTATTATCGCTCCCGCCAGTTTGCAGGAATAAAGAGCTTTTTTTAATGCAAATGTATCAGTCACTTCGCCTCGTGAGGAATTTATAAACCATGCCCTTTTTCGGATTTTGCTAAGGATTTCCTCACTAAAAAGATGAATGGTGTTATTTTCACCCGTTACATTAAGCGGTACATGAAGCGTCACAATATCAGATTCAGACAATACTGTATCCAGACTGTGAAAATTTTGACTCCCCTCAAGTCTTGCCCGTGGAGGATCGTTCAACAAAACAGTCATTCCTAATGTACGTGCAAAGTTTTCAACTTTTGCTCCTACATTGCCCACCCCGATAATTCCTAATGTCTTGCTTTTCAGATCAAAGCGGCACTCAGAAGATATCCTGAACAAAGCTGCTGCAATGTATTGCAGAACTGACGATGAGTTACAACCCGGTGCATTAGTCCAGCTTATCTGGTTTCTGCTGCAATAATGTGCATCAATATGATCAAAACCGATTGTCGCTGTCCCAATAAACCTGACATTAGTCCCCGATAATAAATTCTCATTGCACTTTGTCCTGGTGCGGATCAGAAGAGCATCGGAATCTCTCAGTATGTCACTGTTTATCTGTTTCCCCGGAATATAGATCACTTCTGCAAAGGGCTCAAGCGCTCCCTTCAGAAAAGGAATCTTATCATCGGCAACTATCCTCATCTTACCTTAAATTTTGTGAAAGTTAATACTTTTTAATTCTATGAAAAAAATATTTAAAATTGAAAGATCAGTTACCGGAAGTATTGCTCAGCATATTTCAGGAAATAATATTACACTTGTACTGAATTTGAAACTATTTTAAATTACTTTGAAATATTTCATGATGAAAACCTGGAATACAAAAAGCGGTTTTTCAGTATCGTGCATACTTCCCGGAAGAAGTAATGTTTTCCTTGTATCAGGCAATGGCAAAAATGTTCTGATTGATGGGAGTCCGGGTAATAAATGGAGAAAACTAAAAGATAAATTAAATAATCTGAAAATCAAGAAGATTGATTACCTGATTCTCACTCACACACACTTCGATCATGCTGCGAATGCTTCAAAGATTCAGAAGAATTTCGGAGCATTGGTGATAGTAAATAAAAGGGAAGCAGGTTACCTTGAAAGAGGGGAAAATATTGTTCCGCATAGTACAATTTTCATCACGAGATTCTTCGTTGAAAAGTTCGCTCCTGCTTATCTGTCCAAACAAAAGTATGAGCCTTGTCATCCTGATATCCTTGTAGATAAACGTCTTGATCTGAATGAGTTTGGCTCTAATACATATATCATGCATACACCAGGACACTCTCCCGGATCACAGAGTATAATAATAGATGATGAAATCGCGCTGACAGGTGATGCCATGTTTGGTGTATTTCCAGGATCAATATTTCCTCCTTTTGCAGACGATGACGAGAATCTGATAGAAAGCTGGGGGAAATTGCTTAAAACAAAATGTTACATATTTCTTCCGTCCCACGGGACGCCAAACCGGAAAAAACTTGTCGAGAAAGAGTTCAATAAAAGGAGTGAGTCAGCAATGTTGCCAACTCCTGCAAGTGAACCGGGTATGAATAAACTGATGACTCCAGAAGAGTAATCGGAGTCAATTAAATAAAAGAGGTTGTCTCCTAATCGCAGCCTTTTTTATTTCGACTATTTTCCGAATTAGCAAAACTACTCTTGTCTAAAATATATTTTATATAAATAAACATTTTAAAGTTTTTGGTTATTATAATTATGTATGAATGGTTTTTTTAATCTGAGCACTTTACTATATAAATATTAATAATAATCTTAACAGATATGAAAACAATTTCGACTTAAATTTTACTATTATTCAGCATCAGCATTGGACTTAAATCACAGTGGATCAATTCATTTATGTCAACGTTTTTTCCCCGTGGCGGACAATATCTATTCAACAATCGTCATCTCTTTCAACAGATAACCGGCACCGGCAAATTTGTCAATTATAAAGAGAGCATATCTGATATCGAGACTGATATTCCTGCTCTGATCAGGGTTAAATGAAAGGTCGCTTGCAACACCTTCCCATGCCCTGTCGAAGTTTACACCAATCAACTGACCATCTGCATTTATTACCGGACTGCCTGAATTGCCACCAGTTGTATGGTTATTTGCTATAAAGCATACCGGAACCTCTCCATCTTTAGAATACCTGCCATAGTCTTTAGTTCTGTATAATTCACGAAGCTTCTCAGGAACAGCATAATCATAAATATTGGGATTATCTTTTTCCATTATCCCTTTTAGAGTAGTATAAAAAGTAAAATATACCGCATCTTTCGGGTAGTAGCCTTTAACATTTCCATATGTGAGACGCAACGTTAAATTGGCATCGGGATAAAAAACTCTCTCTTTATCAAACTCCATCTGGGCTGTAATATAATCTGCGTTGAGTTTCAGTATTTCATCATTAAATCTCCTGAGTTCAGGTCGGACATTAGTAGTAAGAAAGTCAGTTACATTTATCGCAAGCAGATAGATAGGATTTTTATTCAATTTTCCTGTACTTGCTGTGTTAAAATCATTAACAAAATTGGTAAACCTGGCCTCATCTGTGAAAACTGACTTTTTATAAAGCTTATTAACAATGGAAGAAAAGTTCCCTTTACATGAATTTTTAAGTCGGATAAACTCAGGTACCTGCCATTTCAGATCGAGGTTTTCACCATACATTGTCATTACTGCAATAAAGAGTTCCTTATCAGTATTCTGATTGTAATTCCTGAAGAAATTGTTACCGGTTTTAATTAAATTCATTTTCATCTCCTTTACCTGATCAGCATCACCCTTGTTATTTATAAGTTCGGCCAATGCTTTAATATTCCTGGCAAATGCAACAGATTCCGCTCCACTATTAAAAAACACCTCACTGGTATAGCTGTTTACAAGGTTATAATCCTTCATGCCTGCATACAATTCTTTATACCTCGACAGGATGTTGCCATATTTAATAATCCTGTTCTTATCCTTATTAATCCAGATCGTTAGTTTATTTTCAAACTCAGTTTTTTTCTCAATTGTCTTCATTTTTTCCAACCCCTGACTCTCTCCAATCCATTTCTTCCACGAATTTGCCAATCCGGATTTTTTACCTGAATACTGTATTCTGATCAATGGATCAGTATTCATTGCAGCTTCCATTATTTCAATTTTTTTTGTTCTAATGGCAATCATCTTTGGATTGATGAAATTTTTCACCATATCGATATGATAAGAAGGAACATATTCTGAAGTTGATCCGGGAAAACCTAAAACCAATGTAAAATCTCCCTCTTTTACACCTTTTAATGATATTGAAAAATGAAACAGAGTTTTATAAGGGACATTCGTTTTAGAGAAATCAGCCGGCTTATTCTCTTTGTCTGCATAAATTCTGAAAAGTGAAAAATCCCCCGTATGGCGAGGCCATACCCAGTTATCAGTTTCGCCGCCGAATTTTCCTATTGCAGATGGTGGTGCACCAACCAGACGAACATCCCTGAAGGATTCATAAATAAACAGAAAATATTGTTTGCCCATATAGAATGGCGTGACAGATGCAGAATAACCTGTACCTTCTGTTTCGCTTTTTGTAATTGCTGAAATATTTGAACTTATTATCTTATCACGATCTGTCCCGGACATTCCATCGGTCACACCATTCAATACCTTACCAGTAACATCTTCCATTCTTTTGAGGAAGGTAACTGAAAGGCCGGGACTTGGCAATTCCTCGTCTCCCGACATTGCCCAGAAGCCATTGGTAAGATAATCGTGTTCAACCGACGAATGACTCTGAATCTGACCATAACCGCAGTGGTGATTTGTTATAAGGAGGCCATCAGCTGAAATAACTTCTCCTGTACAACCACCACCAAACTGAACAACAGCATCTTTCATGCAGGCTTTGTTTACGCTATAGATATCTTCAGCTGATAGTTTAAATCCCTTTTCCTGCATCAGTTTTATATTGTATTTTTCAATCAGGAGCGGAATCCACATTCCCTCATCTGCCAGGAGGGCAGGAGCAAAAAAAGTGGTAAGTAAAAGGTAAAAAATCAGCAGTTTATTTTTCATGTTTTGATTGGTTTGTTTTAATAATTTAAGAACTGTCACAGAGAGCCACAGAGAAGACACAGAGGACCACAGAGATTTGCAGTCTAACTAACTCTGTGAACCTCTGTGCTCCTCTGTGCAACTCTGTGTAAGTTCTTCTTGTATTTTCTTCAAGATATAAATCTTATAAGTTCTTTATAAAGTTTCTGCACCGGCAGCCCTACAACATTGAAATATGAACCATCAATATGGCTGCAGGCTATAATGCCAATCCATTCCTGTATACCATACGCCCCGGCTTTATCATAAGGCTTATACTTATCAATATAATAACTGATCTCTTTACTTGTCATAGGTTCAAAAGTAACTTTTGTTGAGTCAGAAAAGGTTAACTCCTTTGACCGGGAAAGAAGTGATACTCCGGTAATAACTTCGTGCGTATTTCCGGATATTTCATTCAGAATACGTTCTGCGTCCTTGTGATTAAGAGGTTTTCCAAGTACTTTGTTGTTGCACCATACAATTGTATCTGCCGTAATAACTATCTCATTGTCTGATAGATCATTCTTAAAGCATGCAGCTTTTTCATGAGCGACATACCTTGCAATCTCCTCTCCGGTGAGACCTTCAGGATATATCTCTTTATATTCCTTTATTACAACATCAAATTTTAAACCGAGTTCGAGAAGAAGTTGTTGTCTCCGAGGGGACCGTGAAGCTAGAACTATCTTAAAGTCATTAAGCTTGTCAATAATCATCAGTACAGGTTCCACGTAAGTATTACTTTTACCACCACGGAGTAAAGCACTCCGGTTATCATCACTACTTTCAGTATACTGCTGGCGCTGTGAAGCTGCTTTTTATCACTGCTTATAAGCAGTTTGTAAATGACATATAAAAGCGGCAAAACAATAGCCACACTTATGTAGATCAAGGTTATAGTGTCATTAATAAAAAAGTGCCATGCCAGGTAAAGAAGAAGAATAGTTATCATGATCAGACATACCGAAACTACTTTTGCAGAAAGTATTCCAATTACAACAGGTACAGTATTTCTGCCATATGCAATATCTCCTTCAAAGTCTTCGATGTCTTTGATTATCTCCCTGATGAGATTAGTTAAGAAAGCAAAAAGTGCAAATCCTCCTACCCAATAAATGATAAAATTAATATTGGGAAGTTCTACGGCGTGTAATGCGTAGTATTTATATAATGAAGGCCATTCGTAAAAGACCACGAGCATAGGAACCATTGCTGTAAGAAGTGCCACAATAATATTTCCGATAAGAAACTGCCGTTTGTAGCTTGCAGAATAAAAATAGAGAATCCCCGAGACTACAAGGAACAATGTTCCCAGCCATATATAACCTGCTTTATACGAGATATAAAAACCTGCAGCTACACCTGCAATATTAAAAATTGAGTGCCACATCATGGCCTGCCGCCGGGGGATTTTTGTACCGACAATTACCTTCCCTTTGTTAATAAGGTCGGTTTTAATATCAAAATAATCATTAATAACGTAACCTCCCGCGGTAATGAAGACTGTAGCAATAACCAACAGAATAAAGTCGTACCAGGGAAATTGGAGAGTCATTGGCATCTCTTCACCGCTGCCGCTGGTTAAAATTACTCCTATCTTACTTAATACAGGTGCGAGGACAGCATATCTCATCAGCACCATAGTAAGAATAACCAGAAGAAGATTCTGCCATCTGATCAGCTTAAGGAATGCTTTCATAGTTTACCATGTAAATGCGTCCGAATCCATCCAATTATTATGTAATCTCAGTACCTGTTCTATTACATCTCTCACACAACCTTCCCCTCCTTTTTTATCAGAAATATAAGAAGAAACCTGTTTGATCTCACTGTCTGCATCTGAAGGACAAACCGGAATCCCTGCTTCTTTCATCACTTCAAAATCAGGAATATCATCACCCATGAATAAAACATCAGATTTGTCAAGATTATGTTTTTTAAGAAAAGTATTAAAATCCTCTAATTTTCCGCGGCTCTTAAGGTAGATATCATTTACTCCCAGCATCCTGAGCCTCTTTTGATACTCCTTTGATCTGCTTCCAGAAATTATGCCAATATGATAACCTTTCTTAATGGCCAGTTGCAAAGCGTAGCCATCGCGAAGGTTAACTGTTCTGTTTGGTATCCCGAAAGAATTCAGGTTTATTGTTTGCAGCGACAAAACTCCGTCAATATCAAAAATAAATGCTTTAACTCTTACCAGATCTTCTTTGAAATTGGCCATGTTATTCTTATTATCTTGTTGCTAGTTACTATCATTTATCTTTTGTCTTATAGTATTCAATAATTGACCGTGTCATCTCATCATAAATCCTTTGCAACTCAGGGGAGAAAGATAGTAATTTCAAATGCTTTTCTATAGTATTCTGATCATGTCTCACGGCAGGTCCGGTCTGAGAATTATCAGGGCCGGTATCTATAGCTTTTGAGATAGTCTCCTTTATTAATGGAGTAAGTATTTCAAAAGAAAAACCTGCTTTTATAGCTACTTCCTTACTCACTGTCAGCATATGATTAGTAAAATTGCAGGCAAAAATCGCCGCAAGATGAAGCATCATCCGTTGCTCAGTATCAACAAAATACACTTTACCATAAATAGATTCAGCCAGGCTCCTGAGAATTTCAGACGATTCATCATCAGAAGATTCAAGTAAAAAAGGGAGATCAACAAAATTTATCTTCCTGTTTTTAGAGAAAGTTTGTAAAGGGTAGAAAATGCCCTTTTGATTTATCTGCTCAGGAAAAATATCGAGTCCGAAACTGCCTGCTGTATGCGCTATCAGAGTACCCGGAGCGAACTTTATCCATCCAAGGACATCTCTTAACATGCGGTCAGGAACTGCAACAATTATAACCTTGGTGGAATCATGGAAATGAAGTTCCGATGACCATTCTGCATTGCAGGAATCAGCGAGTGCCCCTCCGCTGGCTTCAGTTTCCGAAGCGATCTTATCTATTCTGAAACCTGCATGAAACAGCTCTTTGCATAAAGCCTCAGCAACTCTCCCTGCTCCTGCAAAAGAAATGTTATTATGATACATCATCTAATTTTTCAGAAATATACAAAATTGCCTGAATTTCAGATAACGGGCAGAATGAAAGAAGCAATTCCCTTAATTTGCAGAATTCAGAGACGTTCCGGATGCCGGCTTATCCTTACCGTACAAATCAACCGCTACATCAGTAACCTCGACATCATATACCTTATAAAGGCTTTGATAAGAAGAATTACTGGACTGGTAAACATAAGTACAATTCCAGTAAACCTTACCTGATACCTGCAAAATATCGCCTGACTTATTATCCTTCAATTTATCAAACATCGCTGAAGGGTTGCAGAAATTATATGTTGAATAAACATTTCCTACGATCTGGAAAGAAATACTCGCACTTGATTGCCAGTAAATATATGCTGATGCACCAACAAGAGTTGTGAGGACATCTTTTCCACAACCGCATTGTGCCTGTTTCTTGCAACCTGTATAGGAGATTATAGGTGCAACAATAATCAATGCAACAAGAATTCTTCTTATAGTGTTCCTTCTCATTTCGGATTAATCTTATTCTTTAATTAGTAATTAATGGACAAAGTAAGCCTAAATTTCAATGATAACAAAAAATCAAGCCGTCAAAAAAACAGATGACGGCTTGTATCTTTTGGAAATATCAAATTATGCCTGGGCTGTAGGTCCACCAAAACTTAAAGGTATTGCTGGTCCCGATCCTTTTACTTCTTTAATCGTCCCATGTACAGATTCATACTTTGCAATGTTATCCTGAAGGGCAGCAACAAGTCTCTTCGCATGTTCAGGAGTCAGAATTATCCTTGATTTGACCTGTGCCTTTGGTATACCAGGCATTATCCGAACGAAATCGATTACAAATTCGGAAGCCGAATGAGTTATTACTGCAAGGTTTGAATAAGTTCCCTGAGCAACTTCTTCATTCAGTTCAATGCTGATCTGTGTAGGGTTCTTGGGATCTGTCATAACTATCAATTATTAATCCTATTTTCCTGTTTCAGCTTCAGTTTCCTGTTCAACACCAACCAGGTTTTCATACTCCTCGAGTGATCCGACAATAATGCCATTGTATTGTCTTTGACCGGTACCGGCTGGAATAAGATGACCTACAATAACGTTTTCCTTAAGTCCTTCCAGTCTGTCAATCTTACCCAATATTGCTGCTTCATTCAATACTTTTGTTGTTTCCTGGAAAGAAGCGGCTGAGAAGAAGCTCTTTGTCTGAAGAGAAGCCCTTGTTATGCCCTGTAATACCTGGCTTGAGGTAGCAGGGATTGCATCTCTGGCGTCGACAACTTTCAGGTCACGACGCTTTAGAACAGAATTGTCATCCCTGAGCTTGCGTGCTGAAATAATCATACCCGGACGAAGTGTTTGAGAATCACCACCATCGATAATCACTTTTTTACCATAGATCCAATCGTTCTCATCCATAAACTCAAGCTTGTCAACAACCTGTCGTTCAAGGAATTTTGTATCACCCGGGTCAACGATCTCAACTTTACGCATCATCTGGCGAACAATGATCTCAAAATGTTTATCATTGATCTTAACTCCCTGTAAACGATATACTTCCTGAATCTCATTAACAATATATTCCTGAACCTTTGTCGGTCCTTTGATCGCAAGAATATCGGAAGGAGTAATAGCTCCATCGGAAAGTGGTATGCCAGCTTTTACATAATCATTTTCCTGTACAAGTATCTGTTTTGAAAGTGGTACAAGGTATTTCTTTGTCTCGTCTGTCTTTGATTTGATAGCGATTTCCCTATTACCTCTTTTAATCTTTCCGAAGGTAACTTCACCATCGATTTCCGAAACAATAGCCGGATTCGACGGGTTACGTGCTTCAAACAGCTCTGTAACACGTGGGAGACCACCGGTTATATCGCCAGATTTTCCGACTGCACGTGGTATTTTAGCAAGCACTTCACCCGCTTCAACCATTTTATTGGTATCGACAACCAGGTGAGATCCTACAGGAAGGTTATATACCCTGAGTTCTTCACCTTTGGCATTTAAGATCTTAATGGCAGGGTTCTTCGTTTTATCCCTGCTCTCGATAATAACCTTCTCCTTAAAACCTGTCTGTTCGTCAGATTCTTCACGGAAAGTAATACCTTCTATTAGAAAGTCATATCCGATCTTTCCTGCCATTTCTGATATAATAACAGCATTGAACGGATCCCATTCGCAGATCAGTTTTCCCTTTTCAATCTCCTGTCCAGGCTTAATATAAAGTTTTGAGCCATAAGGAATTGTATGAGTAGTAAGGGCGATACCGGTTTTCTTGTCAACTATTCTTAATTCAGCAAGACGCCCGATAACAATATCAATTTCACCCTTTTCAACATCTTTTTTGGGAACTGTTCTTACCTCTTCAATCTCAGCAATACCTCCATAACGGGCAATCAGCCTCGATTCAGTAGTAATATTTGAAGCTGTACCTCCAACGTGGAATGTACGGAGAGTAAGCTGTGTTCCGGGTTCACCAATGCTCTGTGCAGCGATTACACCAACAGCTTCACCTTTCTGAACCATTCGTCCGTTTGCCAGGTTACGTCCATAACATTTTGCACAAACACCTTTTTTGGATTCGCACGTAAGAACTGAACGGATTTCAACCTGCTCGATCGGAGAATCTTCAATTTTCTTAGCCAGGTCCTCGGTAAGTTCCTGTCCCGATTCAACTATCAGTTCACCGGTAAGAGGATGAAAAACATTATGCACGGTTGTACGACCAAGTATTCTTTCATACAACGATTCAACTACTTCCTCATTCTTCTTTATCGCAGTTGCTATCAGGCCACGAAGTGTTCCGCAGTCTTCTTCATTTATAATAACATCCTGTGAAACATCAACGAGACGACGTGTAAGATAACCAGCGTCAGCCGTTTTAAGAGCAGTATCAGCTAGCCCCTTACGAGCGCCGTGGGTAGAAATGAAATACTCAAGAACCGATAGACCTTCTTTAAAGTTAGAAAGGATAGGGTTTTCAATAATCTCCGAACCGGTCGCACCTGATTTCTGAGGTTTAGCCATAAGACCTCTCATTCCTGAAAGCTGACGTATCTGTTCTTTTGAACCCCTTGCACCAGAGTCAAGCATCATGTAAACTGAGTTGAAGCCCTGCTTGTCGGTTGACAGCTGTTTCATCAGGGTCTGAGTAAGCCTTGCATTTACATGTGTCCAGATATCAATTATCTGGTTATAACGTTCGTTATTTGTAATGAATCCCATGCTGTAGTTATTCAGCACCTCTTCAACCTGCTCATAACCTTCTGCAACGAACTTCGTTTTTTCTTCAGGTATGATTACATCGTCGAGGTTGAATGACAAACCGCCTTTAAAAGCAGAATAGAAACCAAGGTTTTTAATTGCATCAAGGAAATCAGCCGTTTTGGCTGTACCGGCTAGTTTGAGAACGCGCCCGATAATATCCCTTAAAGATTTTTTTGTCAGGATCTCATTTATGTACCCTACTTCAGCAGGTACGAACTGATTGAAGATAACCCTTCCGACAGTTGTTTCAATAAGGTGGTTGATTAACTCACCATCTTTCCTGTCGTTGGCTTTTACTTTTATATGAGCGTGAAGGTCAATCACTCCTTCATTGTATGCTATGTTAACTTCCTGAGGGGAATAGAAAATCAAACCTTCACCCCTGACTTTTTCAGTTTCAGTGCTTTTTCTGCCCTTGGTAATATAGTAAAGACCAAGAACCATGTCCTGCGATGGTACCGTAATTGGCGCGCCGTTTGCAGGGTTCAGGATATTATGTGAAGCCAGCATAAGCATCTGAGCCTCAAGTACTGCACCATTACCCAGAGGAAGGTGAACTGCCATCTGGTCACCGTCGAAGTCAGCGTTGAAAGCTGTACAAACGAGTGGGTGCAACTGAATAGCTTTTCCCTCAATAAGTTTGGGCTGAAAAGCCTGTATACCAAGCCTGTGAAGTGTCGGAGCCCGGTTCAGAAGAACAGGATGTCCTTTAAGAACGTTTTCAAGAATATCCCATACAACAGGGTCTTTCCTGTCAACTATTTTTTTAGCCGATTTAACTGTTTTAACAATACCACGTTCTATCAGTTTACGGATAATGAAAGGCTTATAAAGTTCAGCTGCCATATCTTTCGGCAAACCGCATTCGTGCAATGCCAGTTCCGGACCAACAACGATAACCGAACGAGCGGAATAGTCAACCCTCTTACCGAGCAGGTTCTGACGGAACCTTCCCTGTTTTCCTTTCAGACTGTCACTGAGTGATTTGAGAGGACGGTTAGCATCTGTCTTAACAGCATTTGCTTTCCTTGAATTATCAAACAGAGAATCGACAGCTTCCTGAAGCATACGTTTTTCGTTACGCAGTATCACTTCCGGAGCTTTGATCTCAATTAGTCTTTTCAAACGGTTGTTCCTGATGATGACCCTTCTGTAAAGATCGTTCAGGTCGCTTGTTGCAAACCTGCCACCATCGAGAGGTACAAGAGGTCTCAATTCGGGTGGAATAACAGGAACAACCTTAATTATCATCCATTCAGGCTTGTTAACCTGCTTAGAATCCCTGAAAGCTTCAACAACCTGAAGACGTTTCAAAGCTTCATTCTTACGTTGCTGTGAAGTTTCAGTATTTGCCCTGTGCCGAAGAGAATACGACATCTCATCAAGATCGATACGGCTGAGAAGCTTATACAAAGCTTCAGCACCCATATCAGCAACAAACTTATCAGGGTGATTATCTTCAAGATACTGGTTTTCTTTTGGAAGGGATTCAGTAATCTCGAGATATTCTTCTTCTGTGAGAAAATCGAGATATTTAACACCATCCACAGCTTTAATACCCGGATTGATAACTACATACCTCTCATAGTAGATTATAGAATCGAGCTTCTTGGTCGGAAGACCCAGAAGATATCCGATTTTATTTGGCAATGAACGGAAATACCAGATATGAGCCACCGGAACAACAAGTGAAATATGTCCCATCCTTTCCCTGCGAACTTTCTTTTCTGTTACCTCAACACCACAACGGTCGCAAACGATACCTTTATAACGGATTCTTTTGTATTTTCCGCAATGGCACTCGTAATCCTTTACCGGACCAAATATCCTCTCGCAGAATAAACCATCGCGCTCAGGCTTATATGTACGGTAATTTATTGTTTCAGGCTTCAGTACCTCACCACTT
>Ga0302323_100003285_pt1 | contig 13150 bp, 3 predicted proteins | sample Fen_T0_3_FD_201950 | JGI IMG/M metagenome (GOLD analysis project Ga0302323, IMG submission 201950) | Peat permafrost microbial communities from Stordalen Mire near Abisko, Sweden - Fen_T0_3 | ecosystem: Environmental > Terrestrial > Soil > Wetlands > Permafrost | place: Sweden: Abisko... | reverse complement strand
TTCCGCTCACTCTATCGCACGGCTTGTTGGACCTCGACACTCATGGGCGGCCAAAAGATCCATCATCCTCATGCGAGTTGGTCGACTCTTTTGGGATCGCTCGGGCCCATTGCACTGATTCTGACGGCGTCGGGAATCACATTCGGCATCGTAAAGTCGGCTGACTGAAGAATCACCACGATGAACGGAGTCTAGGCTCCAACTCAGGCACTTTGCTCTGTTTTGGGAGCAGCGGTGTTGATATTTTGTGAGCCTTGTTGAAGTCCGTTGTTGCAGTAGGCGTAATCCCACCATCTGATCATCTGCCCACCGTGTGCCGGGTTAAGGCATTCTGCCCAGTGTCCTTCCTATTTCCTTCGTCCGGATCGCAGCCCGCCCCCCGATCAGGAGGAACCTATCCGCCGAAAACTGCTCGAATACCTCTTCTCTCGTTCAAGTTCGCGGACTACAGACGCATGGGAACAGTTAATGACTGCTCAAGCTGGGAGGCCACTTGATCCTGAATACGATCTGCCTGGTCTGACCGTCGGCAGAATCCTCGAGTTATCAACGGCGGGTCAATGGTGGTAGATCAGTGAGCAGGCTCGGCCACAACTTCAATGGCATTGACAAGCGGATAGTTGACCTCGGGGATGAAGGAAAGTTCGATCCTGCCTTGAGCTGTTGCCTGGACATTGTCAAACGTCTTCACGACAGGGTTCGCTCCACCTTCCGCCATGATGTCGAAGTTCTTCAGGATCATGTTTCCATTGCATGAAACATCGAAGACCCGGCTACCCGGCCCCCCGGTTGCGGAATTCTGCTTGCCGAACCAGGGTTCGAAGAAAAACAACGTGACACGGTACTTGGCAAGCGGCACTGCTGGAATGTCATAACGAAAGCGCCCGACCCGATTGTAGCTAAAGACACTGTTCTTGGCGGTCTTTGTCAAATCGGGGAATTGCCCCCTTCGCCCTCCGGTGAAGTAGCGATCGGAGAGCCACACGTTGTTGGCGGAGTCCGTAATGGAAACCGGATTGGCGGTGATGCGGACCGGCAGCAAAGCTTCGGAATCGGCAGGCAGAATTTCGACTGCGTCCAGTAACGAGACCTCGCTGGTGTAGTCGAGATGGATTGCGCCATCCGTCTCGGGACGAATCCCGGTCAGAACCATAGAGGTTGCAATCCCGTCTCCACCCGCATGGTCGACGACATCGAAACTGTTTTCGGCTCGCGCATTAATGGAGACCAACGCTGGTCTGGTTGCAGTCTGCAGGTCAGTAGTCTCGGCAAAGTGGAAGTGGACCTCGTAGTTGCCGGGCTTGACGGGGAAGATGCAATGGGCGATTCCACGAACGCCGCCCAGGTATATATAAGGGTCCTCCGTTCCTGCGATTTTCTGAGCAGGAACTGTGACGCTGTCCCCGCTTGAGCAGTACCTGTCAGGCGTCCATGAGAATCCGGAGTGATCGACATAGGGTCGGCGGCCGGTTCCCAGGAGAGCCCGGATAGTGTTTTTTGGCTGCGGCAAGGCTGCCAGCGAGTCCTTGGCTGGAGTCGCGGGCAGCTTGGTAGTATCGCGACGCAAAAAAAGAACCAAGCCAATCACGAGGACAAGCGCTGCAAAAAAGGCTGCTGGCACAAGCCATCGCGGGTTGTTCCAAGGAAGGCGCGCGAGCAGAGCAGAACTGGCGCTCGCCAATCCCTGTTCTGGCTTAGGCTTGCCCGCCGGCCGTTCGCCAGCTCTGTTTAAAGCTGCGGCATCACTGCTGTGGATAAAGGAGGGCACATAACCGCCGCTCGGGATCAGGATATGCACGGGGCGGTCTTTGCCGACCGTCTGATAAACATCCTGCAGACGCTTGCGCAGAGAATGAGCAACGACCCGGACGATCGTGTCGTACTGCGGGTCGAAATCGCTGCGCCGCCCCAGCGCTTCGGTCGCGATTCCATGTTCGTGGATCTGCTCTTCCTGGCCCAGAAAGTGCTTCTCGCAAACGTAGGCGAGCATGCGGGCAAGATTGCTGGATCGGCCAAGCACGCTGGAGTTCAGCAGCCAGTTCAGCTCGTCTCTTTCAGCCTCCAGCCTGTTCTCCAGCTCGTGCATCGACGCACCAAATCTCCGGTTCGATCTGATTTTTGTGCTTTTCCAGCTACCCGGAAATATACCACCTGGGGAGAATTCCCAGTTATGCAACCTCTCCCATTTCCCCTGTTTAGGCTTTCGTTAACGGTGAAAGGCGACCAGCTAAGTGATAGATTAACCGGGAGATGGGAGGGATATTAACAAAGTTAATGCTCGATAGGGACGCCCTTAACCACGCTGCAAATTCATTCTTTTCATCGTGTTTCCCGCGCGGCCAGGATTCACGTCGCCCTTTGCATTTGTTCACTTTCAATTTACGTGACAGACCAGGACCTGGTTGGTACTTTTCCTCATAACATTCAAGACCCACGACCTCAGTGCGCCAATTCGCTGTCTGCGGGTTGGGTAATTCTGGATAGCACACGAGGAGAGCGGGGCGCGAATCGCTCAACACTCTGGAGGCTTCAAAAATGAACACACCCAATTGGGCAAGATCCTCGCGGCACAGTGCGAGCGCGCGAATTTTCGCAGCGCTCGTCTTCATTCTCACCGCCGGCATGGTCGCGCTTGGACAGCAAACTACAGGATCTATTATTGGTGACGTGATGGACCAGCAGGGCGCGGTGGTCAACACGGCCAAGGTCAAGGCAACCAACGTAAATACGGGGTTCACGCGCACAGTACAGGTAAACGGATATGGCCAGTTCCGCATCGATTACCTGCCCGTCGGCAAGTACACCGTGCAGGCGGAAGCTGGCGGCTTTGAGCGCTATGTGCAAGAGAACCTGACCCTCAACGTTGACCAGACACTGTCGCTTGACCTCAAGCTGGTAGTGGGCGCGCAGAATGAGACCGTGACAGTCACCGAGGCTCCCCCGCAGATCAATACGACCGACGCAGTATTGGGCCGGACCATTGAAGCGGAAGAGATCCTCGGCCTGCCTCTGGTCAATCGCAATGTCTACTCCGAGCTTTCCCTCACGCCGGGCGTGATGGCCAATAACCAAAGCCCCACCACGAACCCCACCGGCGCCCCCCAAATGACGGTCGGCATTGCGTCCACGGCAGTCCAGGTCAATGGCTCGCTCGACTCCGGCAACGGAACCGTCGCATTTTATCTGGATGGCGGCAAAAACATTACGGGTATGCGCAACTACGGCAACCCGGCGCCCAACCCGGACGCAATCGAAGAGTTCCGCGTAGAGACCAGCGCATTTTCGGCGCAATACGGCCAATTCTCTGCCGCTGTGGTTTCCGTGATCACAAAGTCGGGAACAAACAAGTTTCATGGCGGATTGTTCGAGTTCAACCGCAACACCGCTTTCAACGCCTGGCAGTGGCATCCGGCGGCAGGCGCCATCAAGGCGCCCTACCATCGCAACAACTTTGGCGGAACCTTTGGCGGCCCCATCAAGCACGACAAGGCGTTCATCTTCGGCAGCTATGCCGGTCTGCGTCAAGTGCAAGGCGCCGTGGTCTCAGGCGCAGTTGTACCGACGGCTGCCGAGCGTCTGGGCGACTTTACCGCGGACACGACCCTGACCACCCTCGTTTACCTTCCAGGCACCGCGCACATTGCCGCGAACCTGGCGAATGGAGCAAATGCCGGCCCCGGTTGCCAGCCCGCAGCTATTGGCCCTGCTACCGCGGGATATTGCATGCCGGCCAGCCTTCTGGACCCAACCGCTGCAAATTTCTTGAACGTTAAAAACACAATCGGTGTCTCCGTCCCGTTGCCGAACGGCGCCCAGGTTACAAAAACCGGCGGCGGGCAATACAGCACCATCTACGTCACTCCGACAGACGAAGACGAATTCCTGGGAAAGTTTGACCAGAACATCGGCGACAAAGACCACCTGTCAGCGACCTACTTTTATTCCAATACGAAGTCAACTCCCAGCGGAGGCGGTAACATCCTTTGGACCGGAAACCGGTCGAAATCCGTTCAGATGAATGCCAACATCAGTGACGTTCACTCGTTCAGCCCAAACACAGCCAATCAGGCTTGGGTAACATTCACACGGGCCATGGGCGGACGCGTTCTCATCCCTGTCACCGGCCCCGGCGACCAAACCCTCGCCAGTTTCGGCTCGAACTTCCAAATCCAGGGACCGGCCGGACTGCCCTATCTGACCGGTGCCGGCTTTCAAACGGGAAACCCAAACGCCGGCCCGGTCACGGGTTCCGACAATTATGAGTTGCGTGACATAGTTACCCAGACCAAGGGCAAGCACAACCTATCCCTTGGCGCTGAGTTCGCTCTCGACAAGACCATGTTCCTTGCCAATCTGAATAACTATGGCGACGTGACCTTCTCGACTTCCGCGCCCACCAGCACGGGAGTTACGATTGCGGACTTTCTCACCGGCCAAATCAGCAACTTCGAGCAGGACACAACTTATACCACGCATCTGAGCACGTGGCACTTCGCGCCGTTTGCGCAGGACAACTACCGCGTCACACCCCGTTTGACGCTTAACCTTGGACTCCGTTGGGACATCGATACGCCCCCTGTCGACGCTCATGACAGGACGGCGTCGTTTGTTCCCAACCAGCAATCCACTGTGACTCCGGCCGCGCCGAAAGGCATGCTATTTCCAGGGGACTCCGGCATTGGTCGCGGCATCATCAGCACGCAGTTCGGCCACATTTCGCCTCGCGTTGGTGTTGCGTGGGATCCGTTTGGGGATGGCAAGACCTCAGTGCGCGCCGCAGCGGGCATCTTCTTCGGACTTCCAAGCGGCAATGAGTGGAACCAGCCCGGCAACGCCATGCCGTTCTCCATTCGCAACAGCTTTGGCTCGGAAACGTCGCTTACCAGCATTTACAACGTCGGTTTCCCAAGCACCGCTCCCGGTGGCGGCATCTTCCCGTACACCTATACGCCGTCCGCTCCGAAATTCTACCCGAGCCAAGGCATTGAAGCCATCCCGCCGGGATTTAAGTATTCGTCGGTCTATCAGTTCAACCTGAGCGTGCAGCGGCAACTGCCTTTCAGGGTAAGCCTGACGGCAGCTTATGTAGGCACCCTTGGCCGTCATTTGTCGTCCTTCCTCGACGCCAACTACGCGCCTTACTCACTTGTCAACTCTTCGGGCGGCCCGTTAGTCGGCGCTCTCAGCACATCGGCGGCAAGCCAGGAGCAACGCCGTCAATACGATGCCGGCATCAACCTTACGCCCGGCACCCTGGGTGGGATTACCTACCTGATCTCAGATCAGACCTCCAACTATAACGGGCTTCAAGTCTCGGCGACCAAGACGATGGCGCACGGATTCTCACTGGGCGGATTCTTTGTCTGGAGCCGCGCGCTGGAAAGCTCGAACATGGTGGAGAATGGCGGGATGAATAATCAGGATCCCGGCGTGATGGGCAAGCCCTTCACCGCGACCAACAACTTGATGGGCGCGATTGGCGGAGGCCTTCAGGAAGAAAAGGGCCTGATGGACCAAAACCATAACATCAATGCGGTCATCAACGGTATGTGGAAGATCGACTACTACCGCGGATCAAACAAGGTCGTCAAGGGATTGGCCAACGGCTGGACAATCTCGTCGGTCGCCTATTTTGTCAGCGGCGGGCCGTTCACAGTGAACACGGGATCCAACAAGAACTTCGATACCGCCGGCCAGAGCCGCCCCAACGCGGTTCCTGACAAAAGCCCCAAACTCGATCCACACCGCTGCCGTGTTTGTAGTGACCCCAATAGTGTGTTGAAGGCCTGGTTCGACAACACGGCTTTCACGGCCAACGGGCCTGGAAAACCCGGGGGCATCGGCCCTGGCGGCGCAGACGGCAACGTGGGACGCGACAGCCTGATCGGACCAGGTCTCAAGGATATGGATATGAGCCTGCTGCGCGACGTTCGATTCGAGCGGGGACTGGTCTTCCAGTTCCGCGCCGAAATTACCAACGTCATGAACTGGGTGAATCTCAGCAACCCGAACGCCGGGAACATCACGGCGGGCAATCAGGGCACCATCACCTCAGCCACCGCCACCCAGCGCGTGATTCAGTTGGGCGGGCGGCTAACCTTCTAACTGTATTCTGATCTTTCACCGGGCCGGCGGGCGAGCAATAACCCACCGGCCCAACCTTACTGAGAGGCTGGAGGATTTTTTTCGTGAAATACGCATCCTGGACCCGATGCACGATTGCAATCATCGCTCTTTCAATTCTGGGAAGCATCCCGGCAAATGCGCAGTCAGTTCCAACGGTTCTGGCCGACGTGGATCACCGCCAAAGCATGAGTCTGAATGGCGATTGGCACATAATGATCGATCCCTATTCCGACGGCTTATTCACGTTTCATCGTGAAGTGCGTCAGGACGGGTATATTTTGAACGAAGCTCCGACCGCTGGAAACAACAAGCTGGTGGAGTACGACTTCAGCAAATCGCCCACGCTCAAAGTGCCCGGCGACTGGAATACCCAGCGCGAAGCCCTGTTTAATTACGAAGGGGTGATGTGGTATCAGCGGGACTTCGACTACCAGCCTCGCGAGCATCACCGAGTCTTTTTTCACATAGGCGCGGCAAATTATAAAGCCATCCTTTCGGTCAACGGAAAGCTGGTATGCGAACACGAAGGCGGCTTCACTCCATTCGATTGCGAAGTGACCAAACTGCTGCACCCGGGAAAGAACTTCACCGTGATCGCGGTCGACGATACAAGGCAGGCAGATGGCGTTCCAACTTTGAATACGGATTGGTATAACTATGGCGGACTCACCCGGGACGTGTCGCTTGTTGAGGTGCCGGAGAGTTTCATCGACGAGTATGACCTGCACCTGAATCCTGCTCGTACAGCGGTCGAAGGCTGGGTCCATCTTCAGGACGCCGCTCCTGGCGCGACCGCGAGCGTTTCCATCCCTGAGCTCAAGTTGGAAGCAGATGGTGTGGTGGACAGCCAGGGCCGTGTATCCATCAAGCTCAACGCTGCCGGGATGCAGTTCTGGTCCCCAGAGCAGCCGAAATTGTATCGGGTGACACTGAAATCCGGCGCCGATGCGCTGGAAGATGAGATGGGCTTCCGAACGGTTGAAGTCAGCGGCACGAAGATTCTGTTAAATGGAAAGCCGATCTTTCTGCGGGGAATCTCGATCCATGCCGAGGCTCCTTATCGCAGCGGACGAGCCGACAACGATGAAGACGTGGCGACGTTGCTTGGATGGGCGCGCGAGCTTGGCTGCAACTATGTCCGGCTGGCACATTACCCGCACGATCAGCGCATGACCCGCGCTGCCGATCGAATGGGAATCGTCGTATGGTCTGAGATTCCTGTCTATTGGGCGGAGCACTTCGGAGATCCTGCGGTTCTGAGCAAGGCTGAGCAGCAGTTAAGCGAAGAGATTCGCCGCGATCGTGACAGAGCTTCCATTCTCCTGTGGTCGATCGCAAATGAAACGCCAAATACGCCGGAGCGAACGCAGTTTTTGAAGACCCTGGCAGGAGACGTGCGCAAACTGGATTCGACGCGTCTGGTGACGGCGGCTCTTCTCGTCAAAACCGAAGGCCGTCTGAAAATCGTGGACGATTCGCTGGGAGAGGCTCTGGATGTTATCGGCGCAAATGAGTACATCGGCTGGTACGAGCAGAATCCGGAGGGAGCGGATACCACAGAGTGGAAGATCGCTTATGACAAGCCGCTGATCATCAGCGAGTTTGGCGGAGACGCCAAGGCCGGTCTGCATGGCCTCGAAACGGAACGATGGACGGAGGAGTACCAGGCGAGCATCTTCAACCATCAACTGTCCATGCTGAACCGGATTCCCCAATTGCGCGGCATGAGCCCATGGATTCTGATGGATTTTCGTTCACCTCGCCGCCAACTCCCGGGGATTCAAGACGGATTCAATCGCAAGGGATTGATCTCAGATCAAGGCGAAAAGAAGAAGGCCTTTTTCATCTTGCAGAAGGCCTACGAGGAAAAGAGCATTGGTAGGGCCGAATAAAAGGCCTGCTGGGAAGAGTTCTCACATACGGACACGCGACACTCTGGCTCATCGCATCATCCTCTTCTTACTCCCATTCGAAGAGGATGAAGCTTCGTCTTCGGATCGATATTGTCAAACAATGAAGCTGATTTCAGAAGAACCGATTCGGCTTCACGTTCTCAGTGGGGTGGATCGAGTCCGAGATCGATGCGACCTGATCTCGTGAATCCGTCCATTTTAAGACACGATTTGGACGAAAGAACGAAGACCTGAACAGCAACTTAGATGTAGTCGATTTTGTAGCTGTCATAGCACCCAGCAGCCACAAGGTTCAACAGGGATTGGCGGGTGCGCGGCAAACAATTCCATAATAAGCACTTATAATCATTCAGTTTCAACAGGTTTCCATAAACAGCCTGACCTGTTTCGGGAACAGAGGGTTGGGCAGGACAACTTCGGTGCATAGCACCGGCCAGATTTCACCACCCGTAGTTCCCACCCGTGATTGGCCTGTTTTACACGTATTCCGACGTATTCTGACGGTCCCCTGCGTCGTGTAAGTAGTTGTAAGTCCTGCTTATTTACACCCTGAAAAGACCGGCGTCGGCGAGGATTCCATGTGCTAGATGGGCCTGACTTCTGCATCGCCGCAGAGATAGGTATCGGGAAACGCCGTAGGTTCCGGGAGCCTCCTCGGACTCCAACCCAGTCGGAGTGCAGGAGATTCCGGTCGCCATTCCGACTTAAGGGGAGTCATCCAGTTGCGAACGCAAATCCTTAGTTTTCCGCTCGCTTGGTTGCAGCCAGTCTTGGACCCTGAATTACCGCACAGTTAGGGTGACCGTGCCCGTTGATGGGTACGTGCCTGATCTGCCGGTCACAGTAACGGTGTAAGCTCCCGCTATGGTACCGGAGATGCCGCCACCTGGAGAGTCAAGCTGTAAATAGACACCGAATCTATGAGAACTCTGCCCGCCATCGGGATTTCCACAGCCTAGTTGACCCGATTTTTCTTCCGTTCTCGCTTGGACACATTAGAGCTAATCAGGAATTGATGCAGGAAATGCGGTTGTTTGTCGGATCCAACTCCTCCAAAGGGCGCGGTTCCGGAGTCATCCATTCTTCCTGCGCGACTTACTGATCTTTGAAGGCTGGAGCGCCCATCGCTCTGTCCCTCAGTGCGCCCTCGTCGCGCCTACATTCGGCGCAATCGGAAAGGAATAGCCATGGACCTCCGCTCTCAAACTGCCTCCCCTATGTTTTCCGCTGTACTTCCGGTAGCCGCAACCAGCCTGAAAAGGCTCCGGGCGCTCGTGCTTCTGGCCACGATCTTCTCACTCTCCCAGGCGGTCATGGCGCAGTCGGTGAGTTTCGCAGGGGTCGCCAGCCCTGTCGGGAGCGGATTCGGTTTCCCATATGGCGTTGCAGTGGACGCCAAGGGCGACGTCTTCGTCGCCGATAACGGCTCAAAATCGGTCAAGGAGATCATGGCGGTCAATGGCCAGGTGTCGTCCACCTCGACCGTGGTCACGATCAAAGGCGGGTTCAGCAGTCCCAGCGGCCTCGCTGTGGACGCTAGCGGCGATGTCTTCGTCGCGGACGGGACCGGCGGAGTCAAGGAGATTGTGGCCGTCGGCGGGCAGGTTTCTTCGTCTTCCTCAGTCGTACAGGTAGGCAGCGGGTTCCAGTATCCCTATGGCGTTGCAGTGGATTCGAGCGGCGACGTCTTTGTCGCCGATCACGATGCCGCCGCAGTGAAGGAGATCGTGGCGGTTGGCGGCCTGGTGTCTGCCAGCTCGACTGTCAAGACTGTAGGCAGTGGATTCTACGGGCCGGCGGCGGTGGTGTTGGACGCGAGCGGCGACGTCTTTGTTGCAGACCTCCATTATGGCGGCGTGATCGAAGAGATTGTGGCGGTGGGCGGCCAGGTGTCGTCCAGTTCGACAGTCAACACGATCAACAGCGGATTCGGGACTCCCGAGGGCTTAGCCCTTGACGCTGCTGGCGACCTCTTTGTTGCCGATGGCGGTCTCCACTCTATACAGGAAATCGTGGCGGTCAGCGGCCAGGTCTCCTCTTCCTCTGCGGTGGTCCCGGTGGGGAGTGGGTTAGATGAACCGACTGGCGTGGCCGTGAACGTGCTCGGCAGCATCATCGTCGCTGATCCCTATGGCTCTACGGTCTATCAGATCCAGTTTCCATCGGTAAACTTCGGCTTGATCAATGTCGGCACTACGAGTGCGACTTACACGTTTCCCTTTAGCTTTAAGTCGAACGTTACGCTCGGCGGCGTCGCGGTACTCACGCAAGGCGCTTCCGGCAAGGACTTCCAAACCGCTTCGGGAGGCACGTGTACGGCGCAGTCGTATACCGGCGGCGAAGGTTCTTGCACGGTGAATGTGACCTTCGCACCCCTCGCGCCCGGGCTGCGCCGCGGCGCCGTTGTTCTCTATGACAACAACACGCCGGCCAACCCACTGATCACGGTCTATATCTCCGGAATCGGAGTCGCCCCGACGGTCGATTTTCCGCCCGGCTTTGAGTATTGGTTTGCCGGCTTGTTTATTCCACACTACGGGCCAAAGGTCGGTTTCAGCGGCGACGGCGGTCCGGCTACCAGCGCGGAAATCGACGCTCCCATGGGCGTGACGTTCGATGGCGCCGGCAACCTGTATTTCGGTGACAAGTGGAATTTTCGCGTGCGGAAAGTGGACACTAGCGGCATCATCACAACGGTCGCGGGAAATGGAACCCAGGGGTATAGCGGCGATGGCGGGCCGGCCACCAGCGCCAGCCTGTACTATCCGCGCAGTGTGGCGGTAGATGGCGCCGGCAACCTCTATATTCTGGATTCATCTCAAACCGATAATGCCATCGGCAACATTCGGAGGGTCGACACGAACGGCAACATTACTACCATTGCCGGAGGCGGACTATTTAACTACGGCTACAACGGCGACAACATTCCCGCAAGCCAGGCGCAACTGAACTCGCCCTTGAAAATCCTGATCGACGGCGCTGGAAACATCTATATAGTGGACTATGCTAACCAGCGCATTCGCAAGATAGACACTAGCGGCATCATCACTACAGTGGCGGGCAATGGCACTATAGGCTACAGCGGAGACGGCCACCAAGCGACCAGTGCGGAATTGGACTATCCAGAGGGCCTAGCAATGGATCTAGCGGGAGATCTGTTCATTGCAGACACCGGCAACGGCGTCGTTCGAAAAGTGGACACCAACGGCATCATCACAACTTTCGCCGGAAATGGATCCTTTACATACAGCGGGGACGGCGGACCAGCCATCAACGCTGGAATGGTTCCCGAATCCTTAGCAGTGGATGCCGCAGGAAACCTGTGGGAGGGTCAGGGTCTCCGAGTCCGCAAGATAGACACGAGCGGCATCATTACCGCGACAGTGGGCAACGGCTTTATTACTGATGCCCCTGATGGCACAGTTGCGACCCAGGGAGGAGTAAATACTCCAGAAGACCTCGCCTTCGATGACCTGGGCAACCTCTACATTGCGGATACCGTCTCCAACAAAATCACAAAAATCGACATCGTCGATCCGCCTTCACTTTCTTTCCCCAATACAAACGTCGGCTCGACGAGCGCCGCCCAGGACGTTACCGTAGAGAACCGCGGCAACGCGACACTGACTTTCAGCCATACGATTCCATACGGTGATTTCACGCTGAATGGACCAGACACCACATGCATTCCTGGCGAACAGGTTCTGAGTGTAGACGCCACTTGCGTCTTTGCGATCGAATTCACGCCGCTAACACCGGGTCCTCAAACTGGGAGCGTGGTCATGACCGACAATGCTCTGAATGGGGCTCCAGCCACTCAAACGATTTCGGTAAGCGGCACAGGTACCGGAGGTGCCGTTGTGCCCACGGTGACCACAACCGCACCAACGGCTATCACTCAGACCACGGCAACCGGAGGCGGCAATGTCACCGCGGACGGCGGCGCAACCGTGACGGGGCGCGGCGTCTGCTGGGCCACGTCGGCGAATCCAAGCACCGCCGGTTCATGCGCCAGCGGCGGCACCGGCACGGGGTCGTTCACCGCTCCGATCACCGGGCTCGCCCCCATCACGCTCTATCACGTCCGCGCATACGCCGTGAATTCGGCAGGGACCGCCTATGGGAGTGACCTGACGTTCAATACTCTCACAACCGCAACGCCCACCATCAACTGGACCCCGGCGACATCCATGACCTATGGCGCGGCGCTGGGCTCGGCAAATCTTGCCGCTGCGGCCACCTACGGCAGCACCAACATCAGCGCCAACGGCACATTCGCCTACACCATCGGTTCAGTGAGCGGGACGACAGCGACGGCCAGCACCATCCTGCCCGGTGGGAGCGATCAACTCTGCGTGCAGTGGACGCCTTCGTCCAGCTACACCTCGCAGTACACCACCGCGTCCGAGTGCCTTCCCATCACGGTCAACGCCGCATCCACCACCATCAGTTGGACGCCGGCCTCGCCCATCATCTCTCCCGCGCCGCTCGGTTCCGGGCAGTTCAACGCCTCGGTGTTCGCAGGCTCGACCAACGTGGTCGAGTACGGTAGCTTCGTCTACTATGTCGGCCCGGTGGGCGGAACGGTCGCCAACGGCAGCACCGTGCTGCCCGTGGGCAACAATCAGCAACTCTGCGTACAGTGGACTCCGTCGTCTTTCTACACAGCGGATTACAGCTCGTCGCAGGCGTGCGCAACGGTAAGCGTCATCAACACGCAGCCCACCGCGACAACGCTCACCTCAAACGCCAACCCCGTGTTCCTGTTGAACTCCGTTACCTTCACGGCCACCGTCACGCCGACCACGGGAATCCTGGTGCCCACCGGTTCAGTGACCTTCTACGACGGGTCAACCGCGATCGGAACGGGAACGCTGAGCGCATCCGGTTCCGGCGCCTCGGCCATCGTCGAGCTGACCACGACCAGTCTAGGCATGGGCTCGCAAGCTATCACCGCCAACTACCTGGGCGACTCGAACAACCAGGCTTCCAACACCACCACGCTCACCGAAGTGGTTGAAGACTTCTCGGTGACTGCCAACTCGCCGATTACCGCGACCATTGAACCCGGCTTGGCGGCCAGCTTTACCTTTATTGTGAGCCCGGTTTCG